>Ga0082212_10000604_pt1 | contig 52180 bp, 43 predicted proteins | sample TergutNt197P3_FD_71548 | JGI IMG/M metagenome (GOLD analysis project Ga0082212, IMG submission 71548) | Neocapritermes taracua P3 segment gut microbial communities from Petit-Saut dam, French Guiana - Nt197 P3 | ecosystem: Host-associated > Arthropoda: Insects > Digestive system > Gut ...
AAAATAAATGCGGAAGCCAGCTTTGTAAGAGCTGTCTGTGTTTGCTGAGTAACTCGCAGGACGGTGTATGCTGTTAAGGGCGTTTTCCAAACGCTACTTAAAAAGTGTACAGCCGCCTCATTTACGGCAAAATGAAACGGCGAACGAAAAGGGGGAGATTTATGAGCAATATCAGCTACTCGCGCCACTCTGACTACCTACTGCCGGACATCGTATTGAACGAGCCGCCGAGGGAACTGACCGAACCGATTACCAAGTATGGAGCCATGAGACGGTCATTCTTAAAAACTCACAGACCAATTCAGTACAACGTCCTGCTCCTTTCGGAGCGGCTATATCCGCACCTGCACGAAGTCCAACAGGACGCGCACGAGCGGTTTGACAGCCTCATGTCTGATATGTTGGCGTTCAGACCGCCGACCGATAAAGCCGCTGATGGGCTGGCGTGGGCGGCTTACATGACCGAAATTCACCGACTGGCTGAAAAAAATATGCTTAACGAAATAGTGTATGCATGATGGCGAAACAAAACGCTCCGAAAGGGGCGTTTTGTTTATTAAGATAAATGATTATAACGTGCGCCAACAGATTAAGCAAATTCTTGTTATGGTTTTACAAAATATGCTCTCGCAGCCATCTATCGTAATCGGCTGCTGTCCATTTGCTGTACTTCTTAACCAACTGATCTTTCAGCAAGTTAAAATCAACTGAGCTCCTTCTATCTGAGTAAGCATTACCAAAGTAATCAAAACTGACGCCGAATAGTTCGCGCAGAACAGTACCAGAATTGCCGACGTCATTGAAACTGGTTTTTGCCATTGCGTTGCGCATAGAGTTATATTGATTACAAATCATCTGCATATCGAAAGGTTTGTCAAGCAGTTCCTCCCGGACCAGAGTATCAATGTTGCTTGCCATAGCTTCGCCCAAAATATGGCTTAGCTTCTCATCTACACCAACCTGATTCATCTCATCAACCATATAGTGGAACTCACGCATGGTGATATTACCTATAGGCGGGTATTTTGCCGCAATCGCTTCTCTGATTTCCGAATTGCTCATATCACCATATAACGCTTTTCTGTATGCGACGGTCGCTTTCTCCATGTTTCCGAAGACTGATATTAGTTCATTTATATATTCCCTGTGTACCAAATCAGCCGCAGAATTTCCCAAGTTCGAGTAATGTATCGCGTACGACGATAGAAAACCCGGGAAAGCCTGGTCATATCTGTCGAATATTGCCATGACTTTTTCCGTATCGCTCATACCGGAATAATCTGCATTCTCAGCGATGATTCTCAACTGCCAGCGTTTTGCGTCCACATCGGCGTAGTTGTAGTATTTTTCATTATGCATTTGACCCAGATAGTATTCCATTGCACTCCGGTAACGACTAAGCGGGTCATTGGGGTTGTGCATAACTCTTTCCAGTACCTCGCTAAAACTTAGTGGGATATTTGAAGCTACCATTGCTTTAACCGGCTTTTGAATCACCACGCTAAAGCCTTCGACGACCGGCGCGTTAAGATATGCTAATGGATTATAATCTACTCGTTGTAACATTGATGTCTCCTCGTTTATTCATTTATGAATGAGTACCCCTATTTACTGTTATCGGAAAAATAGCTCAAATGCTTTAGCCTTCATGAAAAGTACAACCTAATGTTAGGCTGTACTTTTGTGCTATTCCTAAGCTCGAGTTGAGCGTAATAGCCATTATATAAAGTAAGTACCAGCCTGCTTTTCCGAACCTTTACGCACCTAGTGGTCATACTTCAACGCGGCGACTCTGAAAATCTGGCTAATGGATTTTCGGCAAGGGCCAAGCCATTAGCGGCTATCTGCTTATTTGCTAAGACTCCACGGAGAAAGAACACCCAAATATTTTTTGTTTATTACCATTATCCATATCCAATATATAAAAAGACAAGCAAAAAAAACTATCACCGAAATAAGCCTCTCCGTAAAAAAGAACACTCCGATTAATGAAATGATAATACCTAATATTGCATATGGTATAGCCAATGCTTTTTGATACTTTAATCGCTCGCTATCACTAAGAGTTTTATGTACCCGCTTAATAAGAAATAGCGAAGAATTGAGATGTAAAATATTACACACAGATATGACCATAAAAATAATACCGCAGACGATAAGGACTATGCGTGTTGATTCCATTACGCAAAAAACTCCTATACATTATATAAATATTTGTTATTGCTACTATACCACAGCTCCGCGTCACTTAACAAACATACACCGCATGAAGCCGTTTGATAATTCTGATAACCGCGTTTTTCTTGATTCTAAGAAGTTTCAGACCCCATGCTTATACTGCCGAGTATAGATTTCTGTATATGAAATATGCAGTCGTAAATGGATACCCATCAATTATAGGCTCGGTTACATGATCGTCATCGGGCGATATTGAGTAGAATGCTCCATTAAACAAAATGCAGTTTTGGTAGAACAAGTCAAATGTCATGATTTCAGAGTCCTCATCATCATAAATGACGATATTATAATGTCCTTCATCGTCAGTATATAAATGCTTGCCCGGCGAATACTTCCAATTGTTAAACATTTCATCCATGAGAACATCAAAAAGGTATTCGTCGGGATCATTGAACCTAAAACTATTGGCAGGAAGGTACGGTGTTCCGTTGCTGTCATAGCTGATTGGAAGCTCCTCCCTGTTCCACATCATTCTGCTATCATTGCGTGTAACGATGAAACTTTGTCCGGTAGCTGTGCCTCCGTAAATTGTAATTTTTATTGATTTAGCATTACTATAATCAGGAGGAAAACTCTGTTCCACAGGAGAAGAACTTTGCTCTGTTTGTGCGGTACCCGAATTACCTTTACAGGCTGTCATAGCCAGTATGATAACTAATGCAAGAATGACTAATATAATACGCTTCATTATTCTTCACCTCGGATTATTTGACGGTTTTATTTCGACTTTGTTCCGCGACATTATATAAACTCGCTACGCTACCTTTGAGAGTGAATCGCCGCAGCTAACGATTCTACCATGTTACTACATCTCGCTTAATCCCGATAATCATGGAGTTAAGCAATTTTTCGCCATCAGCGGCATCTGCCCTTATAACCTACTTACTGCGTTAGGATGATTACCCTTCTAAGTGCTTCGTCCCAATACACATAACAATCAAGCGACTCAGCAATGAACCGCAAAGGCACAAAGGTTCTGCCATCGTGTATCATCGCGGGCACGTCAAGCGCAACGGCTTCGCTGTTTATTAGCGCCGTATACTCATTGATTACCAATTCGATAGCGACATCATTCCTGACAGCCCTGACCTTACTCTCAACCTCAATCCAAGTAACTGCCGCACCGAATTTTTCAAATATCTTCCGCAGGGGGACCAATGTCCTGTTATCGGCGATCATAGGTTCGACATCAAAGAACAGTTCAAGGTCATTGAGATAAACGGTAAGTGGCCTCGCCGATTCCGGCGGCTTGCGTGTGTTCGCATTCTCAGGGAGCTTCAAGATACCCAGCCGTCCGTTCTCCCAATTCCCGTCAGTTATACCTACAATACAAGTTTGGCTATCCACTATCTCCAAGGTTGGAAAAACAGCGGGGACGATTTCTGTGCCGTATTGATTGATGACGCCTTGCTTCCTGACGACGGATTTGCCATCGTATACGATGAGCAGTCCGTCCCTGTATTTTTCGATGATGCCATAAATAAAATCAGTCAGCCTGTTTCCGGCTTTATCTAAAAGAGCATGCGCATAGTTGATATTATTCGAAGCGTCAGGGTTAAGGGCATATCGCCCGGAGAACAACGGCCCGCAGGGAAATGCCTCGTACTCTTTTTTAAGCGAAATCGGATTATCATCGGTGATTTTATCCGCTGGTGGATAAAAGTCGTCGAAATCGTATTCAATGGGGACGATTATTTCGCCCATACGAGAAACAGCGCCCCATTTTCCATTTCTGCTTACGATGAAATGCTCTTCCCCGTCGGCGTCTTCCCTTATATCCATGCTATCGCATTCGACCGCGGCAAGCAGCTTCCCTGACCTGTCATAAAGGCTCATCGTCATTTCGCCGGGCATATTACCCGACCGCGACCAGATTAGATCGTCTCGAAGGCATCCTGCACTACTATATTCACAAGGCAAAATTACATTCCCATCGAGGTCGATTATGCCGCATTTCCAATCATACGCACGATGGTTATGCATCTCCGTAACGACGCCGATAAACCTATTACTTATCGGAAACGCGCTGTCATAAGCGCTCACATCAAGGACTTCGTTTCCGGCTTCGTTGATGATAAGCCTCCTGTCGTTTTGTTCGACGAAAGCAAGTCCATAAATGAACGAACCAGAATTATCATAAAGCAAGGGTATCTTGATTTCCGCCGTATCCGTATCAATATAGCCGCGCTTCCAGTCCCCGTTCTCCGTTTGCCCTGCCAGAATACACAAGCTGCTGGAGCTTTCTCTGTCGTTCATAACGATCGACGTATAACCTTCTAAGACAAACCACTCCACATCCAGACCGAGTTCTCTGACATATCTCTGCTCTGCGGTTTCCTCCGCAGCAGCAGACAAAGCCGCTGTATCAAATGGCACAAAAATTATCGTTAAGCCGATTACAGCCGCCATTGCAGCTATCACCATTTTTCCTTTCGCGTTCATCATATCACCCTTTGTTTTATCGAATATTTCTTAATTCTAAAATTTTGGCGCAGTATATAAAATATCCCTGCCCTCTCTAATAAGGGCTTTACTCGCTAAACAAAATTACCCGTACATAAAATCTGATTGAGTTATTTAATCTGGATAATCGCTTCCTACCATTAACAAAGTCGCCCTCGGGGAAGTGTTTATTATGGAAATAACTTACTATTTTATGAGATTTTACACAGTCTTATACACAATATTTGGTTTATCCATTAAAATCCATCGACTATCCTGATCCCCCATTTTAAAGCTTTTATGATTTCCTCCGGCTATAATATTCAAGTACATATCATCTTTTTCTTGAAAATATATCAATACGCCGGTTTGTCTTAAATCGTTAATATCAACATAATCCATAACCGACATCGAAAAAACTGCTTCATCTCCATAAAATGATTTGAATTCAATAAAAAGCGATAAATGAGTGTCTGAATATGCTGGTATTTTATGCTTGAAAATATCATACATGTATACGTATTCATGGGTAGCGAGCTCCGTTTTTTGACCATTTTCATCGAGTAGGGAAACAGCAACATCCTCCACCCAAAAACAACAACCGTTCGACGTTATGGTGAGCGTATTTGCCGTGCTTTCTGTGGGTAATACCGGAGGACGCGTATCATCCTCAATGATATGCACAACGAATATACAAAGACCTATAAACATCAGTAAAGCAATCGTTGAAATAATCGCTGCTTTATTTATCTTACCAAAAGCACTGGATTTCATTTTTCCTCCGTGTTATTAATTCACATGAGTTTTCCAATTGTTTGTACTAGAAACCAATTTGTACTCCCAAAAGCTAATGTTAAAGCCATTCTTAACTATTATATTTTTGATTTTTATGAATTTATAGTACATTTTTTACTACAAACTAAAGTGCTGAATCCCTTAATAATACTAGCGATAATCATTTGTAGTACAAACAATTGGAAAATTCATGTAATTCAGGTTATATAAATAATCAAGCTACAGAGCCATTTTCAGCCATTAGTCAACGAGCGCTTATACTGCCATGCTTTAGTCGAACATACTTAGCAGGTGTTCATAGAGTTTTATTTCCGTGTCAACATTGGATATGTTGTATAAATGATTGTTATGTATCATGCCATAGCTTAGTACGATATAGCCGTAAGATTTATTCGGATTTCGCTTACTATAGACTGACAAAGAAATAGTAAATCCTGCAAATGGCTCTAATCTTTTGCCCTTTACGAGCCGCAATTCATTAAACTGAGCCACTAATTCTGCAATTTCTTCGTCGGTTTCAAGGGTTATGCCTTTACCTGTTGTTCCGTTTCTAATCACTATGCATGAGATTTTGTCGCTATCTAATTTAAGTTGCTGTTGATTTGTAATGATGAATGTCACACCAATGCCAATAATCACCAAGACTGCGATTGTGATTAAGCTTCTCTTTTTCATTTCCTCACCCTGTATTTAAACGAATCATCAAGCAAGATGTTTCATGCTTAATATATGCTCGCTACGCTACTTCAGAAAGCAAAATCACCGTAGCTAACGATGTCAGCGCCCATTTCCTCTGCAATAAGACGCAACGGAACTGTAATCGATTATGGTCGTCAATAAAAGGGGTAGCTTCCATCAATCCTAAGCCGTTATCCATTTTATGATTTATTATATCGTGAATGGAAATTCTTCCGTGACACTAACAACTTTATTATCTTTCACTTGTATAAAGAATGGAACTCTTTGCGCCGGCGGCGAGTCGATATACGAACTGCTCAGATGATACAGAAATTCTTCCAGTGTCGATGTTGAATAACGCTGGTCACCGTCCGGGTCATCAATAAAAAGAAGGTGAAAATCAACGAAGTTGTAGACCGTATCCTCAGTTAATTCGTAGGAAGCGATCTCCTTGTTTAAATAATGAATATAATACCCGTTTGGCATATCCTTCTGTAGCGTAAGCCCAAGCTCGGACATCCGGGTTATATCTATTGGTGTGATGATTTCCACTTCATCTATGTATAGCGCATTGTTCTCGATTACGATATAGCCTGTTAATGATTCGGGTTCCGATGACATAATGGAAGAGTCATTACCGGCTAAATTCGCTTCGCCCGTAAGAGCAACAATCGCCGCAGTCCTGTTTTCTCTTTCCCACGCAATCTCAACGCCAGCGGCTTTCGATAAATCGTGTTCGTGAATGAGGATACGGTCATTTCGCATTTGGGGAAACGCATCAAGGGCAATACTGACGCCATTCACGGTAATGGACAGATCTCCGATTGATACGGCAATTACCGATTCCTCTTTCGTCGCGACAGCGGTATATGTGCTTTGTTCCCATTCAACGGCTGCACCCAAAGCCTCAAAGACTGCCCTAAATGGAATAAAAAGCTGATTGTTTAAGATTATTGCAGGCTGATCAAAATCAAGCTCCTGCCCATTCAGCGTGACACACTCCATAGGCGCATAAGCTATCACAGGTTCTTGTTGGCTGTAAATGAAACCTTGTTTTATATTCTGTAATTTCTCGGCAGTCATATCAGGATCAGTCAGAAGTGTCACTACAACCGGCGCGCGTGAATCTAAGATTTCGATTTCCTCCTGCGTGAATCCCCATTCTAATAGTATCTCTTTGACCAGCTCATTGTATTCCTCCGGTGTATCGGCGCTGAGTGATGTTGGCGGCGGAGACGGCATGGAAGCCGGCGTCTGCGCATAAGCTGTAGCAGCAAATGCTGCTAATAGATAAATGCAAAGCATGGATAAAACCATTTTGTTTTTCATAACGCACCCCACACGCCGAGATTTAATCATGATTCAGAGCGTTTCCGAACCGTTCCCGGCTACTTGCTTATGCTCTACTCCGTGCCGTTCTACCTGCGAATATCCGTGCGATACGCAAAAGACATACTGCACATCGGACAGACTCCATCTTCGCTTCTCATGGAGCCGCAAACTGGACAAACAGACTGCTTAATCCCAGACATATGCTTTTTGCCAGCTTCCAAAGGCAGCAATCCGTGGGAAACGGCTGTTTCTTTTGATATCGTAAATGTTAATTCTGGTCCCCCATTAAGATAATGGCTGCATTCATCTTTTTTGAGACAGTCCGAGCAAGTCATTGTTATTGTGGAATTAGCTTCCTCTTCGTGATCACTGCATAATTCAATAACATTACCTTCATCATCAATCTCACAACCACATGATGTCGCGGATTTATCCGCGTCGGTAATCACCGAATTTGAAATGGCTGTATTCGCAACTATACCAGACTCTTTCGTGATAGCATTTTTTAGAGTGCTTTCAAATGACGATGCAATTGATATTTTATTTGCGGCAATATTCTTCACATTATTGCCTGTGTATGCTATAGGCGTACTTATCAAGTTTATACTCATATCCAATCGCTCCTTAAACTTTTTCATGTAGAATACAAAACATCAAATATCCCTGCCCTCTCAAATAAGGGCTTTACTCGTTAAACAAAACCACCCGAACATAAAAGCTGATTGAGTTAGTTGATCTGGATAATCGCTTTTTATCATTAACAAAGCCGCCCTCTGCGATGGGCTTAATAATAGCACATTTCTGCCTAAGTCCTTCAGCGATGCGCCTATGTGGTACACCTCTTTACCACCGCCGATAATTAGAAAACGATCATGGCTTAGGGAAAACTGCATTACGCTGAAATCTCCATATTGGGAGTCGGCTTTTTGAACGTCCAAGCTCAGTTGCTTGCTTATGGTTTTTGTGAGCAGCAGCACTTTTACGCCTTGCTGCTTCTTTGCCAAATGTGTCAGAGTGTTTTCGTCGATATAATTGTCAATCAAGACGATGCTTTGCTTGGCAGCGCGAATTATTTTAGAAGCAAGTTCATAGGCATCGAACACCTGCCCATCAAAGAATACTCCCTGAATTGGAATAAGATGTGTGTTTATCTGCAAGTCGATTTCATCTACTTTGTTCTTTAGAGCTTCAATATTGTCCTCGATGCGATCCATGCGGCTGTTTATAGCGTAGCCTTTCAGCAGATAGTCTCTCAGCTTCTCTGTTGCCCAACGGCGAAATAGCGTTGCATTTACTGAATTTACACGATACCCGACTGATAGTATTGCGTCAAGATTGTAAATTTTTAGTTGTCCTGTTTGCGTTTTTCCTGCAATTGCTCCATGGCGAGTGGTATGTTCCATTTTGGAACATACCATATCTTCATCCAATTCGCCGCTCTCAAAGATGTTTTTCAAATGTCTGGTTATGGCCGGTCGCTTTGTTCCAAACAATTCCGCTATTTGAGCCTGTGTAAGCCAAGCTGTATCATCGTCGAACATAACCTCAATATGCTCGGAAAGTTCGTTCGGACGATATAATACGATTTCGTTCTTCATTGTACACCTTTCGCATCAATGATAAATAAGCTGCTTATGGAACGCTTCACATCGAGAATATCCGACTAACAAATTATAAATGGCTTGAAGGAGTATCGGTGGCCATGTTTCGTTATACATATTTTGATGGGTGATTCTCCATGATATGTGCTTACAGGAAATTCGATAAGGTCTGAATTAGCGAGAACTCCATGGCTTTTTGGAACAGGGGCTTTGCTTACGTCAAATATATAGTCTCCATCAATATATAATGCGGGTGTAATGCTGCTGTCTATCACCCCCTCAATCTGCCTGCCGTTACTCTCTAAGATAGAGGTAAAATCATAGTCTAGTCTTCTTAAAATAAGTACAAAAGAAGTATCGAGTTCATCAGTCAAATCATAAGCAATCCAAGGTGCAGCCATTCCATCAACAACAGGATTTCTGGATATTGCGACAGTCTTGCAAACAATATTATGCGTCGTCCGATATGATTTCATCCACACTCACGCCAAGCGCCGCCGCAAGAGATGGGACTATCGCGATATCCGGCAACCCGCTTCCAGTTTCCCATTTTGAAACGGCTTTATTTGTCACCGAAAGCGACTCCGCTAATTGCTGCTGAGTCAAATGGAGAGCCTTTCGCAATTCGGCTATTTTATTCCCGACAACATGAGCGTCCATGATATCACCCCCTTCTGCCTACATGATATCTTGCAGCCGGAGTAAAAGTAAATCTACGTTTCAATTGGTGAAGTCTACGCACAGTAGAGTATATAAGATACTCATCACGCAACGCATTTCCAAGCTGTATACGGCTACTTGCTCTTATACTATTGGCATGATAATCATAGTAAGCATTTCACTCTCAGGAAATCCAGGCCCATTATAATAATGCTCGTACGCGGTGCCGACCGGCTTAAATCCATTGTCGTCTATCCACTTGGACATTTCGTTATATATCGGTTCCATTTCACTATAAGCGCCGCGATACATACAAAAGACTATTTTTCCGGCTGGAATAACACCGGATTTGATTTCTTCTTTTCCTGGCAACACCTTAGATATAGGGAACCCTATTTCAACATCAAGGTTTTGCATATCCATATTATGATAAGCCACATAAGGAACATCTGTTAAGTATTCTTCTAACTCTTTAAGATAAGCTGCCATCTTCCCATAACTTTCGCCTATAAGCGCTGGCAACTTTTCCATCTGCGTTTTTGACCGAATGTATAGTGTTGGTCGTTCATTTTTCTGTAAAATCTCAATGTTTGATATTCTTGGCATCTCTAATCCTCCTAAATATAAGTAATCAAGCTATAGAGCCATTTTCAGCCATCCTCTGCTATCTGCTTATAACATACGATATAAACTGCTAAGTCTTTCTATACACTAAGCTGGCCGCCGAACGGGGTAAGCTGAATCAGAGATACGCCGCTCACAAAACCGAAGTTGGGCGAAGCCAAGCAAATCCGGCGTAGCGTTTTCAGTATCATTCTTCGCTTTCCTCCTGCTCTTGTTCCTGCTTTAACCTCTCGATTTTAATTTTCCAGACGCGTCTGGAAAATTCGCATGACCTTTAGCGGGCTCTTATCCATTAATAATCGTTTCGCACAGGGTAAAAAGATTTTCCATAGAATTATCTCCGTCAATGCCGCCGCTCAGAGTATGAGGTTTCTTGGTTATTAAACGCAAAAGCGGCAAACATGCCAGCTAATATCGCCACGCAAACATCAGCTACTATGATGACTTTATTGGATTTCATTCCACAATCCCCTTGCATTATATAAACTCGCTACGCTATCTTTGAGAGTGAATCGCCGTAGCTAACGATTTTACCATGATATCACATCTCGCTTAATCCCGATAATCATGGAGTTAAGCGGTATTTCGCCGTCGTCGGCTACATGCTCTTACTGGACATATTGAGTATGACTCATGCAAGTTACTGTGTGTTGTATCGGTCAATGGCTGCTTTATGTTCTGTTGATAGAATGTTAACGATATCTGCTATATCGCCGGATTGATAAGCTTCCCCCAGTTGTTCAAGGATATTACTAAAGGAATCCGAGATATCATACCAGAAAACGTCTGCAACTGCTATCGCTTCGCAAAGTACATTTTTTGCAGGAATATCATTCGGAATCCTATTCTTCGCAGTACTCTCGCCAATTAGCGCAATATAAATCAATACGATATTTGGCGCTTCCAAGAAACGACGATACAATTCATCGCTTGAACCCTCTGCATATGCGCCATCAGCACCGAGATAATAAGCGATAAGTTTATCGAGAGGGAATTGGTTAAAATCCATTTCAGTCAGATCGTATTCTATTCCATATTCTCTATAATCAATACTAACAGCTTGCCAAAAGGGGTTCTCACATTCGATTTCAAAAGCGTTCTTCTGGTCTTCTTCATCTACGGCTTTTTTATCACCGTTGCAAGCAGCCAGAGAGAGCGTAAACATCAATGATAGCGCGATTACAATTAAATTTTTTATTGTTTGCACTTCCCAATATCGAAAATATAAAATCTCCCAAACAAAGTATACCATACGCTTACAAAAAAATCCAATATGACATTTCCGAAATAGCTTTAGACAGAGTATCGCCCTGCCTTGTCTGCTATATACAAATGTCGGACGCCGAGATGATAGCTTTTAGCACTTTATGGAAGCCTTCAGCCCTTGATTTTGAGCAAAAACGGCGTCTCCGTCATGGCATAACAAAAGGAAACGGGAATCGACCTGCTTCCCCCGTACAAGACGGAGCCGGCTCAGAGAGCCTTGATCTCAGTAATTCGACCGTTTCCTCTGTTGCAGCCGATCCCCTTTCATTCCAGACCGCCGGTACCAGCGGAGGGATCAGCTGTGTGTGTATCCTATCATAAAATGCAGTAGAATACAAAGTAAAACACAACCAAATCATAGGCGGTCTTATTGCCGGCGAAGGCTCAGTCCGAGAAATGGTTGTGTTCATAAGGGCCGGTGCCCGCGCTGTCACCCTCGATAACGAGGCTGGCCCCGGAGCACCTTATCCCAGCATAGCGGCCGGTCCACCTGTAGCCGATTCTCTCCGGGAACCCTCGGCTATGCCTGTATCCTATCATAGAGTTGAAGATAACACAACAAAGTGACATTTTATTCCACAAACGGCCTATATGTGGATATCTAAAACCTGGTAATACATAAACAAAAAACCCCGTAAACGGCTCTGCAATGCGGTTTACAAGGCTTTTCATTTCATGGGCGGTACTGGACTCGAACCAGTGACCCCTACGATGTCAACGTAGTACTCTAACCAACTGAGCTAACCGCCCGGTGTAGCTTGTATGATTATATCTAAGCCTGAAATTAATGTCAATAGCCCGGTCGTTTCGCGTGCCCAGTCGTTTCGCGCTACCGGGACGCGGCGCTAACTCCTCCTCCATCTCCCTAAACAATGCGCATTTCTATATCGTCCCGGCCGAGGAACGCAAAAACCGTCTGGATAATCACCTTGCCGCTACTTCTGAACTTATCCGCATACCCTCTATCCCTGATTTGGGTTTCGCCTTCATCCAGCGCCTGATCGAACAGTTTTCGCTTTATCTCCGCCGACGCATCCGGTTCGCAATCCTTGTACTTGAACTCTAAAACATAAACCTTATCCGCGATCTCGAGTACGGCGTCGATCCTGCCCATAGCCGTGGCGACTTCCGCGTATGTATCAAATCCCAAAACGCTCGCCACCGCGAAAAAAATCGAATGGTAATAGGCTTCCCGGTTGATGTGCAGTTGATAGGGGATAGCCGCGAAAAGAGATCGCAGGATAAGCAGCATACGCTGCATATCTCCGTTTTGAAGAGCTTCATACATATCCCAATATGCGCTTTGGGCGGAATCGGGCCCTTTTTCCGTCATCTCGGACAGGATATGCAGATTAAACGCTTCCCGGACTTCCCGGTTCGGAATATCCAGAAGATACCCCGCCGACCCCGGACCAGGCAATACTTCCTTTACCGTCAGATATCCGGTCTGGAAGAGAAGAGCGGCTACCTGAATGTTTTGGATATCGAAAACGTCCATCGCCCATTCGATCATCTTATAATCTCTGAGGTTTGTGAATATCTCCGGCTTGTTCTTGATCATATCCAACAAGAACTTAGGCGAACCGCTTGCGTACCAGAAACTGCCGAATTTCTCATGGAGAAAGAAAGTGAGCAATCCGTACGGGTTGATTACGCGGGTTACCCCGTCCCAGGAGTAACCGTCGTACCAGGCCAGTATCTCATCTTGTAGATTCTTTGTATGCCTGAATCTTGGGCTGGACGCGAGCGCTTCTATGTGTTCGTGAAAATACACATCCAAATCCTCGACGGGTATCCCGCATATATTCGCGTATTTCTCCATCATCGTGATATCCAGCAGGTTATTCAATCCGGAGAAAATCGATGTTTTCGTGAACTTTGACACGCCTGTGATAAAGGTGAACCTGAGGTAGGTATCCATAGACTTTAGTATGCCATAAAAACTGCGGATCACAGCCCGGTTTGCTTCCGCTTTCTCTGTGTCGAAGAGATGATCCAGGATTGGCTTATCGTATTCGTCGATGAGTACGACGACTTTCTTGTGATATTTGTTATACAAGGCTTCGATCAGGTTTTTAAATAAGTCGGCAGGATCGTCTAATGAAATATCAAGTTCTTCCCTCCTGATTTGATTCCGCAATTCGAAGCACAATGATTTTTCAAGCGTCTCCGCCGTTTTATTCGCTATCCCGCTCATATCCAGCCGGATCACCGGATATCTGACAAAGTCATAGTCCGAATCATAAATCCAAAGGCCTTTAAATAACTCTTTATCACCGCTAAAAACTTCCTTTATAGTATCCAGTAGCAAGGACTTCCCGAATCGCCTGGGGCGGGACAGGAAATAACACTTCGTACTTTCGATCAGGTCATAAACATATCGCGTTTTATCCACATAAACGCAACCGCTTTCAATGATCTCCCTTATGTTTTGTATGCCTAAAGGCAGCTTTTTCATCGCGCACCCTCCCCACGCTTCTATGTCCCATCATATCACAACCTCTACCCAACGACAACGGGCGGAGCGCCGGATAAAACGGTTCGGCATCAATGCCCGAGCTGCGGGACGCGGGGTATGGGAGACTTATCTTCCGCCAGAAAACGTATCTGCTCCGGCGTCAGGCTGATATCGCAGGCGCCCATGCTGTCCGCGATCTGACCGGCGTTTCGCGGGCCGACGATGGTATATGTGTTATAGGGAAGGGCGTGCAGATACGCCAGGCCTACCTGCTCCGCGTTGTGCCCGCTCCCCGCCTGCTTCGCGACCGCGTCCGCCCGGGCTGCGCGTTCCCGGTTTCCCGGACAATCGAAGTATCGCCTGATATTCTCTTTCATTTGTACGCCGTTCAGCGTCTTCGTGATATAGCCCTTCGCCTGGCTGGTGAAGCAGAATAGGGCGAGTCCCTGATCGAGATATGCCCTGCCTTCCAGTTCTTCGTCGAAATACATGGTCGTCCTGTCGCCCACGTCCATCGGTAAAGCGTATGAGTGCATAATCTGGCTGGCGCAGAAACCTTCGCGTCTGCAAGACTTCGCGTATGCGTTCGCCTCGGCGATACGCCGGGCGGACCAGTTCGACGCGCCGATCAGGCCGATTTTCCCCGCGTCTTGGGCCGTAAAGAGGGCGTCCATGATCAACGACACGGGATAGGTCGGATTATCCCGGTGGAGCCAGTAGAGATCGATTTGGTCTATGCCCATATTTCTCAAGCTGTCGTTGACGTCATAGGTGATACAACCCTCATTCACCCTTGGCGTATGGGCGATATCGTCAAACTCATAATGGGCGCCCTTCGTGCATACGAATAGCTTTTCCCGAAGCCCGGGATCAGCTTTGAATAATCTGCCGATAGCCTTTTCCGAAGAACTTCTCTCCGCCCCCTTTATCCAGTTCGCGTAGACATTACCCGTATCGATGGCGTTTCCGCCTTTCTCCATAAAAGCGCATAACGTCTTTTCACCTTCGGCAAGGGGAATCTCCGAGCCTACTTCGCCGACGCCCAATATGATTCTGGATATGTCCATATCCTGCAGCTTCGAATATTTCATGAAAAAACCTCCCTCAAACTCGTTCTCAGCCGTTTACCATTTCCGCCATTTTTTCAGCGATGACGCGCTTCAGCCCACTATGCTCCGGTTTTTCCAGCTCCGGGTCGCTTTCCGCCAGGCCAAAGGCGGCCCCCCTCGCCTTCTCCATCAGACTCAGGTCCTTTGGCAGCTCTGCCAGCCGGAATTCCGGCAAACCGTGCTGCCTGGCGCCGAACAGCTCCCCAGGACCCCTGAGCAGCAGGTCCTCCTCCGCCAGGCGGAAGCCGTCGTTGCTCTCCGTCATCAGCTTCAGCCGCCGCAGGGCGTAGGGCTCGTTTGTATTCGTCACCAGTATGCAGTACGCCTGTATATCGCCGCGGCCTACCCTGCCTCTCAGCTGGTGTAGTTGAGCCAGACCGAAGCGTTCGCTATTTTCGATCACCATCACCGTAGCCGACGGCACGTTCACGCCGACTTCCACCACGGTCGTGGACACCAGCGCCCCGATCTCCCCGCGGTTGAAAGCCTCCATGACCGCGTCTTTCTCGGCTGCGGACATCCGCCCGTGAAGGAGGCCGACCCGGTAAGGCTTCAGCCTGCCTTCCAACTGCCGGTATACTTCCTCCGCGTTTTGCAGGTCCATGACCTCGGATTCTTCGATGAGGGGGCAGACCACGAAGGCCTGATTACCCCGGTCCAGCTCCTGCCGGAGGAGGAGGTTCAGTTTTTCCCGCGCCTTTTCCAATATACATATGGTCTTGACGGGCAGCCGCCCGGGGGGCGACTCGTCCAGTATCGACACGTCAAGGTCGCCGTACAAGGTCAGGGCGAGGGTCCTGGGAATGGGCGTGGCGGACATAATCAGCATATCCGGATGGCTGCCTTTCTCCTGCAGCAGCGCCCGCTGGCGGACGCCGAAACGGTGCTGCTCGTCGATGATGACAAGCCCGAGGTTTTGATAAGCCATCTTCTCCTGAATCAAGGCGTGTGTGCCGACAGCCACATGGATTTCCCCAAGCGCCAGGGCTTCCCTGAGCAGGCGGCTTTCTTTCTGCCCCAGTCCGCCGCTGAAGAATCCCACTTTCAGCCCTAGCGGCTCAAACCAGGATGTCAGCGTCTCCGCGTGCTGCCGGGCGAGTATCTCGGTCGGCGCCATCATCGCCCCCTGCCGGCCGTTTTCCGCCGCCAGCAGCAGCGCCCAGGCGGCAACGGCGGTCTTGCCGGAGCCCACGTCGCCCTGCACAAGCCTTGCCATGGCGTAAGGCGCCGCCATATCCCTTTTAATCTCTCCGATTACCCGCTCCTGGGCGCCGGTGAGCGCGAAAGGCAGGCTGTTTATCCAACGGCCGGTAAGCGTCCCCCGATGGATATGGCTTATGCCCGCCTCCCGGAAATCCCGTTTCCGCATCACCGCCAGGGATAGCTGAAGAAAAAAGAACTCGTCGAAGATCAGGCGTTCCCTGGCTTTATCCAAGGCTTCCCAGGATTTCGGCCGATGAATTTCTTCGACGGCTTCCTCCCTGCGAAGTAATCCATATTTTTCCATAAACGCGGGAGAATGGTACTCTTCCAAGGGGGGGCAGTTATCCAGCACCCACGCGGCAGCCTGGCGGAAAAGCTTTTGCTGCAGCCCCGCGGCGGCGGGATATACCGCCAGTATCTTGCCGGCGTCTTCCTCCTGCCCTTCTTCGCCGAAAAGCTCCATGTCCTGGACAGCGACTTCCAGCCTTCCAAACTGGCGCCGGATCTTGCCCGTCAGCAGCCATCTCGTTCCGGCCGTCAGCTTCCCCTTAAGGTAGGGCTGGTTGAACCAGGTCGCGACCCCGGCGCCGCTCTCGTCCCTGATCCCCGCTTTGAGTATATGGAGCCCTGACCTGGGCCTTTGCTCCGTCACATTGACTACAGACGCGATAAAAGTGCCCGTCTGCCCGTCCTCTAATTCCGACAGGGTAAGGAGCCGCGTACGGTCCTCGTAACGGCGGGGATAATGCTGAAGCATATCGTCGGTGGTATACAATCCCATCTGCTCCAGCAGCTTCTTCTTTTTCGGCCCGACGCCCTTGATATACTGCAGATCCATAACATTATCTTAGCATAAAACCTTATTCATTTACACATATTTTACATCGGGTCCCCTTTGGAAAAAGCAATCCCGCGTTGCAAATGCGTAAACCTTACCATATAATGAAAAGTGTGAAAATCTGATACTAAGGAGGTGTAAAATGTTCGGGTATTGGCAGAAACTACTGAGAGTCAACCTTACCGATAGCACATTTAAAGTTGAAGACATCGACGAAAAATCCATCAAACTTCTCCTGGGCGGGACGGCGCTGGCGTCAAAGTATATGCTGGAGGAAGTCCCGCCGAAAACCGATCCCCTCTCCCCGGAAAACAAAATCATTTTTTCCATCGGTTTTATGCAGGCCGTCAACTATCCCGGCAACGCCAAATGGAGCGTGATTACAAAAAGCCCGCTAACTGGGACCTTTCTTGATTCAGCGGGTACCGGCGCATGGGCCCCTCAACTAAAAAAAGCGGGTTACGACATGCTTATCATCGAAGGCAAGGCTTCTCAACCCACTTATCTTTTCATCGACGATGGCGGCGTCGCGTTTAAGTCCGCGGAAAGCATCTGGGGTAAAGACGCCGTGGAAACAGGCGCCGCCGTCAAAGAAGAGCTGGGCGACAAGCGGATCAATACGCTTAATATCGGACCGGCCGGCGAGATCATGAACCCCATAGCCTGCGTCACCTGCGATGGGCATTCTTTCGCCGGACGCGGCGGCGCGGGCGCCGTCATGGGCTCCAAAAATCTCAAAGCCGTCGCCGTATGGGGGACAAAGCAAGTCCCCGTAGCCGAAGAAGAAAAAGCGAAGGAGCACGCTAAAGAGCTTTTCAAAGCGCTGCATGAAACGGCGAAGGACGGCGGCGGCACCCCGGACGTAATGGTACCCCTGGAAGCCCTGGGCGACGTGCCCATACGATATTGGCGCGGCGACATATGGCATGAAGGCGCGAAAATGATCGGGACGCCCCGCTACACTGAGTACCTGAACGTCAAACCCCTGCCCTGCCAGAACTGTCCCGTGGGATGCCACAGGCATATCCGGCTGCCCTTACCGGACGGCTCCATACTTGAGGGAAACGGGCCGGAGTACGAAACCCTGGGTATGCTTGGATCAAGCCTGTGCATCGACGATCTCACGGCTATCGCTGTCGCGAACGACAAATGCAACCGCGCCGGCGTCGATACCATTTCAGTCGGCTCTTTCATCGGCTTCCTGATCGAGTGTTATGAAAGCGGCTTTATCTCCGCGGAAGAAATCGGCATGACGCCCAGATGGAACGATCCGGAGACGCTGCGCTTCCTGTCCGACAAGATCCTCCGGCTGGAAGGCGTGGGCAAGTTGTTTACAAAAGGTATCCGCGGCGCGGCCGAGCTTATCGGCGGCGACTCCGCCGATATCGCGGTGGAGGTCAAAAATCTCGACCAGCCGGCCCATGACTCCCGGGCCGTATATGGCTTAGCCGTAAACTACGCCACCAGCCCCCGGGGCGCCTGCCATGAACGGGGGAATCCCCAGGCCAGCGCTTTGGGCCTTTTCTACCCCGACTGCGAGATGCACGCTCCCCCCGAGAGGTTTGCGGACGGCGAAGCGGCTTATTGCGCTTATATCTATCAAAACGCCAGTTTTCTCTTCAACAATCTGACCATATGTAAATTTATGATCAATAACGGCGGCCTGACCGTAACGGACATCTCTCAGGAGCTTGCTTATACGACGGGCCTCAACTACAATAATATGGAATTGCTGAAGACAGCGGAACGCGGCATGGCGCTGCAGCGGCTTATCAACGTGCGCGACGGCATCCGCAAGGCGGACGATAAGCTGCCGCCCAAGATGCGTCAGGCTGCCGTCGTGGGAGGCCGGGCGGGCAAAGCGCCTTTGAACTTTGACCGGATGCTGAAGGATTATTATCAGCTTCGCGGTTGGGACGACGATGGCGTCCCGACGAAGGAATCTCTGGAGAAGCTCGAGTTGGATGATTATATTCAATACATTCCGAGGTAAAGCAATGATCAGCGTTAAACTTACGGGACAATTCATCAGCCTTGCGCCTGAAGGCAGCGAAAACGGGCTCTTTCAGACCGAAAGCCGGGGCGCGGACCTAGGCGGTTTATTAGCGTCCTTGGGCGTGGACGAAACGGGAGTTAAATATAACGTCCTCGTCAATAATCTTCGCAAAGCAAAGGATTATATCCTTCAGGACGGGGACTCGGTAATCGTCATGCCGCTCCTGGCAGGCGGCTGAACCTCATATCAATACTTAATTCAGGAAGGAAGGATAAACAAATGTTCGATGTTAAAGTAGGTTCCTCACAGCTACCAAACGCCTTTGAGGCGGGCAAAGCCGCCGCGGGCGCCATGGCAGGCGCGAAATTCGCTTTCGTATTCTCCAGCGTGAATTACGACCAGGCGGATTTGATTAAAGGCGTGAAAAGCGCCGCCCCCGGCCTCGCCGTAGCGGGCAACACTTCGTTTACCGGCGTCGTCACCCCCGAGGGCTTCATCGGCGGCGATCACTTCGTCGGCATAATGTCGGTAGGCGGAGATGTGACGGTGGGCGTAGCCGGCAGCCCCAAAGGCGAAAACGCGGTGAAGGTCGGCAAAGCCGTCGCGGAAGCCGCCATGAAAAAAGCCGGCAAGGACTGCGCCCCCGATTATTTCTTCATGGTCGCGTCCCCCGGCGAGGAAGAATCCTATCTGAAAGGCATATCCAAAGTCATCGGCAGAGCGCCCTTCTTCGGCGGCAGCGCGGCCGACAACAGCATCTCCGGCGAATGGAAGCTTTTCGCCGACGAGATGGTCACCGGCGACGGTCTGGCCGTGGCGTTTTTCTACTCCGGCGGCAAATTCGCCAACAAGTATACCGGCGCTTATGGGGAAAGCAAAAAGTCCGGCGTGATCACCAAAGTAGCGGATAAGCGGCGTCTGATAGAGATCGACGGCGTGCCCGCCATCCAAAAGTACGCCGAATGGAGCGGAAAAAGCGCCGATAAGCTGAAAGGCGGCGACCTTCTGGTCGAGACTATCTGCAACCCCCTGGGCGTCAAAGACCGTCTGGGCGATCTCGTCGCCATCCGCCATCCCATGTTCGGCAACGACGACCTTTCCATGAATATCGGCAGTGACCTGGCGGAAAACACCGCCGTCATCTATATGGAAGGCTCGGTAGACCGGCTCATCAAGTCAACCGGGGAGACCCTGGAAAGCCTGAAAAAAAAGCTGCCCGGCGCGAAAGCCTATTTCCTGGTGCATTGCGGCGGCAGGCGCGCGGGTATCGGCGACAGGATGGAAGAAGCCGTGGCGGAAATCAAAAAAGCCGCGGGCGGCGTGCCTTTCCTCTGTGAATTCACCTTCGGCGAATACGGTTATGTCAAGGACGGCAACAATACCTGCGGCGGGCTGATGTTGTCCTTCACCGCTTTCGGCGACTGAGGCCCGGGGCGGCAGGGTACAAGCCATACGGTCATTTATCATCATGCTCAGGAGCCTGATCGCATCAGGCTCCTGCTTTATCTTGCGCGGTTATGGTTTTCGGCGCTATTTCTGCGGGAAGAGATCCTCGTCCACCTCTTTGTCCCCGTCGGTGGTGGTGACGAAGCCCCTCATCTTGGCGCCGCCTTCGATGACGATGGTGCCTACGCTGATATTGCCCAATACGATAGAATCCTTCTTGAAGATACCGTTGCCCCTGGCTTCGATATTGCCCTTGACCTTGCCGCTGACTACTACGTTCTGGGTCGTCAGATCCCCCAGGATACAGGATTCCTTCGTCATTTCCGTACTGTTTTGCGCCACCACGTTGCCGGCGATGATGCTGTCCACCAGGCTGATATCTTTAGCGTTGATACTGCCGGCTACCTCACCGTGGATAATCAGCTTGTTCGCGTTCAGGACGTCCCCGTTTACGACGCCGTAGATCAGCAGATCCTCGTTTGATGAAATATTGCCGTCCACGACCGTACCGGGGGCGATGACCGTTCCCGAAGTGTTGGCCGCCGGAGCTTTGCTGACCGCTCTGTCAAGAGTTTGCGAAAACCTGGCGCCGTAATCGCCGCCCGGGGCGCTTTCCCCTTTGCCGTCCCCGCCCTCGTCGGTGGCTTCGCCCTGGGTTTCAACGAAATCGTCTTCCTGCTCGCCCGGGGGGAAACCTGCCGCGGCGTTTCCTTCGCCGGCCTGCTCCTCCTGGCCTGTCAATTCCGTTACCGCCTGTTTGAAATTATCCATGATTCCCAAGATAATCTACCTCCGCTCCTATATTTTGCCTGTATTGGACATATTTATCATCCGCGGTTATAACCCGCCGTGGTATACACCGTCGGCCTGACCTGATTTGTCAGCCTGTCAAAAAGATAACCTTCCCGCAGGAGCTTGTCGATAATCATCGGAAGGGCCTGTACGGTCTTGTCCCGGCCTCCGCCCCCGTCATGCATGAGCACTACGCTATAAGGGTTTCCGTGGACCTGCCGGATAACGTCTTCGTAGATGGAATCCACCGTCGCCTCCAGGGAAGCGTCTCCGCTGCCCGCGTTCCAGTCGTAGTACCGGTATCCCCGGTTCAGCATTTCGCTGATGATCGTATTGCCCCAGCGTTCATTATACGAGTTAAGGCTGCCGCCGGGAAAACGGAAAATGTCCGCCTTAACGCCTGTTATCTCTTCGATCCTGTCCGACGCCCTGGCGAAATCATCCAGATACGCTTCCAGGGAGCTGTAAATGTCCTTATAAACATGGCTGTAAGTGTGGACCCCTATGGTATGGCCTTCCTCGACCATCCTCCGCAGAAGCTCCTCCCTACCGGGGCTGTTGATGACATATCCCACGATAAAAAACGTCGCCTTGATATCATATCGGTTCAGTATATCCAGGACGGATTTCGTATATCCGCCAGGCCCGTCGTCAAAAGTCAGATAAACCGTCTTACCGCTGTCCACATATTCCGCGGGTCCTTCGACCCTCAGCTCCGGATGTAAGTGCCCGTAAGCCGATTCAAACTCATATAAGGTCTCGGCTTTCTCCAGCTGATCCATGAGCCGGTCGACCAGTAAACTGTTTTCCGCGTCGTCCGTATCGAAGCGGACGAGCAGGTTTTCGTATTCGTCCTTGAACGCCTGCAACTCGACTTGCGTGACCGTCAACTGCGCCTCAAGCTGCCGCGACTCCGAGCGCCTGGTCTCTTCTTTACCGGCCATAAAGGCGACGAATCCCCAGGGCAGAATCATCATCAGGGTAACAAAGGCGACGATCAGATGCTTAAAAAACCTTACGCTCCCAAAATACAGAGGCTTGACCCTTCTCAGTGTGATTTGCCCTTTGACTTGCGGTACATTCGTTTGTAACGTTGTGCCGGCATTATCGATCATTACTACTCCGATCCCGTTTGCACTGTGTCACGGTACTAGTGTAGCGTCCACGAAATAACTGACGTAATCAGTAACTTTATTTCTTTCGACAAGAAATGGTAATATTCCTTCTTTTTTCAACTTTTTTTCTTCAGGCGCGTCTCGCGGGCGCTTTATACGCCGGTCGCCGCAAAGCCGGCTGCCTGCAGCGCGGCTGCCCCAGTATCTGGCTCCAGATCATCCCTTCGGCCAGGCTAAGCTCCCCTTTTCTCCCATCCTCAAGGAATTCTTCCACCGGCGAGGCGCAATCGTCCAGCTCGTACAGGTGCATCACGGTCTCCTCGTGGAGGGGGCCTTCATGCCGCGGGGCTTGCCTTCCGGTCAGGGTCAGCGAACCATGCTCTTCGGCTCTTTCCGCCGAATGAGCCGACGTCTCGCGAAATGCCGCCGCAGGCTGCCCCGCGACGGGGCCGGCGGCGGCGTGCCTGACGTCCTCGGCGTCGAAGACTAAGGGCTGCCCCTTCGTCGCGTCCGCCGACTGCGCGGCGGCTTGCCGCTCGATGGTTTCTATCCATCTCAACGCCCTGTCCTGCAATCCGCGGACTGGGGCGGCAGGTTTTCCCGGCACATGGGCCGGGCGGCTGCCTGGGGCCATCCCGCGCATAGGCGCCGGCCGCCTGACCGGCGCGGTCTGCTTTCTTTGCGGCGGAGAGGTCGCGCCGGGCGCAGCGCCCCCCTCTTCTCCGGTTTGCGGGTTTCGCCCTCTGATCCGATCGAAACGCTCCCTTTGTTTGCCGCCGCCGGATCTTCTCCTCAGCTGCCCGATGATGATGAAAACGATGTAGATGATAAATATGGCAATCGGCAGATCCACTGGACATCCTTACCTTTCAACGTCTTGCGCCACTTCGGCTTGCGCCCCTTCGGCGTAACTGTCGCTTTAATCGCCCTGGGTTTTGTTCTCGTTGCCCGCCAGGGCGCTGCGCATATCCGTATCCGCCTGGATATTCTGCACATTATAATAATCCATGACGCCTAATTTACCTTCCCGCAACGCCTGAGCCATGGCTTTCGGCACTTCCGCCTGGGCTTCCACCACTTTTGCCTTCATCTCCTGCACATAAGCAACCATTTCCTGCTCTTTCGCCACAGCCAGGGCGCGGCGCTCCTCGGCTTTAGCCTGGGCGATCTTTTTGTCGGCTTCCGCCTGATCCATCTGCAGCTGGGCGCCGATGTTCCTGCCCACGTCCACGTCGGCGATATCGATGGACAGTATCTCAAAAGCCGTACCGGCGTCAAGTCCTTTATTCAAAACCGTTTGGGAGATCAGATCCGGATTCTCCAGCACTTCCCTGTGGGATTCGGAGCTGCCCACCGTGGTGACGATGCCCTCGCCTACGCGGGCGATAATGGTCTCTTCGCCGGCGCCGCCGACAAGACGTTCAATATTTGCCCGCACGGTGACGCGGGCGACGGCCCTGACCTCGATACCGTTCTTAGCCATGGCGGCGATGACGGGCGTCTCGATTACCTTGGGATTGACGCTCATCTGCACGGCTTCCAGGACGTTTCGCCCTGCCAGGTCGATAGCCGCCGCCAGTTCATAACCCAGCGCGATATTTGCCCTTTCCGCGGCGATCAGGGCGTTGACTACCCTGTCTACATTACCGCCCGCCAGATAATGGGCTTCCAACTGATTCGTGCTGATATCCAATCCCGCTTTCTGGGATTTGATCTTGCAGTTTACGATCAGGCCCGGCGGGATTCGGCGAAACCGCATGCCTACCAGCTGGAATATCCCGATCCGGACGCCCGCGGCTAAAGCCGATATCCACAGGCCCAGGGGAATAAAGCTGAATAAAATGGCGAGGAAAATGAGTACGATTGCGATAATGATGATGGGAACGATGATAGCCGACATAATACTTACCCCTCTCTTACTTGTTTGTTTCGTCTCTGACTGCGAAACTTGTTTATCTGATTGATTTCGTCGCTTGCCTTGTCAGCCTGGTTATGGGTCCGGGGCGACGACTATCCTGGGGCCGTCCGCCCCGGTCACGGTCACCGCACGGTCCCGTTCAATGAATCCGCCCTCCGAGACCACGTCCAGGCGTTTGCCGTCGTCCAGCCTTACGATACCGGCGGGGCGAAGCGGCGTAGCCGTCCTGCCTTTTCTCCCGATGTATATGGTCGAATCCTCTTTCTGGGAAATATAGCCGCCTTCTTTGCCCTGGGACAACTGAAGGGACAGGCGGTCCCAGTATTTGCTCCTGCCGAGGAACCTTACCGCGAGTATAATCAGGACGACAGCGCCGACCAGGGCGATCAGGAAGGACTGGACGCCGGTCTGAAGGCTGGGCGCGGCCAGTATAATCGAAGCGGTGAAGCACAGTATACCCGTTATGCCCGGGACGCCGAAGCCGGGTGCGACAGCCTCCACGATAATCAGGACAACCCCCGCGAGGAAGAGAAACACGGCTCCCCAACCGCTGTAGCCCGCGATCATATGTCCGGCGAAATACAAGATAAGGCAGCTGCCGCCCACGATCCCGGCGATACCGAAACCGGCGGTGAACACCTCGATAATCACTCCGGCGATACCGATCATCAGGATAAACGGGGCGATAGACGGGTTCGTGATGAAACGGGTTATCCTCTCCGCCGCGGAAATCTCCACGCCGACGTACCCGGCGTGTTCTAGCCCATATATCGCTCTGAGCTCCTCGCGGTTCGCTACCAGATGGTCGCAATACCCAAGCTCCAAGGCTTCATAAGCGGTGAGCGTCAACAGCTGCCCTTCCTTCTTAATCCCTTCGATCTCCATATCCCTGTCCACCATGCCTTTGGCGATTTCTTTATCTCTCCCATGGGCTTCCGCCAGGGAAGACATCTCCGCCCGCCAGTAGGAAAGGAACTTCTCGTCCGCGACTTCGTTGCCCATCCTGGGCTCCACGTCCCCTATGGTCGTACCGGGCTGCATGGCGATTTTGTCGCAGCTCATGGCGATATAAGTGCCCGCGGAAATGGCGCCGCCTTTGACTAAAGCCACCGTCTCCAAAGGGCAGCTTTCGATGGTTTTCCGTATGGATTGCGCGGCTGTAACCAGCCCGCCCGGCGTGTCGATTTCCAGGATAACCAGCTTTGCCTGGGGATCTCCGGCGATCATGTCAAAAGCTCTGTCCATATAGCTGGACAGGCCCTGCTCCACCGCGTTTTCCACGGAAATCACATAAATCTTATCCTCCGCGTATCCCGAGGCCGCCCCGGCGTTTTGCGCGAAAGACGGCAGAAGCGCCGTGACAAAAAGAAACAACGCGACTGCCGCTTTATGTTTTTTGAATAGGTTCGTTGTCATCGATGATTAATCCCCATGCTTCTGCGCGTATACAACGCGGCGATTACGGCGAAGACTGCCCCGGATTCTCAAGCTCTTCGAAATCAATGCTTTGGCTCGCTTCTAATTCTACCATAAATTCAAGCTCAGTACCATCGCGTAAAACGATGATTTTTACAATATCTCCAACTTTTCGCCTGGCGATGATCCCCTGCATCTGCGTCGTATCGGTGACCTTCTGCCCGTCCGCCTCGAGGAGTATGTCGCCCCGCCGCAGGCCGGCCTTGTCCGCGGGGGCGCCCTTCACCACGCTGTTGATGATTACGCCGCCGGTCATATCCTCGATCCCGAAGTATTGTATCATATCCCTGGACATGGGCAGCATAGTGATCCCGATCGCGGGCTTTGCTTTCTCCACGCCCGCTTCCAGATCGTCCAGGACATCCAATACGGTCCTGCTGGGTATGGCGAACCCTATGCCCTGGGCGCCGGCGTTAACCGCTGTGTTGATCCCGATGACCTCGCCCCTGAGGTTCAGCATGGGGCCGCCGGAGTTGCCCGGGTTGATAGCGGCGTCCGTCTGGAGTAAATCCAGATACGGGGTACCTTCTATGGTAAGGGGCCTGCCCATGGCGCTGATTACGCCTACGGTCACCGTATGGTCAAGCCCGTATGGATTGCCGATAGCCACCACCCAGTCGCCTACGTAAACCTCGTCCGAGTCCCCGATATACAGGTAGGGGAAGCCGCTCCCTTCTATCTTAATCACCGCCAGATCCAGCTCCGGCGCCCTACCGATGACCAACGCTTCGTAAGGGTTTTCGTCGAAAGCCAGATGTACGGTTATCTTATCCGCGTCCTCCACCACATGGTTATTGGTTAGGATATACCCGTCTTCCCTGAATAAAAATCCGGAGCCCAAGCCTTCCCGGGGCTGCTGAGGCCCGAAGAAAAAGGGAAAAGGATTATTGTACTGGTTGTCCCGGGATACCGGTAAAATCTCCGTGGTGATGAGCACGACGCTGTCGCCGCACTGCTGAACGATATTCCTGACCGTATCGCCGGTCATGATACCCGTACCGAAGGAGTCCGGGTTATACTGCGCGGCCGGGGGCCTTGCGGGCGGCGGGCTGTACGCGGGCGTCTCCGGCGCCGGGGGCGCCTGGGGCGCCTGGGGCTCCGACGTCCGCTCAAAACGGAAATCAAAGGAATCCAAACCCAGATAATTCACCGCGGATATGCCGATTACCGCGCAAATCATGATTAAAGCGATAACCAGAAATACCCTGGTCAGGCCGCCGCGCCTGCGGCTGGTCTTTTCCCATTCGTTCTGGTCCCATTGCTGTCGTTCCATATGCTTTACCTCCTGTGATGAATGATGTATATATCATAACGCCGTATCTCTCTTTATCCAAGAAATACGGCGTTTATTTCACAGGAAATTCACCCCCTGTATACCGGCTATCCACCTGTCTATCCGCGGCGGCTCAAAGCAGGGAATCGATAAGCTCTACCGCCTTTTCGTCGTCGCCGATTAGTATATTCTCCAAAATCGCTTCGACCTTTGGCCCGATCCCGGCGTTATAGGTAAACTTGTGCAGCCCCGCGGCGGCTTTCTGCGTCGCCGCGGCGTCAAAGGCCTTGACCGCCGCCTTCGCTTCAGTCAGCTCCAGTTTTAATAACTCCATGTCGACGGAGCCTTCCCGGGTATCTTTGCTGGTATTCGCCAGCGCCCGCGAAATATTATTAAGCAGGGCGCCGTACTCTGACAGGAACACCGCGTTGTGCTCGTCGATATAAGCGGTATCATCACGTTGACCGGCTTCCTCCAGGGCTTTCGCCATTTCGGAAAGGCCGCCGGCCCCTATATTGGCGGAAGCGCTCTTCAACGCGTGGACAAAAATGATATAAAGGGGCAGATTCTTCGTTTCATGGCTATTTCTTATTTCCTCGAGTTTATGCAAGCCGTCTTTGAAAAATACGCCCAGCGTCCTGACATAGTTCTCCATCGACCCGCCCGATACCGCGAGGGCCTTTTCAATATTGATCCCTTCGATTTTCAAGTCGGGGCCGGGTTCGCTCTTCTCTTCGGCGCAAACCGCGGGCGTTTCTTCCCATTTTTCCTTCGGGACCCATTTCTCAAGTATGGCGTGCAGATAGGATATCTCTATGGGTTTTGACAAAAAATCATCCAAGCCGTTTTTCAGGAACATTTCGTTCGCGCCGATTACCGCGTTAGCCGTCAGGGCGACGATGGGTATATTTTCCATATACGGATACTCGTCCGCCAAATCCCGTATCCGCTTCACGGTTTCTATCCCGTCCATCTCGGGCATCATATGATCCATGAAGATAAGGTCATAGGGCCTTGTCTTGAGGGCTTCGATAGCTTCCGCGCCGCTCCTGCACGAATGGACCTGCATTTGGTACAGCTTGAGCAGGCCTTCCAGCACCACGAGATTCGTATTGACGTCGTCGACGCTCAATATGTACGCTTCCGGGGCGACACGCCGCGCCACGTCTTTGTTTAGCAGCCTTTCCGCGGAATAATGGGAGACGCCGTTAAGAAAATCAGCGACGGGGATGGAGAAGATGGGCGTCGTCAACACGCTGACGTCGCGTTCGGCGACAACTTCGCCGAATTCGGCGATCAGCATGATTTTCGCGTCCGTTTTCATATCGTTATACTCGTCCTTGATACGCTCATACAGGACGGAGGCGACAAGGATATACGAATACTGCCGGCTCATCACCGCGCTGTAAAACTCGCTGGCTACGGATACCAGCGTATAATTCACCCCAAGCTCGTCCATCATTTGGATGATGGATTTCCGGTATATCTCCCTGCGCTCATAAATGAGTACGTTTTTGCCCTCCGGTTCTTCAACGACAGCCAGCTTCCTCCGGTCGGAAATCTTCTGGGGCAGCCTGACCGTAAATACGCTCCCTTTGCCGTATTCGGATTCGACACTGATCTCGCCGCCCATGGATTTGATGAAGCTATAGGTTATCGCGAGCCCCAGGCCTGTCCCTTCCACATTTTTATTCTTATCCAGGTCAAAACGGGTAAATTTTTCGAACAATAGTTCGATATCCTTCCGCTCTATACCCAGCCCGCTGTCCTGCACGACAATATTTAAGACGACCATATCGTCCTCAGCCGGCTCGCTGCTTACGCTTAGCGAAATAAAACCTCTTTCCGTGTACTTGACCGCGTTGCTCATCAGGTTCAGCATGATCTGGCGCAGCCTTTTGTCGTCGCCCCAGAGGGTGCTGGGGATGCTGTTGTCTATGTTGACCACGAACCGCAGATGGGATTCATAGGCTTTTGTCTTGATAATATTAACCACGTCGTTAATCACCGACGACAGCTGGTATTCGTTCTGGATAATCTCGATGTTGCCGCTTTCGATTTTCGAGAAATCCAGTATATCGTTAATGATATCTAACAGGTTGGTCCCCGCCTGCTTGATGGTATGCAGATACTCCTGGACGCTGGCTGGGATGTTTTCGCGCATGGCAAGCTCCGACATCCCGATAATCGCGTTCATCGGCGTCCGGATCTCATGGCTCATATTCGCCAGGAAATCCGATTTGGCGCGGTTGGCCGCTTCCAGGGCGCGATTGAGGTTGATCGTTTCCGTGACGTCGTCCGTGCTGCCTACCATCCCGACCACCACGCCGTTTTCATCGGTCAGGGGCGTCGTATAATGATGAAAGACGCTGTCGCCCACTTCGCTGATCCAGTTTTGCGGGCTGCCGGAAAGGGTTTTCTTTACGTTGGATACAATATCCAGATGATCGTCCATATGCGAGGCGAATTCGATATTTTTCCCTTCCATCGCGCCGGCGTAAGGCACCAGGATATTCGCGTACTGCCCTTTAAACGTCGTGATGACCCCGTCGTTATCGACGCTCCAGATCAGCCCCTTGTAGTTATTGGAGACCGTTTGCAGGTTATTCGCGATTAAACTGCGCTGCAACGCGCTGACGATAAGCAGCCCCCACGACCTGAATATATTAATCTCGGTTTCCGTGAAATAGCGGTCCCTGTGGCAGTCGTCGAAACTCACGAGCCCCCAGAACTTATTTTTTACAAAAATCGGAATAATCAAAACGGAACGGATTTTGAACGAGGAGAAGAAAGAGTACTCCTTTTCCGGAAAGGTATTGACCGGGCCGTTAACGATCCCGCCGCTGGACAGGATGTGCTCCCAATTCGGCAGATCGTTATGGAACGACAACTCAAAATCGTCGACTTCGTCCGCCCTGTCCTTGCGTATCCAGTAGCAAATGCGCCGGGCCAGTTCTTCCCCCTCTTTTTTCTGATGGTTTTGCCAAAGAAACACCCGGTCAAGACCAGCGAACCGCCCTATTTTCTCCATACCATGCAGCATCGCTTCCACATAATCCTTCGCTTCCGTCTCGATCAAAAGCTCCGCCGCTTCGTTCACCAGACGCATTAGCTCCTGGTTGTACTCAGCCTCCTGACGGGCGTTCATGCTTTCCTCTATAGCCTGGATCAGCTTGCCTTTTTCGTCTTCGTTTATCCTTCGCTGCTGTTCCAGCTGTACGATCATATTGTTGAAGGCTTCGGAGAAGTCCCCCATAAAATCCACGCGCTGGCTGTAATCGCCGCTGGCTACCTGCTGAGCCTGCCAGGTGAGATGGCTGAGGGTCGCGTGCAGCGATTTCAGGGGAGAGGCTATCTCGTTTTTCGACGAAGGCACTTCGCAGTTTAAATTGCCCTTGGATAATTCTTTCGCGAATACATTGCTCTCGGTAACTAAAAAGTTCAGATACATCAAGCCCTTCCCCACATTGACGAAAGGTTCGGGCAGGCTTTCGATATCCAGCGCCGCTTCGGCGGGGTTGTATACCGTGTCGCGCAAATAAGTAAACAACAGATCGGTTGCGGTCTGCGTTTGGTCGGCGATTTCGTTCGTTTTGCTCGCGGGCTCTTGCATAAACATCCCTCTTTGATCCGTGTAGGTCACGCGGAAATCGCGTAAAACTGGTCGGCGACGGACAGGAACAGATCGACCAGCGACGGATCGAAGTGGCTCCCTCTGCTTTCTGTGATGATCGAAACAGCTTTTTCGTGGGGGAGGCCTTTTTTGTACGGCCTGTCCGAGACCAGCGCGTCATACACGTCGACGATAGCCATCGTCCTGCCAAGCACCGGTATCTCGTCTCCCTTCAGGCCCCTGGGGTATCCGCTCCCGTCCCATTTCTCATGATGCGTCCCCGTAAATATCTTCGCGTACTCCAGAAACTTGTGATCCGCCGTGTTTCGCTGTATCTCGGATATCACTTCCTCGCCGAAAGTGGTATGCTTTTTGATTTCCTCGAACTCGTCCGCCGTGAGTTTATCCGGCTTAAGGAGTATGCTGTCTTTGATCGCGATTTTTCCCACGTCGTGAAGCTGGGTGGACTGGACGATCAGGCCGATATCCCAGTTCGGCGACTCGTCATCGAAATACCCGTACTCCAGCCCTTTATGCATCAATACTTCCATATAACGCTGCGTCCGCTCGATATGGCCGCCGGTCACGTCGTCCCGGTGATCCACCAGCTTCGTCATCGTGCTGAGTATAGCGTTCTGCAGCTCGACCACCGTCCTGGTCTTCGCGTCGACCATATCCAGCAAGCTGTTGTTGAACTCGGTCAATTCTCTCTTTTGCGTTTCGATCAGCAGGTGCATCTCGATGCGCTTAAGCAGGAGAATCGGTGAAAACGGCTTGAATATGTAATCGACAGCGCCGAGGGACAAGCCCTCCAGCTCGCTGTCGACGTCTATTTTCGCGGTCAGGAAAATCACGGGGATATCTTTCGTATCCTGCCTTTCCTTGATTCGGCCCAAGACCTCAAACCCGCTCATTTCCGGCATATCTATATCCAACAGGATAAGATCGGGGATTTGCCTTTCCAGCCTTTTTAATAATAACCCGCCGGAATTGAAGGAAAACACGTTGTACGACGCGGATAGCGCGTTAACGCATACCGTTAAGTTCGTCATGTCGTCGTCTATAACAAAAACTGTCTGCAAGTCCATACGATCCCCCCTGTCGCGTCGATTCGGATCAGCCGGCTTCCTCGCCTGTCTGCGTACCTTTGAAGCGGCATACGCGGTCGCCGTTGGCCCAGCAGTTTACTTCCCGGACCACATATTTCCTCTTTGTGTATATTTCCAATATACCGGAGATGAACCCTTCGTCATACACGCAAACGTTTTCGTTGGTGACCGGCAAACCGCTGCAATCCAAATCCTCGCCTACCGTAAGGATTATCTCGCCGTTGCTTACGTCGAAGGATTCCATGCGGAGCTTCCCGATCTTCAGTATCCTTAACTGTTCCTGCAGATGGGCGATGAAATGATTGAACTCCAGCTCCAGATTCAACATGTTCCTCGCGAATTCGACGCCCGCCAGATGCCCGGCCCTGCGGAAATAATCATTTGCGGCTTCCAAGCCTATACTGTCGCTCAAGGCGTCCAGCAGGGTATACTGCATGAGCCTGTATACGACCACGGGCATTTCCGCGCCGAGGTCGCCGCGCCCTTCTTTTATATCGCCCAGATTACCCCACTCGAATTCCCTCTTCTGCTTCTCCGCTTGAAAAATGTTTTCCATAATTCCCACGCTCCTTATTTTAATCTGTACAAGAAACGTCCTTCCCATTATACCATAACCTCGCCGGGCGCCGCTTCTTTCCCTAATTTATACTTAATTCAATAATAACATATGTATACGTTTATGTCAATGAAAAAGAGAGATTATATATAATAATACCGCCATTTTTTCGCCATTACATTCATCATTTTCCCTGTTTTTCATATTGACATATGTGTAACTTTGATTCATCATATTACCCAAATAATTTACGTTTTCAGCATTAATTCACTAAAAAAGAGAACCGCTTTTGACCGGTATACGGACATTCTTGATTGTGCTTATCAAGTATATCCGATCCGCGTCGCGATCCCCTCTTGTATGGTTCGGTTTGTTATTTTTTAACCAGTTTAAATTATACGCTATCCAGCGTTTACTTATAATTTTTTCAACCGCGGGTTATCCGTTACGCCCGGCAGCCGGCCCCTTTTCGCGATGGGTACGCCGTCCACTTCCTTGATATCCATCGTCATGTCGATGGGCTGGGCGTCGGATATGAAGCTGCCCACGCCGAAGGCGTCCGCACCGGCTTCTTTAAGCACGGCAATTTTCTCCAGGGTGAGGCCCCCGCTGACAATCACTTTCACATGGCTATACCCCGCGGCGGCCAGGCGGAACTTGACTTCCCTCACCAACCCCGGTGTGACGCCGCCCCTTTCCCCCGGGGTATCGAGCCGGATAAAAGCCAAATCGTCGCCCAGGGCCTCCGCCACCCGCAGGGCTTCCTCGCACTCGTCTTTAAACGTATCGATCAGCACGGTGCGCGTTTCCCCGGCGGGCATGATTTCGTTGTAAGCCCGCGCCACTTCCACCGAATCCCCCATGATCAGGAATACGGCGTGAGGTACGGTGCCCAGCGGGTTTTTGCCCGCCAGCTTCGCGCCGAGGATGCAGCTCGCCCCGTCCACGCCGCCGATCAGCGCCGCCCGCTCCATGACCGGCGCCACCGCCGGATGCACATGCCTCGCGCCGAAGCAGGTCACCGGCTTATCGCCGGCGGCGGCTTTGACCTTAGCCGCGGCGGTCGCCCATCCGCAGGCGCTGGATAGGCATCCCAGCAATGCCGTTTCATAGCGCCCGAAATCCGTATAGCGGCCTTTGATCCGGAGCAGGACCTCCCTGTCGCTGAAGGGCGACCCTTCCGGCAGCGCCCATAGCTCCAGCCCGGACGAGGTTATGCCCGCCGACAGCAGCGCCAAGGTCTCGTCCATGCCGGCCAGTATCCCCTCGCCCCTGGCGAAGACCTCCGCTGTCACTACCTTATCGGCAAAGCCTTTTTTCGTCAGGATCTCATGGGTCTTGACGAAATAAATATCCGTCGTCGCCCCCATCAGTATCTCCTCATGGGTCGCCGAATGCAGGATGCGGCCTTTCTCCGGCTTGTACGCTTCCACCTGGGCCAGCGTCACCATCGGCGTTATATCCGTTTTCGTCATCGGTCTCACCTTCCTTACTATGATGAGCTACGCCCATAACCCAAAGGCGGCGTAGCCTTGGCTGGATGTTCGATTTACTCGGAGTCGGCGCAGTCCACATTGCCGAATATAGTTTCCAGTTTCTCCAGTATACCCGCGGGCAGCGGCGCCATCCCGATGGAGCGCAGGTTTTCCGCGAGGTGCTCCTGATTGCTGGTCCCCGTCAGGGTGACGTCCACGCCCGGGCTGTGCCTGCAGAAGCGGTAAGCCGCGTTGATCACGCTTTCCGCCCCGCCGTCTCCGGTGAGGAAGTCAAATACGCTTCCATCAGCCGTGAACCCCGGCCCGCCCTGGCCTTTCTCCGCGATGCGGTCAAGATTGGCTTTCATCCGCGCCGGGTCCGACAACGCACTCCTTACCGCGAACATGTTCAGGACGCCGATATTATGCTCTATGGCGGCGGGAAACACGGTTTTGGCCGCGGAAGGGTTCAGCATATTGTAGCCGACCATAATCACGTCGAAGTATCCGTCTGCGACGGCCTTCTGCAGCATCAGATGGGACGTATCGGCGGCGAAGCGTTCGGTGACGCCGAAGAAGCGTACTTTCCCCTGCTCCTTCGCCTTTCGCAATACGGGCAGGTATTCTTCGCAGGCCCTGGGGTAGTCTTTCGGCAGAAGCCCATGTATGTGATAGATATCCACATAGTCCGACCGGATCTGCCGCAGGCAGTTTTCCAGTGTTTCCTCCAATTTAGCCGGCGAAGCGAACTCGCCGTCGAAGCCATAGGGGAACTTCGACGATACGACGACCTGATCCCGGGGAATCCCTTGCAACCCAAGCCCCACCGCGCCTTCCGTCCTGTACGCGGCGGCTGTGTCGATGAAATTCACGCCGAGCTCTATCGCTTTCCTCACGATACCGGCGGCGTGCCCTTCGCCGTATTTGCCGATACCTATGCGGGAATGTCCGCCGCAGCCCAGCCCGGCGATACTGACCTTCAGCCCGGTCCTGCCTAAAGTGTTATACTCCATTCGATCTCCTCCTTAATTGCTTGATCATAGATAAAATAAACTTCGCCTGTTCCCTATATCGGCGTCGCGGCTTACTTATGCGGCGACTAATAGATCCTTCGGTAATTATCATATATTTTCAGGACTTTTTTAACGTAATTCCTCGTTTCCGCGTAGGGTATATCCTCCAGTTTCCCGGCGCTGCCGTCCCAGTCCCCCGCCGACGTCCACGACTTGACCCTGTTCGGCCCCGCGTTGTACGCCGCCAGTGTCTGGGCGAGGTTATCGGGAAACAATTGCTGCAGATAGCGCAGATAGGATATACCGATAATCAGGTTCCATTCCCGTTCGTACAGCTTTTCATCCGCATAATCCTCCAGCCCAAGCTGCTCCGCCATCCATCCTGCCGTATCCGGCATCACTTGCATCAGCCCAACCGCGCCTTTTGGCGAACGTATGTTCTCCCTGAAGCGGCTTTCCGCCTGGATCACGGCTAAGACCAAAGGCAGCTCTTCCCCCAGTTTCTCGCACAGGGGGGCGATTTCTTCCACATAAGCGGCGGGGGGCTTCTGCACCCTATCCTTACCGACCGCTGTAGCCGCGAGGATAAAAACGGCCGACATCAGGAGAAAGGGGATAAGCCCGGGCCTGCGCCCACGCCTGCCCCGGGATCTTCTCGCGGCGCCCACCCGTCTCGCCTTAACCCCCATTCAACGTCTCCCATAGTATCTTTATCTGCCGGCGGGCCTCCTCCCGGCTTCCGTTGTTGTCGATGACCCGGTCGGCCCTCGCCAGCTTTTCTTCCAGGCTGCTTTGCGACCCCAGCCGCGCTTCCGCTTCCTCGCGATTGACGCCGTCCCTTGCCATCAGCCGCCTGATCTGTTCTTCCGGATCGAGGGCTACCACCCATATCTCTTCGGCCATGGCGTTTCCGCCTTCGAGCAGGAGCGGGGCTGAAAATATCAGGAAGGGCTCCCCCGCGTCCTCAAACCGTTTGATTTCCTCCTGTATGGCGCTTCCGATCCTCGGATGGATGATTTGATTGAGTTTGGTTCTGCTTTCTTTGTCGTTAAAAATTAGATCGCCCAGTTTCTGGCGCCGCAGGTTTCCCGCTTCATCAAGGTAGCCTTCCCCGAAAGCCGCCGCGATCTCCGCCAGGACAGGGCTTCCCTGTTCTGTGACCCTGTGGGATATGACGTCCGCGTCCACCACGGGGGCGCCCAGCTCCGCCAGATAATCGGTCGCCATAGTTTTTCCGGAAGCTATGCCGCCGGTGATCCCGATTATTTTCATCTGTCCGCCCACTCCTTTAATCGTCGTCCATCGAATACCAGTCCCTGCCTGTCTTCATGTCCACCAGCAGCGGTACGGCTAGTATAGCCGCGCCCTCCATCGCTGTTTTTATCTCATTTTTTAATGACGCCGCTTTATCCTCCGGCATGTCGAACAACAGTTCGTCATGTACCTGCAGTATCATGGTCGTCCCCAGGCCTTCCCGGTCAAGTATCTTTCTAACCGCGATCATGGCTAGCTTCATGATGTCCGCCGCAGTCCCCTGAAGAGGGGCGTTCATTGCCGCCCGCTGGCCGAAGCCGCGTACATGATAGTTCCTGCTCTTCAGCTCCGGCAGATATCTGCGGCGGTGAAACAAGGTCTCCACATAACCTCTGTCGGCGGCTTCCAGCAGTAAACGGTCAAACCATACCCTGACTCCGGGATACCTGTCGAAATACCGCTCCATATAGGCTTTGGCTTCCCCCCTGTCTATACCCAGGTCCTGGGCAAGGCCAAAGTCGCTGATCCCGTATATCATGCCGAAGTTCACCGTTTTCGCGGCCCGCCGCTGCTGCGCCGTGACGTCGCGGGGGTCGACGCCGAACACCTCCGCCGCCGTGCTCCGGTGTATATCCTGCCCCTCGGCGAAAGCCCGCCGCAGCGCCTCGTCGCCGCAGAAATGGGCCAGTATCCGCAGCTCGATCTGGGAATAATCCCCGGACAGGAAGACGCAGCCCGGCGACGGGATGAACGCCCGCCTGATCCGGCGGCCTTCCTCCAGCCGGACGGGGATGTTCTGCAGGTTCGGCTCTGTGCTGGATAAACGCCCCGTGACGGTGATGGTTTGATTCAGCGAGCTGTGGATGCGGTTTGAAGCCCGGTCCATGATGGCGAGCAAGCCTTCCACATATGTGCTTTGCAGCTTGGCGTACTGCCTGTATTCCAATATCCTGCCGGCGATTTCATACTCGCCCGCCAGGTACTCAAGCGTATCGGCGTCGGTGGAGTATCCGGTCTTTGTTTTCTTTCCCCGGGGCAGCCCCATTTGGTCGAACAATATCTCGCCCAGCTGCTTTGGGGAGTTGATATTGAACGCCCGGCCCGCCATCCCGTGGATCTCCTTTTCGGCGGCGTCGATTTTCTCTTTCAGCCCTTCGCCCTGCTCCCGCAGTACCCCGGGGGCAATCAGTATCCCCTGCCGCTCCATATCCCCCAGGATAAGCGCCAGCGGCTCTTCGGCGTCTTTATACAAAGGCCAAAGGCCGCAGGCTTCCAGATATGTCTTTAGCTCTTTTCGGTCAAATTCCATCGCGGCCAGATAACGTCCGGCTTTCGCCGCGTTCCAGAAGGCTTCCCCCGACTTTGCCGCTTCTTTCAGCGACCTGGCAAGGAGGTCGGGCTCCAACTCTTCCAGCCCCGGCAGCATCCTCCAGGGATTCGCCGGATCGGCCAGATAGCTCATCAGATGCAGGTCTTCATAAGGCCCCGTCAGACAGGCGCCGGATTCCATAAAATGCAAATACGCTTGTTTCGCGTCGATGAATATTTTTGTCACGGAAGCGCTCCCGAGCCAGGGTTTCAGGACGGACAGGGCGTCCCGCCAGAACCCGTCCGTATCGCCGTCGGCGGCCTCGGACGGCGACAGCCAGACCGCTTCCCACCCTTCCCGCATCAGTCCTAAGCCCAGCCAGCTAAACGAACGCCGGCTTTGCCCCTGTATCGCGGGCAGGACATACAGGCGGCCGCCGTCTTTCAGGGGCGCCAGGTATTCCGCTAACTCGTTGACGCCTTCAATCCGCCCGGCGGCTCCGACTGATAATGGCGGCGTCGCCATGCCCCCCGGGCTGCCGAAGAGGTTCATCTGCCCGCCTTCGTCAAGCGCCGCTTCCGGAGCCGCTTCTACTCCGCCGCTTCCGGTTTCGCCCGCCGCCGTTCCGCTGCTTTGCGGCGCGGCCATGCCGTCGGTACCATCGACGCCGCCTTCGCTTGCGGGGGCCGCTCCCGGCACGCCGCCTTTCTCCGCGCCCTTGCCCGCTCCTGACGAGCCGGTCATCCCGCCGCCTGCGCCCGCGTCCCTCTCCTTGATCGCCTCTGCCAGCAATCCTTTAAACTCAAGCCGCCTGAACAGGCGGATTTTTTCTTCCACGTTTCCCGCGGTCGGCTTCAAATCTTCCAGCCCCAGGCTCAGGGGCGCTTCCCGGCATATCTCCGCCAGCCGGCGGCTGAGGCGGGCCAGGTCGCCGTACTCCGTCAGCTTCTCGCCCAGCTTCTTCCCGGCGTACTCCCCCGCCGCAGCCAGTACGCCTTCCACGCTCTGATGATCCGCCAGCAGCTTCAGCGCCGTCTTCTCCCCCACGCCGGGGACGCCCGGTATATCGTCGGAGCTGTCCCCCATCAGGCCTTTTAGCTCCACGATCTGCCACGGTTCCAGTCCGTAGGCTTCACGCAGATGGCTCTCGTCGAAACGCTCAAGCTCGGTAATCCCCCTGCGGGTAAACAAAACGGCGGTGTTCCCGTCGATAAGCTGGAAGCAATCCCGGTCGCCGGTGATGATCCTGACCGCCATCCCCGCCCGGCTCCCCATCGACGCCAGCGTGCCGATCAAGTCGTCCGCCTCATAACCCTCCGTCTCCAGCCAGGGGACGCCCATCGCGCTCAGCACCTCCCGCAGTACGGGAAACTGGGCTCTCAGCTCCTCCGGCGTGCTTTTTCTGCTGCCTTTATAATTCTCGTACATATCATGGCGGAAGACTTTTTTACCCGCGTCGAAAGCCACGGCTATACGATCCGGCTTTTCTTCTTTCCGCGCCCTGCTCAGCATGTTCAAAAAACCAAAAATCGCGTTCGTCGCGAAACCTTCGCTGTTGGCAAGGGACGATATGGCGTAGAAAGCCCGGTTCGCCAGGCTGTTTCCGTCGATGAGCATCAGTTTTTCCATAGACAGACGCGCCTTCCTGTCCGGCGGCCATATTCCGCCGGGTCTGCGGATGTAACTCCGCCGCTCAGTTTTCCTTGACCGGCTGCGCCGGCCCGCGTATCAGCTTGTTTAGCCGCTTAAGCTCGACAATGATGAATATCGCCGTGAGTATCGTTGAAATCAAATCCGATATGGGTCCGGAATACAATATCCCGTTAAGCTGGAAGAATCTGGGCAGTATCACGATCAGCGGGATGAGGAAAATCACCTGCCTGGACAAGGTGAGAAAGATCGAAATCATCGGCTTGCCGGAGTACTGGAAGTACGCGGCGCCGGCTTGCTGGAAGCCCACCACGAAGATCAGCGCCCTGAATACGATCAGCATCCGGCTCCCCACCGCGATCAGCTCGGGGTCGTTGTTGAAAAAAGCGAAGATCGGCTCAGCGTACAGCCGCGTCAGCAGCCAGCCCAGGGCGGAAAACATCGTCGCGCCTACCAGCGAGTATACCAGCGCCTGCTTCACCCGGGATATCTTGTTCGCGCCGAAATTATAGCCGATGATGGGCTGGGCGCCCTGGTTCAGTCCGAACACCGGCTGAGAAATCAGATTATTGATATTGTTGGTGATGCCGAATGCCGATATGGCGATGTCGCCCCCATACGTGAGCAGGCTCCTGTTCATCACGATGGAAAGCAGGCTCTGGGTAACCTGCATCAGAAACGTGGGCAGGCCAAGTTTCATAATCAGCAGTATCGTGCTGATTTTCAGCCGCAGATACTTCAGCCGCAGCCTGACGGTCCTGTCCTTGTGGAGCAGGAAATACATGAGCCAGACAGCCACGGCAAACTGGGAGATGATCGTCGCCAGGGCGGCGCCTCTGATCCCCCAATGGAAGTAGAATATAAATAGCGGCGCAAGGATCAGGTTCATGCCGGTCATCAGGAGCATAGTAACCATAGCCAGCTTGGGGAAGCCCTCGATGCGCACCATGGGATTCATGGTGGCGACGCAGCCGTAAATCATCCCGATCAGCGTAACGCTCATGTATTCCTTACCCAGAGATAAGGTAGCCTGACTGGCGCCAAAGGCCATGAGAAGCTGCTCCATAAACGTGAAGCCGATGATGATGTTGACGATGGATATGATGAACAGGAAAAGCATCGACGTCCCCAGTATACGCTGGGCGCCGTCCCTGTCCCCCTGCCCCAGGGTGATGGATACGGCGGCGGCGCAGCCGTTGCTGATAAACTGATTGATGGCGCCCTGGACCATGGTGATTGGACCGCTTACCGCGATGGCGGCTATGCCCAGCGGCCCCACGGCGCGTCCGATAAAGGTCATGTTGATAACGCTGTGAGCCGAAATCGCCAGCATAGCCAGGATGGACGGCAGCGAATAGCGGACCATAAGCCGCAGTACGCCGTCTTCGCCGAACTGTGCTGTCTTGTCCGCAAGCTGCGCCGGTTTATCTGTAATCTGCGCCGGTTTATCCGCTGGCTGCGTGCTTTTTTCCATACGTACGCTCCGTTTGTCTGTGTCGTCAATATCTATATATCATACCATAATCCCGCTGTTTTTTCAAAAAAAAGCACCAAAACGTCGAAACGGCAAAGCCCACACCGGGGGCGCGGTATGGGCTCGCCTTTCGAATACGGGCAACGCGCGCCGCTTAGCGTCTGCGCGGTCCCGGTCATATACTCTTTATCGCGTCCCGGCGGTTAACGGGCCGCTTTTGCGCGTCGTTTCATGTGCCTGCCTTTTCTGCGTGGTTTGAATAATAATCCGAAGCAAACGGGAACGCATAGCAGCAGGTACATATATGCCGGGCCTCCCGCGAAACCGGTTTTTGGCAGGCTTCCCAGGGGCGGGAATTCGTCATATATCCATTCCTCCAGTTCATCGTCCCATTGCCACATACCGAGGGGCGTCCCTTCCTCGTCCACTTCGAGATAGTTTCCGTCGTCCACCGCGATGACCGAGTAGCCGGGTTCGTTAGGGACAGGCGCTACGGCGCGGTCCCTGCCGCCGGGGGTGTGGCCGCCTTCGGATATGCCGCCGATGGGCGGATTGACGCCGTTGTTGCCGCTGTTGCCGCTGTTGCCGTTGTTGCCGTTGTTGCCGCTGTTGCCGTCGTTGCCGTTGTTGCCGTCGTTACCGTTGTTGCCGTCGTTGCCGTTATTGCCGTTGTTGCCGTTGTTGCCGTCGTTGCCGTTGTTGCCGTTGTTGCCGTTGTTGCCGCCCTCAGGTGGCCCGCCGCCCTCAGGTGGCCCGCCGCCGCCCGCGACGACCTTCGCGAAGGTATTTGTAATCGTCACATCCTGCGTACCTTTAATGGGGACCACGAACTCATTAGCGGAATACCCCACCGTCATGTCATATGTCCCAGGCTTGATCACTTCCGTCACCAGATATCGGGAATCCTCCGCCCAGAGATTGGAGAGCAAAGCGGGGCGATTCACGCTGAAGGGGATTTCCACCAAAACCTCGCCCTTATAGCTCTCGCTCAGTCCAAAAACGTCGTTCCCTACGCACCAATAGCTGCCGTCGTCCTCCGCCTCGCTCTTGAACCACAGATCGTTTGGATAACGGGGGTCGGCGATATCCGCGACTTTCACGTAGAACTCGGTATCGTCGTCCACATCCCAGTCTTTCGGATATCCGTCAAGCTCTTTTTGTACGGAGATTTTTCCCACGCCGTGTTTATAGCGGTTAGTCACCGTCACGACCATGGTTTCATTCAACTCGAGCACATGGTACCCGTTATTAGCGGAGTATTCAACCTGCCAGTGATAATCGTTCCAATAATCGCCCGGTTCGGCGTAATCATTCATGTCGCCCAGGCTCCCGGCGCCGACTTCCTGTACCTCATATCTGCCCCAGGTCCACAGATTGGATAATAATACCGGGTAACCCGCTCTGAACGGCAATTCCGTCGTCGTCGGACCCCCGTACGGTTCGCTGAGCCCCATGACGTCATTCCCCACGCAGCGATAACTGCCGTCCTTTTCAGGAACGGTTTTAAATAGCAGATGATTCTTGTAGTCGACGTCCCATACCTTAGCGTAGAATATCGTCGAATCGTCTATGCCCCAATCGCCGGGGTATCCGTCAAACACCTTCGCGATTTCCAGCATACCCAAGCCGTGGGAATAGGTGTTCGTCACCGTTATGTCAACATTTTCATCGGAAACGATGGGTACGGCGAAGGCGCTGTAAGACACCTCGACGAGGCTATCCGGATCGTTAAGTATCTCCAGAACCGTACATTCCGTCCCGCTTGGTATCTCCGTGATCGTCGCCGGTCGATTGACCGAGAACGAAAGCCTGCTTCCGACAGCCTGGGAGTGCGTGAGGCCCGTCCAAATATACCGCCCTGCCCCGTCTTCGTCAAAATTCAGATAGTAGCCTTCTCCGTCCATGACTACCGCGGTAAATAGCGTATCTTTATCCACGCCCCAGTCTATTTTGTACCAACCGTCAAGCTCTTTATAGACTGTCAGGCTGCCGCTGGGCTCCACGCCGTCGTCAAACTTTATCCTGCCGTATACCTCGAGGGGGATGATGATTTCCTCTCCGTCCCAGATAAAGAGCTCGTCCGGCGCGTCTTCCTCAAAGGTCCTGTGGAAAAAGTCGTCGCTGATCAGCGTCCTTTTGCCAGGATCGCTGTTGTTTCCCCCGGGGGTCGGGAATATCACTTCATAGATGATGTCGATAGGTTTTGAGCCGGTTTGCGTCTGCAGCGCGCCTAACTCCCCCACCGTGAAGAAATATGACTTCGCGTTGTTCGTTTTATCCCATTCGAGATGCCAGCGATAGGGCTTGCCCTGAATGACCGCGTTGTCGTCCCAATGCGGGGCGTTGTTGTTCTTCACGCCCGTATAGGCGTTTTCAAACTCCGGGCTTGAATTCTTCCCGAAACTAATCGTCACCCCGAGGATTTTGTCCGTGATTGTCCCGCTGTTGAGCCCTTTGCCGTTGTTCCAGTTCATGCTCATGGTGAAAGCGTCTAAAACGGTTTCTTCTTTCGTCCAATATACATGGTTGCCCTCGGCGGGGATAAACTCGGCGACGGCGGTACCCGTCGCGTACCAGTAATTCAGCTTCTCGGTGATCGTGTCTTTCAATTCCAACGTATAGCTAATTGATATAGGCGCGCCTGATTCAAGGAATTCCTCCTGACTGGCTTTCCAGATCAACTTATTGCCAGTTTGGGTCACGCCCGTGGGCAGGCTACCTTGCACCTTAAAGTCGCCCAGATCGTCGGTTATGGTCACACATCCGTCCCCGCCCAAAGGCTTCCGCAGAAAGCCGTGCTCGTCGGTAAAACTTGCGCCCCAGGCGGAGAGAGTGACCGTAATTGTCCCGTCGGGTTCGCCTTCACCGTATAAATTATGCGTGACGGATTTTCTCGTCCAGATCTCGCCGCCTTTCAGCGATGTGGGAACGGTGAGTTCCATGTCTTTTCCGCTGATAATCTCGCAGTCGTCAAACAACGAATCGGCGGCGAAGCCGGCCGGCCCCTGCATCAAAAGGAGGAATACGAGCAGAAGGGACACAAAGCTTTTGATTGAACTGCTTTTTTTCTTTTTCATCAATTTAACCACCCCTTAATTCCATTATTTTTATTCATACTTTAATATTTACGCTTTCCCGCGCCTTCGCTTCATTGTCTGCAGCGCAAGGCGTAAACCGAGCGGGGAAACGCCTATTAAGACGAGCCAAAAGCCATAGACGTCGCCGCCTGTTTGTGGCAGGTTGCCGAGGGGAGGGAATTCGTCGAATACCCACATTCCCTCGTCGTTATCCCACTCCCATCTTCCCAGCGGCACGCCGTTTTCATCAAACTCGATGTATCCCTCGTCGTCGGGCGTCAGCACGCGCCCCGGGACGTTTGGGTTTGGCCGAACGTTCGGATTGGTCCCCCCGGGCGTGAACGACAGTTCTGTCTCCGTAAGGTCGGTGGGCGGCGGATTTTCGCCTTCATCCCCTTCTCCGCCCTGCGGCTGCTCTTCGTCTTTTTCCTCATCAACGCGAGGTTGTGATTCATCGCGCTGCCTTTCGGCCACCGTTAGTTCTTCTTCATTATTATTATTGTTGAGCGTCCCGCCCGTCACCGGCGCCCCTTCCGGCTCCTTGGACTCCTCGGGCCCCTCAGGCCCTTCCGTCTCCTCAGGTCCTTCCGGCGCTTCCGCCTTTTCGTTCACAATCGCATAGCTGCTTCCGCCGCCGCGAAAAGACGCGTATCCGGGATCGGCTACATGAATGATATTGATTTTTCCGTAAGCGATCTCGACGTCGGCAATCTTTATCCTGACGCCGGCCTCTCCCTCCTCGTCTCCGGAGACGACTTCGACCATCGCATAGGTATGGCCTGACGGTATGCGGGTGAACGCGAACCTCCCGTCGGCGCCTGACGTCGCCGCCGCCAGATATCGGCTTATGCCTTTCGCGTCTTCGGAGGGATCGAGTATAAGCTCGAACGTAACTTGCGGCAGCGGAGTTCGGCCGTCACTGTATAGTTTTGTGAATTCCAGATCAGCCGTGAAGGTCTTTACCCGGGGGACCCCTATCCTGCCGTCGTTCACGGGGTCGGAGCCGCCTGATTTGTGATGGAACCGCAGCGCCTGTTTATGCGAAGGGACGCCGCCGTCGCCGTCGGGCTCAAAGAAGTACTCCAGCGTCGTTTCGACGTTGGTATCGATCTCGTAATCGCCGGAATATTTCAAAATGAACTCGCTGTCCGTATTGTCCACGCGCACCCGGAACGACGCCGTATAATAGTACTTATCGTCCTTTTCGTGATAAGAGGTGTTATAGACGTCCCACACCGCGTACTGCCTGCCGTCTTCTTCCTCCAGGAAGATCGGCGAATCATCCGCCGGTCCAAGGAATACGACATGCTCCCCGAGTTCGTCCCTCACGCTCCAGAGGTTCGTCTCCTGTTCAACGAGGCTTGTGATATCGTCAAAAAAATCTATAACCGTATGGAAGTCTTCCCAGATATCTTCGCTGTAGCTGTATATGCCTCCGTTATATACAATGTGTTTTTCAAGTAAAACGTCTCCGCCGACGTCGCTGCCGTCGCCTGTCCTGCAATAGATGCTGTGAATAATTACATCCGGGAAGCTGGTTATCAATATACCGCGTTCCTCAAGGGCGGCGGCTGTGCCGACGGCGTAATCCTGGCTCGTTACCGTTATGGGATGCCCGACAGGGAAAGATAACGGTTTATAGATATTATTCGCAGTAGAATACGGCGAGCTTCTTCCGCCGTATATGGTTCGCTGGCCATCCGGCCGGTCGTCCGCCGGACCGATTATACTCCCGTAGGGGCTGTAGGTAGCCGCCGTCTCATGGGGGGCTAATACGCCGCGTTTATCCATACTTTTATACAGCGCGGTTCCTTCCGCAGAATCGGCGGGTACTCTGGTACCGCCTATCCTGAAGTCCCGGTTGGGCGCGCCGTCGGTCAGGATTACGACGTGCTTCTCAACTTCCGCGCCATAACCTCTGTCAAGCAGCATATTCCTCGCCAGCCTGATCGCGGCCGCGAGATTTGTGCCGCCTTTGCCGTAAATCGCGTCGATAGCGCCGGAAGCGCCCCCGCCTTTGTCCTCTAACGCGTCATCCAGGGGCCAGCAGGCTTCCGCCCCCAGGGAAAATTCAATGACGGCGATATCGCGGACAAATCCGTAAGAACTCGCCGGGCTGCCGTCCAACATACCGTCGGGTACGCCCGCGACGGCAAAGGACTCGACAAAGTGCTCCGCGGCTGCTTTGGCGTGATCGAGGGCGTTATTCCCCCCCGGCGTCTTGACGGGGGAATCATAAGGGGGGCCGTATATGTCCTGCCACATAGTCCCGGAGTTGTCGATAATCACCACCATCGCCGCGCTAACCGGCTTGATGATTTCCGTCAAGGCTTTCTCCGTCTGCACCTCAAGGGTGATGATGAATTCGTTCTCAACATCGGTATCCTCAAGCGTTTTGCCGATATTGAGATCGGTCGGCGCGCCGCCGGGGCCGGCGACTTTCACGTCGTCAGTGAGAGGGTTTCCGTTTAGCCTGCTTCCTCCCGGACCTTCCGCGATCTGAGACGGGGCGGCGGCAAATACGGTCAACATGTTCCCTCCTGCCAGCAGAGATAATGTCAAAATAACGGCGATAACACGATAGACTTTCTTCTTTTTCATCGGTTGCACCACCCCTTAACCGTATTGTATATTTCTTCAAGCCGCTCGAAGGTTTTCCGGTCAAACGGCGGCAATTTCACTTCGCGCGCGCTGTCGACGATGATAAACCCCATAAGAATCGCCCCCTTTTGTGAACATCAGGCATTCGTCTTCATATCCATCATAAGGGTTCAAGTAACTCGAAAGTCAATACGGATTATCCGCTTCCGCGTACGGTCGGCTGACCGCTCGCGAATGTGGATAATCCGTATCTCTTTTGCACCAAACCGGTGCTATTATTCAGTATTTTTAATTATTTGATGAAAAATCCCGCTTAACTGTCTCCGCTGTTTCGGCGCTTGCGCCAGCGCCTGTATCCCAGGAGCCAGACCAGCCAGAGGATCAGGGCAAATACAATCAGCCCGATGATATTCCGCGCCAGCCAGACGATGAGATTTCCAATGCTTCTGATTACCCGGTTAACCCCCGTGACAAACGCCTCGCCTACCCGTTCCCCGAAAGCGGCGAAACCGGTCGCCCTGATCTCCACGGTCTCGATAGGCTTCTCCATGAGGTTGATATCCAAAGTGGAATAGTCCGTCCGGCTCAGCAGATACCGCATCTGCCCCTTGAGGGACTCCAGATCGGCGTTGGTGGATGCCAGTTCGTTTTCGATTTTCAGGATCGTCTCCAGCTCGCCGCTTTGCTGCAGCAGCGCCAACAAGCGCTGATACTTCGTTTCGAAGACCGCTATCCGCGCTTGCAGGTCCACATATTGAGCCGTGACGTCGTCCGCCCAGACGCCGCTCTCCATGACTTTACCCAGGGATTGCGTCTGTTGGAACAACTGTTCATACCGGTCGAAGGGGACCTTGACGGATATGTTGCCGTAGCGGCGTTCGCGACCGTCCGCATAGTCGACGACATAGCTATTTTCACTGGTGACATAACCGCCCAGGGAATTCACCAGCGACTTGATGGACGCCGCCGCCTCGCCGTAATGCTCCACTTCCATGCGGATATTGCCAGAGCGGATGATTTTTTGCCCGGAAGGCGCCTGATTGCTTTGTGCGGGAGCGCCTCCGCCGTCCGCGCTTGTGGCGGACGTATAACCGGCGCTGTCGGCGGCGATCTCCGCTTCTTCAGCCCTCGCTTCGCCTTGCTGTTCTAATATAACATAATCGCTGTCCGACGACAATTTATACTGCATTTCCGGTTCGAGATTCGTTATCACGCCGCCTGTTTCGTAGTTGTTCGCAGCCTGATCATACATAGGGCCGCCGCCGGCTATTGGCGGCGCCATGGGCGCAGTCGACGCCGGGGCCGACATCGGCGGGCTGCCCGAACTGCCGCCGCCGGACATATAATTGCGCTCATATGAGCCGCCTCCGCCGCCCAACCCGATGACGAGGCCGATTACCACCACGCAGCAGACCGCCGCCACAGGGATAAGCGGCTTGCGCCGGAAAGCGCTCAGCAGGCTCCTCACCGCAGCCCCTTTGTTTCCATTTTTTGTCCCGTTATTTACCTGTTGATTGTCAACCTCCACAGACATGGCTTCTTTCGATTCGTCAGCCACAATACTCACCAGCTTTCTTTCAGTCTGTTCGTTTTCCAGACTAAGCCGGGCCATCAGGTTTTGGTGAAAATCCGCCGAAGGTTCGAAATCCGCGTCCATGTCACGCAGTCCGGACGTCAGCTCGGACAGGACCGCGCAGTCCATCGCCAGCTCGGCGTCATTTGACATTTCTTCCTCGAAAGCTGACGCTTCCCCGGCGTTCATGCGGTTTTCCAGCCAATCCATAATCATTTCTGTCCTTTGTTCATCCTTCACGCGGCTCACCTCCCTTCGCCTTACCGGCCTCAGTTTTGTCTGTCCTTGTTTTGGATAGACGAAAGAAACCCGGATTTTGTTCCTGATACGCCAATACCATGGCTTTCATCAGCGTTCTCCCCCGGTTGATCCTGGATTTAACCGTTCCCAGATTGCTGCCGGTGATTACCGCCACTTCCTCGTAACTGAAGCCCTGCACGTCCCTGAGGATGAGCGCCTCTCTATATTCCGGCTGAAGCTCCTGGATAAACCCGTTCAGCACTTCCCTCATTTCGTTAGTCTCGGTTTCCGCCTCGGGGCCGGGAGATTCGTCGCGGTATTGCTTTTGAATCCTGCCCTCTTCGCCTTCCGTCGTTTCGTCCAGGGAATCCGCGGGTATTAGCTTTTTCCTCAGCCCGTCCTTCCAGAGATTCGTCAGTATCGTCATCATCCAGGTATAAAATGACGCCTGCCCCCGGTAGCCGGACATAGCCCGCCATGCCTTGATGAAGGCTTCCTGGGCCAGATCCTCCCCTTCCCGCCTGTCTCCGCACAGTCGGTACGCCGCCGCGGTTACTCTTTTCTCATAACGCAGGACCAGGCTTTCGAAAGCCGCCGTATCCCCTTTGGCGCTCGCGTCGGTCAGGGCTTTATCTTCATTGGGTATATTACGTTCAGGCAGCGAAATGTCTTTCGGCGCCGGTTTTTGTCCCGGCATACGATAAACGCCGTCTTCCAACCTCATCCCTCCTTCCGGTTATCGGTTCATTGTTTGATTATATCACAAAGGATATGATCCGGAGAAACTGTCGCCGGTATTATCCCTCGAACCTCACGAAACGGCGTTTGTGCGTTACAAAAAGCCTGTATTTATTGGCAACGGGCATGAAGCCTTCGCTCCATGCCCGTTGACGCTTGCCTAATTTTCTTTCCAGCGTTTAAGCGTTGGAAAAAACTCGAACATCATTTTTCTTGCTTCGTCCCCGCTCATGCCGGTACTGGCGGAAGCCATATGGGGAACGCAAAACTCAATCATTTCTTCCATGGTGCAATCTTGCGCAAACTTGCCATTTTCAAAACAGTAGTTGCAATAATCCTCGTTTTTACTTCCGTCCGCATTTGTTCCGTACTCCGCGTTTGGCGCGCTCATTGGCATACCACAACTTTGGCAGTATTTTTCTTCCATATTCTTTTGCCCCTTTCAGATTTTTTGTGTAACCATGTTTGTAGTATATCAGGCATAAGGTGACAACAGCGCGTCATGTTTTAGAATATATATTTTTTATTTTTTCCGTTTGCCGGAGTATTTCATCGCGGACAATCTGCGGCTCTAAAACTTCAATAGCCGCCCCGAAAGAAAGTATATAGTCATAAAGCCAATAATCATTTGGCAAACTCATTGTTACAATGAATGAACCATCATCGTTTTTGGTTATGTGTTGTTCGTCAAACTCATCATAAACCCGATAAGCAACATGAGGTTCAAAATACAGCTTAACTTCGATTAGGTATGGCGATTGGTACTCGGCCTGCTCTATGTCGGGAGCTGGGAACGCCCTGTTGTCAAATGTATCAGTAAGCATTTTAACATTCATCATTCGGCTAATCTTGAATGTCCTGTAATCGTTTTTCAATAAACAAAAGGCTTGCAAATACCATGATTTTGACTTGAAAACTAATTTTAGAGGGTACGCTTTACGGTCTGTCGTTTCGCCATACGAGCTGGAATAATTAAATGATATTGCCCGCCCGTTCACTAAGGCATTTTTCAATGAATCAAATTTAGCCCTATCCGTCGCATTATATCCCCAACGGGAAAAGTCAACCTCAATCCAATCGCTATCCGCTTTTTTGAAGAGGCTTTTTAATCTGCTGAGTATGCTTTCCGTTTCTATGTGTTGGGTTGCTGACATACCTTGTAGTGCAAAGAGGATTTGTTGCTGTTCATCTTCTGTTATGACAGTTTTGTTTAGTACAAACTTATCTTGTATGGAAATCCCGCCGCCTTTGCCCTGCATTGTATACACAGGTATGCCCGCCATAATCAATGTGTCTATGTCGCGTAGGATGGTTCTTTTCGACACTTCAAAATGTGCCGCCAGTTCACTGGCTGTCATATTTTTTCTATCCATCAGGAGATAGATTATCTCAAATAATCGGTTTATTTGCATATGCGCACCCCCATAGATAGTATACTACATAAACATGACAACAGCGCGTCATGTTATGAAATAATTATCGGTCTTGCTCCTTTGTCCGTGTGCGTTGCGCTTCTCTCGTTTCCCGTGGAGAATATCATGGCGGTCAGCTTTGTGCCGCTCATTGTTTTATCCGGTTCGCCGGTGTATAATTTCATCAAAATGAAAACGGGAGGCGACCTTCATGAGCGCTGAAATCCTCTGCGTCGGCACGGAGCTTCTGCTGGGCGACGTGGTTAATACCAACGCGGCGTATATATCCCGGGAGCTTGCTGCCTGCGGCGTCGACTGCTACTATCAGAGCGTGGTGGGCGACAATCCGGCGCGCTTGTCCGATAGCCTGAAGCTGGCTTTGTCCCGGGCGGATATGGTCGTCATGACCGGAGGCCTGGGCCCTACCTATGACGACTTGACGAAGGAAACCGTCGCCGCTTACTTCGGTCTGGAAATGGAGCTTCATCAGCCCTCCCTTGACCGCATGATGGCTTTCTTCTCCAGATTCGGCAGGCATTTTACTAAAAATAATGAGAAACAGGCTTATATGCCCGTCGGGGCGACCATATTTGAAAACGACCGGGGTACCGCGCCGGGCCTCGCTGTGGAGAAAGACGGCAAGACCGTCATTATGCTGCCCGGCCCCCCTGGCGAGATGACCGCGATGTTCGACAACCAGGTGAAGCCTTTCCTTATCGGCAAATCCTCACATATCCTGCGTTCCCAAACCATACATATATTCGGCTTAGGTGAGTCCGCCGTGGAAGACGTCCTTCATGATTCCATGCTGGCCCATACCAACCCGACCATAGCCCCCTACGCCAAGACCGGCGAAGTCGAGCTCCGCGTCACCGCTTCCGCGCCGGACGCGGGCGCGGCGGACGCCCTCATCGCCCCGGTGGTGGACGAGATCGTCGCCCTGTTTCCGGACAACGTATACGGCGTAGACGCGGGAAACATGCAGACCGCCCTGGTCCGCGCCCTGACGGAAGCCGGGCGCACTATCGCCGTAGCCGAAAGCTGTACCGGCGGCATGATCGCCGCGCGGCTCACCGAGGTCTCCGGCGCCTCCGCCGTCCTTCTCTGCGGTATCTGCAGTTACTCGAACCAAAGCAAAATCGACCTTCTGGGCGTCCGCCAATCGACTTTGGAGGCGCACGGCGCCGTCTCCGCGGAAACGGCTCTCGAGATGGCGAAAGGCGTCCGGCTACGCTCCGGCGCTGATATAGGGATCGCCACCACCGGCGTGGCGGGGCCCACGGGCGGCACGCCGGACAAACCGGTGGGGCTCGTTTATGTCGCCTTATCTACCGCGGATAAGGAAAAAACACTTGAGCTTCACCTCAGCCGCGGTTACGCCGACGAACGGCAGCTAATCCGAAACTTCGCCTGCCTGCACGCCATGAACCTTGTGCTGAGGGAAGGCTTATAAAAGCTATTTACAGCTTCCATATTTCGCTTCTTGACAGTTTACATTTAATTGCTTACAATTATCCATGTTCTCGCGAACATGCCCGAGTGGCGGAATGGCAGACGCGGTAGACTCAAAATCTACTATGGGTAACCATGTGGGGGTTCAAGTCCCTTCTCGGGCATTAAAAAATCAACATGGGGTTGTGTTCAGCTGATTTAGCTGACACAACCCCATTTTCCTTTAGGCGTAAATCCTTTTCGAGAAGCACCCTGTCCCTCTGCATCACGACGCCCGCGTAAATCGGATAGCCGCAGGTTCGACAGTACGCTTGTAAATGTCTGGGTGAATCAACAATTCATCATTGCCGCTGTCATAACCCGCTAATTCTATT
>Ga0082212_10000605_pt1 | contig 52078 bp, 35 predicted proteins | sample TergutNt197P3_FD_71548 | JGI IMG/M metagenome (GOLD analysis project Ga0082212, IMG submission 71548) | Neocapritermes taracua P3 segment gut microbial communities from Petit-Saut dam, French Guiana - Nt197 P3 | ecosystem: Host-associated > Arthropoda: Insects > Digestive system > Gut ...
AGTTTGTATTTTAACGGCTTCGCCTCAGTCAGTCTGAAAACTGTCTGTCCGAAGCCACTAAAGTAAAAAAGGCAATTTCACAATCTTAAACAGACCGCTCAACCTTGTACTGTCAGCCGTATCCACTGTCAGCGTGGCTTATATTCTCTAATCACTACATCACTGTAACCTGTCTCTCAACTCAAAGTCAGTAAATCCCGTCAAGTTGTAAAGTCAAGCCGAGTCAAAGTCCCCCGAAAATATTGGGAGAAACTTGCCTCCAACGACCTGCGGCTTGACGCTGGCGGGGGTATCGCAAAGGCGCGGACGAGAGTGAACGATGATGTTACCTACCCGCTGTCAGCCGAGAATGCGCCCCCGCTTGCGCCAAACCGCCAGTTGTGCGCTGCCATTTTTTTATGACCATTACTACAAACCGCGAATTGTGCGAAAACATTCCCTTAATTTTTGACGTTCAAACAGTATTTCCAAATATCCACTTACTTCAAGCGGATAATAATATTTTCTAAGTGTTTTTCTAAACATCGGATGATATCTGATATCTACTGTCTGCATTCCAAAATGAAGAGATTTTTTTATCATTTTTCGCAAAAGACTTCCGTGCAGTTTCGCATTCGCACTTCGACTAGGATACCAAATAAAAGACGTGTTTATTATATCTGTTTCATCTCTAATCCAAAGACTAGTCAACTGAATAAAATCATCTTTATCATCTGCAAAGGGTCTATGCTGCAATGGCTTTATCTTTGAATTGAAGTCTTCGCTTGAGCCAATATTTATGAGAATGTCTTCTCCGCGAAAATCCCAGAAATAAATTTTTTTTCCAAACAATTCTCTTCTTACTCCATGACCTTCGTCGCTGAAAAATATAAGATTGTTTTGGTGCATAAAATCATTTACAAAATCTATGATATATTCTCTCGATGCTACAATATTTATTTCCATTTTTTTGTTTCATTTGTTTTTCAAATTGCTTACCCACTGCAAATGAGGCGGTTGCGCACAACGTCCAAGCGGCTTTGCGAGGGCGGGGGTTCACAAAGGCTTGGGCGGGCGACACACTTGCAAATTTGCACAAATTTTCGGGCGGGCATACACCCCCGCTCTCGCAAAACCGCCCGTTATCGGCTGGCGTTTGTTATCGTATTTTATTTTCTTCATTCTCCGAACTTGAAGTTTTCTAAATCCAAGTTTTCCATCTCCATCTCTTTCAACTCTTCCAAGTGTTCCTCAATAACTATACTAAAAATATTTTTTTCCAACTCTTTTTTATTATTGTACATTTTCATTTTCTTAAAAATTCTCATAACATATTTGTCTTCTTCCCAACCTAAAACCACAGAACTAAAAGCATAATATTTAGACGATTGCTCTAAAACGCAAGTTAACAGAAAATTATCACTCCTTTTTTGGTCGTAATAGGTTCTCAAATATTTTGCATTTTTATTTACTCCTAAACTGTCTGCCTGCAACAATAACCCTGCCCACGTTTCAGGTAAAGTTAGTTGTGCGCCATACAACATCGCCAAAATAAATTCTGCGGGACTATCTTCAAATTTAGAAAAATCCTCATCGGGATATAAGCGTTCTATTTTTATTGCAAATGGCGATTTTTCTATGTCCCCTCTGCTAATTAACAGTTCTGATAAATGTTTTCCAATTTCTTCGATTGCATTTGTTTCGTTTTTTTGAGCGAACAATGTTCCATTACCGACAAACAAGGCAATCAAGAAAAACACCAATACTTTCAGCGTTTTTAACTCTGTACATTTCATTTTTAATTTATTCATTTTGTCAATTTTATATCCATTCGGATTGTTAATATTTTTGTTCAATTTTCAATTTCCCGCTTCGGTGTCCGCACGCACTGTCCGCCGCTTGCCGATAACGACCTGCGGCTTGACGCTGGCGGGGGTATCACAAAGGCGCGGACGAGAGCAAACGGTGATGTTACCCACCCGCTGTCAGCCGAGAACACACCCCCGCTGGCGCCAAACCGCCCGTTAGGCGTTCGGCATTTTTCTTTTTCGCTTGTTTTCGTGTTCAATCTAATTCCGCTCTTAAAAATAAATCCTGTATCAAAGCATCATTTTCGCAAGCCTCTTTAAAGGATATGATGAATGATTTTAACGCTTCTGTATCTGACGAATAAGCACAAAACATACTGCCTTCGGGGTCAAATTTAACAATTTCGAGCAATTCAGGTTTCAACTCTTCTAAAAAAACTTGTGCTAACGAAGCCAAATCGTAACCGTTGCCCTCAAAACCTTCACCTTCCCTTGTTTCAAAAATTTCAGTTTTATATTCGCCAACATTCAAACAAACCGAAACGCTTTTGTCGTGTTCTACCCAAAAGAATGGTTTAATTGATGCCTCAAAATTATTAGTGTCCATACTGTTCTAATTCCTTAAAAAGTTCATCGCCATTAGCCTTTATACCGTCCCTATATTGGACAGGTATTTTTTTACCGCAACGTTCAAACCATTCATTAAATACCTGTTTCCATTCTTGCACTTTATCCTTTTTTATTAACAAATTAGCATCAACGGTACACTTTCTTGTTATCGTTAATAACATATCAATATTTGCCAATAAAGATTGAGCAATTTTATTGTTGGTTTTTAGCCATTCAATGTCTTCCTCTATCATAGAAATAGAAAATTTCAAATATTCAACACCTACATATTCGGCTATTTCATTACCCGCAGGTTCTGTACTAAATATTTTCATATTTTACTTAATTTTCATTTAATAATTCGCTTTCGCACTTCGTTGTCCACCGCGCTATCGCCCGCTGACGCCTAACGACCTGCGGCTTGACGCTGGCGGGGGTATCACAAAGGCGCGGATGAGAGCAAACAATGATGTTACCCACACATTGTCAGCCGAGAACACACCCCCGCTTGCGCCAATCCGCCAATTAAGCGCTGCCATTTTTATCCGTCAAGTTGGTTATAAACTTCATATTGATATGGTGCTTTTAATTTGTGTTGTCTTATTATTTTCGCTTCCCAAATTTGATATTCTTCTTCAAATTCGTTGTAGTCGGAAGGAATACCTTTCAACCAATACATATCTCCATGAAAAAGCAGCATTGCCCAATGAAAAGGAAGTTCATGTGTCATTAGACATGCTTCAAAATAACTTTTCGGCTCTTCATACAAACGTGATTTTTCAACGATTGTATTCGCGTTCTCATACGTGGTCTTACAATATTTAACCATTATCCATTTTACTAATTCGCAAAATGAGTAGTGGTTGAAAGTTACTTTTGAGTTTTTGTCCTCGAATACGATATTGTCTTTTTGCATGATTTCTTATATTTTTTTGTATCCTTGTTTATGCTGTTTTTCTCCTACTGCACTATCGCTCGTTGTGCGCAGCCATTTTTGTCTTTTGCTATTTATATCCATAAAGTTTCAAGCCATCTTCGTCAAAATCATATTCAAACTTACCTAATTTGTCTATAAAATCCTTAAGTTCTGCAAGATTATTTTGACTAATTGCTGTACGATATTTAATTCCGTTTCTAAATTCTTTATATTCAGTGGAGACTGGTATAAAAATCCACTCTATATCTTTGAATGCGACAGGACCACAGATACCGTCACCTGTATGCTCGCCTGTTTCAAGTACACCAATATTCATATCGAACGGATATGTATCTTCATCGCAAAGAGTTTTTATCCGCCCTTCTCTCAAACAAAACGTATTGCCTTCCAATTCTTCAAGAAGTTTGCGCCATTTAGCATTGCTCATATAACTTGTTTTTTCCTTTCGTATTTTTTCAAGTTTTTGTTCAACTTCTCTGTTTAATCTTTCATTGTATGCAACCGCTTTTTTTGTTACCATATTTTAATTTCCTTTCCAAAACTGTCATTAATTTTCAATGTTCCATTTCTTTGTTCCCCTGCACTATCGCCCGCTTACGCCAAACCGCCCGTTATATGCCGTTTTTTCTTTTTTGTTTTCCAATGTATTTTGAAGCCTTTTTCCACCTGTCATAATTTCCATTTGTCGTTTCATTTAGTTCATTTATCCATATTTTCGATTGCTCATCTCCATATTCAGCAAACTGTTCAATGTCCCAAATTTTTATGTCGGTTGATAAAGGAAATTCTCCTTTAAAAATTCTAAATCCTTTATCAATAAGGTTAATCGCAATTACTTGTTTTGATTTATAAATCTGTTCAAAGTCATTTATTTCATCAAGTTTATACCACATCAACTCATCTAAACTAATCCTGATATTTTCTGGTTTCAGGAAAACCTTTGTCGGATAGTCTTCATTTTCATTTTTGTATGGAATTTGGTCATCACGATATGCTATTTCAAAAAAAGTATCGGTCAATAGAGATTCCAAAACCCAAATATGTCCTACAGGTATTGTCGCAAATCTTTTTTCTTCAATGTCATAAATAAAATATCCGCCGTTATCCAAGTTCGTTTGTATGATTGGTGTAGAAAAGCATTTCGTATTTTCACGACTTCGCCTCAGTCAGTCTGAAAAACTGTCCGTCAGAAGCCACAAAAGTAAAAAAAAGGCAATTTCACAATCTTAAACAGACCGCTCAACCTTGTACTGTCAGCCGTATCCACTGTCAGCGTGGCTTATATTCAATACTCTCTACATCACTGTAACCTGTCTTTCAATTCCAACTCTCAACTCAAAGTCAGTAAATTCTGCTAAGTTGTAAAGTCAAGCCGAGTCAAAGTCCCCCGAAAATATTTCACCGCTTGCCGATAACGGCTGGCGGCTTGGCGCAGGCGGGGCTTCACTGCCGCTCGGACGGGCGCAAAACTTGAAAATTCGCACAAACTTTCAAGCGAGTTACTGCCCCGCTTGCGCCAAACCGCTCGTTGGGCGAAGGTCTTTTGACTATTGATAACATATTTCACATGATATGATTTCACCATTAGGTTCTCTTTTTGCATGTACATCAATATCATCACTACTAATTCTCCAAACATCGACTGAATCAATCTCTGATGCAACGAAAAAACTAATCAATGTAAATATTTTAGGACCACATGGAGCAATAATAATTCTAAAATCATTTTTTAATGACAAGCATAAATCATAAAGCATTGTCTTGGTTAGTAAAATATCTCTTATATTGTATGGTATTTTATATCTCGGATGAGTTTTGGATAATAGTTCTCTATTTTTGTCAAAAACAAATTCTGTAAATTTATTGCCTTCTGTATAAAATAAATACAATAACTCTGCGTCAAAAAATTCTTTCAATCCAAAAGTTTTATTAGTTTCATAACCTAAACCCGTAATTAAAGCAGTTGGAACAGAGGGGATTGATAGGCTACAAAAACCGTCTATTGGAGAAAAATGAGATATTTTGAATTCCTTTTCGATAGGCTCGTGTAACTGTGCACAAGAATAAGAAAAATATACCCTAACACTTTTATTTTCTATAATTGTATGCTTGAAATAATTAATAATACTTCCATACCAAATTCTTGTCATTGAGGAATAATCGATTAATATAGATAAAGTATTTTCATTTGTTGATTTAATAAATTCATCTATAATATCAATTATTATGGTAGAGTCATTCCCCCCTAAATTTATTGATGTATAATCTAATTTTTTAAAAAAATCATCATTTTTCTTTCTAATTTCTACGTCTTTGTAATCGTTAAAAGAAAAAACATATTTTTTAGTTTTAATATTTTGATTTATTACACTAGCAATATAGGTTGCTCTCGCTTCATATCCTGAAGATACTATTATTAAATCAAATTTTTCTTTTTTGATTTCGTCTGAAGCAATTTGTTTTATATATTTCACATTCATACTTCAATATTATTAGAAAATAAATTTGGAGAACTATCAGCATTGTTCAATATTCGACTAAGAGGTATTGGATTATAATCAACTTTGGGGATTCGATATATTGGATACAAAGAATATGAAAGCCTATAAACATTTTGAGTTCGCCTCACTCCTTTTATTCCAATTTCAGTTTCTACTTTGAATATCGCTCCTGCTTCTAACGCAATTTCAATAAAATTAGTCAGATCTTTTTCTTCTGGGTTTACATAAAAGAAAATATAAGGATCTGGATTAAAATCTTCTAAAACAATTTTGTTGTAAAAGAATTTACCTATTTTGTCAATAATTTCGTATAACAAATCTTTGTTATTCTGTATTTCGTTTTGAGGGTAATTTAAAATTCGTTTATGAAAGTAATCTTTAGAAAAAGCATAGATAAGTCTAGATTGTAAAGGAATAGCCATTTCTTGAACAACTCCATTCTTAAAAGGCACTTTGTCGATAAATTCCCTAACTAGATGAGCAAAAGCTCGAGGATTTCCATCTGATATGTCAAAAAGAAATTCTTTACCATGATTAAAAGCATTAATGTTTCGACTTCTTTGCTTTATACCTGTTTTTTTTGATAAACTTTCCGTAAAATAATATCTATAAAGCACAATAGGTTTAATTTTTCGATGAATAGAGGCTTCTTGATTTTCATTTATAGGTACTGGATTTAATGGGTCTATATTTTTTTTCATTAAATAATTATAAAAACTTTTATCATACTCTTGTAATATTTTTATAACTTGCCACATTATTCCATCTTTTTCAAATTGACGTTCTCCTTCATCACCATCATATTTCGACTTATAGAAGAACGAACTATCAACAGCCTTTAAGCCCTTGTTATAATCAAGATTCTTCCCAAATAACATATTTAAATCAACATCTTTATTATAATAATTGTATAATGCGTACTTCATATATTTTTCACAGAAATTTCTCCATTTCTCTTGTGATTTTTTATCGTAAACCCATAATCTTAAATTTGTATAATCATCAATTTCTCTTGGATTTAAAACATCTTTAGAAGATGCTTCTTCTATACGTGGAGTTGAAGTTACTTTTAAAAAAAGTCTTTGATCAGGAATCCCGCGAAGGTCATAATTAACAATATCTTTTTGAAAGAATTTTGGTGTAATTTCAAGTTCATCAAAACACAATGCCCACTTTTCTTTACATGAAATTTGTCCATGTTCACCTCGTCTATTTATTGCCTCAAAACATTCAATTGCAATAGAGATGAGATCAATATAACTCTTATAACATAACTTGGGCAAATTTTCACCAATAAGCCCTTGTCTATAAAAGGAATTGAAATCACTAACTATTTTGCGAATCCGAATAGTTATCTCGTCAAGATTTGGTGAGATAGGTTTTGGAATGTCCCAATTATCTATTAATTTCAACGCTAATTCAACTTCAAATGTGCTTTTAACATCACTTAATTCTATTAATGCGTTAAGCGTACTACATGTGGCTATTAATACATTTGAATTAATGACACCTCTGAAAATGTCGGTAACACTCTCATCTTTAGGAAATTTTTTTTTGAATGTGTCAAATTGAGATTTCCATTGTCGATCAGAAGGTATATAAATTCCATTAAATTCAATATTCTTTTTTATTTCTTTAGCTTCATCAGTGTCCCAAACCGCAAGAGCTTTAGGATGTAACATTTTTAATAAAGTTGTTTTTCCGCAACCTCGAGATCCTGTTAAAATAGTATGCTCTGGTCTTATTATATTTATGAAATGGTCTGATAATATAAAAGACCTAGCGACTTCCTCGAATGACATATATCTTGCATTAAAGGATTGATGATATTTTTTTTCGAAGTCACTCATATCTTAAACTGTTTTAATAATTCATACATAATCTTCGTTTTCCTTTTGCATCAACATTGATACTTAAATTCTTCTTCTCTAATTCTTTTTCTAATTGTTTTAGTTGTGAAGGTGTTAAAAAGTTAATATCATTAACCTTATTCGATACATCTTCCATATCAATTTGAAGATATTTTTCTTTTGAATCAGAATGTTCATATTTTTTATAAAAATTTTCGTATACGTTTTCTACAATATTAGATATTTCCATTTTAGAACCAAACCCAGTATAGGGTGGAAACCTCGTTAAATCTGATGATTTTATCCAACCTTCTTTAAAATTATATATCCACGTTTCTATCTTTCCTTTAAAGGTATCTTTGTCCTGAAAAATATCTAAAAAATGAATAGTATTATCTTCACTAAAACTTGAAGTATTTTCTAATGAGGCAAAACTTCCAGAACAAAATATTGGAAAATTATCGTCATATTTTAACCTTGGGAAATGCTTATGTCCATGCATTAATAAAGTGAAATTGTGATTTTTCAAAACATTAAGCAGTACATCTCCTCGATCAATACAATCTAAAGAAGTATAGTTCGCATTAATGTCTGAATGGGGAGTTGGATGATGATGACAAATGGCTATTTTAGGTTTTTCCGACGATTTGTATTGAAATAATGCATTTTCTAAAGATTCTCGCATTACCTCATCAAAAACAATAGATTTTAGGTTATTTACGTGATCCATGAAGCAGCTGGTATTTAATACCAATATAAGTGTTTTACCATCATCAATAACACAATATTTGTTTGCCCAAAACTCATCCTCTATTTTTTTATTTAGGGCGTCATCTCTAAATAAAAAAGGGAAACCGTTAGTTCGTTTCATCATATATTCAGAATCTTGTATCGTGTCATTTTCTTCTCGTCTATGCATATCATGGTTACCAACTGCAAAGATTAATTTTTCGGAATTAAGTAGTGCGTTAATTTCTTTAACAAATTTCACTCCTAAAATAAACCCCTCTACGTTTCCTTTGTCTGCAACATCACCTAAAACAAAAAAATAATCAACATTCTTTTTTTTGTCAATTATGATTTTTTTAAAAGATTCTATTGGATTTTCATTAATAGGATGGTCTAATAATTTAGTATGTAGCCTTGTTAGTTTTGAACTGTTTTCTTCTTTCTGACAGTGCAAATCACTAATTATTGCAATTCTTATATATGGATGATCTAGCATAATCAATAATTTGTTATGAGTAATTCTTTGATTTTTATCCTTTTAGATACATCATTAGCTATTGTGCTAATGGAATTTATGTAATTTATTTTAAATCCATTATAAAGAATTTCTATTGACTTATCTTCTTCTGAATAAGAATTATTCATCATAAGAAACACACCTTTATCATGAAGATCTTTAAACACTTCTGATAGTCTTTCTTGATCTTTGTCTGAAAAATGCGTTTTATAATAATCAGAAAATTGATCTTTATATGGAGGATCTAAATACACAAACGTATCATTACCGGCAATTCTTTCACAAATATGCTGAAAATCTGAACAAATAATTTCAACTTCTTTGAGAACATTGCTAACATTCATTATGTGTGTTTTTATTAATTTGGAAGGCTTGTATTGTGCACATGGGGTATTAAATTCTCCTGATGAATTTTGTCTATATAATCCACCCCAACAGGTTTTATTTAAAAAAAACATCTGTGCGGCACGAGGTATATGAGACTCATAATAGCCTTCATAATCAATATTAAATCGTTCTATATTATATGTGCTTCGTATTTCTTCATAAAAATTTTTCTTCTCATTATTAGTAGATAAGTGATTATATATTTCAAAATATTTCTCTGAAAAATCAATAAATTTCAGAGGGCTGTTTCTAACAACTCTATAAAACAATATTAAATCTTCATTTATATCTGATATTACACATTTTTCAAATTTAAAACTTTGAATCAAATTAAAGAAAACAGCACCTCCACCGAAAAAAGGTTCATAATAATTTTTGACTCTTCCTTCATTTAAAGAAATAGGCATTTTTAAATGCTTATATATCCTTGATTTTCCTCCTGCCCATTTTAAAATAGGATATAGTTTTTTAGATTCTGAATAATTGCCAAAGCCTAAGTTAATTTGGTTATATGTAGCAATTTGTTCATTTAGAATATAATTCATGTTTTTTTGTTCTACTTATTTCATTTTTCTAAAATTTCACTTTTTATTCCTAAACTCCACGCTTTCACCTATTCCCATCAATTACTAATTTTTAATTTTCAATTACAAATACAAATCCCTTTCTCCATTTTTGATGCGTTCAAGTGTGGTGCGGATTTGTGTAATTAATGGTTCCTCCATCTGTTCGAATTGCTTTTCAATCAGCTGATAACCTTTTTGTTGTTGTGCTTCTGAGGCATAATCTTCGAGATATTCGGCTAAAGTAAAAATTGCATTGGGCGTACAAAAGCGTTTGATGAATCCCGGCACCGAAAACTCCATAAAATGTTCGCCGGTGCGACCTTTACGATAACATGCCGTACAAAACGAAGGCAGGTAGTCGTCGTCAAACAGGGTATCAATAACATGCGCTAAAGAGCGGGAATCGCTCACATGAAACTGTTCGCGGTTCAAATCCTGCGGCGCTTTGATTTTTTGAGAATATGCGCCTATTTCTAATTTCGTTCCGCCGTCAATTTGCGACACGCCATATTGTAACACTTCGCGCCGTACATCTGCATTTTCGCGGGCGGTACAAATCAAACCGGTATATGGAACTGCAAGACGTAAAATGGCGACCATACGGGCAAAATCGGCGTCGCTTAATGCGTATTTTTTATCAATCGCCATGTTGGAAGCCACCTGCAAACGGGGAAAAGAAATAGTATGCGGCCCCACATTATAGCAGGCTTCGAGATGATTCGTATGACGCACCATAGCCAAAGTCTCAAAACGCCAGTCGTACAGGCCGAAGAGCGCGCCTATACCCACATCGTCCAATCCGGATTCCTGTGCGCGGTCGAGGGCTGTCAGCCGGTTGTTGTAATCTTTCTTGGGGCCGGACGGATGGTATATCTGATACATTTCAGGGTGATAGGTTTCCTGAAAAATCTGATAAGTGCCTATTCCGGCCTCTTTCACCTTACGGAAACCTTCTATATCCAATGGAGCAGCGTTGATGTTCACACGGCGGATTTCGCCATGACCTTTCCTGATGCCATATACCGTTCGTGTTGTTTCTGCAATAAATTCGGGAGAATATTGTTTATGTTCGCCAAAAACCAGTATCAGCCGTTTCTGACCTTCATCAACCAACGCTTCCACTTCATGTATCAGTTGTTCGCGACTCAAAGTGATACGCACCGCATCTTTATTTTTCATGTGAAATCCGCAATAAATACAGTTGTTGATGCAGTAATTGCCCACATATAAAGGGGCAAACAGAACGATGCGATTTCCATAAACGGTTTCTTTCAGGCGTCTGGCTGTCTGCTTGATCAAGGCAACGCTTTCGGGGTCGTCGGCTTTAATCAGGATGGCGGTATCCCGCAAACTTAACCGTTGCTTATTGAGCGATTTGGCGATGACGTCTTCCACTTCCTTCCTGTCGGGCTTCTGTCCGGAAAGAAAATCCTCAATTTCCTCTGCGTCAATAAATGGCGTCATGGGAATATCGGGCAATTTGTATTTTTCGGGCGTAAATTTCATCTTTATATATTATGATGATTGATACAGGCTGCAAAAATACAATTATTTTATTTTTACACAATTTGTACCTACTTTTGTTATTTTAAATTACACACGATGCACAAGACGATTGCGGGAATGATTATTTTTCTGTTTGTTTTTCATATTCAGGCTCAAAGCAGGGAAGGAAAATGGGTGATTACCGGCAGAGCACTGGATGAACAGACTGGCGAAGCGGTAGCATATGCCAATGTGTTGTTGTACAACACAGGCGACAGCGCTTTGACAAACCACGCCACAACTTCTGCCGCAGGCGTATTTTCACTTGAACACGACAAGACCGGCGATTATTACCTGATGATAGGGTCAATAGGATATGTTCAAAAGCGAATCGCGCTGCCCATGTTTGTGGAGTCACAAAAAAATATTATTCTTGGGGATATTCGATTGGAGCCTGCGCACCAGGAATTGTCGGAGGTGGAAATAACGGGGCGGAGACGGCAGATCGTATACAAATTGGATAAGCGGGTGATTGAAGCTTCCGGTTTTCTTTCTGCGGCAGGCGGTACGGCGGTGGATATCCTGTCGCAAACGCCCTCCATTCGTGTGGATGCCGAAGGAGAAGTAACTTTTCGCGGAAGCAGCGGTTTCAAAGTGTACATCGACGGTAAACCCGGTTCACTTGGAGGAACGGCGGCGCTGGAACAGATACCGGCCGGTCAGATTGAAAATATCGAGGTAATTACCGTACCGTCGGCACGCCATGATGCAGACGGTACTGCCGGAATCATCAATATCAACACTAAAAAACAAAATATTGAGGGGTGGAGCGGTATGGTGAATCTGATGGGAAGTACGGCGCTTTCGCGGAATGTAGACTTCCTGATGGCGCGAAAACAAAATGACATCCAGTGGCAAGTGTCGGGAGAGTTTTCCCGAAGGTACCGCAACAGTGATTTCGACCAGCTGAAAACGGTCTCATCGCCGGAAATGATTACTACCGACCGTTCTACCGGCAATCGTGAAAGTTATACCGATATTTATACCTTGAGGACAGGACTCGACTGGTACAGGAGCAACACCACCTGGACAGCTTCCGTAGAAGGCGGATACCGTAACAGATGGCGCGGCGGCGAGTTACATTATGAAGACACCTACCGCAACCTCAGGACAGGAGCGGAAGAAATCACCACCGCTTCGTTTAATGGTGATGACTTTGTGAATCTTTATGAATGGAACATGAGGGGTGACGCCGGTTTCAATCATCGTTTCGCGAAAGCAGGACACAAACTTACAGGAGCCTTGTATGTGCTCTATCAGCACGATGCAATGGAATATTTCGAAACCAATCTGTACGATATGGCCGGCAACAGAGAACAGGGACACAAAGCATGGGAATTTGAATACCGTTTCACCGCGCAGGCAAATCTTGATTATGTGTTACCTCTCTCCAATCCTGATGATAAATTTGAAGCCGGTTACCAATTTTTTTCGTATACGGAAGACGGCGATTACAAAATCGATCTGTATGATCCTTCTGTAGGGAATTTTATACGGCGCGACGACCTGTACAACAAATATCTTTTCCGCCGTGATGTACATGCGCTATATACCATGTTGAGTAACAACTGGTCGCGATTCAGTTATCAACTCGGATTACGCGGCGAATATACCTATCGCAAATTAGGCAACAACGAGGAATGGGCGCGTCACACCTGGCACAAGTTCGGGCTGTTTCCATCGGCGCATCTCGCCCTGTTACTCAACAAGGGCGGGCGTACAACTCTTGCCTATTCCCGCAGAATTACCCAGCCGCAATTGTTCTACATGGAACCCTACGTGGTATATGTGGATTATTATACGGCGCAACGGGGAAACCCGTTCATTCAGCCGGAATACACCAATTCGGCTGAGTGGGGATACAACAAAAGTTTCAAAGACAACACCTTTTCCGGCAGTTTGTTTTACAGAGCACGCAAAGATAAGATTGAGCGGGTGCGGGTACCTTATTATACCGGAGTGACGCTCGATTCAATGGCCAACGTGGGCAACGACTACGCTTCGGGTGCTGAACTGGCGCTTACGCTTCAATTGAAAAAATGGTGGAGCTTCGATACCAACGGAAGTTTGTACTATTACCGTGTGAAGAACGAATACAAACTCGACGGGAAAGACGCAGAAAGCTGGAACTGGCAATTGGCTGTGAATAATAATTTTGATTTGGGAAAAAATTTACGCATCCGGCTCGAAGCCTATTATGTAGGCCCATCGGTGAGCACGCAGGGAAGAGTAGATGATTTTTTCTATGCCAACCTGACCGTACGACAGCAATTATTTAATCGCCGGTTAGTTGCCGGCCTGTCGGTACGTGATGTTTTGGCTACCGCCCGCTACAACAGCACGCAATCCAATATTCATGTCGAATCGCTCATGAAAATATACCCTCAGGCGCCGGTCTTTACGCTGACGCTGGCATACACTTTCAATAACTTCAAATCTCAAAAGAGGGAAGAAAAAAATACGCATGATTTGTTTGAAGGGACGAACCGGTAAAGAAAATTTATTCAAAGCAGTTGGAATAATAATAACGTATGCCTGTTGATATTTACAATTTTTCATTATCTTTGTACAAAAATTAACAGTAATTATTTATCAATATTCATAATAACAATATGGTTTCTTACAAAGATTTAGGATTGGTGAATTCGAGAGAAATATTCGCCAAAGCTTTCGAGGGAAAATATGCCATCCCTGCATTCAATTTTAACAATATGGAGCAATTGCAGGCGATTATTCTGGCATGTGTCGAGCAAAAATCCCCTGTCATACTGCAAGTTTCGAGTGGCGCACGCAAGTACGCCAATCAAACCCTTCTACGCTATATGGCACAGGGCGCAGTTGAATACGCAAAAGAATTGGGCTATGCCATTCCCATTGTGCTTCATTTGGATCACGGCGATACGTTCGAACTTTGCAAGTCCTGCATCGACTTTGGTTTTTCTTCAGTGATGATCGACGGGTCGCACCATTCATACGAAGAAAATGTAGCATTGACAGCCCGTGTAGTTGAATACGCTCATAAATACGATGTAACCGTTGAAGGTGAATTAGGCGTACTGGCAGGTATTGAGGACGATGTTCAGGCAGAACACCATACCTACACCGAACCCGATCAGGTAGAGGATTTTGTGAAGAAGACAGGCGTTGACTCACTGGCTATTTCTATCGGGACTTCGCATGGCGCGAACAAATTCAAGCCTGAGCAGTGCACCCGCAACGCCGAGGGTATACTTGTTCCGCCACCTTTGCGTTTCGACATTCTCGAAGAAATTGAAAAACGTATTACCGGCTTCCCGATTGTGCTTCACGGCGCATCATCGGTTCCTCAGGACAAAGTGGCCACAATCAATAAATATGGCGGCGCTTTGAAGGACGCCATCGGAATCCCCGAAGACCAACTGCGAAAAGCTGCGGCATCGGCCGTTTGTAAAATAAATATTGACAGTGACGGACGTCTGGCTATGACGGCTGCCATTCGCGAAACTTTTGCCAGCAAACCCGCCGAATTTGACCCGCGCAAATACCTCGGGCCTGCCCGCGATTCGCTGAAAGAACTGTATATGCACAAACTTACCGATGTGCTTGGCAGCGCCGGAAAAGCTTGAGATAATCAATTTGACCTGCCGGCTTTGAAAAAAACCGGCAGGTTTCCCAATGAACAACAAAACCCGCCGCGTCTTCGACCCGGCGGGCTAAATGTGTAAAGTTGCCGAAGCAAAAGCGTTGATACGATTCAGCACATGCGGACTTGCCTTTTGCTCGGCTGTTTCCAAAAAAACAGCAACATCCGTGTCAATTGACACGTCATCATAAGACAAAACCTGAAACTGTTGGGAAACGGGATAATGTTGCGACAACAACAGGAGTGTAAAATTTTCAGCCATAGGCAAATTTTGGATTTTCTTATATCATAACTAACGAAAGACAATTGAACATATTGTATGGATGAGGGTATTTTTTTAAATAATTTTTAATCAGAATGAAAAAGGCGCTATTTATTGATCGCGACGGTACGTTGATAGTAGATCCTACGAATGAAAGCGGAGCAGACAGCATTGAAAGATTAGAGTTTTATCCGAAAGTATTTCGTAATCTGTATTTTATCCGCCGCAACCTTGATTTTGACTTAGTGATAGCAACCAATCAGGACGGGCTGGGTACGGATTTTTTTCCGGAGGAGTCGTTCTGGCCGATGCACAACAAAATGCTGCGGGGCTTTGCCAACGAAGGTATCCATTTTGACGATGTACTCATCGACCGTACATTTTCTGCCGATAATGCGCCAACACGCAAGCCGCGCACAGGAATGTTCGGGAAGTACCTTTCGGACGATTATGATTTAACACAATCATTTGTGATCGGTGATCGTTTGACGGATATTGAACTGGCAAAAAATCTCGGATGCAAGGGTATTCTTCTTAATGACAGCCACTTGTTAGAAAACCGTCCCGATTTGAAAGATACGTGCATGCTGGCAACTACCGATTGGGATCGCATCACCGAATTGCTTTATGCCGGCGGGCGTACAGCCACAGTGCAGCGTAAAACCAAAGAAACGGATATTTATGTATCGTTAAATCTCAACGGAAATGGTAATTCCGACGTCAGCACCGGGCTGGGTTTCTTCGATCATCTGCTCGAACAGATTGGAAAACACTCAGGTATTGACCTGACCATCCATACCAAAGGTGATTTACAGGTTGATGAACACCATACCATCGAAGACACGGCTATTGCTCTGGGCGAAGCGCTGTATACCGCTTTGGGCGATAAACGCGGCGTCGAACGGTATGGTTTCTGTCTGCCTATGGACGATTGCCTGTGCAGTGTAGCGCTCGATTTCGGCGGACGTCCATGGTTAGTGTGGGAAGCAGAATACCGGCGCGAAAAAGTTGGCGACATGCCCGCAGAAATGTTCCGGCACTTCTTCAAATCGTTGAGCGACGCTGCCAGGATGAACCTCAATATCAAGGCTGAAGGCACAAACGAGCATCACAAAATAGAAGGCACATTCAAAGCTTTTGCCCGTGCGTTGAAAATGGCGATACGGCGTGATATTCACCGGTTTGAACTGCCCAGTACCAAAGGGATGTTATGATTGCGATTTTGAATCCGGATACAGAATCAAGTAATCAAAGCATTTGCTGCTACCGATAATGCAGCATAATCTCCAATGCTTTCACCCAACCCTGCCGGAACTATTTTGCAGACCTTGCGTGCATGGATGATGGTTTCATTATCGATGACTTCCAGCATCGTCTGTTCAATCAGACCTTGTGCGCGACAATAAATGCTTCCCAGTACAATGATTTCTGGATTCAACACATCGATCAGAACAGACAGGGCTTTCCCGAGATATTGAGCACATTCCCTGTATATTTCCACCGCCAGTGTATCGCCTGCATCAGCCGCTTCTGCTACGGTTTTTGCTGTCAGATTATTGATCTCGTTCATGTTGCTGCAAAACGAAACCGGATCGCCCATCTGCAACTTTTCCATCACCCTGACACGCGCTAATTGTGCAATTCCGCCACCACTACAAAAGCCTTCAAACGAGCCGGCTTTTCCATAACCTACAGGGCCGGTTTTTTCGAGCCGGATATGACCTACTTCTCCGGCATTGTCGTTGGTTCCGGCATAGAGTTTCCCGTCGAGAACCAGTCCGGCTCCCATTCCGGTGCCGAATGTCAGAAAAATGACATTGTTGTAACCCCGTGCTGCGCCAAATTTCCACTCGGCGAGGGCGCAGGCATTGGCGTCGTTCTGCACGGCGGTTTTCACTCCAAAATGCTTTTCAAACCGTGCCACAATGGGAATATTATCCCAACCGGGCAAATTTGGCGGCGACATGATCAGTCCTTTTTTACTGTCCAAAGGCCCGCCGCAACTGATACCAATGGCTGATGTGTTGCCGGTGTTCAGACTGTATTTTTGCATGATTACGGATGTTTCTTCCAGCAAATTAGCCACTGTTTCTTCCACATGGGTTGTATCAAATTTCGCCCTGTCAACGATTTCTATGCTTTCAACGTCCTTAATTCCATAAGTTACGGCGCATTTTGTACCGCCAATGTCAATTCCGATTAAATGATGTTTCATTAGAAAAAATTTATCTGCAAACGTACATGAAAATTCAAAAATTTCACAATATATCGAAAAAAGAAAAATAATTTTTGAGTTCTGCGTAATTGTTATAAATTTGCATATCAATATAATGAACTAATAACCATATAATCATTTTTTTGTGAATTTATTTGATGTTTATCCAATTATCGACGTCGTGCCCGTTGGAGGCAAAGGATGTTACATGTACGACAGGGACGGAAACCAATATTTAGACCTTTACGGCGGACATGCCGTGATTTCTATTGGCCACAGTCATCCCGTGTACATGCGCCATATCACGGAACAGTTGCAGAAAATAGCGTTCTATTCCAATTATGTAGTGATACCGCAGCAACAACAGTTAGCCGGTATGCTCGGACGTATTTCGGGTTGCGACGATTATCGCCTGTTCCTGTGCAATTCGGGCGCTGAAGCTAACGAAAACGCTATTAAGCTGGCGTCGTTCCGTAACGGGCGCAAGAAAGTGATGAGTTTTGGCAAGGCTTTTCATGGCCGCACACATGGCGCGGCGGCAGTGACCGATAATCCCAATATCTGTGCGCCGGTGAACAGCCGCGATCACGTGGTATACGTACCGTTGAACGATATTGACACTGTGAAGTTTGCCCTTGCCAAAGGCGACATTTGTGCAGTGATTATCGAGGGCATACAGGGATTGGCCGGGATTAACTGTCCCGACGTCGAGTTCCTGAAAGCCTTGCGCTCCGCCTGCGACCAATATGATACGGAATTAATTCTCGATGAAGTGCAGTCGGGTTATGGACGAACGGGCAAGTTTTTCGCTTTTCAGTATGCGGGTATCCGTCCTGACATCATCACCACCGCTAAAGGCATGGGCAACGGGTTTCCGGTGGCAGGCGTGCTGATTCATCCCAAATACGAAGCTAAATACGGCATGTTGGGAACAACCTTTGGCGGCGGATATTTAGCCTGTGTAGCGTCAATCGCCGTTCTCGAAGTGATGGAGCAGGAAATGCTCATCGAAAACGCCCTGAAAACCGGAAATTATCTCATGGAACAATTGAAAACAATTCCACAAATCAAGGAAGTACGCGGTCGCGGGCTGATGATTGGTATGGAGTTTGCCGAACCGATTGCGCCCCTGCGCAACAAACTGATACATGAGCACAGGATTTTCACCGGCGCTTCATCAGATAAAAACGTATTGCGATTACTGCCGCCGCTGACTTTGACAATGGAACAGGCTGATGTGTTTGTGGACTGTCTGAAAAAAATCTGTAAGTAAAATTTTAATCAGAAAAAACTATGTTCTACCATCTCAAAATCTTCCTGCGCAATTTGCAGCGCGACAAATTTTATTCCGCCATCAACATCGGCGGCTTGGCTATCGGCATGGCGGCGTCAGCCCTGTTGCTGATATGGGTATACAACCAGTGGTCGTATGACCGTTTCCACACGAAGGCCAAACAGATACATCAGGTGTGGAGCCGCCGGACAGACAGCGGGCAGATAAAATGCTGGTCGGCAACCTCGTTATTGACAGGACCGACACTGAAAGACGAATACCCTGAAATCGTTGATGCGGTACGTGTTACTGGCGGTAGCGGCTTTTATGGCGAAGGCGACCGCCACCTGACCATGACCATCACCTATGCCGACCCTTCATTCCTTACCGTGTTCGACTTTCCGCTGATGAAAGGCAATAAATACACGGCGCTCAACGACATGTATTCCGTTATCCTGACCGAAAAGGCTGCCCTGCGGCTGTTCGGCAAAGAAGATCCGATGGGAAAAACGCTTATGTACGACATGAAACATCCCGTTACGGTAACCGGAGTGATGAAGGATTTACCGTATAACACAATATTTAATTTCGAAATACTCGCCCATATTGATTTTTTTCAAAAGATAATAGGCTACGCGCTGTCGTGGGGAAACCATGGTCCGGCGACATATGTGGAAGTAGCCCCCGGCACGCAAATCGAACGGTTTAACGACGCCATCAGCGACATGATCAAGAAGCGTACCGATAACAGTACGCTTACGGAGCCTTTTCTTTATCCGCTGGACAAATCATATCTGAAAGCCAATTTTGAAAACGGCGTTCCATCGGGCGGGCTGATTACTTTCCTGCGGATATTTGCCGGCATCGCGCTGGTTATTCTGCTCATCGCCTGCATTAATTTTGTAAACCTCAGCGTCGCACGGGCGTCTACCCGCGCCAAAGAAGTAGGCGTGCGCAAAGTGCTGGGCGGCAAACGTGGCGGGCTGATCCGGCAATTTCTGGGCGAATCGCTGATACTGGCTTTCATTTCGGGAACCATTGCATTTGTATTTGTTTTTGCGGCATTGCCCGTTTTTTCGGGATGGCTCAGCATGTTTGCCGGAAGAGCATCATCTGTAGAAATTTCAAATATTTATTTCTGGTTGTTTGCGTTGGGGTTCATTCTTTTTACGGGCATACTTGCCGGGGTTTACCCTGCATTTTATCTGTCGGCATTTCTTCCGGTGAAGGTGTTGAAAGGCGCTGTATCCGGCATTGGCTCCCGTATTCCGCTGCGCAAGATTTTGGTGGTGGTGCAGTTTTTCTTTGCCATATTTTTCCTGATTGCCGCTCTGGTGGTACAAAGGCAGCTGAATCACATCAATAACCGCTATGCTGGATTTGACAAGGAACTTTTGATCCATGTTCCGCATCCGAAAGAACTTGCAGATCATTATGCGGCTTTCCGCTACGATTTGACAGCGTCGGGCGCCGTAAAGGAGATGACAAGGGCGTGGACTAATCTGACAAGTTGGGCAAGCACATACGACCCGAAATGGAGGGGTAAGGAAGAAGACGACCGCCGGGAGTTTAATCTCTTCTTTGCTGACTGCAACTTTGCGGAAGTGATGGGTTTCGAACTTGTTGCAGGACGTTTCCCCAATTCTGCCGTCTGGCCTACCGACTCATCAGCCATCCTGATGAGCGAATCGGCAGCCAAAATCGTCGGATTTGAAGACCCCATCGGCGAACCGCTGGAGTATTGGGGTTACGAAGGGCATGTGGTCGGGATCATCAAAGATTTTGTATTACACAATCCGTTTGAGAAACCGCAGCCGGTATTGATTGGCTGCGAAAAAGGCGGCGGCGGTCGGTCGCTGGTATATCTCCGCCTGACGCCCGGAAATATGCCGGACAAACTTGCCACCCTCGAAAATATTTTCAAACGCCACAGCAGCGGATATCCGTTCAAATACCAGTTTGTTGACGACGACCTTGCCCCGATGATGAAAATAGTGCAGAATGTTGTATCGCTGATTGGTTTATTTACCGTTATTGCCATCCTGATCTCCTGCATGGGCTTGTTTGCCCTCACTGCCCTCACTGTCGAACGGCGCAGGAAAGAGATTGGTATCCGCAAGGTGCTGGGCGCTTCGGTAACCGATATTGTGGTAATGATTTCCAAAGAATACATCATACTGACGCTTATTGCCTTTGCCATTGCCGCGCCTTTAGCCTGGCTTGTGCTGAACGAGGTTTTAAATGAGTTTGCTTACCGTACCAATGTACCCGTATGGTTGATTTTGGCAGTCGGCGTGATCATTCTGATCATCGCCCTGCTGACAGTGGGATTTCAGGCTGTCAAAGCGGCAACAGCAAATCCATTAAAAGCAATTAAGAGTGAATAAAGACCGTGATTAACTCAGGGGAACCTTGCGTATTCTGCTTTCAGTATCTAAAATATCACTTGTTTTGTCCATTCCGATGTTTAGCACATCCACCGCTCCCGAATGGAGAACATAACGCAAACTGCCGTCTTTCTGTTCGTCGCTGCCGGCAAACGTTCCTTCACCAAAGACTTTCATGGCAATCACACCTTTACCGTTGCCATGCAACTGTTTCACTACGGGTTCTACCTTTTCCACCGTATCGTCCATCTTGGGCCCGTATGCGTTGAAACGTACATGGATGGTATCCACCCACGATTCGCGTGCCGCTGTTTCAACTGCCGGCAAAGCATGACAACTAAGGCCGTGCGACCGGATGACCCCTTTCTGTTTCAATTTGTCCAGCGACGTCATGTAATCGCTCAGCTCGGTATTCCAGTTACCTGAAGAAACACAGTGTAACTGCACGCCATCAATATAATCGGTTTGCAATTCCCTGAGGAAACGCGCTACCAGTGTTTCGGCGTCGGGACGTTCCGCTTCGGGTATCGCTCCCCGCATGAACCAGATTTTGGTAAAAAGCACGTAATCCCTGCGCGGATAAGATTTGAGCGCATCACTGACGATCGCGTGCGTTCCGTACAGGTCGGCCAGATCGAACATCCGTATGCCGCGATGGTACAGTTCGCGGACAAAGTTTACAGCATATTCGTATCCTTTACGGGTAAGGTCTGTCTGACGGCTCACGCCTCTGATGCCTGTTCCCAAACACAGGCGCGTGGTAGTGATACCTGTTTTTCCCAATACTACTTTCTCGTAAGGATCATGATTGCCGGCTATAACCGGAGCGGCTCCCGACAAACGGGCATTGAGCAGCATTGCCCCCATTCCGGCGGCAGTTCCTAAAAATTGACGTCTTGAATATCCCATGTTTTTTTTAAATGACAAAGATAAAAATTATTCAAAAATTCAAGGGTTCATTATTCAAAAAAAATTTCAAATAATATTTTTGTAACCTTTTGTCTTTTTTCACGTACAACTTGTAAAGCTATGGGTATGCGTGAACAGAAACCTTTCAGATGTTGTGATCAGCATGGTTTGGTTTTCGTTTCATAACATATAATTTGAGTGTAATGATAGAGAGTGTTAAAAAGAGATTTTCAGATGTTTTGCGCTTCTTCAAAACAGGAGTGGCGGCAGTAGTGTTATTTGGAATTAGTATGAACGCGTCGGGACAGACGCATATAAGCGGAAATATCGGAGCAACTTGGAACTCCGCAACCGGATGCGCTCCGTTGGATGCAGCGATATATGGCAGTTTTGTGATCAATCTCCCTGCCGGTTTTGATCAAAACAATATTGTTTTTGATGTTGATTGGGGAGATGGCACCAGAGAATATGGTAAAACTGCAACTCAAATAGCAAATTCAGGCGGCACTATGAAATCATATATTTTCGGTTCCAATAACATGGCTCCGAACTGGAGTTCAATTGACGCCCAGTATAAACATACCTATCCGAGGGGATTACTCTTTTGTTATTTTAATGTAGTCATAAACGCAAGAATCAGAACCAATCCAATAGGAACAAACATCAGCGACGGAGCAAGCTATCCGATTACCATGTATCACCAGAGAGACGATTACTGGGGCGCCCGCCCTTTGGTAATGGAGGAACCTGAAACGGGTAGAAGAATTTATTTGGTTTGCGCAGGTCAGGAAGCATGTATCAACTTTCAGGACATGAGCATATTGAATTGCAACGACGGCCCGGCGGGTACTGTTCCCTATGTTCCGAACAATGATCCAAGATATTTACAGTTCGGTTATGGAACTCCCAATACTTCGGGAGCAGCAACCATTCCGGGAATTACGGTGAACGGCGCCGCTTTCGGCGGTACTGTTATTTATGATGGCGGAAGCGCCGGCGACGGAGTCATCACAGGTACATACAGAACCATCAACAACCCCGGTCGTTCGACCAATGCAATAACCAACCGGATTTGCGTGCCCAATACCACCACAAATGCCGATGTGGGTAAGGAATTTTCGGTTTCATTGTATATCTGGAACAAATGTGCGCCCAAGGGAGCCGGTAACCCGACTGCTGCCGACCGGGCAGCAGCAGCCACCACCGACGCCATTATCCGTATTGTTGCAGCGCCCGACCCGCCTGACCCGTGGATAAACAGTTACTGTAACCGTACCAATAATACCTACGCAAATAATGCCTATATGGTTACCCTGACGCATGATCCGGGCGCCAATACGCCGGGTTATTATTATTACTTTCCCGACAACGGCACGGGAACTGCTCCTCTTACTACCGATGTTACCCAAGCCATTTACACGTCCGGCCTTAATTCCAAAACAGGATTCAATCCCACTACATTATTCGGAAGCACAAGCCCGCATTATTTAGACACTTACACTCCGCAAACAAAAACATACTGGGTGGTTTACAAGGCAGATATTAAAAGTACGCCTCCGCCTGCGTATCCTATCGAATGTCAGAGCGAACCTTCTCCGATTACCTTTAACATCCGTAAGGATATTTCGGCGGCGCCGGGCTTACCATCCAATAACCTGACCGGCAAAACAACCGTATGTCCGGGCGAAACCGTGCGTTTCACCGTAAATAGCAGCGACAACGGCGGCAGTCCCATGTCGGATACTTATGGCGGCGACATCGTATATGAATGGCCGGCAGGCACAGGCTATACCGTAGCGCCCGGACCGGACGGCACGTATGCAGATATTACTTTTACCGCCAACCCTGCAGCAAACGGTAATACTACCGTCAACATGAATGTGTACCGCAGGTGGAAAGTTGCGGCGAGCGTAACGCCGACGTCGTGCGCGCAGGGTACGAACTGTAATTTTTGCGCCAGCGCTTCGCGGTCATTTACCATGATTGTGGATGCAAAGCCCACCGCTACACTGGCGCTGGTGGGTGATGATACGGTATGCGAAGGCGGATCAGTAACGCTTCGTATCAGCAACTTCACGGGTGCGCCCAACACGGGCAGAACAGGCTGGGACGTGACGCTTGGAATAAGCGGAGGAGCAAGCGCAGGGACAAGCACGGGGCTTACCGCACAAACCGACGTCGTTGTCAGTCCGCCAGTTGGCAGCACTACCTACGTGATACAAACCATCAAAAGCAATCCCAACGGCTGTACCAACGGCCCTATGGGCAGCATAACGGTTAACGCGCGCGCGGCGCTGACGCTGACCCCGCCGATAGGAGCGCCCGCAGAAGTATGCGAAAACGAAAACACAACATGGACGCTGCCCACCGGTAACCCTAACCCTTCGGGAAGCGTCGGCGGCGTGGCTACGCACTATATCTGGAATTATAAAAGCGCCAGCTATCCGGCAACGGGCGGCAGCACTTCCACTACCAGCCCTTCAATAAATGTAGGGCCCGCAACGAGCGCCACAGCATCGCACACCGAAACGCTGACTGTTACAAGGCAATATACTTCGGCGCCGCTGTGTCCCGTTTCAATCAACCAGACGATTACCATACTTCCCAAACCAACGGTAAAAATCACCACCGGTTATACCGCCCATACCCTTTGCCACGACAACACCGGCCTCACCATGAGTATCGACCTGACCGGAAGAACCGGCGCCGGTTTAAGCTGGACAGTCGGCTGGACGCTGGACGGAGCGGCGCAGCCGGCGATAACCATCCCCGGTACAGCGGGTGGTACAGCCACGCACACGTTTGCAATTCCAACCCTGGCAGTAGGCAACCATACGATAGCGCTGACGTCGGTATCGCAATCCGTCGGAACGGCATGTACCGGTGCGGTAGGTACGCCCGGCTCCGCAACCATCAAGGTAGTGGCGAGACCGGAAGCCGAGTTTCCCACGCCCAGAACAATTGATGTGTGCGAGAAGACAGATGTGTATCTTGACCTCGCCCTTTTGGGAGACCTTGCATCTGGTAATACCTTCACTGTGAATTACACGGTAAACGCTACTTCGTATTCCGAAACTTTTACCGCTCCGCCGTCTTCGCCGAAACTGTATATACCCTGGTCGCAGATCAATCAGGGGTCGGCGGCAACCACCACCGTTATCATTACCGGAGTAACTGAAATATCCAAAGACCACGCCGGCGCAAATAAGACGTGCACAAACGCATACGCCCCGCCGGGTGCAGCGCAGACATTTGTGATTACCAACCACCAGATTCCCACGCCGGCGACTGCCAGTTGCGCTTCCCTGACGCCCTGTGAAGTTTGCGAAACCGGCCCTGCTCCCTTTTTCCGTACAATAAACGGGAATGGCACAGGCGAATGGAAAATCGAAAGCGGCCCCGGCGGATCCAACACCGGCGGTTGGGGTGGCGAAATCATCAGCCCAAATCTGGCGTCTTCATCATTCAGAAGCGACAGGAACGGACGTTATGAACTGTCATGGACGATTGCTTCGACAAACCCTGTTTGTCCGGCGTCTGTTGCAAAATTAATACTCGATTTCGGCGCACAGCCAAACGAGCCATATGCAGGCGGAAACGCCCAGCATTGTTATGACCTTGGTTCTCCCAATCCTGCGCCATACACGTTAAACGCAAGAGCGGCCGACCTGACCATCGAAGCAGGAAAATGGACTGCTGCGCCGGGCAACCCCGGTACCGCTACTTTCAGCGACAATACCAACCACCAGTCAAACGTAACGGTAGATGCATACGGAGTATATACATTTATCTGGACATTGAGCAATATATGCGATTCCAAATATGACGAAGTAACGATAAACTTTGTGGAACGTCCCAAAATTAATCCGGAAATTCCTGTTCAATACTGGTGTCCCGAACAACTCAACGGAATGCCCGTTTTTGGATCAACCGTTTCGGGTTCCGGTTATAGCTGGACATTTACGGGCAGCAGAAACATGACGCCGGGTATTCCGGTCAGCGGTACAGGCCAGTTCCACAACGGAAACACTCCTGCAAACAATACGACAGGCAACGTACCATATACGGTTGAAGTTACCGTGATCAGTCCCGACATGGCGTCATGTACTTCCAAACAGGAGGTGGACATCCGCCTGCGGCCGAGGCCCCGATTAGCGACGGTGACGCCAACCATTGTATGTCATGGCACATCGGTCACTTTCCAGTTGATTGACAATTTAGATGCAGCGGTAACTTATAAATGGGACGGTGACCATAATCTGATAGGTATGCCGGCCGATGGTCACACCACGGGCGAAATAGTAACTACTTCGCCATACCGCTACACGTTTACAGCCCAAAACGGGACAACTGCGCCCGTTACCGCCAATATAACCAATATCACGGCTACGGTGAACGGCTGCCCAAGCGCGCCGCAGGATGTTGCGCTTACCGTAAATCCCAATCCCGTGCTGACGGCTCCCACGCCGGATATTTGCGCGCTTGATCAGGTACTTGCAGGACAAACCACCGTGTTGAGCAACATTACCAATACTGCAACCGCATTTACGTGGAAACAGGTGGGAGGAAACTATATAGGAATACCCGCAGCGAGTGGAACAGGCGATAATGTAGGCGTTTTTGACGCCATTGATAATGAGGGCGATCAGCCGATAGCCATCAGGGTAGAGTTTACCGGTACCGCCAACGGTTGTTCGTCCACCGTCGAATTTCCCATTGCGGTAAAACCGCGTCCGTCGGTTATCAGGCCTGCCGACCAGGATTTATGTCCCGCATCCGACGGTTCGGGCGGAAACTTTGGCGCTGTCAGTTTTTCATCGCTTTATCTCAACTCCAGCCCGGGCGTTATCTATCACTGGACGGTAACGCCGTCAATCGGCGCTCCTGCGCTATCGTCCCTGCCATCGCCGCAAACAGGTAATCTGACGACGGCCGACCTTGCTTTTGCCGACAATATCAGCGGCGGCGAATATACATATACTTTTGAAGTTAAAGGCGTTACCAATGAGACTTACGGATGCTGGAGCGCGCCAAAAACATTCAATCTGACAGTGAATCCGAGACCGGTTACCAACGTCAACCTGAACAATCAGGAGATATGTTCCGGAGACAAATTCCAGCAGATTACCTACTCCGACAACGGAGTGGGCGGCAGTATTACCAAAGCCTTCAACTGGAGCATCACCGAACCTGCTCCCGTTACTACAGGCGCCGCGTTGCTTTCGGGTGAAAATACAGCGATTACATTTCCCTCGAATGCAACTAATTACACTGCCGCCGCCGGAACTGCAACATTATCCATACGGGCAACTTCCTATAAAGATTGCGTGGGGCCTGCAACTACGGCAACCCTTGTCGTGCATCCTCAACCTGTATTGAATGCGTTTACAAACATCGACGAGTGTTCCGCCACGTCGGTAGGGCCTGTTGCGTTCTCAACCGTTACCGGCGGCGTAACGCCTGATTCATATACGTGGAACATCGGCGGCGCCGACGGCGCCGGAGTGGGACAAGCGCTGCCATCGGGCGCAACGGTTGCGGCAGCGCCCTGGCAAATGCAGTCGTTTACCACCACAATCAACAACGGATCGCCTGCCGCAAACAAACAGGGGCTTGTATCTGTTACCGCATTTGTCAATAATTCCATAGGCGGTTGTCATTCAGACCCGAAGACATTTACCATCACGGTGCGGCCTGTGCCTGCGGTAACGAATACTACGTTCACCGCCACGCCGACGGTGTGCCCGGGAGAGCAGGTAAACATTTCGGCATTCACCACCAACATTACAGGCGCAATGGTGAACTGGGAATTAGACGTCACCGGCATTGCCGACCCCGCATTAACAAGTCCGAATGTCAGTAATATCGGTTCTTTTAAGGCAGGCGCCAACGCAACAGGCGCTCCTGTTGTGGGTACATTTACCCTGAAACCCGAAATGACATGGACTACCTCGTCCGGATCGCTTACCTGCTATGGACTGACCCCGTACAGAACGTTTACCGTTACGGTGAATCCTACTCCCGACGTGGTACAGTTGAGCGATATGGAATTTTGCCATGACGAAGAAGTAGGGCCTCTTTATTTCAGTTCCCTGTTCGGAGCTGTTCCGGGTAACGACGTCACTTTCAGCTGGTCGACCACAGCGCTCGACGACGACATCGGACTGCCCACTCCTCCCTATCCTCCTTCCGGCAACAATTTTATACCGTTATTTATAGCCAAAAATCCTTCGCCGCAGCTTACGGCAAGCGTGGCAAACATTTCGGTAACCGCCCATACAACAGGGGCAATAAAATGTCCCAGTTCGCCGATGGATTTCAAAATTACGGTAAAACCCGTACCTCAATTGGACGATAATTACCCGTTTCTGCAGGAAATCTGCGCCGGTACGCCCAACACTTCGTTAGAGCAGTTTGTACTGAATCCGGGCTTTAGCTACCCCGGTACCACCACTTACCAGTGGGAATTTATCAGCGGCTGGGTTTCCGAATCCGGTTTACCCGATACGGGAGCAGGCGGATTAGGGCCTCAATGGGGCGACGTCATCGGGCCGTTCACTTCCGATACCACACGCTTTGACCCATCTTTCCCTGCAGGATATAAAAATCCTTTCTGGGGCGACGTCGTTACCATGATGCCAATAAAAGTAACTCCATATCATGCCGGTTGCTGGGGCATACCCAGAACAATTGACTTCCGCATCAAACCCCTGCCCGAAACCACCGTTATCGGCACAGAAAACGACAACTGTGTCGGCGCAGGCGAGAGTGCGCTGAAAATGTATTATACCAACGATGGAAAAGGTAGAAACGATTCCAGATTCAAATGGTCGATCGACCCGCCCAATCCGCCTACTCCGCCCAATCATCCGACCGAACCGTGGTTTATGAATGCAACCGATTCGGCCACCTATGTCGTGATACAATACCCCGACAATTCACTTGGGTGGAACGGCATACTTCAGGTGATTGAACGAAACAGACACGGTTGCTGGGGCCCCGACAAAAACATGCAAATCAGTGTAACGCCTAAACCGGTTATCGATCCGGGACGTCCGCGCGAAATATGCTACGGCGATACTGTAGTGATGAATCCTAAACCTATCACGGGTAATTTCGCCGACTTCGACTGGGATTGGTTTCCATCCGGAATGATCTTACCCGCTTCCAACGCCAATAGCCCGAATCCGGTCATGCAGCCGTCGCAATCGTGGAATATACGTGTCAGGGTTACAGATGTGAATAACTGTATGAGCGAATATGAATATGTTCAGGTTACGGTAGGCTCTCCCGTCTCGCCTCCTTTTGTTCCGCCTGCCCCTCCCTATTGCGATTCCGAACCGCTCTGGAAGATGGATGCATATGCCACCGATCCAAGCATACATACAATGTACTGGCAGCGCCGGGAAGTGAATACAGGCGCGCCGGGAGGATATGATATTTTTGATATCCCGTCCGCTACCGGCTTAACCACGATTGTAATGAACGATCCCGCGCATAACATTCCCGCGAATCTGCCCAACACCGCCTTGCCGTCGTTACCGCTGACATGGAGCGTCGGCGAAACCGAAAAAGAAATTCTGTATCAGGTGTACCATTCGCTCGAATTTCAAAGTACAATTGAAAACAAATGGTTAACCTGTCCAAGTCAGCCGACGCAAACAAGGCTGCTGATCCGCAAAAGCCCGGAAGCTCCTGTAATTACTGATTTTGCTTATTGTTTGACCAGCGCCGGAAGATACGATCTCTGGGTTGACAACCCCACCGGCCTTCTCAACTGGTATGACTCCGCCGGTAATTCAGTGGGAGCAGGGCCGAGCGCCCATGTGGCCGTGCTCGACCCCCTCACGGGTTTCCCCATTGCAAGCCCTGTGGATACGCCCGAAACGCCTGCAACACCCGGAATACCCGGAAGCGGTACGCCGGCTACCTACCTGCCGTTTGTTTACGAAGTGGAATATTTCAGCGGCTTCTGTCCAAGCGTCCGCACTCCTTTGGAACTCACTATTTTCCCAAATCCTGTACTCGACTTCGTATTGGAAGATAAGAACGGGAACCCTGCCACAGGCGGATGTTCGCCATATGAGGTGACGGGAAAACTTATTGACTATTCAGTGAATCCCTTGATGAGTACCTTTGTGGATTATCAGTGGAAATGGACGCCCAATGATTCCGTCTCCGCATCGCTCGGCCCTCCCGGCGAAATGTATCCCTATGAAGTCGGGGGTTCGGTTCCTGAAACGGTTTGGGTAAGACTGACAGGCGTTAGCACCCAAAACAGAAACTGGCAGGAGCCTGATCTGACCAAAGGATGGTGTAGCAGTGAAGCAACGCGGGAGCTGTCTGTCAGCCCGGGCGTGAAGGCCGACTTTGTTTTCTCTCCCGCCGACGAAGGCTGCGACCCCCTGACTGTTTACTTTAACAGCACATCGACTAATGCCTATCGTTTCCGGTGGTACTGGAATCAGGCAGTTTCGCCGCCTTATCCCGGCAATCCGCTAAATTCAGGCCCTGTTGAACAGCCTGACCAGATTAATCCTGCTGACCCGTATTATGGAAGAATCGGGGCTAATCCGGTGCAGACCTTTGTAAACAATGATCCGGCGGGTAACGATCAGATTTACAATGTGTGGCTACAGGTAGATAACAACGTATGTTTTGACAATAAGGAAGTAGAAATCAGGGTATTTGCAACACCTAAAGCATCATTCGCTCCTGACGTGGCAGAAGTTTGTCCACCTACCCCGGTGGTATTTACCAACAATTCCACAGGCCCAGCCAACACGCCAACTACTCAATATGAGTGGAATGTCGGCGACGGAAACCCGATCATACAGGTCGGAGCAAGTACTTACAACCATGTCTTTTCAAGTTTGAATGCCCCTGACTCCAAATCTTATATGATCATGATGACCGCATTCAACGAATATACATCGCCAATCACCGGCAAAAATTATATCTGCCGATCAACCGATTACCAGCCGGTTACCGTTCATCCGCAAGTGGTGGCCGACTTTACCGGCGATACTGAAGGCTGTTCACCAATGAATGCAAGGTTTCAGAGCCAGTCTTACGGCTCTGTGAACTATTGGAGCTGGGTATGGGGAGATCCCTTAAATCCGGCGTCGGGTAGCGGCCCCAATCCGGTACTTCCTCTTATCAATCACACCCATGACCAGTCAAGAATTTTTGATGTAACGCTTACCGTCAGTAACAGATTCGGTTGCGTGGACGTCATATCAAAACCATTCACGCTGCGCCCGCAGCCCATGGCCAGTTTCACCATGATAGACTATATGGGTTGTCAGCCGTTAGATGTTACGTTTATCAACTCATCCAATACCGACGGATTTACGCCCAATGATCCGTCAACGAATTATACCTGGGATTATTTTGACGGTGACATAGAGGTCTTTACCACCGCACAAATCCTTGCCAACGGAGGCCGACATACGCATCAATTTACCAACGTTGGCGGTAATAATTTGATAATAAGACCTTTATTGAAGGCAGAAAATATCTGGGGATGTACCAATACAGACCAAAAGACAGTTACTGTTTATCCGTTTGTAAAGGCTGATTTCGTACTGGAAGATTCCGTGAATTGCAGTCCGTATACTATCCGTTTACGCAATGCTTCGCAGGGCTATGACACCGGCGAGTTTGACTTTGGCAACGGTGATACGCAGTTCATCAACCGCAGTTCGGGTACGCAATTTGCTTATACATACAAAAACACCAGCATGTATGTTGATGAAACATACATGCTGACGCTGAGAGTTACGGCAGGCAGCACCGGATGTACGAGTGTAATCAGCAAAACGATAACGGCGTTAGCCAAACCGACAGCCAGTTTCCGTCCGGGAAGTCCATACCCGGCCGATTATCAATATCCGGCGGGACCTATCGTTTTGGACAACCTGATACAGCTTCCCGACAGGGATTTCCTGAAGTATTACTGGAGTTGGAGGGAAGACGGATCGATCTATGACAATAATTTTCCGGGGGGTGCAAAACCAAATCCGATTGACAGAATTTATGACTGGGGCACTTACCATATCACACAACGTGTGGTTGCGCCAAATGGAATTTGTTTTGACAGTCAAACAGTCACCATCAACATTGTACCACCGCAAGCCATTCCGAATTTTGACGATATACCTCCGGCCTGTATGCCTTATGAGGTTGCGTTTGTCAATACCTCAAAATTTGCCAAGGCATACAAGTGGGAATTTGGCGACGGATATGTTTCCACCCTGGAAAATCCGGTACATACTTATACAGATGCAGGCGAATACTGGGTGAAACTGACTGTAACCGGCGATAATATGTTCCCGCAGACCCGGGAAAAGAAAGTGGTGGTGTACCCGTTACCGCAAGCGGCATTCGACGTCGGGCCAAAGTTCCTGTATGTAGGTCAGCCGTTGCGGGCTACCAATTACACCTCGCACACGCTCAGTAACGGAACGCCCTACAATGTATGGTACCGGTGGGATTGGGGCGACGGTTCAGCCAATGATACGATTGAAAGCCCGTCGCACATGTATCTTAAAGCCGGCGACTTCACGATTACGCTCACAACAGGTACCTATACCAACCCGCAGTGTATTTCCGTAAAGACCATACCCAACGCAGTGGAACTTGAAAACAGCGGCGATATTATTCTGCCGAACATATTCAAGCCACGTCCCGATGGCGAACCCAGCGATATAATACCGGATCGCGGTTACAAGAATGACTTGTTCTATCCGCCGGTAGTCAGCCCTGTACGCAAATATCATTTCGTGGTCTACAACCGTGTAGGGCAATTGCTCTACGAAACCAACGACCCGGGCAAAGGATGGACGGGCTACTTCAGAGGACGCCTGTGCGATGAAGGTATGTATGTCTATGAGATCGAAGGTGTGTTTGAAACCGGCCAGTCGTTCAAGAAAATTGGCGACATCCTGCTCTTGCGATAGTTTAGAATTTAAAGTTTTAGTTTTCAAGTATAAAAAAATGAAAAGAAGTATAGTTTTTGCAATCATCATCATGTTGTTCGCAGGAAATACATTCTGCCAGAATCCACAGTTTACACAGTATTACCAGTCTCCGTTGCTGATTGCTCCGTCATTTGCCGGCAACTCATTGGGATCGCGCGCCTTTGTGAGTTATCGCGACCAATGGGCTAAATTACCGGGATCGCTTGTTACCTATTCGGTTGCGCTCGACAATAACTTTTACGCCATCAACAGCGGCATGGGGCTGGTAGTGATGCGCGATGTGATCGGTACTGCCCAGTTAGGCACCACCAGCGCCACAGGGCTGTATTCGTACCGCTTCAATATTGCCGACGACTGGCGTGTGCGTCCCGGTATTTCATTTGGATATACACAGCGTGCCCTGCATAACGCAAGAGCTATTTACCCCGACCAGATATGGCTTACAGGCATTGACCCTGTTACCATCGAACAACCTGTTGACCCCTACTATTATTTCAACGCCAGTTCGTCGGTAGTGGTCTATAACCGCAGAATGTGGCTGGGGCTTTGTGCCGACAATCTGTTACGGCCCGTTACCTCATTCACCCGTTTGAATGCACGCTTACCCATACAATGGTCGCAATTCGCAGGAATCCTTTTTCCTTTGCCCAATCAGGTAGGCAAAGTACCTGAAATTATTACCCTGAATTATCTCTTCAAAATGACGCCGCGATCTTTTTACCAGATGGATGTAGGCGCCAACTGGTATCGCGCGCCCCTGCTTCTTGGTTTTGCATGGCGCGGCCTGCCAGCTTTCGACAAATATCCGTCATATGACGCCCTGATTTTTACAATAGGTATCGCCATCAACAATATAGCATTTGGATATAGTTACGATTTTACGATATCAAAACTGGGTCCGGCTACCGGCGGATCGCACGAAATTACGTTTTCCATCTCGTTCAATGAAGGTAACAAGACGCAGAAACATGGAGCCATCCCATGTCCCGATGTAGTGAAGTTCAAAATGTTCGGCGACAAAGAGAGTTTTCGATAGTTTCGAATGTTCATATTCCGCATGAAGTAAACCATTGATTATTTTTTATTTCAACAAAAATTTTGGAGGTTCTGAAGATCTCCGATTTTTTTTTATTTTTGCAAAATAATCTTAAAAAATAATCATTATGACGACTTCAAAATCATTTTCAAGACGGGAATTTATTAAGAGGAATTCGTTAACCGGAATGGGCGTCCTGTTTGCTACTTCGGCAGGATTTGCATCCAGCATACATTTTGCGCCGAAAACCGGCAATGCAGATGTGCCTGCCATGCTGGGCGGCGTCCGCGTTCATACGGGCGGTTGGCCGCAGTGGCCGATCTGGAATCCTGCAACAGACGAAAAAGTTTTGCTCGAATCTTTGAGAAGCGGCGTATGGTCAAGAGCAAGTTTAGTGACCGAATTTGAGCAAAAGTGGGCGCAACTGATGGGCGCAAAAAGATGTTTGTCGGTTGTGAACGGCACCAACGCGCTTATTGCAGCGCTTACCCAGGCGGGTATCGGCGGGGGCGATGAAGTAATCACCACTCCGTATACGTTTATTGCAACGGCACAATCGGTGTTGATGACCGGAGCCATGCCGGTATTTGCCGACGTCGATCCGGCAACTTTCCAGATAGATCCAAAAAACATCGAAAAAAAAATCACTCCGCGAACGCGCGCCATTCTGCCCGTACACATACTCGGTTTGCCTGCCGATATGGTCAATATCATGGCCATCGCCAAAAAACACAACCTTTTGGTGATTGAAGACGCCTGTCAGGCGTGGATGGCCGAAATCAACCGGAAGAAAGTCGGCACGTTCGGACTTGCGGGTTGCTACAGTTTCCAAAATTCAAAGAACATTCCCATGGGCGAAGGCGGCGCCATCATCAGCGACGATGACAACTTCATGGACAGGTGCTACTCGTATCACAATTACGGTAATCCTTACGGAAGCGCGATAGGTTCTGTGGGAGAAGGAGCGGTAATGCTGGGCACCAAACTGCGTCTGGCCGAATATCAGGCAGCCATTGCGCTGGCGCAACTCGTCCGTCTGGAGGAGCAAACCGCCAAACGCAATGAAAATGCGGCATACCTGAAAGCGAAGATAGAAAAGATACCCGGCATTGTTCCCTACAAACTTTACGATAATGTGACGCGCGCCGCCTTTCATCTATTCCCTTTCCGCTACAAAAGAGAGCAGTTTCAGGGACTGTCGCGGGCAACATTTATAAGAGCGTTGTCAGCTGAAGGCGTACCTTGTTGGGGCGGATATTCCAATCTCAACAAGATGCCTTATTTAAGCCATGCTTTTCAAACCAAGAATTTCCAGAAAATGTACCCAAAGGAAATGTTGGATTTTGACCGCTATAAAGAAGCCAACCATTGTCCCGAAAACGACCGGTTGTGCGACGAAGAAGCTGTCTGGCTGTCGCAGAATCTTTTGCTTGCCGGAAAATCCGACATGGATGACATTGCCATTGCGATTGAAAAAATCCGTCAAAATGCTGATCAACTGAAAAATCAGAGCAGATGAAAAAATCAGCATTGCTTATTTTATGCCTGCTTTTCTTTATTACCGGATGCAATCACCAGGCAACCGAAACGTCTGTTCCGGGTTGGAAAGCCGGTGTTGCGCGGGTAGTAATTACTCCGCAACAAAGTATGTGGTTGGCAGGTTATGCTGCACGTGAACATGCATCGGAAGGGATGATTCATGATCTTTGGGCAAAAGCGCTGGCTTTAGAGGATTCTCTGGGAAATCGCGCTGTATTGATCACTGCTGATGTTTTGGGTTTTCCCAAAGAAGTATCCGACAGGATCAGGGAACAATTGCACCAAAAGTTGGACATGTCCAGGTCGCAAATCATATTGAGTGCTTCACACACACATTCCGGGCCTGTTTTGGCAGGCGCCTTGCAGGATATTTATCCGCTCAACGCCGACGAAAAAGAAAAAATACGACTGTATACTTCTTTTTTTGAAACAAAAATTGTTGAGGTGGCAGTAGAAGCTTTTCGATCTTCGGAACCTGTCCGGATTTATGCTGAAAACGGTGTTTCACGGTTTCAGGTGAACCGGCGGAATAATTCCGAAAGAAACCTTGCGGAACAGACAGAACTGAAAGGGCCGAATGATTTTGCCGTGCCGGTGCTCAAAGTTGCCAGTCATTCGGGTGGCATGAAGGCTGTGGTTTTCGGTTATGCGTGCCATCCCACCGTATTGAGTGATTATTTATGGTGTGGCGATTATCCCGGATTTGCGCAAATCGAACTGGAAGCGAAATATTCCGGCGTCGTTGCCATGTTTTTTCAGGGTGCAGGCGCCGATCAAAATCCGCTTCCACGACGTACTGTTTCTTTAGCAAAACAGTACGGGCAAACCCTGGCGGCGTCGGTTGAGCGTGTACTGGAGGAACCTGTGCGATCGTTACCCGCCATGCTGACTACCGCATACGATGAGATCGATCTTTCGTTGTCACCTGTTCCTTCGGTATCCGAATTAGAAAAAACCCTTGCAGAAACAAGATCTATGCCCGTGTATTACAGACGTTGGGCAGAACGTTTCATTGCCGAAACAAAAAGCGGAATACCGCCAGTGACTTCTTATCCTTATCCCATACAGGTCTGGAACATAGGCGGGCAACCCCTCATGACCCTGGGAGGCGAATTAACAGTCGAATATGCCATCGGATTGAAAAAGATGTTTGGAAATGACATTTTCGTTATGGGATACTGTAACGATGTCATGGGATATATTCCTTCGGTAACCATTTTGAATGAAGGCGGTTACGAGGGCGATACCTCGCAGCAGATTTACGGTTTACCATCTAAATGGGCACCCGAAACAGAACCTCTTATACACGAAAGAATGGCAAAACTGGCGTCGCAGGTAAATGTGATGCCAAAATGAACTGCCAAAATCATAAAAATTTGCACTTACAACTTTTTTTTATATTTTTGCAACCTGTTTATCTTTTTTTGATGCAAAAAATGTCGTTTTTTTTCACATATTTTCTTGTTTTAAGTCGCTTTAATAAAGCTATTGGCACATTTTTTGTAGAGAGAGAGAGAGAGAGAGAGAGAGAGAGCCACACCGCATGTAATATATTTACTGAATATAATACGGCGTTTTGTCACAACTTTTGCGTTGTGGCAAGCGCCGTATTTTGTTAGTATCCGTCAAAAATCATTAAAACGCTAATGCCTATGATATAAACCAGCAGATATTGACATCCGGCAGATGTTTGAACAACTGCCATTTACAATAGTAGAATCAATTTTGTTACCCTGTTCATGATATTTTCGGGTAACTATTTTATAAAACAATAATAATAAAACAAATTTAATATATGAAAATTTATAAATTATCAATTTTATTAATCTTATTCTGTCTTTTTCAGTTATCGGCCAATGCCATCGACTTTGAAGCAAAGGATGCAAATGCTGCCGTGCTGCAAATCAGAGTAACAGGTACAGTTACGGATGCTGACGGAGTCCCTGTTCCCGGGGTAACTGTATTGATAAAAGAACTCCAGCAAGGTACCGTTACAGATATTGATGGAAAGTATTCCATCAATGTACGGGGCGAGTATACCGTGCTTTCTTTTTCATTTGTCGGTTTTGTTACGCAGGATATATCTGTTGGAAACCGGACAATTATCAACGTCACCCTGCTCGAAGACACCCAGGAATTGGACGAAGTGATCGTAGTAGGTTATGGAACCATGCGCAAGAGCGACCTCACCGGCGCAGTGGTCAGGGTAAGTATGGAGGATAAAGAAACACTGGCTAATGTAAGCATTGCGCAGGCTCTGTCGGGCGCTTCACCGGGCATTAGCATACAGCCTACGGGCCGTGCAGGGCAGGATCCGGTGCTCAACATTCGCGGACAAAATTCTTTTACAGGCGGCCAGGATCCCCTGGTTGTTCTGGATGGGATCATTTATCATGGTTCCATTACCGACATCAATGTTTCCGATGTGGAAACCATTGACGTTTTGAAGGATGCGAGCGCTGCCGCTGTGTACGGTTCGCGTTCGGCAAACGGCGTGATCCTTATCACCACCAAAAAAGGAAAGGAAGGAAAACCCCGCGTAAACTTTAACATGTATTATGGCGGGCAGTGGGTAACCAATACTCCCATGAAAGTAATGGACGGCGAACAATACGCTATGAGAATGGTGGATTATTACTATCAGTTGGATTTGTACCGGTGGTATGAAAAAGGCCCCACCGGCCCCGGTGATCAGGGTGGAAAACCTGTGAGACCCGATGTTACCGACCGGAATCTGGTATCCCAGTATTTGGTAAAACAGGAGGAAAGAGAAAATTACATTGCAGGTAAAGAAACAGACTGGGTAAAAAAAGTCATCCATCAGCCGGCAGCCATCGGAAACTATACCATCAATTTTTCGGGCAGGGCAGACAGGATTAACTATTTCGCTTCGGCATCGTATACCCATGAAGACGGAGTCATGAAATTCGACAGTTTTAAACGTTATACCGCCCGCATTAATTTAGACAGCAAAGTTACCGACTGGTTTACATTGGGTCTCAACATATCATATTCCAACCGCGAATTTTCAGGCAAGGTAGCCAATATGGAATTTGCGCGCGTGGCAAGCCCATGGGCTAATGATGATACCTATCTCCCTCCCGAAGAAAGAAGAATGTATCTCACCGCAGAAAACTACATGCGTCATCCGTTGGAAAGGGAAGGCACTTTAGCTCGGGACATCAACCACAATACATTTTTCGTTGCCAGCGCAAAAATTGATATTCCATGGATCAAAGGGCTGAGCTATGATTTTAAATATTCGTACAATACTACCAGCAGAGAAAATGACATATTCCATCCGGCATTTATACACGATGGTAATGATAGAAATGGCCGTGCTGAACGAAGACCGCAGTACAGGCAGAACTGGCTTTTCGATAATATTGTTACCTACCTGCGCACCTTCGGTGACCATCAGGTTAATGCAACCTTGCTGTATACCCGCGATGGCAGGACAGGTCGAGGCTATACCCTGATTTCCGAAACATTTGAAAATCCGATTCTTAATTTTGAAAACATGACCATGGGTTCGATTGTGCGAACAACCGACCCCGATTCATGGATGCAAAACGGCGTAGGCTACATGGGACGTGTGAACTATGCCTATAAGGGCAGGTACATGATTACCGGAACTGTGCGCCGCGACGGATCAACAACATTTCCCGCCGGAAATAAATGGGCTACATTGCCTTCGCTTTCATTAGGCTGGGTTCTTTCCAACGAATCGTTCATGAAAGATTTGACCTGGCTGTATTCCAAAATCAGGCTGTCGTACGGAGTAAACGGAAATCCAGGAAACCAGCGTTATACGAGCCTTTCGCAAATTCAAACCGGTTATTATATATGGGACGACGCATTAACCCTGGCTGCCTGGCCTCATCCTGACAGAATGGGTAATTCAAGCCTGAGGTGGGAAAAATCCACTCAATTAAACCTTGGTGTTGATTTTAGTTTATGGAAACGAATCACGGGCGTTATTGAAGTGTATAACGGCAATACAACAGACGTCATTGTACAGCGTGCATTACCGAAATCTGCCGGGTTTAACTCCATCAGAACCAATCTGGGCGAGCTCAACAATAAGGGGATTGAAATTTCTGCCAATACGGTAAATTTACAAAAAACTGCGATCAAGTGGAGATCGGGATTATCCTTTTCGATGAATCGCAATAAAATTACCGATCTGTATGGCGACGGTACTGAAGAAGATCTCGGAAATGAATGGTTTAAAGGTTATTCGTTAGGCGCCATATACGATTATAAAAAGAAAGGCATATGGCAGGAGGAAGACCTGTATGAAGGCCGGATCGGACCCAATGGTACTGTATTGAAAGACTGGTATCCGGGACAATACAAACATACTGACTTCACCGGAGGAAAAGATGCGAACGGTGACCCACTGCCTCCAGACGGGAAAATTACCGCCAATGATGACCGGAAAGTTATCGGTAACAGAGAGCCAAATTACAGGTTCACGATTTCCAATACATTCAATTATAAAAACTGGGGTTTATTTGTGATGATCAATTCCGTACAGGGTGGCAACGGATGGTTTATGTACGACAATTACAGGAATGTGAATGTACAGGAGCGTTCGGACGACGTCAGACGAATCAACCAGTCGGCTGTTCGTCCGTACTGGACGCCCGAAAATCGCGTGAACAACGCAACGGGAGTATACAGTGCTCCGGCGGTACACGGCGGCATTTATGAAGACCGGAGTTTTGTCCGCCTGCAGGATGTATCGCTCACCTATAACTTCGACAAGGCTACGTTGAGTAAAATGGGCGGTGTCATCGAGCAGTTTCAGATTTTTGTATCCGGCCGTAATTTATATACCTGGACCAAATGGTCGGGCTGGGATCCCGAAACGATGTTTTTCCGTTACAGCGACAGGACGAACCAAAATCAGCATAACTTAGCCATGCGGAATGTTACGGCAGGTATCAGATTAACTTTTTAAATTTTTTGTATGATGAAAACGAATATCAAAATAAATCATTATTTCAGCAGCAATTTTTTGTTTATTCCATTGGCATTGATGCTGCTATTGTCAATGGGTTTATCCTCGTGCAACGACGAAGCGTTTCTGGAAGAGAAGGCCTATTCTATTCTCTTAACTTCCAACGCATACGGTTCGGTTGAGGGGATCAGGCAAGGTATAGCAGGTTGTCACACCATGGTACGCCGTTATTGGTATTTTGGCGAGGAAATTCAGGATCCCACCTGTATCTGGCTGGGCGGTCTGGGTACGGATATAGCCTGGAGCGGCGAAGACCCCGGCAGCCTCCGTTTCCTGTGTAATTACGAAAACTATGTGGTGCCGACAGGCAGTACCGGCGGGGCGCATGGCGGCTCGCCCAGCACGATAGATTACTTTTGGGACATCGGCTTTCGCCTGGTACAACGTGCCAATTATGTGATAGACGCATGTAATGACCTTCCTGAAGAAAAATGGGCAAGAAGCGGGCAAAAAGAAGAGTTCATTGCCGAAGCAAAATTCTTCAGAGCATGGTCTTACCGTCATTTAACTTCCTTTTTTGGCGAAATTCCCGTGATTGATTATGCAACCACTTCCCCGAAAACGGATTATGAAAGGGAGTCTTTGGCAAAAGCTTACGCACTGATGGAAGAAGATCTGCAGGAGGCTACCCGGAATTTGCCGTTGCCGGGCAAAGAGGAAAACACAGGCAGAATCACGCAGGGCGCTGCATGGCATCTGCTTTGCGAAGTATATCTTGCACAGAGAAAGTACAACGAAGCGGTACAGGCAGCGTCCAACGTAATCAATAATTACGGTTACAAGCTGATGACGGAGCGCTTCGGAGGCAAAAATTCAGTTTGGGGTACAGGCGACGTATATTGGGATCTTTTTGCGATGGATAATCAAAGCATTGCGGCCAATACGGAAACCATCTGGGTCATCCAGTTTAAATCCGGAACTTCGGATACCTATGCCAATCACCGTGGAGGCAGGTTCTGGGGAAATGCTTATCACCGTTTGCCCACTGCGCCCGACGGCAAAAAGCCTTTCGTCTATGATAACCCCAGCGGCGCTGACTATGTATATACCGATACACTGGGACGCGGCGTTGCATTGATACGTCCTTCCAGCTATGCGGCTTATACCATTTGGCAAAGCGATTGGAACAACGATATCCGAAATGCTCCGCACAACATTAAAAGAGATTTTCATTATTATAATAAGGATTCTGAATGGCATGGCAAGAAAGTTAAATTCAGTGATTATGATTATGATAAGATGTTTACAAGCGAGTCAGGAGTTATTGACCAGAGTGGAAAAGCACTCCGCCAGAGGAATGATACCTGCCATTACATTTTCCCGTTTTTCCTGAAAAAATTTGATCCCAATAAAGTGATCACACAATTTGGAAATGCGGGTCATGGCGATTCCTTTAAGGATATTTACGGAATGCGTCTTGCCGAAACCTATCTGTTGAGAGCGGAGGCATATATAGCGCTGGGTGAATTGGGCAAGGCAGCCGACGATATTAACCTGGTAAGAACCAGATCCAAGGCAAATCCTGTGGATCCGGCAGATGTGGATATTGATTACCTGCTCGACGAACATGCCAGAGAATTGTATGGCGAAACTTGCAGACATTTTGTGTTGCGCCGTACCGGCACAATGTATGACAGGTTGTACAGATACTGCGACAATCCGTACAGGCAGGGTGTGAACATGAAACCATACCATGTTCTGTGGCCGATTCCTCAATCACAGATTAATTTGAACATACATAACAAATGGCAAAACAATCCGGGATATCCGGGAGGTCCGTCTTTTTAACTTAAAAATCCCCGCCGGTTTTCAGGCGGGGATTTTTTTACCGTTTTTGTCAAAGGACATTCAAACCGGGACTTATTTTTATACGAAATGTGATTTTTTAATTCAGATTTTAATTATTTTTGCATTGAATTTTTAACATCAAACAAATATGAAAACCATCATTACCATTATTCGCGCCGCCGTTGGCTGGCACTTTTTGTACGAAGGACTTATCAAACTGTTTGCCGATGAATGGTCGGCAGCATCGTACCTGAACAATTCACAAGGATTTCTTTCCGGCTTTTATCAATGGCTTGCCGCTTCTTCAGGACGGCTTGCCATAGTTGATTTTCTCAATGTCTGGGGTCTGATCCTGATCGGGCTGGCGCTGTTCATCGGGTTATGCGCCCGGTGGGCTTCGGTTGCCGGAGTTTTGCTGCTTACGCTGTATTATTTTGCGTACCCGCCTTTCGGCTTCTCGTTGATTGGGGGCGCCGGTACAGTGTATATCATTAACGCGCTGTTTATCGAAGCGGCAATACTCGTTTTTCTTTTTTGCTATAAAGAAAAAGGATATGGGTTGGACAATCTGCTTCAATGGATGAAAAAGAAGAAAGAACCGGTTGCCGTTCCGTCGGATGCGGCTATCAACTCGCGGCGCGAGGTGCTGAAAGATTTGGCTGCATTGCCTGTTTTGGGGCTATTCGGATGGGGCGCTTACCGGAGAAGCAGAATATATGGCGTGGATACCCTGTCGGGAGCAACCATACAGATCAACCAGGTGCCGTTGGGCGAACTGAAGGGTGAGATACCCAAAGGAAAACTCGGCCCTCATGAGATCACCAGGTTAGTAGGTGGCAGCAACCTGATTAACGGATTTGCGCATGCCCGCGACCTGATTTACGCTAATTCCTTATTCAAAGCTTATAATACCGAAAAGAAAATATTTGAAACCCTGATGCTTTGTGAACAAGCCGGTATTAACTGCTTTAATTCCGGTATGAATTCCGTAAGGTTATTAGCCAAATATAAAAAATTGACCGGCAGTAAACTGAAAGTCGTTGCTCAGGCGGGAATCAAAGAAAGAAGTGATGACATTTTTGAAGATATTAAACTCGCCATTGATCTCGGCATGGATATTATTCAAATGCATGGCGGTTCGTGTGACAGTCTTGTAAGCTCCAACAAATTAGATATGATTGAAAGTGGGATAAAATTAGTAAGGAGCAATGGTTTAGTAGCAGGCTTGGGAGCACATGCCATTGATTCATTGATTATTTGTGAAGAAAATGGTATCATTCCCGATTATTACATGAAAACGATGCATCACGATAACTATTGGTCTGCTCACCCGCGTGAAAATCGTGAACCGTTTGAAGTGGTCGGTGGAAATAGCCGTGACCATGACAAGTATCACGACAACGTTTTCGACACTTTCCCCGATCGTACCATTGAATTTGTCAACCGTGTTAAAATACCGGTGATGGGGTTTAAGGTGCTTGCAGCAGGCGCCATTCGTCCCAGAGACGGTTTCAAATATGCATTTGAAAACGGATGTGATTTTATCTGTGTAGGAATGTTCGATTTTCAGGTAGTGGACGATGTGAATACTTGTATCGATACGTTGCAAAATCTGCAAAACAGAACCCGCGCATGGTATTCGTAATGATCAGATGGTTATTTATTTTTTTGCTGACGTCGGGCGTTTGCATTGCCCAGACGCATCCGTACAGGGATTTATCGCATGACAGCAAGGTGTTTGGCCGTTCAAAATTTTTCAGGATATATTTACCTGAAAGTTATGGTCAATCATCAGAACGCTATCCCGTGATTTACTTTTTCCATGGCAATGGCGGACGCTATTACATGGATCCCAGCGCCAATCCAGAATATGAACTGTTGGGCGCACTGGTGGACAAATATCAGGTGATCATGGTCATGTGGGACGGAAACATGGAAGAGGGCGATCGTCGGCCGTATAATACGGGAAACCATGTACATGTGAAATATCAGGTTCAGATGAAGGATTATTTTCCGGAGCTGGTTGACTACATCGACGCGAACTACCGCACGCTTGCCGACCGCGATCATCGTGGAATCATCGGATTCAGTATGGGCGGCTTCACGTCTATGGTCATGGCAGGAAAATATCCCGGTATGGTGTCGGCAATAACCAATATGGTGGGCAGTCCGGAATTTTTTATCGGGTACCCCGACAACCACACTTTGTATCCTCTCCGTTATCTGTTTGACAACTTGAAAGATGTTTCGGTCAGGATGCACAATATGGATAATTGTCCGTTGGTATATTTGAATAATGAAATCATCAATGCGGCAGAATGGGAAGGCAAGACCAATTTTGAATATTGGATGGGCAAAGGCGATCACAAGGCAGATGAACCCGGCGAAACGAAGGTATTTGAAGCGGCCATGCAATTTATTGTCAACCGGTTTCAACATCCGGTTGCGCTTCATAAATCGTGGTCGCATGATGATATATATCCTGAATTTGATTTGTGGGGATATTCGGTGAAAAGCAATAAAAATGAACCCGGCTTTTTGTACCTCCGCAATGTAACCCCTGCCGGTTTTGGATTCTATACCCGCAAATGGTTACCCGACGGGCCGCCGATCAAAAACTGTACGGCAACCGTTACCACCGCCCCTGTATACAAAAAAGGGAAGACGTATGACGTTGTCATGTACCGGAAAGGAACCGAAAATCCGGTATTGTTGAAAGAAAAGGCCGGTAAGGACGGGCGCTTAAACATCGGATTGGCAGGCGACGGTTATGAAGTCAGCATTTCACACAAATCTCTGCCGGCTGATTTTGTCGTTTCAGATCATCGGTTGGATCATGACAAGCGATACATCCGTGTAAACGGAAGTAACGAATTAAGCGTCGCGCTCTTCAACAGGGGAGGCAGCGCATATGCCGGTAAGAAAATACAACTTATGGTAACCTGCGCCGACCCGTCGGTTTCTCTTTCCAATGCCGTGCAGGAAATTACATGGAACAGGAACGGGAGAATCTGCCACAGTCAGCCGATCGGCGTATCCTGCACAAAGACTCCTCCCGACGACGGTTCGCCGCCCTGGCTCAAACTGAATGTACAAATACGTTGCGGCAATGATGTTTTTTCCGATGCGCTCACTGTGCCGGTGTTTTATGATGTACCGTATTTTTCTGACATCCTGATTGACGATGGCGCAGCAGTAAAAGATAAAGTGATGGGAACCGGCAATGGCAACGGACAGGCGGAAGCATCCGAACGGATCATGATATACGAAAACGGACAAAGGTTGAGGCTGTATACAGATGATCCGTATGTAGAAACCGGTTCCGAAATGTTGTTCGATCAGGCATTAAGGGGAATTTGGGGCGACGGTTTCAGGCTCAGTTCCATTGTGAAAATAGCCGATAATTGTCCTGCGGGGCATACCATAGAATTTCTGGCCAATTACGAAACGGAAACATATATGCCCATTCGCCGCATAGTGCATTGGGGTAAGGTAAAGGTTACGGTAAAGTAATTTCTTAATTATCAAACCAAAATTATCAATAAAACAATGAAAGATCAAAAATTTGTTACACGCCGTTCGTTTTTGAAAAGTAGCGGACTGGCGGCTGCCGGCGCTGTTTTAGCGACACAGGATTCTTTGGCGTCAGCCAAGACCGTGGCAAGTTTCAACGAAACTGTTCCGGCCATTCTCGGCGGGCCACAGGCGCACAAAACAGGATGGCAACCCTGGCCGCAATGGAATGCGGAAAAATTCAATCCACGAATGAACGAAGTCATGCAAAGCGGCACCTGGTCCCGCAGTGCCAAGGTCACCGAATTTGAAAAGAAATGGGCAGAAATGCACGGTTCCAGACATTGCCTCACGACTGTTAATGGAACCAATGCGCTGAGCGCCGCCTGGATGCAGTTGGACATCCGCCCCGGCGATGAAGTGATCTGTTCCCCTTACACGTTCAGCGCATCCGTCTTCGGCGTTCTTTACAAAGGCGCCATGCCCGTTTGGGCGGACATTGATCCGATGACTTTCCAGATCGATCCGAAGAAGATCAGGGAAAAAATCACTCCGCGCACTAAGGGAATTTTGCCCGTCCACATCTGCGGTTATCCGTCGGATATGCCGGAAATTATGAAAATTGCCGGAGAACACAAACTGTTCGTCGTAGAGGATGCTTGTCAGGCACATTTGGCGGAAATTGACGGCAAAAGGGTCGGCGCTTTCGGTAATGCCGGCTGTTTCAGTTTCCAGACATCTAAGAACCTTCCCATCGGCGAAGGCGGTGGAATTCTGACCGACGACACGGATTACTATCACCGGCTTTATTCTTACCACAATTACGGTTATGCGTCAGGCTCCAATGCCGGTCAGATAAGTTCGATTACAGCCTACATTCTGGCAACCAAGATTCGCATGGCCGAGTACCAGGCCATGATCGGATTGTGCCAGATGGAAAAACTCGAAGAACAACACAAGATTCGCAACGAAAACGCAGCGTATCTCAGTGAGAAACTCTCCGTGTATCCCGGCGTTACTCCGGTCAAATTGCACAAAGGCGCAACAAAAGCATCCTATTACATGTACTCCATGATATACAATGCGAATGCTCTCGACGGGCTACCGCGCAGCCGGTTCCTTGAGGCGCTGAGTGCCGAAGGGGTTGCGGGAGTTGGCCCCGGTTATCCGAACGATCCGATCTATACACAACCGTTCCTTGATGAAGTGTTCAAATCAGATATTTATAAAAAGTTTTACACAGCTGACCAGCTTGATTTCGCTAAATACAAACAGAGAAATCATTGCCCGGAGCTGATTAAGACGTTTGACAGGGCTGTCTGGCTCTGGAATCCGGCACTGATGCTCGGATCAAAATCCGACATGGACGACATCGTCAACGCCATAGACAAAATCCACAATAACGCTGCGAAGATCAAAGCCGCTAAATAATCATTTATTTGAAATTATGATGTCAGGATTAACTTATTCACGTCGCGAATTTATTGCAAAAAATGCTTTGAACTGCGCCGGTATGGTGATAGGCGTTGCCGTACCGGTAACAGTCAGCGCTGAAACTCTGTTTCCCCAAACAAAAGAAGAAACCGTCGAATCGCTGAAAATATCCGTTTTCGATATTGACGCCACGCCGCCCACAGGAAGTTATCTTGCTTACGATCAAATGAAATCTACATGGGACCTTGGTTTGAGAGCCAAAGGAATTGTGTTGACCGGAGCGGGCGCTCCCATTGTTTTATGCGCTATTGACTGGATTGGTATTGCCAACGAAAGTCAGGATGTATTCAGACAAACTTTGGCTGACGCCGTCAGTACCGTCCCTGAACGTGTTGTGGTACATACTTTGCATCAGCACGACGCTCCTGTTTGCGATTTTTCGGCTGAAAAAATGTTGAATGAAACAGGAATCAATCCCGGAGCATTTGATGGTAGTTTTGCGCGGGAATTTTTGACGCGGTTGGGAAAAGTTGTGAAAGATTCGTTGAACAGACCTCGTACAATAACCGATATGAGTATCGGGAAAGCGCCGGTTCATGAGGTGGCATCCAACCGTATGATTTTTAAGGACGGTAAAGTTGTAGCCACACGGTTTACTGCCTGTCAGGATCCCGCGTTGCGGAGCGAACCGGAAGGGTTAATAGATCCCGACGTTACATTAGTTGGTTTTTGGGAAGGAGAAAAACCTGTTGCAGTGATGACATTTTATGCCACTCATCCGCAGAGTTATTACCGGACGGGGATTCCTAATCCCGACTTTCCGGGCTTGGCGCGGTTTTTCCGGCAGTTGGCCGTTCCCGATGCTTTGCATATCCATTTCGCCGGCGCAGGAGGAAATATTGGCGCGGGAAAATACAACGACGGTTCGCATGAAAACCGCATGATATTAGCCGGGCGACTTGCTGACGGCATGGAACGCGCATGGAAGAACAGTACAAAGATACCGCTTTCTGACGGTGCAGTTTCATGGAAAACCGAATCGGTAGCCCTTCCTGTTTCAGATGAAATGATCCGGCTGACCAAAAGCAAAATACAAACAACCGACATGCCATCGATAACAAATATTGCGTCCAGAATGAGCTGGGCAAAAAGAGCCCTGGCCGGAAATACAATCGACATTGCATGTTTGAGTGCCGGTAAGGTAAGAGTTCTGTTTATGCCGGGTGAACTATCTGTGGAATATCAACTTGCAGCAAAAGCATATCGGCCTGATTTAGCAGTATCAATGGCAGCATACGGCGAGTACGGCCCTTCATATATCTGTACCAAAGAAGCATACAGTCAGGGAGGCTATGAGATTAATTCCAGCCCGGTAACCGCAGAATCGGAAGAAATATTGATGAACGCCTGTCGTAAGTTGTTAACATGAGAGAACTGATCATCTTCATTTTTCTTGCTGTTGCTGCATGTAATCAACCGCAGGTAACATCTTCAGACTGGGAATTGAAACGCAATCAGGTGTTGGACAGTTTACAGGCTGTGATGGGGCCTCTTCCGCCATTTGAATCTCTTCCGCCATTTGACATAGAGTACAGGGACAGTTTGAAGGAATCGAATTATACGCGGTATTTGATCAACTTCAGGGTTGCTGAAAATGAATATCTTCCGGCATATCTGTATATCCCTTTCCAAAAGGAACCCAACAAAAAATACCCGGCAATGCTTGCTCTGCACCCAACAGGAGATTTGGGAAAAAAAATCGTTGATGGAGAAGGTAAAGCCAACAGAGCCTACGCTAAAGAACTTGCTCACAGGGGATATGTAGTCATCGCACCTGATTATCCGGGTTTTGGCGATTTAGAGAATTATGATTTTCAAAATGACAGATATTTGTCAGGAACCATGAAAGGAATATTCAATCATATCCGATGTGTAGACCTGTTGCAGTCGAGACCTGATGTAGATGCTGACCGTATCGGAGTGATCGGTCATTCGCTCGGAGGACACAATGCAATGTTTGTAGCGGCTTTTGATACGCGCCTGAAAGTTGTTGTCACCAGTTGCGGATGGACAGAATTAGAATATTACGATATTGGGCAGGCAGCTGTGGAACAGTACGGAGGAAGATTAGGCCCCTGGGCGCAGGATAAATATATGCCCCTGTTTCGTGATAAATATCATTTAGATGGCGACATTATTCCATTTAACTTTCACGAAATCATAGCGCTTATTGCGCCACGCCGGTTTTTTTCCAATTCGCCTGTAAACGACAGCAACTTTGATGTGGCAGGCGTGAAAATCGGAATCGAAAAAGCAAAGGAAGTCTATAGCTTTCTGAAAGCCGATGAACAACTCCAGGTTCGATATCCTGTTGCCGAACACGATTTTCCGTCTGAAATTCGCTTAGAGGCCTATCAGTTGATAGATGAAATATTATACTTTAGGGGGAACGCCGGCAATCGGAACTTCTTCCTTAAACCCCGGAATAGGGCCAAATTGCCATGAATCCGGACCCAGTTTCAAATCCGAAGCCATGATTTGATCCCATGTAATGAATTTACCCGTATAGGCAGATTCGCGCGCCATGATGGCCATCAATGTGGATTGTACGTGTTGTTCCATATCGTTTACGGTTTTCCCTGCGCGAATAGCTGTTACCAACTGTATCAGTTCCTGCAGGTAACCGTCGGGAACACTCATTGATTGATCGGGGTCGTCCCGTTTCGGATACGGGTATTGCCATATTACCGTCCCTTCAAGGTCATAAATGGTGCCTTTGTACACATTGACATAACCTTTTGAGCCATATATCAGAACGATGTGTTGATTGTCGCAGCCGTTAATATTTCGCGTGGTGCAGTGTGCGCGCAGACGATTATCGTCATATCTGTACTCGACACTGAAAAAGTCGTACATATCACCGGAAACACGGCGTTGGCGACCGCCGGTAGCCTCAGCTCTTTCAGGTATTTTTTCTCCGAGGAATAATGACATCAGGTCAATTTCGTGGATAAGATTGTCAACAATATGGTCACCGCACATCCATGTGAAATTTACCCAGTTACGCATCACGTATTCCATATCGTTCCAGCCTTTTTCACGTTGCCGGGTCCACATAGCCCCTGACATGCGCGAAATATGGACAGATGTGATTTGACCGATTGCTCCTCCTGCAACACGCCGGTAAGTTTCAAGAACATCCTTTTGCCAACGTCTGACAAAACCGTTGATAGACGAAAGGTTCTTTTGTTCGGCCTGTTTTCCCAGTACCAGCATCTTTCTGGCGCCTACAGGATCAACGGCGCACGGCTTTTCGATGAAACAGTGTTTTCCTTTCTGAACGGCATATTCGTAATGTACGGGGCGAAATACAGGCGGTTCGCACAACAATACTATGTCTACGCCTGAGTCAATCACTTGCTTGTAAGCATCGAACCCTGTGAAACAGTTTTCATCGGGGATGTTTTGTCCTTTTGCTTTTAATGCTTCACGGCAAGCCTCCACTTTGTCCATGAAAATATCGGCTAATGCAGTAATCTGCAATCCGTTGCCGGCTTCTATAAAATTAACGGCAGCGCCGGATCCGCGACCGCCGCATCCTATCAACCCTGCTTTGAGTGGCTTACCATCAGGGGCTTTTTCCAAAATTTCCGGTACTGATACATAGTTTAGATTTTCTTCTTTCGGGGAGGAGTTGGAGCAACCTCCCAAAATTGCGGGAACACTAATCGTACCTAATGCTCCTAATGCCGAAGTCTTAAAAAAAGATCGGCGACCTACTTGACTATTTTCCATATTTTCAGTTTTTTAGATGATTGATTAAAGTTAAAATTTGATAATGATTTCATTTTATGGTTAAATTTTCGGCATGTTCGGTATACAATTTCAATGCTTCCAGAGATTGAATCTTTTTCCCGTTAACGACAATGTTGTTGAATGTGACGTTTCTTACTTTGTGTGATTCGCCAAACCCGACAATAACCGAAATGGGAAATTTCCCTTCTACAGAAATGTCTTTGAAATGTATATCCTCTATTTTTCCCCGAAATTGTGCATGATATTCCCTCTTATCAGGAGGAATTTCCATTAAGGCGTTGGTACCCCATACGCTTGGTATAGAGATGCCTGATGATGTGGTATCTCTACGGCCATCAGTGCTGTAGACTGCCCGGAAAATAGCCAGGTCAAACAACTTTTGTTGCGCATCTTCTACACGGATATTTTCAAAAAGTACATTTTTTACTGTGGCTTTGTCCGAATTATGAATACTGAACACTGCGCCAGATTCCACATGGATAATGTCGCAATCGCGGAAAATTACGTTTTTTACATCGCCTATCAATTCGTAACCAATCTCCAGCGCATTTCCCCATGATGCATTCCAAAACACGCATTTTTCTACCAGCACATCGTCAACAATGACAGAATCGGGATAATTCTGAAGCGACTTGATGACTAAATTATCGTCCTTCGAACGTATAAAACAATCAGTGATCCGAACCTTCCGGCTGCGTACAACGTCGATTCCATCGTCATTCGGATTGTCTGCAACTATTTTCAATCCTTTGATGGTTACGTTATCGCAATTGACAGGTACAACCTGCCATTGAGTTCCGTTTATCAACATCAATCCTTCGATGGTAATGTTCCTGGAATCCCTGAAA
>Ga0082212_10000606_pt1 | contig 52020 bp, 44 predicted proteins | sample TergutNt197P3_FD_71548 | JGI IMG/M metagenome (GOLD analysis project Ga0082212, IMG submission 71548) | Neocapritermes taracua P3 segment gut microbial communities from Petit-Saut dam, French Guiana - Nt197 P3 | ecosystem: Host-associated > Arthropoda: Insects > Digestive system > Gut ...
TATTCAAGAAAAGAAAAAATTATTGTTGAAGATATTGAAATATCATTAATTTCAAAAACCGATTTAATAAAAAATAAAAAATCAACCGGTAGACATGCAGATTTGGCAGATGTTGAAAAATTAGAATATAATTTAAGAACCTGACGTGGTTTTAATCTTTTCTACCTCTACCATGGTCCCCTACGGTTTTACAATCAGCACGCCGGTGGCGTTTAGCCCGTGGGTATCGCTGATAGCATGCTGTGGTGTTGACACGTTGGAGTAAATAAAGTTCCCCAGCGTAATTTGCCCGATGGTAATTGTATTTACGGTGCCTGTTAGTACACTTTTGTTTACCCAGTTGGCGATGGGGAGTGCTGCCGTATCATTAGCCCCCCGAAGGTTCAGGATTGTAACACTGCCTGTCCAGTCTGAAGCTATAGCCATCGATCTGCAAACTACATTGGAAGCAGAAAGGGTAAGCGTTCCCACTTCGGCGTTTCCCGAAATGTCAATAGAACTGGCATTTTGAGAGACAGAAACATCACCCGCAAAACCGGAATTTCCCGTTATGCTGCCGCCTGCCAGGGTAACAGTTGTACCTGTTGCGTCAACAAACAACCCGCCGGAAAAAGACGAAGTGGTGGTGGATGTGCTGCTATTCCCGGTAATGGCCCCTCCCTGCATGGTAAAGCTGCCGTCTCTCCTGACATATACTGCGGGGTGTGTAGCACCAGCGGTTCCGGAAGAAATATTCCTTGTAATTTTTGAACCGGGAAGCATGGCAAATGAAGCGCCATCCACATGAACAACACAGTTGTTGTTTGTCGCGAACCCTTCCAGGGTAATGTTTTCCCCCAGGGTCAGTTCAATGCCTGCAAGGGCAGGATTGCTCCCAACATAAAACATCATCCCTGCCGATGTTAGCGATATTTTACGCTCGGTGTCCATGCCGATTAGTGTTAATTTGGCATTTGCTTTCTCAAGTGCACGGGAGCCGCTTCCCGCAATGGGTATGTCGGCGGCAATAAGCATGGTGTAGGTTGCGCCTGCCCTGCCGTTAATGTACGAAAGCGCCTTGTCGATGACGGTAGCCCCCGGCTCGCCGGAAATTGCAAGCGGGGCGCTGGTATTGGTCAATGAACCGGGCGCACCCAGGTAAAGGCCTGCGGATAAGCCGTTCACGGGACCGGTAGTCCCATTGCCGCAAGAAGCCAGAATAAAAACCACAGTAATGGCGATAATTCCAAAATATTTACTTTTGTTATTCATGTAGAACTCCTTAATTAAATAACAAAAAACTCAGGCGGTTTTTTGAACTAAAAAAAATATACACCTAATGGATGCTGCCGTCTACTGTGGATAGTAGAAGGGTTATCCGGTTCAGAGTAAGCGTCCCCACTACGGCATTGCTTCAATCTTATCCGCATGGAAAGACCAGTCTGATTTGTAAGCAGAAACACTTGCGGGAGGTACATAAATTTTCAAGCTTCCAGGGATTGTACCCGTAATTACATACTGTGCAAAGTATCCTACAGTGGGCGGCACCGATCTATGGACAGTGACGCTTGTAAGGCTTGAGCAGTCCTGAAATGTATAATCGCTGATAGTATCAACACTGGCCGGAATGGTTATACTTGTAAGGCCGGTATTCCGAAAAGCGCTGGCGCCGATAGTTGTAATAGTGCCGGGAAGCGATATGCTTGTAAGTTTACCGCAGTTATAGAACATTCCAATTCCAATTAAAGTGAGACCAGACTCCAATGTTACGTTCTCAAGGTTGCTGCATCCACTGAATATGTCATTACCGATTGTAGTAAGATTTTTAGGGACGTTGACGCTAGCAAGGTTTAAGCAGTTATAAAATGCATTCCCTTGAATGGCATCAACACTGTCCGGAATGGTAATGCTTGTAAGGCCGGAACCCCGAAAAGCGCTATCGGTAATATAAATAAGACTGTTAGGGAGATTTATACTTTGTAGGCTGCTCACATCCCTGAATGCATAAAGTCCAATAGATTCCAGCTTGTTTCCAATGATGTTTATGCTGGTAATACTTGTTCCCTGAAAAGCACCATTTCCAGAGGTATCAGCATAGTTGCCAATATTCACTACCGGGTAGTACGGAGAAGAGTCGCTTTCTCGGTGATATGCAGGTATATGCACTACTCCACCGGTTACAGTCCCTTTCCTGACAGTAAACCTACCGGAGGATAACATGTAAGCAAGTCCGCTTGTGCCAGTAGCGTATTCAATGTCTCCAGTACCTGTATCACCGCAAACAGTACAGATTTCTCCATTAAATCCGTCTGTCGTTTCCGTTGCGGGTACTGTTCCATTAACAAAATTGTGTCCCCCTGAGCAAGGGTCGCTACCGCCGGTAGTCCCATTGCCGCATGAAGCCAGTATTAAAACCACTATAATGGTAACAATTCCAAAGTATTTACATTTGTTATTCATGTTGAACTCCTTAATTAAATAGCAAAAAACTCAGGCGGGTTTTTTAAACTATAAAAAATTATACACCTAATGGATGCTGCCGTCTACTGTGGATAGTAGAATATGCCGAAGCTGTTATTTGATTGCAAATATCGATCAAATTCACTTAAGCATTTTCTGCCGTTCAACTTCCGCCTTGTAATGCAGTTCATCAAGGAGCTTCATAACGGCATCGACGACTGCCTGTTTTTTGTCTTCTAACCCGTCAGCTTCGGCCTGGGCCCGGACCTGTTCCCTAAAATCATCACACTTCATAACCGGGGCGGCTGTCAATAAAACCAAATCCTGGCTTACCGAATCTTCCATCATGTCGCCGGGGGTTACATGGAGCACTTCGCCGTTAATCGCGACAGGGCACATATAATCAAAAAGCCGTATATACGAATCAATTTCACGGACCCCTTGTTTGGTACAGGGATCGCCGGGGCGGTAGCGGGTGCCGGAAGGGAACACAAGGACAAGGCTGCCGTTTTCCTTAATCCGTATAAGGGTACGGGTAGCGGAGCGGTTAATAATGGCGCTGCGGCGGATTTCTTCCCTGTCTTTTTCCGGGTCAAGACTCTGGAGGGAACGGCTGGGATAAATTACCAGGCGTGTATAGGCGCTGGTAAAGGCAGCAACCACGGGGCTGTCTTCGTTCATTTTTTTCCCTGCAATTGCTACAAGGGTATCGGCAATGGAGCTGCCGCCTTCCTCCTTCCGTAAAAAATAATGAAAAAGCGAGTAATCCAGGTTGCTGTAATGTTCCAACAAAAGAAGACAGGGGCGGCCCTCTTTAAGCAGGCTGAACAGGTGGCGGATATTTTCCATGCCCCGTATCCCCGAACCGGGGAGGGTAAGGGTTTCTACCATCTTATCCAACAAGGGGACAATTTTACTGTTCCCTGCCTGGAAAACATTTTCTTCGGTAATTTTTTCTTCGGCAGTTGATCTAACAACCGCTTCCTTTATCAGATCCTTGAACGCAGAAGTAAGGGTTTCCATGCCTAACTATCCCTCCAGATGCAAAACGAGTTTGCCTTTATTTAATTTTATTACGTTTAACAAGTATTTTGCCAAAGACAATAAGGTAATCTGCAAAGGAAATATAGGAAATTGCCAGGCAAATAAAAAAAAGCGCAAGGCAAACTGCCTTTCCTGCTTTAACCGGAAGGCTTGTTTCTTCAAATATGCCCAGACGCAAAGCGCATTCAACGGCAAGGGCGGCAAAACAGGAAATTATATAAAACACCGTTTTTGTTTTCCCGCCTTTACGGGCGCCAATGGCAACTCCTTCCTGGATACCAACCAAACGGATAAACGTCATGCTCAACTCACGGTAGATAATAAATAAAAGAATAAAACCGGGCATATATCCGCTTAAAACCAGGCAAAAAAATACAGTTATATTCAAAAAAACATCGGCAAAGGGGTCAAAAACCTTGCCAAAATCGCTTACCTGGTTATGCATACGGGCATATTTCCCGTCAAAATAGTCTGTCAATTCTGCAAAAATCAGCAAAGGGATCAATATGAACACAGAAATGGGCCTTAAAAAGGAAAAATTTGGGAGCCAGACAGGTAAAAAATACAGTATAAAGAAAACCGGGGCAGAGAAAATCCGGCAAAAGGTAAACTTCGTTGCAATATGCATAAACCCCAGTTTGACATGAGACAGGCTTTTTGTCAAATATCCTACCACGGTTAAAGTGTTTATTTTGAAACCATAGAAAAAAATTGACAGATTTTACCCGGCATAGGATACTGTTTTATGGCAAAGTATTTAATTGCGATAGATCAAGGCACAACCAGTTCCCGCTCAATTGTATTTGATAAACAGGGCAACATTATCGAGGCTGCCCAAAAAGAGTTTACCCAGATTTTCCCAAAACCCGGATGGGTCGAACATGACCCGATGGAAATTTGGTCTTCCCAGCTTGGGGTACTAACCGAGGTAAAAGCACGGGGAGGTATTTCCCCGGGAGATGTCGCCGCCATTGGCATTACCAACCAGAGGGAAACCACCGTAGTCTGGGACAGATCTACCGGCAAGCCCGTATATAATGCGATAGTCTGGCAGTGCCGCCGTACTGCCGATTACTGCAATACCCTTAAAGCAAAAGGCTTCGAAAAGGCAATAAAAGAAAAAACCGGCCTTGTAGCAGACGCTTATTTCTCCGGGACAAAGATACGCTGGATTCTGGAAAACGTACCGGGCGCACGCGGAAAAGCAGAAAAAGGTGAACTCCTTTTTGGCACCATCGACACATGGCTCCTGTGGAACCTTACCGGGGGGAAAGTCCATGTAACAGACTACAGCAATGCATCGCGTACTATGCTTTTTAATATACACAAACTTGAATGGGACAAAGACATCCTAAAAGAGATGGACATCCCCCCGGAGATGCTGCCGGAAGTAAAACCATCGAGCTGCATTTACGGCTTTACATCAACAGAAATTTTTGGCGGCGAAATTCCCATTTCCGGTATCGCCGGGGACCAGCAGGCAGCCCTGTTCGGCCAGCGCTGCTTCGAACCGGGGATGGTAAAAAACACCTACGGGACCGGCTGCTTTATCCTGATGAACACCGGCGAAAAAGCCGTTGAATCAAAAAACGGCCTTTTAACCACCATAGCCTGGGGCGCTGGCAACAAGGTTGAATATGCGCTGGAGGGGAGTGTCTTTATCGCGGGCGCCGTATTGCAGTGGCTGCGGGACGGGCTGCGGATGATCGACAATGCGGCCGTATCCGAACAATATGCGCTTAAAGTACCGGATGCGGGCGGCGTCTATATGGTCCCGGCATTTGTCGGCCTTGGCGCCCCCTATTGGGACCAGTATGCCCGCGGCGCCATAGTCGGCTTAACCCGCGGCACAACAAAGGAACATTTTATACGCGCCGCGCTGGAGTCCCTTGCATACCAGAGCCTGGACGTTATTAAGGCAATGGAAGCCGATGCCGGAGTACCCATCAAAAGCATTCGCGTTGACGGCGGCGCTTCTGCCAATAATTTCCTTATGCAGTTCCAGGCGGACATCCTTAATACCGGCGTTATCCGCCCAAAGATAATCGAAAGCACCGCGCTTGGCGCCGTATACCTGGCAGGCCTTGCCGTCGGGTTTTATTCCGATAGAGACGACATTGTAAAAAATATGTCCGAGGATAAGCTGTTCAAGCCGGAAATTGATGACGCGCAAAGGGAAACGCTCGTTAGCGGCTGGAAAGAAGCAGTTAAACGTTCTTTGGGGTGGGAGAAATAATTAAAAAAATGGATGATGTACTAATTATCGGGGGCGGCGTCTGCGGCTGCTCGCTGCTCTACGAATTAAGCCGTTATAAAATAACGGCGCGGCTTCTGGAAAAAGAAAATGACATCGCCTGTGGCACGACAAAAGCCAACAGCGGCATTGTCCACGCCGGCTATGACCCCGAACCGGGAACATCGATGGCCCGCTTCAATGTCGAGGGCAATGCCCTAATAGAAAAACTCTGTACGGATTTGGATATCGCGTATAAAAAAACCGGCTCTTTGGTTGCCGGGTTTGACGAAGCCGACCGTAAATCAATAGAGAGGCTGTTCGAAAAAGGCAGTGCAAACGGGGTCCCTGATTTAAAAATTATTTCCGGCGAAGAGCTTTTCCGCCTTGAGCCAAACCTTAACCGCGATGCAAGCTGCGCCCTTTACGCGCCAAGCGCCGGTATTGTTAGCCCATGGGAACTTGCCATTGCCCAGGCTGAATGTGCCATACTTGGCGGGGAAAAAGTTGAGCTTGACTGCGAAGTAAAATCAATCGAAAAAAATGGCGGATATTTTACAGTAAAAACAAATAAAGGGGATTACGAAGGGCGCTGTGTGGTAAATGCCGCCGGAATTTATTCCGACGCTGTAAGCCGGATGGCGGAAAAAAAACATTTTACCATTACGCCAAAAAGCGGCGAGTATTTTATCCTGGACACAACAGAAATTAAGCTGGTAAACGGTATAATATTTCCATGCCCCTCAAAATTGGGGAAAGGCGTACTTGTAGCGCCGACAGTCCACGGGAACATAATAATCGGCCCGGACAGCAGGGACGCCGGGAAGGAAGATTTTTCAACAGCCGCAGACGGCCTTGATTATGTGCGAAAGAATGCCCTCCGCAGCGTCCCATCGGTAAACTTTCTAGCTTCAATACGGAATTTTGCGGGGCTCCGCGCCGAAGCAGGCGTGGAAGATTTTATAGTAGGCGAATCACAAGACACGCCGGGTTTTTTTAACATTGCCGGTATAAAATCACCGGGCTTGTCATCTTCCCCTGCAATTGCAAAAGAAATAACCCGGCAATTGCTGGCAAAGGGCTTGAGCAGCGAGCCAAACCCAAACTTTGCTGCAAAACGCAGGGTAACACGGTTTAAAGAACTTGGTGATGCGGAAAAAACAAAAATAATAAAGGAAAACCCGTTATACGGTACAATAGTCTGCCGCTGCGAAACAGTAACCGAAGGCGAAATTGCAGATGCCCTCTCCCGCCCCCTGCCGCCGCGTTCAATCGACGCGCTTAAGCGCCGGTGCACGCCGGGGATGGGACGCTGCCAGGGCGGGTTTTGCAGCCCGAAGGCCCTTGCCCTTATAGCCAAACACTTTCACCTTAAACCGGAAGATGTCCCCAAAGACAGGCAAGGTATGTATATAGTAACCGGCGAAACAAAACAGGGACAAATATAATGATTAAAGATATATACGATGTCATAGTGGTCGGCGGCGGGCCTGCCGGGCTTGCAGCGGCGCTCTCGGCAAAAGAAAGCGGCGCGAAAGATGTCCTGCTCCTTGAGCGGAACCTGTCGCTGGGCGGCATACTGCAGCAGTGTATACATAACGGGTTCGGCCTCCATGTATTTAAAGAGGAATTAAGCGGCCCCGAATATGCCGAACGGTACATCAAAAAAATTTCGGAAACAGATATTACGGTATTAACCGGCGCGATGGTACTGGATGTAACAAACAGCAGGACCGTTTACTTTATCCACAAAAACGCCGGTTACTCGGCGGTTTTCGGCAAAGCGGTTGTGCTTGCCATGGGCTGCCGTGAACGGACACGCGGCGCAATCGGCATACCCGGCGCGCGCCCTTCCGGTGTTTTTACCGCCGGGGCCGCCCAGCTCTACATGAATATAGAAGGCCGGACTGTCGGTAAGCGGATCGTCATACTCGGCTCCGGCGACATTGGGCTTATTATGGCGCGCCGCCTTACCCTGGAAGGGGCAAAAGTGCTTGGCGTCTACGAAGTGCTCCCCTACTCCGGTGGGCTGACACGGAATATCGTACAATGCCTGGAGGATTACGGCATCCCCCTCCACCTTTCCCATACAATAACGGAAATCCGCGGCGACAGGCGTGTTGAACAGGTGGTGATTAATAAAGTTGATGACAACCGCAGCCCCATCCCCGGCACGGAAACGGTGATTGACTGCGACACGGTGCTGCTCTCCGTCGGGCTTATCCCGGAAAACGAGCTTTCCCGCAATGCCGGTATAGACATCGACCCCAAAACATCCGGCCCTGTTTTTTACGAGAGCATGGAAAGCTCCGTCCCAGGTATTTTTGCCTGCGGCAATGTTGCCCATGTACACGACCTTGTTGATTTTGTCAGTGCGGAAGCGGTAAAGGCAGGAAAATTTGCCGCCCTCTTTGCAAATGCCGAAAATGCACAAGGCAGCAATGCAGAAGGCGGCAATATAAAAGACGATGCCGTTATAAACGTACGATGGGGGGAAGGGGTCGGCTATGTTGTCCCGCAGAAGATACGGCCGGCAAATGTCGAAAAAACCCTCGAAGTGTTTTTCCGTTCCACCGCAATCCATAAAGAATCGAAAATCGAAGTGCGCTCCGGCAGCGAAGTCCTTGCGTCATTTAAACGTGAACACCTTGCCCCCGGCGAAATGGAAAAAATCATCCTGCTTAAAGATGTAATAGAAAAAGCACAAGGCCGGGACATTACCATTTGCATAAACAGCACGACAAAACAGCCGGGGGCAGATATTACATTCAGGAGCACAGATGCACAGGGGCGCATTGCATTAATCTGCATTGTCTGCCCCCAGGGCTGCCATTTAAAAGTCGATCCGGCAAAAGGTTACGAAGTTACCGGCAATACCTGTAAACGGGGCGAAGAATACGGCAAACAGGAAACAGCAAACCCAAAGCGGGTAATCACATCTACCGTATGTATTAACGGGGCGGAGCTTAACCGTATGCCTGTTAAAACAGACCAGCCAATCCCCAAAGAGAGTATCTTTGACGCAATGAAACTTCTGGACAACCTGGACATAAAAGGCCCTGTTAAAGCCGGGACGATCATAGTAAAAAATATCTGCGGCAGCGGCGCAAATTTTGTATCGACGCGCAGCCTTTAACTATGCAGCCTTTAATTATGCAGTTTTAACAATGCAGCATATAACTCGGTAGCCTTTATTTTGCCCAAACCGCTGCAAGCTCGATAACCAGGCGGCAGGCAGCTTCCATGTCCGAAACCAGCACCCATTCATTGACGCTGTGAAAATTCCTGCCGCCGGTAAAAATATTGGGGGTGGGGACCCCCAGCTGCGTTAGCCTTGAACCGTCGGTGCCGCCCCGGATTGGCTTTAAGGTAAACCCGATGCCTGCAAGGCGGGCGGCTTCTTCCAGTTTGGAAAGGACTTCCGGGTGCTCATCAATTTTATCCTTCATATTGTAATACTGGTCTTTGCACTCAACCAGCACCTGGCCGCCGGGGAACTGGGCTTCTACTGCACGGGCAAATCTGTCCAGGGCAGCGGCCCTTTCTTTGGCTTTTTGCAGATTGAAGTCCCGTATATAAACTTCCAGCTCGGCACTCTCCAGGCTCCCGGAAATTGAGGTAGGGCAATAATAGCCATAGTAACCGTCTGTTGCCTCGGGGCTTTCTGAACGGGGGAGCATTGCGGCAAAAGAGGCGGCCATAAGGCAGGCATTTGCCAATTCGCCGCGAGCCGCGCCCAGATGTATCGGCCTGCCTTTAAAAAAAACCTTTGCTTCGATAGCGTTAAAACATTCCGTTTCCAGTTCCCCCAGGGGGCCGCCATCCAGGGTATAGCAGGCGGCCAGGGCGTTTTTTTCCGTATCGTCAACAGAGCCAAGAATGGCGTTGATCCGCTCCAGGGGAAAAAACGGCAGGCCTTTGCCTGTTTCTTCGTCGGGGGTAAAGATGATCAATAAAGGGCCGTGTCCAATTTCCGGGTGCGAGAGGAGGTATTCGGCAGCGCCCATAATTTCGGCAATCCCCGCCTTGTCATCCGCCCCCAGGAGCGTGGTCCCGTCGCTACGGATTAACTTCCCGCCGTGTTCGTTTTCTTCCACTATTGCCTGGACATCCCTGCCGGACACATCTTCGGCTGTATCCAGATGCGCCATAAACCCAATGGCAGGTTTTGCTTCCAGTCCGGGGCTGGCAGGAAGAGTTGCCAGTACATAGCAATGATCGGTTAGCTCTGCATTGGAAGCGCCAATAGCTTTCAATTCATTAACTAAAAGCTCCGCCAGTTCCCATTGACCTTTACTGCTGGGGGTTTCTTCTGTATTTTTGCCGCTCCCTGTCCATATTTTTACATAACGAAGAAAGCGCGGGACTATAAGCCTTTCCAGATTTTCCATTAACCCACTGTAGCATTAAAAAAAGCCTTGTCATATACTTACATATCCAAAATGTTGATACCAGAATTCCCGGAATTTGTGCCCATCAGCTACGAATTGCGGAAGGAAATGCACCCGCAGCTCCCCATGACCGTTGACGGGGTATCGGAATTCACTTTCGCCAACCTCTACCTTTTCAGGAGGCGTTACAGCTACAGTGTTTCCAGGGTTCAGGACAAGACCTTTATCATTTCCGGCAGGGAGCCGCCGCACACACCGGAAGAAAAGGAGAAAACTTTTTTCTGTACACCTTGCGCCGTACCGGGGCGCGGGATTGTGGAGGAGCTGTTTAAAACCCATGATTACTGGAAAGGGATTTCGGACTCGCTTCTTACCCCAGACAGGGACCGTATGGAAGAATGGGGGCTCAATTTTACCGAAGACCGCAACAATTTTGACTACCTCTACCTGCGCACCGATTTGGCGGAACTACCCGGAAAAAAATACCATAAAAAACGCAACCTTGTTTCCCAATTCCACAACAACTATGATTCCCGGTGGGAAGCCAGGCCGCTCACGGCTGAACTAATCCCCGTAACCATGGAAATTCTGGAAAAATGGCGGGAGCAAAAAGGTTTCGACGGCGACTTTCTGGCAGCCAGCGAAGCATTAAACCAGTTTAACGGCCTTTACCTGAAAGGGATGGTATACTGGGTACAGGGCAAACCGGCAGCATGGTGCCTTGGGGAGCGCCTGGCCAGGGGGAGTATGTATGCAGTCCACTTCGAAAAAGCCCTCGAAGATTTTAAGGGGATATACCAGTTCGTAAACCAGCACTATGCCGCTTCCCTCCCCAGCCATTATATTTATATAAACCGTGAACAGGATTTGGGGGACGAAGGGCTCCGGCAGGCAAAAATGACCTACAGGCCATGCGGCTTTGTACGAAAGTTTACCGCCGTGATGGCTAATTAGCCGGAACTAACAAAGTTTTGGAAAAAGCTCAAGTCCCTTTGCGCAGAATATCCAGATACGCCTTGTAGGCGAATGTCCGGTTGCGCGACTTGCCGCTATATTGAACGAGTATACCGGCGCTGAAAAACCTGTTTACCGCGTCAGACACGGTTTTAAATGTTGTTGCAAGATCCTTGCTGGTTTTTTTAATATCGATGATAGGGTTTTCTTCCAGGTACGTAAACAGTTTCTGCGCCGTTTTCTTCCCACGGCCAAAACCTGCAATAACGTTTGAGTTTTTTTCACGCAGGGCAACCATCATATCTATGGAAGAAACCGCATCGGAAGCTGATTCACAGACAGCCTCCAGAAAAAATTGAACCCATTGTTCATAATTCCCTTTTTGCCTGACCAGTGTAAGGCGGTCGTAGTATTCGGCACGGTTCATTTTCAAAAAATAGGAAATATAGAGTACCGGGGTTGAAAGGAGCCCTTTTTCCATCATGAAAAGAATAACCAGGAGCCGCCCCATGCGGCCATTGCCGTCAAGAAAAGGGTGAATCGTCTCAAACTGGTAATGGATCAGCGCAGCACGGATTAGCAGGTCATTGCCGTCATCTTCGTGGATGTATTTTTCCAGATCACCCATAGCCTTGTGCATATCCTGCGGCTCCGGCGGGATGTAGGCGGCTTTTTTTAGGGAACTGCCTTTTCCGCCTATCCAATTCTGTGACCTCCTAAAATCGCCGGGGCTTTTTTCCCTGCCCCGAACTTCCTTTAACAGCACCTTATGCGTTTCCTTGATAAGCCTGTTGCAAAGGGGAAGTTCCTTAAGCCGTCCAACGGCATAATTGACAGCTTTGATATAGTTAACCACATCGGCCACATCGCGGTTTGCGTTTTTTTCCTGCAATGGGTCAAAAACATCCTCCAATGTCGCCTGCGTCCCCTCAATTTGGGAAGACATAAGCGCTTCCTTACGGACATACATGGTTATAAAAAGATCCATACTGGGGATTCGGGATGCAAGCCCTTCAAGCAGGGCAACGTGCCGGTTTGCCTTAACCAAAAGTTCAACCATCTTGTCATCTGCCTCTACAGGCGGATAAGGCGGCAGGGGGGACGGCACAAAGCAACTGTACGCCGCTTCCCCGCTGAGCATTGTCTTGAGTTTTCCCGATCTGAACCCTGTTCCCGGCCTTTCTTTGACCGAAAAAAGCGCTTTTTGTGCCATAAATTGCTTTCCTTATTGTAAAACCAAAATAACAAGCTTATTTTAACAATTTTATTATAGTTTTACAAGTAAAAGTATAATAAAAACATATTTTAATCATATTATTATATTTTAATGTATATAACTATAATAAATATAACAAGAAACCCTATCAAAGACCCACTTTAAGGAACTTGACCTTTACCCCCGGAAACGATTATTTTTATAGAGAGAAATTTTTTTTCAGGAAAAAAGCGTAAATTGAAAAAGAAGGAAGATTATACCCAGGACATGAACGATTCCCGGAAATATGCCCCCGATCCAGCCTGGAAGGAAGCGCCCGCCGGGAAAGCCGGCACAATTCCGGAAGCAGCCGATGCCATGGCGGCAGGCCAGGTCAATTCTGACGCCGTTCCAGAGGCCGTAAGCAGCAATGCGGGCGACAGTGCAGAGGCTGCCGCTTTTGCCGAAGGGGCAGCTTCGCCAAAGGATCCGGACCCCGGCGAAAAACCGCTTACCCCGGAAGAGCAAATCGCCTGCCTGGAAGCAAAACTTGCCGAAGCCAGCGACAACTACCTTCGAAAGGCGGCGGATTTCGAGAATTTCCGCAAGCGGATGAACCAGGAAAAAGCCAATGCCATTGATTACGCTAACCAAACCCTGCTTTTGGATTTGGCATCGGTAATCGATGATTTTGAACGGGCCATAAAATCAGCGGAAACCCAGCGTGAAGCGGCAGGGGGCGACAGCGGCAAGGCTGCTGCGGCTTTTAACAGCCTCTACGAAGGGATCTCCTTAATAGAAAAAAACCTCCTTTTCCAGCTGGAAAACAAGTGGGGCCTGAAACGTTTCGATTCCGCGGGGGAGCTTTTCGATCCCAACCGGCACGAAGCGATCATGATGGAAAAATCTGCCGAACAGGAAGAACCGGTTGTGGCGGAAGAGTTTATAAAGGGATATTTGTTAAAAGACAGGGTTATACGGCCGGCAAAAGTCAAGGTCGTAATGCCTGAAAAATAAAATTACTTTAGGTAATAAGGAGCTGTATTATGGGAAAAATAATTGGTATTGACCTTGGAACAACCAATTCATGCGTGGCAGTCCTGGAAGGGGGCGAGCCGGTAGTTATTCAAAATTCAGAAGGCGGCCGTACAACCCCGTCCATTGTGGGCTTTACCAGTAAAGGGGAGCGTGTAGTTGGCGCTCCTGCGAAAAACCAGATGATCACCAACCCGGAAAATACGGTCTATTCCATTAAGCGTTTTATGGGCCGCCGTTTTTCCGAAGTAAGCAACGAGATGAAGCTGGTCCCCTACAAGGTTACCGAACAGGGTGATGACGTTCGTGTAGATGTAGAAGGGAAAAAATATTCGCCACAGGAAATATCCGCCTTTGTGCTGCAAAAAATGAAGAAGACCGCAGAAGATTACCTGGGCGAAAGCGTAACCGAAGCGGTAATTACCGTACCGGCATACTTTAACGATGCCCAGCGGCAGGCCACCAAAGACGCGGGAAAAATCGCAGGGCTTGAAGTAAAGCGTATAATTAACGAACCTACAGCCGCGTCGCTGGCATTCGGTTTTAACAAGGAAATGAAGCATGACAGGATGATCGCCGTTTACGACCTGGGCGGCGGCACTTTTGACATTTCGATCCTCGAACTGGGCGAAGGTGTTTTTGAAGTAAAAGCCACCAACGGCGATACCCACCTGGGCGGCGATGATTTTGACCGGCGTGTCCAGGAATGGCTTATTACGGAATTCAAAAACGACACCGGTATAGACCTTGCGCAGGATCGCATGGCACTGCAGCGCCTCCGCGAAGCGGCAGAAAAAGCAAAAATTGAGCTTTCCGCAATGCAGACAACAGAGATCAACCTTCCCTTTATTACTGCCGATCAGAGCGGGCCGAAACATCTCCAGAAAAGCCTGTCGCGTTCCAAATTTGAACAAATGGTCGCAGACCTTCTGGAACGGTCAAAAGAGCCCTGTAAAAAAGCGCTTTCCGACGCGGGACTTAAACCGGAAGACATCCATGAAATAATCCTTGTCGGCGGCTCAACAAGAATTCCCGCGGTTCAGCAAATTGTTAAAGAGCTTTTTAAGAAAGAGCCGAATAAAGGCGTCAACCCCGACGAAGCGGTCGCTGTCGGCGCGGCAATACAGGGAAGCATACTTGCAGGGGATGTTAAGGACGTACTTCTTCTGGATGTAACCCCGCTTTCCCTTGGCATCGAAACCCTTGGCGGCGTAATGACCCGGCTGATTCAAAGGAACACAACCATACCGACCAGGAAAAGCCAAATCTTCTCCACAGCTTCCGACGGGCAGACTGCCGTCTCCATTCAGGTGCTACAGGGCGAACGGGAAATGTCGAACCAGAACCGTGTCCTTGGCCGCTTTGACCTTGTCGGCATACCGCCGGCGCCACGCGGTATCCCGCAGATCGAAGTAACCTTCGACATTGACGCGAACGGCATTGTCCACGTAAGCGCGAAGGATCTTGGCACCGGGAAAGAACAGAAGATCCGCATCGAAAGTTCCTCGGGGCTTTCCGATTCGGACATAGACCGTATGGTTAAGGAAGCGGAACTCCATGCGGAAGAAGACAAAAAGGAAAGGGAAAAAGCGGAAGTGCGTAACGAAGCGGATTCGATGATCTACAGCACGGAAAAAAATATTAAGGACCTTGGGGACAAGGTTAGCGCCGAAGATAAAGCCAAAACAGACGAAGCCGTCGCCGATTTAAAACGGGCCCTGGAAAGCGGCGATACCGAGGCGATCAAAAACAAGACCGAAGCGCTTAAACAGGCGTCGTACAAAATTGCCGAAGAAGTGTACAAACAGCAATCTGCTCAGGGGCAGGGTGCCGGCGGCGCAGACGGCAACGGGCCAGAGGGCGCCGGCTTTGCAGGCGGCGGCGGTTTCGCAGGCGGCGCTGACATGGGCAGCGGCGGCCCCGAAACAAAGAGCGCCGAAGACGCCGACTACGAAGTGGTTGACGACAAATAATGGCTAAGCGCGATTACTACGAAGTACTGGGTGTACAAAAAAATGCCTCCAAGGATGATATAAAGAAGGCGTATCGAAAACTTGCCATCCAATACCATCCCGATAAAAACCCGGGAAACAGGGAAGCGGAAGAAAAATTTAAGGAAGCCACAGAAGCCTACGAAATTTTGGGTGATGATCAGAAAAAGTCCGCCTACGATCAATTCGGCTTTGCCGGGGTTGACGGGATGCATGGATCCGGGGATTTTTCCCAGACCTTCCGCGGGTTCGAAGATATTTTTGGCGATTTTTCGGGAATCTTTGATACTTTCTTTGGCGGGGCAGGACGCCGCCGTTCTTCGGGGGGTGTACGGCAGGGGGCAAACCTGCGCTACGATATCGAGATACCCTTTAAAGATGCAGTGTTCGGCACCAAGGTGGAAATTCAATACACAAAAAACGACGCCTGCTCTGCCTGTAAGGGCAGCGGCGCGGCAGACGGCTCGGGGAAGAAGGTTTGCCCCGTATGCCAGGGCTCCGGCCAGGTGCGGCACAGCCAGGGGTTCTTTTCGGTAGCTTCGCCCTGCCACAATTGCCGCGGCGAGGGCTATATAATTGAACAGCCATGCCGTGAATGCGGCGGCGGCGGGACCACGCGCAAGCGCCAAAAAATTATGGTAACCATCCCGCAGGGGGTGGAAAACGGCAAACGTGTAGTAATCCCGCGGCAGGGGGATGCAGGCCCCAGCGGCGGCCCGCCCGGCGACCTTTATGTTTTTATCCGGATTAAGCCCCATGAATATTTTGAAAGGCAGGACTTCGACCTCTACTGTGCCGTCCCCATTTCCATTACCCAGGCTGCCCTGGGGGCGGAGATCCACGTAGGCACCCTGGACGGGAAAAAACTAAAAGTAAAAATTCCTGCCGGTACGCCAAACGGCAAACTCCTCCGCATACGCGACGAAGGCGTACCATCGGGCGGGAAACGGGGGTCCTTCTGGATTAAGCTTATGGTCCAGATACCCGAAAGGCTTTCGAGGCGCGGAAAGGAACTGCTGGAAGAGTTAGCCAAGGTGGAAGGGGTAAACGATTCCCCCAAGCCCATACCGCTGTCGCAGATGGCGGAGCAATAGGGGTAGTATATGGCAAAGACAAAAGTAACAGTAAAAAGCGGGAAAAAACCGCCTGCAAAAAAAACTTCGTTAAAGGCAAACCCGGAGTGGGAAACTTTGGCAAAGGAACTTCGTTCCCTTATTCCCAAACTGGATGAAGAAGGGCTTGCATTTCTTGTTGAACAGGCCCATGTCCACCTTTATAACCAGCAGGTAGATGCCCTTAACGAAACACTGATTAAATCACAGCAAAGGGCAGAGGCAAAAAGGAACACGGTTAAAAATTCCGGCAAAGGTTCGGTAAACGCAAGCTCTGTAAATGTAAACAACCAGGGCGGGTTTAACGATATAAAGGTTTCTGAATCGGGCTCCAGTTATTATATCGTTTATAAAACCGAATGGATAATGTTTTCCAAAGAAGAGATGGTAAAATTAATAAAAATTGCCAAAGGCCAGGGGACAGACCTGGAAATTAAGGAACGGCTCTTTAACTGGTTTGCGCGGGAAAGGACAGACCTGCTGCGCAGCTCCGGCATTGCCGATAAATTTGACAATAAACTAAAATCACTTGCAGTATTAATCAGAAAAAAGTTTTAAAAAATTGTATGCAAAAGTGATTGATCCAGCAGAACAAAAAGCCCCAGCAATGCGGTATATATCCCGAACCCGGTAAGGGATCGCTTGCGGATAATATTCATCATTACTGTTACGGCACCAAAACCAACCAGGGCAGCAGTTAATGTTCCGGCAATAAGGTTTACCGGGCTGATGCCTGCCAAAAACCCTATCGTTTCATTGGGGTTAACACTCTGGAAGTGATAATACTTGTATAGTTCACGAACCTCCAGGACAAGCGCCCCCAAAATTGCAGGGATGGCAAGCAGGAAGGAAAACCTTGCTGCAAGGTCCCGTTCCAGCCGGCGTGACAATGCGCCCGAGAGGGTAAGGCCGGAACGCGAAATGCCGGGGACAATTGCAATCCCCTGGAGTAAGCCCACAAACACAGCATCAAATACGTCTATTTCCGCATCATTCCGCTGCCTGCCCGGCCGTTTAGAAAGGTATTCGGAAAGGAAAAGTGCTATCGACGTAATCAAAAATGCCTGGCCAAGCCATTCACCGGATGTAAAGGATTCCATAAGGCGGTCTTTAAAGGCAAAGGCTATCCCCGCCGTTACTGCCGTTGCAATTATTAAAAGAAGGGTCAGACGCTGGAAGGGACGGCGGATTATAGCCCAAATATCGCGCCGAAGGGCAACAAAAACCGCAAGCAGCGTTCCGCAGTGAAGCATTACATCAAAAAAAAGTGTGGGGGCGGAGATGCCAAAAATTTTCTGAACCAAAACAAGATGTCCGGAACTGCTGACCGGGAGAAATTCTGTTATACCCTGGATAAACCCCAAAAAAATTGCCTGAAAGACAGTCATTTTACCCCAATTATATTAACCTGTTTATTTAACGGATTATTACCCAATACCCATCAATCTTTGCAAAATACAATTCCATTGTCCAGCGCGCCGCCCTTCCGCCTTCCCGGTAGTTAATTATAAGCGCAGGTTCGGGGAACCCGATACGCCCCTGCCCCAGCCTGACCGCTTTATCATCTGCAGCGGAAAAAAAACTGTTGCGCCCGTTAAAGTAAACAGTATAGCCAGGGCTGCCCATTAATTCCCGGTATTTTTTATGCTCTTCTTCTTTAATGGCATCTACCGTGGTAAACCGGGCAATTGCAAGGTCGGTATACTTTGCTTCCATTAAAAAATCGATGGCATCAATATTTTTTTCGGTAAAAGCAGTTCGGATCTGCTGCGCTATGGCGGCAATTGCAGCCTGATCCTCCCGCGGGAGGGCACCAGCCGATGAGATAACCCGTTCCGCCCTTTCCAAAGATACTTTAGGGAAGCCGTCTGCCTTAAAAATTTCAGAAAAAGTAAAGGGATAGGTATTAATCTGGTCCGGCGTTCCGGGCACAGGCCATTTAAATTCCTTTATTAACTTGTCATTGGACAGCAGCCGGAACGAAGCGGAGCTTATGGCGGGGGTAAATTTAACGCTGTCCGGCCAGAGTATGGTAATATCTATTTTATTGTTCCCGGACACCATCCAGTCATTAATCTCAAACCTGGAATAATAGCTCTCCTGGCCCCCATCAATGGCGGCGAGCTCCGCGCCGTTTACCATTATACTAAAACCAAGCACCCTTGCAGAAACATCGACATAATAAAGGTAGCTTCTTTTGGAAATTCTGGACGCTTGCAGATCCTGTCTCCTATTAAGGGTATTATTTTCTACCGGGGTTTGTGCGCAGGCGGAAACCAGGGCTGTAAATAATAATACCGGCCAAAACTTACGCATATATATATAATAACAAAAAAAAGCTTTTTTGGTTACCCCCGCCCGGCCGCCGCCCGGCCCATTTGGGAAAACAGGCTGGCGGTTAGATGGGGTAAAGCTGCATCAACCCAATCCTGCTTTGCGGCGGGACTGGACATCGTAGAAAACCGCTGCCAGAAGTATTAACGCCTTAACCACATATTGGAAATGGGCGCCCAGGTTCATAAGTGACATGCCGTTATTTATAGCGGCCATTACAAACCCGCCGACAACAACGCCGATTACCGTGCCAATACCGCCGGATGCGGAAACACCACCGATATAACAGGCGGCAATGGCGTCTAGTTCAAACAAGTTCCCCGCCTGGGGCAGCGCGCTGTTCATATACCCGGTAAAAACGACAGCAGCCAGGCCGGCCAAAGTACCCATTATGCAGAATACAATAAATGTAACAAATTCTGTATTAATACCGGACAGTTTTGCCGACCTGGGGTTACCCCCGACAGCATATATATACCTGCCCATAACCGTATTTTTTAGGATAAAGTGGAAAAGGCCGACTGTTATGGCAACAATAATTACAACAATGGGCATCCCACGGTAGCGGGCAAAGCGCTCTGCAAACACCATTACCAAAATACTTATAAACACCAGCTTGGTCATAAAGAGCCCGGACGGGGATACTTCAAAACCATTGTCTATTCTTTTTTTCCGGTTCGTGAATTCCGCAATCCATAGCGAGATTACAACAAGAATACCGACAATAAACGGTATGGGGAAATAATCAAAAAAAGTACGGGAGGAAATATCCATAAAATCTTCGTATATTTCTGTGGTAAACGGCGGGATTAAAAACAACTCACCGTCTACTGTGCCTGTTGCAAGATAGGAATAATAATCATCCTGGGGATTAACAGGGTCCAGCTTGGTTACAATGTAAGTTAAGCCGCGGAAAAGCAGCATCCCTGCCAGGGTAACAATAAACGCTGGAAGTTTTGGATATGCAATAAACCAGCCCTGGAACGCACCAATGGCAAAACCAAGAGCCAGTGTTACCAGCAGGGTAACAGGTATCCCAACGCCGGTCTGGTAGAGCTTAACGCTTAATGCGCCGATAAAAGCGCAGACCGAGCCAACCGAAAGGTCAATTCCCTGGATAATAATACATTGCACCATCCCGGTTGCAAGGATAAGCACATAACTAAACTGGAAAAATATATTGGTAAAATTGCGTCCGGAAAAATTCCGCCAATTGGTAAGGGGGCCGAAAATCAGCATGATCAACGCCAGCATGATAAACATTGAATAGTTTCGCAAATTGCTTTTAATCAATGTCTTGGAATTAAATGTATGAACAACCTTGTCGCTCATTCTGCTCTCCTTATATAGAAAAAATTATCATCCTGTACTTTTTCAAAACTTTAGTTTTTGAAAAAGCTTCCTTAAACCTCAACCGACCAATGCCATATGCATTATCTTTTCCTGGGTAGCTTCTTCGTGCATCAGCATACCCTTAATCTTCCCTTCGTTCATAACATAGATACGATCCGCCATTCCCAGTGCTTCCGGAAGTTCGGAGCTGACCATGATAATGCTTTTACCTGCCGCCGACAGATCGTTCAGGATGTTGTAAATTTCCGTCTTTGCCCCTACATCGATGCCCCGTGTCGGCTCATCGACAATAAATATTTCGGGCCCTGCCGCCAAAGAACGGCTTACGACTACTTTCTGCTGGTTGCCGCCGGAAAGGTTCCTGGCAATCTGATTAACAGACGGGGTCCTTATATTAAGATCCTTGCGGAATTTTTCTGCCAGGAAAATCTCCTGCGAGGCATTAACAATACCCATTCTGGACAATTCCCGTAAAGAGGAATTTGAAATATTTGTTTTAATATCCTGAATAAGAATTAAGCCAAGGCCTTTGCGGTCTTCGGAAATATAACCAAGCCCCTTGTCCATTGCCATGCGGCTTGAACTTAAGAATACTGCTTCCCCGTTTATTAAGAGTTCCCCTTCGCTTTTGTAGCCGTATGATCTGCCGAAAATACTCATCATCAATTCGGTGCGCCCCGCCCCCATGGGCCCGCAAAAAGCAAGTATTTCCCCTTTCTTTAAATAGAACGATGCATTATCCACAACTTTTATGGAATGATAATCGGGGTGGTACACAGACCAGTTTTTTACTTCCATAATAGTATCCCCGGGTTTTATTTTCCTGTCGGGGAAACGGTGGGTAAGGTCGCGTCCAACCATATCGCGGATAATTTTTTCTTCGGTCAGGTTCTCCGCTTTTACGTCGTAACTGGAAATTGACCTCCCGTCCCGTAAAATTGTAACCGTGTCTGCAACTTTTAAAAGTTCATTAAGCTTGTGGGAGATCATTACACAGGTTATTCCCTGTTTTTTAAATTCCAGAATCAGGTTAAGAAGTTTTTCGCTTTCATCATCGTTAAGGGAGGAAGTCGGTTCGTCAAGAATCAGGAGATCCACTTTTTTGGAAAGCGCCCTTGCTATTTCCACCAATTGCTGCTTGCCAACCCCCAGCTTACTAACCATTGTTTCGGGCGGCTCGTGCAGGCCAACCTGATCAAGGTACTTTTTTGATTCGATAATATAGTAATTCCAGTCAATAACGCCGAACTTTGTCTGCATATGTCCCAGAAAGATGTTTTCATAAATAGATAGGTAGGGGCTTAAGGCCAATTCCTGGTGAATAATGGCAAGCCCTTCTTTTTCGCTGTCTTTAACACTGTGATAATTGGTTTCTTTTCCCTTAAAAATAACCTTCCCCTGGTAATCCCCCTTGGGGTATACACCGGAGATAACGCTCATTAAGGTGGATTTTCCTGCGCCGTTTTCCCCGCAGATCGAATGGATCTCCCCTTTCTTTATTTTTACATTGACACTGTCCAGGGCTTTTACACCGGGAAAAACCTTTGTTAAGTTTTCAATCTCCAGAATGTATTCACTCATGCACGCATCGCCTCCTGGCGCATTTTCATTTCTGTGTGTGAAAAAACAAGACGGGAGGCAATGCCCCCCGTCTTTTAGGGAACGTTAACTAGCGCAGGATCTGGGTATTCTGTGCAGCGGTATAGAAACCGGCATCCACGGGAACCCTAAGGTTGTCTTTGGTAATCGAGACGGGATCCAGCAGGTAAGCATTAACTGTCTTTGCACCGGTGTTACCGATTGACTTAAGAGTACCGGAAGCAAGAACTGCACCGGGGATATTGACTTTCTGTTTCTTAAGAACCTGATCGGCAAGAATTACGGCGGCTTCGGCAAGTTTCGCGGTGTCTTTGAAAACGGTCATGTATTGTTCACCGTTCTTGATGGACATTACAGAATCGAATTCGGCATCCTGCCCGGTTACTACGGGCAGCTTGCTGCGGTATTTGGCATCGGCTTTGCATGCTTCGATAACGGCGCGGGCAATCGGGTCATTGGGGGCCAGAATTGCATCGAGTGTTACGTTGCGGGCATCGTTGTTGAGCAGGTTTTCCATCCTCTGCTTGGCGATGGGCGCCTGCCAGTTTTCGGTGGCTATCCTCTGGAAATTGGCGGTATCTTTCGAAGTTTGGGGATACGGCCCCACTACCTTAAGCACTCCCTTCTTGATATAGGGATTAAGGACGCTCATTGCACCGTCAAAGAAGAAGTATGCATTGTTGTCGGTTGGTGAACCGGCAAAAAGGGTGATGTTCTTGGGGCTGGCAGCAGTGGCGGTTTTAAGGCCGAGCGCGGTCTCAATGGCTGTGCCCTGGAGTACACCTACTTTAAAGTTGTTAAAGGTAATGTAGTAATCATAGTCCTTTGATTCCATAATAAGGCGGTCATAGGCAATTACGATTACCTTGTCACGGGCGGCTTCCCTTACAACAGAGTTTACACCGGTATTGATGTTACCAATGATAAGGGCTTTCGCACCCTGGGTAAGGAAGCTCTGAATCTGCTGATTCTGCTGTGCCTGGTCGGCATTGCCGTACTGGACTTCTGCCCTGTAGCCTTTTTTCTCCGCTTCCGCTTTGAGCGAGGCGCCGTCTTTTACCCAGCGAGCAACGTGGGTTTCGGGCATGGCGATACCAATCAGGGTCTGCGCGAAGCTGAGGCTTGCAACAGCAAGGATCAGCATTACGAGAAATAATTTCTTCATACTTGTCCTCCGAAAATAATTGTGATTACACCATAATTTCCAAAAAAAAGGGGCTTGAGAAGCGTAATTTTTTGATAAAAAGCGGGAAAAACCGATATTTATCCAAAAAAAACCAAAAAAGAGTAATTTTTTGAGGTCAAAATATTACTTATCCGCTAATCGATGGTATTAATATTACGGTATACATCTTCCCTGGAATGAAAACCGTCCCGGATCACTTCATCCACATTATTTCTGAAAATCGAGACGGATTTTTCCAGATATGCCGGTATTCTGGCGGCGGTATTATTGTCTACCATAGTATCCGGCGGCGGGACCTCTGCCTGGCTGTCGAACGATTTACGGGCAATTGCCACTGTCAGCGCCGCCGCCCTGACCCCAATCTTCCCGATTGGCTTATAAACCGTCATCAGCTGGGTCCCCTCCACAATCCGCTGGCAGGCGCTTAAATCGGCATCCTGGCCCACAACGGCAACAGCCCCTGCCATACGGCGCTCGGAAAGCAGCTGTATTGCCGCGCCTGCAATTGCGTCGTTCCCGCAGGCGATAGCGTCGATACCTGTGGTCTCCTCAAAAATTGCGCTTATTTTCTCCAGCGCCTCGTCCGAACTCCATTCCTCCAGCCAAATTTCCCGGACAAGCCTTACTTCCCCCCTTTGGATGAGGGGGTCGATTATTTCATGAATACCGGCGCTGATATCAAAACTGTTCACGTCATGGAGCGATCCGTTTACCACCAAATAACGCCCACGGGGCACCGCGCCGCTTAATGCCCTTCCAAACTGGCGGCCGACTTCCCGGGAATCGAACGAAATATAGGCATCCAGCGGGACTCCCTGGATTAGCCTGTCGTAGGCGATTACCGGGATACCGGAATCCCGTACCTGCCGTATTGAATCGGCAATAAGCTCGGTATCGTGGGCAATCACCACCAATATATCTATATTCTGATTAACCATGTAATTTATCTGCGCAATTTGTTCCTGGATTCCGCCGGCAGAAAGCTGGACTATAACATCGGCCCCCAACTGCTGGGCTGCCCCGGTAAATACTTTAAGGTCCTTGTTCCAGCGTTCAATAATAAAAGTGGCTGTGGCAATGGAAAACCCAATGGTAAGCCTGTCTTCTTCCCCTGCCCCGATTACCCTCGGCCTTGATTGGGGGCTGCCTGCAGGTGTCCCCGTTGAGTTCCTGCCGCCGCAGGATACACAAAAAACAACAAGAACAACAACCAATGTCATCCGAAAAAAACGCATAGAGGCATTTTACCGTTTATTAATCCTGCAGACAAGTATTTTGACAAGACACTTGATGCTGCCTGTTTTCTGCATAACAACACTACATAAGCATAATGGTACAGGCTTTGCCCAGGGGGTTAAAAGTTCCGCAGAGTATTGCCTTTGCCGGGATATTTAAGTTATTACTGTCTTCCGGTTTTGGAATAAAAAGTTTTGTCTCCATGCCGTCATCGTGCTTTACCACAAGGCCGTCAAGTACCCCTGCCACTGCTTTTAGGTCATTTTTGTCTGCAATATCGTCGCTGCCCAGCAGGGGGGCAAATTCCAGGGAAGTATGGACAGTCCGCATAATCGACAGCAAGAGGGGGCTTGATTTTTTACACAGGTAGAAAGGCCCTGCCTTAACATAACATTCGTTGATAGTCCGCCAAACCTCTGCCCTTCCAATGGAAAATATTTTTAAATAAAAAGATTCATCGTAATCATGCAAGCCGTCGCGGAAGAGCAGCTGGAATTCTTCTACGTCAATTTTTTTATAAACAGAAAAATTAATGCGGGAAAAAACAAAGTCCTCGAAACTCCTGCCGGATAATTTTTCTATTGCCGAAGATTTTCCTGCTGCCTCTCCTTCCTGCTGCGAAGGAACCCTCTGCTTTGCCGAAGGTTCAAATTTTGCCAGTGCATTTATCCTTTCCAGCTCCTCGTGCACAAAAACAATGCGCCGGTAACGGCTTTCGATCCGTCTTCGCACAAGAGCTGCAATATCGTCAGCGTTCATAAAGTTCCTGCAAAAACAATGTTGCTGCCTGGGCTGCATTCAGGCTTTCGATTGTTCCTGTCCCGGGGATCCTGGCTATTATGGAACAATGTTCCTTTACTTCATCGGAAAGCCCTGTTTCTTCGTTGCCAATAACCAGGACAATCCCCCGCCCCGCATACTTTTTTTGATCACCAATTATTTTAGGTAAATCACGGATCCGTACCCGCGCCCGCGGGTCTGTACCAATTGTAATAAGTTTTTTGGACGCACTTTGCAAAAAAGCTTCGGGGCGGCGGACAGAACGGAATTCCACATATTCCATACCGCCCTCGGCAGCACGGTAAGCGGCAGTTGTAAGGCGTTTTTTCGGCGGCTCGTTTTCATCGCCGCCCCCATCGGTAAGGATAACCGGAGACGCTTCGAAGAAAGCGGCGGAACGGACTATAGCGCCAAGGTTATGCTCGTTCCCGACATTACAGAGCAGAAGCCCGGTCTTTTCTTCATCTGCCCAGGTGTCAATATCTTCCGGTATGGCGCCTTCTACAACAGGCTCAAAAATCATCGCAACAATTCCCTGGTGATGTGCCGTCTTACAGATTTTTTCCAGCTCTTCATTTTCGCAGATTTTATAGGGTCTTTTCCGTTCCGCCAGACTCCTGCATAACCCGGTAAAAAGGGGGAGCCTGTCTTCCCGCAAAAAAAGCCTGTTGATTTTTTCCGGATGAACATCACTTAAAGCACGAACCGTATTTAAACCGCAAACCGCAAGCTCATCGGTTAATTTATTATACAAGAAAACTCCTCCTTCCAGACCTTAAAGAATCTCGCAAAGAACGCAAAGAAGCCAAGAACGCAAAGGTAAAAAAGAAAAATCATTGTTTTACCCTCTTTAATCATCACTCCACAAGGCCATTAACTGTTCGTACTATTCCATCTTTCATTAACGCAGCTCCAAAATTAAGTATGAACCCAAGTTTTGAATTAGTCAATTTCATGTATGTCAGCAACTGCTTTTTATGTGCATCAGTTATTTTCTCTACCGATTTCAACTCCACAATAACTTTCCCTTCAATATAAATATCAATTCGAAACCCCTCATCGAAACGTTCTTCTTCAAATTCTATGGGTATTAATACCTGCCGTTGAACATGCAACCCTTTTTTTGTCATTAATTTCACCAGGACAGCCTCATATACGCTTTCCAGTAATCCAGAACCGAGATTTTTATGTATATAGACCGCTGTATCAACGACAATAGAACCTATTTCATTTTCATTCATCTTGGCGTCTCCGCGTCTCTGCGAGATCCTCTTCGATTATCCTCAGAAAAGAATAGCAACATAATGCAAGCATATCATTTTTATTGATCATTTGATACAGTAATTAAATGAAGACCAAAGCGGCATATTATGATTTTCCTTTCGATAAAACCCCAAAAAGTTATAACGCAAAAATTATCGAATACTGCACAGTGAACGGTAGAAACGCTTTAATCCTTGATACAACAATTTTTTATCCAGAAGGCGGCGGGCAGCCTGCAGACCGCGGGACAATTAATGGAATAAAGGTAACCGGTGTTTCTGTGCACGAAGGCGAGGTTCTGCACTTTTTGGAAAAAGACATCAACCGGGAAATTAATACCGGTGTTGAACTACAACTGGATGCCGTGCGCCGGCGGGATATTACCGTGCAGCACAGCGGGCAGCACTTGCTGTCTGGTTTATTTTTCCGCCTTGCCGGTATTCATACAGTTTCCATGCATTTGGGGGAACAGTACAATACCATCGATTTAAACACCCCTTTGCCGGACAGTACAACGCTCCTCCGTATCGAAGATGCTGCTGCCGCCGCTATAGAAGAAGACCACCCGTTTATCACCCACCTTTGCCCCCCCGCACTGGCGGAAAATTTTCCCCTTCGCAGGGCACCGCCGAAAGGGGAAGAAGAACTGCGCATTATCGAAATTGAAACCATTGATTTTTCTGCGTGCTGCGGGACCCATGTTTCGGGTACGGGAAAAATAGGGATGATTCGAATCCTTGGCGCAGAAAAATACAAGGGGATGACCCGGCTAACCTTTATTGCCGGCAGACGCTGCCTGGAAGAAAGCCGTATGTTAAGGGGCAATGCTGTCTTAATATCCCAAATCCTGAGCGCCCCTGTGGAGGAAACCGGTAAAGCCGCGCAGGCCCTGCTGGAAAAAACGGAAAAATATGAGGAGAAGCTGAAAGTTTACAAAGAAGAAGCAGCGCACAAGAGTGCGGAAGAGCTTGCAAAAAAAATAAACACCATGGCTTTTTATGCGGAAAGTTTTCCCGGCCGGGATATGGAAGAATTGCTGCAGATCGGAAAACAGCTGCAAAAAATGTCCAATGCGGTAATTGTACTTGGCTCGGAGGAAGACCTGAAATTTACAGCACTCTGTTCGGCAAAAGGCGCCGATATACGCGAACAGTTTAAAACTGCTGTTGAAAAAGCGGAAGGCAAAGGCGGGGGCGGCCCTTCATTTTTCCAGGGGCAGTTTACTTCGGCAGAAAAATACCATTCCTTTTTTGCAGGGCTGCAGAAAATGCAGGGTACTCAGGAAACATAACCCCTTACCCATCGCCCCGTATAACATACCGCCCGTCGATGTTTTTGATTTTAAGGGTAATGGAGTTTAATACACCGCGGTTTTTAAGCATTACCAGGTATTTCCCCAGGGCAGAATCCGTAACTGCAATATGGGTTAATATCCAGTCTTTTAGATATTTAACAAAATTTAAAGGGTTTATATAAATATCATTCTGAATATCATCAACCGTTTTAAGCACTTCCCTTACAAAATCGGTATGTTGAATTTTATGGGCGCCGAATTCCGGGTAACACACCTTCTTCATGATGTTCTCTTCTGTAGAAAAATGGTATCCAACATAATTAACAGCTGCATGCAATACCTCCATAAAAACTTCTTTTGAGGTATCCCTGTCTGTCAGGCAGCTGCGGTACAACCTGTTGGTTAATTTGATCAATTCCACGTGCTGCGCATCGATAAGGGGTATGCTAACAGAGTAAGATTGGTGCCATGTAACAATATCATCAAGGGCCATATATATAAAATACTGACTTTTTACTGAATAAACAAATTTTTTGTCTGTATTCTTTGGAGAACTTCGATGCCGGCACTTGTTTCTTCCATGCCGTAAAGCCTATTGACAAAACAAAAAAAAAGCTTTATAGCTGTAGTTGTATATTTCAAAGGAAGTGGGGTGGAAATCCCCCGCTATCCCGTAACTGTAATTGGGAAGAAACAGCCATTGGAAGCCACTGGGTTTATGCGAAAAAAGGCAAATCCGGGAAGGCTGGCTGAGTAATTGCCCATAAGCCAGGAAACTTTGGTATACGGCGGGTCTCGTGTGGGCCTGTAATCTTTTTTAAGGTTTCGCGGATAGAACCTTGAGAAAATGCTGTATTCAATAAACAGTCTTTTTTCTCGCCGGTTTCTTTTCTTCGGAAAGGAGTTACGTATGTTTTCGTTTCAGCAAAAAAAGTCTCTTAAAAGGGCGTTGCTTGCCATCCTGGTATTTGGCCTGTTAGCCGCATTTCTGGCAGGGTGTAAAATTATCGGGGAATTAGACATAAACATCCCGGGGACCCTGCCGGACGGCCTCGTGGGTGAATGGTTTGCGGTAGATGAAGGTTATGGTTCTGACGGGTTTATAATAACTAAAACCGGAAGCACAATAACTCTCGAATACGATGGCGGCGGCCCATATGGATTAGATTATACCGGAACAATCAGGTTTGTCTCCAATTACGATACCAAGTCGGGAGTTATCATAATCGAATATGAAACACCGCCAGATTCTGGCTATGAAAGCGGTAAAGAATTTCATGCTATTTATTACCTGGATTTTAAACCAGAAACATCAGTAGAGCTTAATAATACAGCTAACTCCAGTGAACCGTACAATGCCGATACCGCAACACTTATAGAAGCGGTATCAAAATTCTCCAAAGGCAACATGGGTAACTATATGGATATTTCTGTGTCTACCACATACTTTAAGCAGCCTTAGTGAAACTGCCCTGCCTGGTTCTCGCGCTGTTTGTTGCGGCCTTCAGCCCGCTGGGGGCTCAGCATACTGCCGCAGCAGAAGAAGAGGACGCCGATTATCTAAGCGATGAGTTCCCCGTTATGGAGGGCGATGGCATTACCATCTTCGGGAGCATTGACACAACCCAGCAGATGGAAACAATCGACCGTGAAACGATAGAGAAAATTCATGCGCCGGATATCCCCTCCCTTCTGGAAGAAGCGCTGGGTGCCGGCGTTATCCGCCGCGGCCCTTACGGGAACCAGGCAGGCGTTAATTTGCGCGGGTTCGACATAAAGCGCATCGCGATCCTTGTAGACGGTATCCCGGTTAATTCCACATCCTCCGGCGATTTTGATTTTTATTCCATTGACCCGCTTTCCATTGAGAGAATCGAAGTTATCCACGGGGGCTCGGACACCAAGTACAATGTATCGGGCGCGCTGGGCGGCATAATCAACATCATTACCGTTAAAAAAAACGACCCCGGCTGGAGGCTGGGCGGGAGCATCTCGAATAATTCCTATATACCCGGAAAGAAAAGCGGGAAGACCCAATGGCAGGATCTGGCAGACTCCCAGAACATAAATTTTTCCGGCGCTTATGGCGCAGAAAAATATTCGTTTAACCTGAGCGTTTATGGGAACCGGGCAGGAAACCATTACCTGTACCGTGACTATTTCGACACGCTCCGCCGCAGGGAAGGCAACGAAGTATACGATGCAGGCACATCTGTATCATCAATCTGGAATATCGGCGAGTTGTCAAAACTCATCGCTACAGGGTCGTTCTATTACGGAAACAAAAATATCCCCGCATCCGGCTATGCTACAATTTTTGTTAAACAAAAAGACCTGGCTTCCAGGGAAAGCCTTATGCTGGATATGCCCCGCGCATTCCACGATAAACTTTCCATGGAAGCGGCCCTTAGCCATATATGGAGAAACTTGCACTATGGCAATTCATCGGAACATACAGAACACGATCTAACGGTCATTAACCGCTGGGCATGGTACCCGGGGGAAAAATTTACCCTGCGCTTTGGCGGGGATTACCGTTTTATCAATATCAATTCAACCAGCACGGGGCTCCATAATTCCAGCCGCGGCGGGCTTTATACAACGGGCGAATATTCGCCGGTAAAAAACCTGCTCCTTATTGCTTCCATTAAGGGGATGACCGACAGCCGGACAATTATACCAGTCCCAAAACTGGGTTTATCCTGGAAAATAAACGACAGCATTACCCTAAAAAACAATTATTTCCGCAGTTTTAAATTCCCCGACTTTGACGACCTCTACTGGGAAGAAAGCGGTTACAAGGGTAACCCCGATCTTAAAAACGAAGACGGCTGGGGTGCGGACCTTGGCGCTGAATATATATTAAAAGATCTGCTCACCATTAATTCTGTAGTTTATGGTACATGGACAGATGATTCCATACATTGGAGCAATATTTCCGGAACATGGAAGCCGGAAAACTACGGCGCCGCCGTTTTTTTTGGCTGGGATAACAGGATCATAGTTACGCTCCCCTTCTCTTTTGGGCCGTTTGAAAAACCGGTATTGGATTTGTCATGGCAGTTTAATATAAGCTGGCTATTGACCGGGAGCCTGACATTTAAGGATAACCTGCGCATCCCCTATATGCCTTTGAATAAACTGGGAATATCGCTGGAGGTACCATGGAAAACAAAAACCAAAGACCTCGCAGGCTCGTTTTTGGTTTCCGGTAATTTTACCGGCAGCCGTTTTGCGGATACCCAAAACAATAAAAAGATGAATCCTTATTTTCTGCTTAATATTATCTATAATCAAAAGGTACATAAGAACATTGGGGTTTTTGGGAAAATAAACAATGTGCTTAATACCCGGTATTTCTCGTTCAACGAATACCCCATGCCGGGGATCAGCCTGTCTATCGGAATAAATATGATTTTTGATGACCTATAGTGTTTTAATAAAGGGATAGCTAAATGAAAGAAAAGGGATATATCCATATCTACACCGGGAACGGCAAAGGCAAGAGTACCGCTGCGTTTGGGCTTGCCCTGCGTGCAGCCGGCGCCGGAATGAAGGTGTATATCGGCCAATATATGAAAACCGGGACATATAACGAGGTAAATACATTCCGGGAACACCTTCCAATGATTAGCCTGGAACAGTACGGTAACGGCTGCCTTATCGGCAAGGAAGGCCCCGGAGATGCGGACTATGCGGCGGCCCGGGCCGGGCTGGAAAAATCCCGTTCCGCCTTAACCGGCGGCAGCTACGATATGGTAATATTCGACGAGATTATCGTAACGGCCCACCTGGGATTAATCGGGGAACAGGATATTCTTGATTTAATCGAAGCAAAACCCAAAGGGGTTGAACTGGTATTAACCGGGCGCTATGCAAAGCAGGGTGTAACAGAACGTGCGGACTTGGTAACCGAGATGGTAGAAGTAAAACATTACTATAACCAGGGGGTGTTGGCCCGGGACGGGATAGAGAAGTGAGGCAATTCCAACAAAAATTAATGCAGGTTATCCCAGGCGCCGTTCTTATAGCCCTGGCTTTGTCCTGCACACGGCTTGAAACACCAAACCAGGGCAGCGGCGATCTACCCGCTTATGACAGGGCCGGGTTTGCCATTACGGTGCCTGCCGAAGTTAACCGCATTGTATCGATGGCGCCGGCAATTACCTTTACCTTAATCGACCTTGGCCTTGGCGACAGTATTATTGCCATGGACAACCATTCAGCGCTTTACCTTGGCACTGCCAAGGATATCCCGGTTTTCGACATGCTCATGCCGGATGCAGAGAAGATTGCATCCATTAAACCCGATATTATTCTTGCATCTGACATGAGCATGATGGGGAACGCGGCAAACGACCCTTTTGCCCTGTTAAAAAAACTTGGGATATGCGTCGCCTATATCCCTTCCAGCAAAAACATTGCCGGCATCCGGGAAGACCTGCTATTTATCGCCGGGATAACCGGGAAAACCGCAGAAGGGGAAATACTTGCTGCAGAAATGGACCGGGAGCTGGCGGAAATTGCGGCATTGATTAATGGCAGGGCATCCGGCAAACGGGTATATTTTGAAATCTCTGCCCTGCCTTTCATGTACAGTTTCGGAACGGGGGTGTACCAGCACGAAATGATCGAAGCGGCAGGAGGGGAAAATATTTTCTCCTCCTATAAAAGCTGGATACCTGTAGAGGCGGAGAGTGTTGTATCGGCAAACCCGGATGTAATATTTACCAGTGTGGATTATATTGATGATCCGGTAGGAGAAATCCTGTCACGGCCCGGCTGGAAAGATATAAATGCAATAAAAAACAGGAGGGTTTATTTTTTGGAACCGGCTTTGTCTTCCCTGCCCAATCATTATGTTATAAAAGGTATACGGGCAATGATGGAATGCCTGAATTAATGCGATGAAAAAGAAAGTAAAGATAATCCTGTTAATCACTGGCACGCTGGGGGCGCTCTTTCTGGGAATATCAGCCGGCGGCGCTGCTGTTTCCCCGGGCGATATTGCGCTGGTAATGGGGAACAAGCTTTTTGCCATACCGCTCCCCGATGGGTTCGACCGGATTATAACTGGTCTTATCTGGAATATACGGCTCCCCCGTGTGCTTCTAAGCTTTATTACCGGCGCTGCCCTTGCGGTAAGCGGCACTGTAATCCAGTCGGTGCTTAAAAACCCGCTTGCTTCCTCCTATACAATAGGGGTCTCTTCGGGGGCAGGGCTTGGTGCGGTGATCGTGATTGTATCCGGCATTTCTTCGGGGCTTTTGGGGATGTTCCTTTTGCCCATATCCGCCATTGTCTTTGGGATTGCAACGGTTTTTATCGCAATACTTTTTGCGGCGCGGATCGAACGAAACCTTGCGGATAATTCGATAGTGCTAATGGGTATGATCCTGTCGCTATTTACCAACGCCGTTATGATGACACTGGCCTCAAAATATTCCAGACATGCACAACAGATAATGTCGTGGCAGATGGGTAGTTTTGCCCTTAAGGACTGGCCGATCACAGGTATTGTTTTTGTTACTGCGGTTACCGGCATTTTTTTGCTGGCCCGCTATGCAAAAGAAATGGATGTGCTGACCTTTGGGGACGAAAACGCTGGCGCAGTCGGTATAGAAGTCCGAAAGGTAAAGTGGATCTTAATTATGCTGTCTGCAGTACTTACCGGCGTTTCTGTTGCTTTTGTGGGGGTAATAGGTTTTATTGACCTTATCGCGCCGCATGTTATCCGGCGCTTTTTTGGATCCTCCCACAAATATGTTGTGCCGCTTTCCGGCCTTTTTGGTGGCATGTTTATGATCCTTGCGGACCTTATTGCACGGACAGCAGTCTCTCCGTCGGAAATACATGTGGGTTCGGTAACAGCCCTGATAGGCGCTCCTTTTTTTGCCTACATCTTTTTAAAAAAACCAAAGATCAAATGAAACGAGGTGGATTTTGCTGCGTGTAGAAAATTTGTCCTGCGGGTACGGCGGCGCCAATGTACTTAAGGGCGTAACATTTACCGTTCCGCCAAACAACAAATTGTTTGTTATCGGCCCCAACGGGTGCGGGAAAACAACGCTATTACGCGCCCTGGCCGGCCTAATCCCCTGTTCGGGAAAAATTTTTATCGATGAACATGACGCATCCGCCCTTGACAGGAAGGAGCGCGCACGTAAAATTGCCATGCTAAGCCAGCTTTCTGGAATTTATTTTTCATATACGGTTTATGAGACAGTAATGCAGGGGCGCTACCCATGGCTAAAAGACGGGTTTTTCAAGAGTGAGTCATCCTCCGACAGGGAATCAGTAGAATCTTTGCTGGAAACCATGGGGCTCCTCCCGTTTAAAGACAGGGGCATCCTGGAACTTTCCGGCGGGCAATTGCAGCGGGTTTTTTTGGCGCGTGTTTTTGCCCAGGAACCGGAAATTATTCTGCTTGATGAACCAACGAACCATTTGGACTTCCGGCACCAGCTTGAGCTTATGGATTATCTTAATGAATGGATCAAGGTGCCCGGGCGGATTGTTGTTGGTGTTATGCACGATATTAACCAGGCGATGTCCTTTGCCGATGAGCTTATGATTTTAAAAGACGGCGAAGTTTTTGCAAAGGGCAAGAGCTCTGCGTTTAACCTTGAATTGATAAACCAGACTTTTAACGCAGATGTAAAAGCCTATATGGCATCTTCCCTAAAAAGATGGGAAAAATAGGCATGGGGATATCCGGGACATTTTAAAGCTTAAAAAATTCTACTTCGTATTCAATTTTATCCATTGCATTCCCCAAACGGTCTTTTAACCCGTTTATTTCTACCTTAAATTTGTTTGTTGACAGGATCGAAGTAAGGTTGTCCGGCCTGAAAATGATGCAGAAATTCATACCATAGCCGCCTGTATCTATGTTAAAGTATTTCCCGTATTTGTTGGTATCGGCACTTGTAAAAATCCAGGTACTTGCATTGTTTAAGCACGTTAATTGTACCGAAATACCCGCTCTATGGGCTGCGGCATTACTGTATTTGCCCGAGTCAAGGCTGACACTCCAGGCCTGCGACGGGCCAAAGAACTTGTCCGGGAAAAAGCCTTTGCTGGGCCAAAGCACATAATCCCTTTTTTCGCTGCCGCTTGAATCAAAAGATTTCATGGCGCTATAGAATGAATTACTCGTTACAAAACCAAACCCCGTCTTCGCCATCCGCGGGTTTAATATCCAGCGCCTGTGCCCTACCCTGTCTATATTTCCTGCATCGGAATCATTGCAATAGCCTATTACCGTCGCATCCAGGGTGCTGTAGCCAGAGGCGATATTTGATGACCCGCAGGCATCGTACCCTGTTTTGTATAGCCCATTGTCCATACCCGCCGGTTTTGCAGGATAATGGGACAAAGTTTTATTAACTGCCATTACAAGCGCGCCGGCCTGGCATTCATTGTTGTAGGCTTTATGCAGCTCAACTTCCGGCAATCCGGCAAGGTAACGTACAAAGTTTAATGTGTTAAGCCCGTCCTTTAAAAACCCGTTGGTTAAGGACCCGGTTTTATACGGGGCTATAGTTTTCGGTTCATTCGAAAAAACATTAACCCCGGCTTTTGGCTCGCATTGCTTCCAGGCAGCCCTAATCCCATTAATTGTTTTTGGGTACCTGGAAGCCGGCAGCAAGGTATTCTGGCACGATATTATTAAAAAACAGAAACCAATAATTAATAGCAGTTTTTTATTCAATTTACAGCCTCTGCACGGCCAATTACTTCTATTAAATTTTATTGACAATCGGCCAAGTGAGGTATACACTGGCTACTGTATTTGTGTCAAGAGTTTTCTGCAGAGGAAGGTTGGGGTTTTGAAAAAATTTATCACACGCTGTTTATTCAGCTCATTTTTAATCATTTTACTCGTCTCGACAGGGCTTTTTTCCTGCGCTTCTTCCCCTGCAGCCGCAGGGCAGGCTTCTTCTGTCTGGAAAATAAGCATGGGCGATAACACGCTCTATTTGGGCGGCAGCGTGCATATTTTACGGAAAAAAGATTTTCCACTGCCGGCAGCTTTTGACAAGGCGTATTCACAGTCGTCATTTTTGGTTTTGGAAACCGATATTGACAGGCTGGAAGAACCGGAAATGCAGGAATATTTACAAAGCCGGATGCTCCTGCCAGGCGATGCAACGCTGCGATCGTTACTGGATAGCGATACACACAAGCTGCTGGCAGCAGAATGCCAAAAATACGGTTTATCCATAAATGCGGTAGAAAAACTAAAACCTTCCATGGTCATAACTGTTTTAAACCTGTACCAGATGCAAAAAATGGGGTTCACGCAAACCGGCATTGATCAGCATTACCTGGACAAGTCAAAAGAAGAAAATAAACCTGTACGGCACCTGGAGGCGCCCGAGACCCAGATAAATATGCTTGTTGGGATGGGCGAAGGGTACGAAAACGAGTATGTACGATATTCGCTAAAAGACATGGAAGGTACCGGGAAGGGGTTAAATATGCTTTTAACCGAATGGAAACGCGGTAAAGCAGCCATTTCGGAAGCATCCCTTGCGGAAATGAAAAAGGAATGGCCGTTCATTTACCGGGACCTGGTTGCAAACAGGAACGATGCCTGGGTGCCCCAGATAAAAACATTCCTTGCATCCGGGGAACTCTATTTTGTCATCGTCGGCCTTCTTCACCTGCATGGGCCCGATGGGCTGCTCCGCCAGTTAAAAGACGCAGGCTGTACCGTTGAACAGCTAAAATGAAGCCCCTGGCGGTGTCCGAAAAGTTTGGAAAACTTGTCCGGACACCTTCTTTACTGTAAGAAGTAACAAACTTCCCGGACAGCCCCGTGCATTAAACCAGATTTTCGAATAAGCGGCATATTTTTTCACTAGCCTTTTCCCTGCCAAAATTATATGATTGACACATGGGAGAGGAAAAAATAGAGGGGTTTCTAAAAACAAGCTCCGAACCGGCTCTTATTGATACCGGAGACGATTCAAAATTCCGCCGTGTGGCAAAATTCCTTATGCTGATAGGAAGCGACAGGGCAGCCGAAATTATCGGGAGGCTTCCCCAGGATCAAATAGAAGCTATATCTGCCGAAATTGCCACGATCAGATCAATAGGGGCAGAAGAAAGCCGGGTTATCCTGCAGGAATTCAGTTCCCTCCTTAGTTCGCCGTATCAAATACTGGGGGCAAAATCGGGCGGCATCGAAACTGCCCGCAGGGTACTGTATGCGGCATTCGGCCCGGAGAAAGGGGAAGAATTTCTTCTAAGGGCAGTGCCGGAAGCAAAGCCAAACCCTTTCGATTTTTTGGAAGACTTCTCCGGCGATCAGTTAGCCCTGCTTTTCCGGGAAGAGTCCCCGGCAGCTGCGGCGCTGGTTTTTTCCCGGCTCCCCCCCAAGCAAACTGCCCAGGCGCTTTTACGTTTAACCGGCGAAAAAAAACTGGAAATACTCAAGCGCATCGCAAAACCGGCAGCGGTACCGCCGGAAGTGCTGGAGCAGGTTGCCGGTGCCCTTCGCGGCAAAGCCAAGAAGATTAGCGCAATAACCGGCAGCGGCGGCGACGAGAGCCTTGACGGCATGGAAACCCTGGCGGCTATCCTTAAAAACTCCGATATACGCTTTGGCGACGAAATTTTAAACAAACTGGAACTGGAAGACCCAGAACTGGGCAAAACACTTAAAGACAAGGTATACACAATTGCAGACCTGCTCGGTGCGCCCGACCTTCCCATCCAGAAAAAACTTGCGCGTATGGACGACAGGGACATTATACTGCTTCTTAAAGCCCGCGCCGGTTTTGACGACACTGCCGCGTTCCGGGAAAAAATTCTAAGCAACCTTTCACAGGGAAGGCGCGAGGAGATACTGGAAGAAGAGGGTATTGTCGGCGCCGTCCCGCGGAAGGATGTGGAAAAAGCCTCGGCGGCTTTTCTTGCATGGTTCAGGCAGGAGCGGGAAGACGGCGGGATTGTAATGATGAGCGATAACGATCTGGTACAATAAAAGTTACGCAACGGAGCAGGAATGGAGACAGGCGAACGTATCTGCGGTTTTGAAATTATAGGCATTGTTGAACTGGAAGAACTTAAAGCCCGCGGTATTTGGGCCAGACACAACAGCGGTGCAGAAGTGTTCCATGTTTTAAACGATGACCCGGAGAACCTTTTTAGTTTTGCCTTTTCCACAGCCCCGGACGATTCAAGCGGCGTTTCGCATATCCTTGAACATTCTGTCCTTTGCGGGTCGGAAAAATATCCGCTTAAAGACAGTTTTCTGGTTTTAGCCCAGGGGAGCCTGCAGACATTTTTAAACGCATGGACTTTCCCCGACAAAACAGTATACCCGGCAAGCTCTGTAAACGAAAAAGATTATTTTAACCTGATGTCCGTGTACGCAGACGCGGTTTTCCGCCCTTTGCTATCCGAATGGACTTTTATGCAGGAAGGCTGGCGCCTGGTCCCGGCAAAATCCGGCCTGGAATATACCGGTGTCGTGTATAACGAAATGAAAGGTTCCTATTCTTCCATGGATACGTATGCCGGGCATTGGTCGATAAAGTCGGTAATGCCGGATACCCCATACGCACATGAATCGGGCGGCGACCCGGATTGTATTCCCGGCCTTAGCTGGGAAGCGCTTAAAGAGTTTCACCGTTCCCGCTACGTGCCGGCCAACTGCCGCATCTTCCTTGCGGGCAATATCCCTACAGAAAAACAATTTTCCTGCCTTGACAATTGCCTGTCCGGCCTGTCGCCGGGAAATGCCGCGGTAGCGGTCCCCAAAGCAGCACGCTGGGATAAAAATGTAACAATCCGTGTGCCATGCCCCGGCAGCGAAAAACCGCAGGCGATTGTACCATGGCTCTGTACCGACAGCACCGATACCCGGGAAACCATGGCGCTTGCATGCATTGCGGAAATCCTGCTTGGGCATGACGGCGCCCCGCTTACACGCACCCTTGTCGAATCCGGTTTGGGGGAGGATCTTTCCCCTGTTATAGGACTAGAGTCGGAACTTCGCGAAACGGTTTTTAGCGCAGGGCTGCGGGGCGTATTTACAGAAAACGGAAACACCAAAAATGCCTGCCAGCTTGTGGAAAACCTTATTCTGGACACATTGCGCCGCCTTTTAAAGGAAGGAATCCCCAAAGAAGAAATTGATGCCGCCCTCTTAAATATGGAATTCTCCCACCGGGAAATAAAGCGTTCCCACGGGCCCTATTCGCTGGTGTGGATGCGCCGCTCGTACCGCACCTGGCTTTACGGGAAGCAGCCCTGGGATTCCCTGCTTTTTGTCCCGGCATTTTCCGAATTAAAGCAGCGGATTACCGGGAGTTTCGGGACCGATGCCGAAGGTAACAGCCACAACAAATACCTGGAATCGCTTATCGAAAAATACCTGCTCTCTAACCCCCACCGCGCACTGGTGATCATAGAAAGCGAAGCGGATTTCCTTGAAAAAAAAGACAGGGAGACTGCCGCCCGCCTAAAAGAAACCCGGCTTGGCCAGGCAGAAATAAAATCATTAAAAGAAAAAAACAAAACACTGGAAAAAATACAGGCCAAAAAAGAGCCAAAAGAGATACTGGAGGCAGTCCCCCATCTTACACGCTCCGACCTTACAGTTAACATAGAAACCGTCCCAACGGAATTCACCTTCCTTGAGGGATCGGCAGACGCTTCTGCAAAGGCCCCGCCCTGCCTTGCCCACCCGATTTTTACCAATGGGGTAAGTTATGCCGATATGGCTTTTCCTGTAGATGTGCTGGATATCGAAGACTATCCCTGGCTGCCTTTTTTTGCAAGGTCAATCGTTTCGATGGGGCTTCCCGGTATGGATTACGGCGAAGTATCGACACTGCTTGCGCGGACAGCAGGAGGTTTTTACGCCCTGCTTGAAACCGGCTCAACCGCCCCGCAGCCGGGCAAATCTGCCATGGCGGCTGAATATCTGGGGCGCGACTGGATTATATACCGGATAAAGGCGCTTGACGAAAAATTGGATGCGGCACTGGATCTATCGCGCCGCATGATAACAGAAGCGGATTTTTCCGACCTCCGCCGCCTAAAAGACCTTGCCCTGGAGATGAAGAACGACAACGACTCAAGTCTTGCGCCGGCAGGCCACCAGTATGCATCAAGTTGTTCGGGAAAATTCTTTTCACGTTCCCGAGCGGCAGACGAAATATGGAACGGGCTTGGGCAAATCGCTTTTTCCCATGAACTGGCAGCTATGGATATGGGCGCTCTTAAAGAGCGCATGGAAAAAATCCGCGACAGGCTTGCTTTAAGCGGCGTACTTTTAAACATTACCTCATCGCCAGACGCGGTGCCAAACGCCCTTAAAGCGGCAGGGTGTTTTGGAAGTTTTGGCAGCCCAAAAATGCCGAACCCCGATTGCAGCAAAAAAGAAACGCTTTTTGGGTTTTTGCAAAAGAGGGTAACGCAGGCAGGGCTTTCCCCCGGCAGCGGGGCAGAAGTTTTTTCTTCCCCTTCGCTACAGGTTGGCTTTGCGGCGATGTCGCTCCCCGCCGCCCCCTACGGCACGGCAGAGCATGCGGCAGAAATGGTTTTTTCCCATGAACTGCGGACAGGCCCGCTTTGGGAATCAATCAGGATGATGGGGGGGGCATACGGGGCAATGGCTGTCCCCAATAACCTGGAAAAAGTATTTTCGTTTTCTACCTACCGCGACCCCGACCCGCTGCGTTCACTGGATGCCATCTCCAAAATACTTAAGCGGCGCAGCGCCGAAGGGATAGACCGGGACAGCCTGGAAAAATTTATTATCGGCACTTATGCAAGAGAGACACGGCCGCAAAGCCCTGCAGAAAAAGGCTTTGCCGAATTCCTGCGGACCCTTTACGGGATTAGCGACGATCACCGGCTTACAAGGCTTAAAGATATAGTTACCCTGGACGCCGAGGCAGCAAACGCGGCCGCCCGGCGGCTTGCAAAGGCAGCAGAGGAAGGGCCCTGCTGCCCCGTGATAATAACGGGGGAAAAAACGGCAGCAAGCGCCGCAAAAAAAATCAAGGCGGCTCTGCAGGAGCTTCCCGTATGAGCTATTTTTGGACAGCGCTACTGTCGCTTCTGCCCATTTCCGAACTCCGCGGGGGCATACCTTTTGCCATTGCCAGCAATATCCCCTGGTATATTGCCCTGCCTTTTGCCGTTGCCTGTAACATACTCGTTGCCCCCCTTTGCTGGCTTTTTTTGTCTACCGTCCACCGTTTATTTTACGGATCGCCGGAAACAAAAAAAGGTTTTGGCTGGTACAGGAATGCCTTTGACAATTTTGTAGAGCGGGCAAGGAAAAAACTCCATGCCGGGGTGGAAAAGTGGGGCACCCTGGGTGTTGCTGTCTTTGTTGCTGTCCCACTGCCTGTAACAGGCGCATGGACCGGCACCATTGGCGCATGGGTTCTGGGGCTCTCCAAAAGGAAAACATTCCTGGCAGTAATGCTGGGGGTAACAGTTGCAGGCATTATCGTAACAGCGGTTATGCTCCTTGGCATAAGCGCGTTGCGGATATTTATAAAAGCATAACCGGGGCCTGTTATTTTTCTGTCAGGTTAAAAACACCATCCCAGTTATCTACAGGGGCTTTTTCCAGGTATTGTTCACAGCGTCTTATGTAAAGAGATGCAGGTCCTTCTTTTTCGACAGAAAGGATTTCCAAAAAGCCATTTTTTGCATTACTCCAGTCGCGCTTTTCAAAGTAATCCAGGGCCTGGTGGAATGCCGCAACAGTTTTTTTCTGTTCATCCGTAGCGTCTTCCAGTGTCTCTACAATATTGTAAAGCTGAACCGGATCGCTTTTCCCGACAACACGCACCCGGTCCAGCCTGCGGGTAAGGAAGCGGTCGCCTGTTTCCCATATTGTATCCTGCGAAGCAAGTATCCAGGTACCGTACTGTTTGTTAACGCCTTCCAGGCGGGCAGCAAGGTTTACGGCATCGCCCATTATCGTATAGTTCATCTTTTTTTCTGTACCCATATTGCCCGCGACCATGTCCCCGGAATTAATGCCTACCCTGGTAAAGAGCGGCGAAGGGGATAGGTTTTGCTCCATTATTATCCTGTTTAACGCATCTTCCTCCCGTTTAATCTTAACCGCAGAAAGGCAGGCGCGAAGCGCATGGTCGCTCTGAGACAGGGGTGCGCCAAAGAAAGCAATAATTGCATCCCCTTCGTATTTATCAATTGTCCCCTGCTCGTCGAGTACAACATTGCTCATTGCGGTAAGGTAGCGGTTAAGGAGGGATACAAGGTCTTCCGGAGCCAGTTTTTCCGAAATGGTAGAGAAGCCCCTGATGTCGGTAAAGATTGCGCTCATTTCCCGCTTTGTCCCGCCCAATTGAAGCAGCGACGGGTTTTTGGCAATCTCATCTGCGACAGCTTCCGACGTATACGTGGCAAAAGCCTTGCGGTAAAACCGTTTTTCCTGTTCCGAACCGGCATAGGATATTATTTCGCGTGCAACAACCGCAAATATAATAGCCAACACAATCCCCAGCGGGCCAAAGAAAATACCGGTAAAACGGAGAACCAGCATAGATGCCAAAAACACAACGACAGCACTCGAAAAACCTATAGCCGTTCGCGGCGTCGGCGGAAGTGAAGCTGTTGCCAGAAAAAGGAGGGGAACCAGAATAAGGGTAATAATGATCCGCCACGTAAGGCCAAGGGGAATAATGAACGATTCGGAAAGTATTGTATCCAGTACAACACCGTGGGTCCCAACATTGACATATTCACCATGGAAAGGGTTTGCGCCGTAGTCTGTGGTTCCTGTATCAGTCCTTCCCAGAACACAAAATTTATCACGGACCGTACCGGCAATTTCTGCCTGGATTTCGTTATATATGGCAAGGCGGTTGGCAAGGGCATTAATTATATCGCCAATATACCCGGCTTCATCCATAATAATGTCGGTTAAAGGGGAATCGGATGCGGCAAATTGCTGCGCTATTGCCATTGCCTTGTTTCCCGGATCAAGATCGAGTATTTCCCGGATATAAGCGCGGCTTTCTGCACGATAATCTACCATTGCGTCAAAATACTCATCCGAACAGTATTCCAAAGCAGCCGCCCTGTATGCATTAATAACATCGAAAAGGTCGGCAAGTTCTGCAGCCATAATCCGGATCCCTGCCATGGAATGGTCCTGCTCGCCAAAAAAACTAATGTCGGCAGTTAATAATGCCCTGCTGTATTTTTCCAGTTCGGCTTCGCGGAATTCCAGTTCCGAAAACTTTGCAAAGGAGATATGCTGGTAGCTTTCCAGGTAATTTTCGTGCGGCCAGTCAAGGAGCATTCTTCCCCCGCCGTCCAGGGGAATGGAAATATCTTTTGTCCCGCCGGGGAGCAGCGCACCTTTTATTATAAGCTTCCTGCCGGAAAGTTCAATTTCCGGGTTCCCCAGGGAATCCATTAAGGGCGCGAAAGCAAGCTGGAAATACCAGTGATCATATATGTTTTGGGTAAGGTAAATTCGCCGCCTTACCCCGTCATTGTCAATTTCTACATTGGTAAAGCCTGCCCCCTTGGCTGCCATGGAAAAAGAAGGCAGCGCGGGAAGTATATCGATAAATTTCCCCTTGTGGGCATCGGGAGAAGCGCTGATAGTATGGGAAAACATTTCCTCTGCTATTTGGCGGCGTTCCGCCTGCTCCCCTTCCAGGTTATTTACCTGGAGGTTCAAAGTGCTCCAGCTTTTTCCGTAAAGGGCGGAAGCGTCGGCAAGATAAAGGTCGTTGTCCCGGGCAACCCCCTGGGCCCTTGCAAAGAGGTCGTCCCTTTCCGCATCAATAGACGAAGTAAGCTGAGATGTATATGCCCCGATATCAGCACGGTTTACCCTGTTGTTCTGGATAGAAGCCAGCAGATCCGATACATCTGATTTTATTCCGGAAAAACTCCTGTTAAAATCCGCAGAAAGGCCCTGATCCAGGTATATGGTATCGACACCCTGCGGCCCCTTGTCGATAAATTCAATATCAAAAATTGCCGCCCTGGCGCCAAATTCCTTTAGGCGGAGCAAACCGTCCGCAGTAACGGAACGGGGCCAGGGGTAAACGCCGTTATATGCAATAGCGGGATCGTCAACATCGAGAAACACAACATTGTCAATGCGTTCACGCCTTGCCCGGAAGTTAAGAAAAAAATCGTAAACTTTGTCTTCGATAGGCCCCAGCACCCCAATTATGTACAGAAACGAGAATACTGCTGCTGCCGCAATGCCTAACAGTGCGTTTTTCCAAAAATTCATGGCTGATTATTAACGCCTCCGTGTTCCAAGTAAGCCGCGGACCAATTCCCTGCCGATTTCCCTTCCGGCAGAACCAAGCACGGTATTTACCGTCTTGCTTACTGTACTGGTCGCCTTCCTGGTTGTGGTACTGGTTTTCCTGGTTGCTGCAGCCGGCTTTGCCTGTGCTTTTGCCCTTTCCTGCAGTTCTTTTTCTTTCTGCCTGTCTGCAGCCGCTTTTTTCTGATCGGCCTGCAATATTTCATAAGCCGATTCACGGTCTATTGCATCGCGGTATTTTGGAAAGAGCGGGCAGCTTTGGGTAAGCTGTTTAACCAGATCATCCTCTGCCATTCCCAAAAAACTTCTGGGGGGCAGCATAAAAGCGCGCTCCACTATTTGCGGTGCGCCTTTCTCGTCCAGCATGGAAATAAGGACCTCGCCGGTCGAGAGCTCGCTCAGGACAGCCTCTGTATTGAACGCGGGGTTAGTCCGGAACGAAGCGGCTGCGGCTTTTACAGCTTTTTGATCTTTTGGCGTATATGCCCTTAGGGCATGCTGTATCTTGTTGCCCAGCTGCGACAAAACAGTATCGGGGATATCCGACGGCGATTGGGTAATAAAATAAATCCCCACGCCTTTAGAACGGATAAGCCGGGCAACCTGCTCAATTTTTTGAATTAATGCTTTTGGGGCATCGTTAAACAGGAGATGCGCCTCGTCGAAAAAGAACACCATCTTTGGCTTGTCAAGGTCGCCGACTTCCGGCAGCCTCTCGTACAGATCGGAGAGCATCCACAAAAGGAAAGTTGAATAAAGCAAAGGGTTATTTATAAGGGTTACAGAGTCAAGGAGGTTGATGTAGCCCCTCCCCGTTTCGTCGCAGGCGATCCAGTCGCCAAGGTCAAGGGCCGGCTCGCCAAAGAAAATGTCCCCCCCGGCCGATTCCAGGTTAAGCAGGCTCCGCTGTATTGTCCCGGCACTTTGCGTGGAGATCATGCCGTAAGACTGGGAAAATTCCCTGGCGTTCTCTGCCGCATACTGCACCATCGCCCGGAGATCCTTTAAATCGATCAGCAGAAGGCCCTTTTCATCGGCAATTTTAAAGATAAGCTGCAGGACACCGGCCTGTGTATCGTTAAGGCCAAGTATACGCGAAAGCAGCATTGGCCCGACATCGGATATCATAACACGCACCGGGATGCCTTTTTTGCCGTAGATATCGAAAAACCGGACCGGGTACCCGTCATAGGAAAAATCCGGTATCTTCATATCCTTTACCCGTTCGTCCACATTTTTGTTGGGCACGCCCGCCTTGCAAAGGCCCGAAACATCGCCTTTTACATCGGAAAGGAAAACAGGGACACCCATCTCGCTTAGGGTTTCCGCCAGCACTTTTACCGAAACTGTTTTCCCTGTGCCGGTTGCGCCGGTAACAAGGCCATGCCTGTTAACCATTTTGGGGATTAAATGGATCTGCTTTGAACCCGTGGCAACCCACATGGTGTTTTGATCTTTAAAATACATACCGCTTTATTTACCTACCTTTATTTTCCAGCCAACAGCAACGGCAAAAGTATGGTACCGCGCATTGTCCAGGTTAAAATTTACAAACGCAAAAACAGGGTCGGAAATTGTCGCCCCCCATGAATAGTTGTTGTAAATAACTTCGAAAAAGAGCCCGAACGGGAACGCCATCCCGGCGGCAAAACCAAAATAAAAACCGCCGATGATTTTATCGACATAGTTTTTTGCCCAATCGCCAATCAGTATTGGAAAATTTATACCTGCGTTCCCCTTAATATAAAGGCCATCCAGTAAATTCTCTTTGCCGAAAAAACCTATAGGGTATACCTGCAGCTCCGCATACCCGGCAAAATCAGAAAATTTTAAATCGGCGATGGGTTTATATGTATAATCTGTTGTACGGGGGATCATAAAAGACAGGCCCAGCCCAACCCTGATAGAGTCTTTCGCAAAACGCTGCAGGTACGCCGCGTTTACCGTTGCACTAAGGGATGCTTTTTCGTTAAAAACAAGCGGTGTAAAAATCCCGACAGCCTTTTCCATTTTTACCTTGGTCCAGAAATCGAAACTCCCGCTTACCTGGATTTCCTGGGCAAAAAGACCCCCGGCCAACAATGCCAAAAGAACAACAGCCATTAACTTTTTCATAAACAACTCCTTAAAAAATTTTGTTATTTCATCAGCCAAATACCCGCGGCAGGAAAGTAGAGAGCGCCGGGACATAGGTTACCAGCAGAACTACTATCATCTGTATCAACAGGAAGGGCAGCACATAGCGGCAAATACGCGCAAAAGGCGTACCAAAACGGTAACTTGCCAGGAAGAGGTTTAACCCTACAGGCGGTGTAAGGAACCCAACCTCCAGGTTGGTAATAAAAATTATCCCAAGATGCACCGGGTCTATCCCGTAGATAGCGCCCAAAGGGCTAACCAGGGGCAGCACAATCAGTATGGCGGAAAAAATATCCATTAAACAGCCCACGACAAGGAGCAGCAGGTTAAGGAGGAGGAGGAACACAATGGGGGACTGGATTGTGTCTTTCATCCAGTAGGCAAGGTTTTGCGGCGCCTGCGTATCGATAATATAGTAGCTAAGAGCCATGGAAAGGGCGATGATCGAAAGCACCCCGCCTATTATGGGGAGGGCTTTGCCCAACACGGCCGGAATTTGCTTTACGGATAAATCCTTGTGTATTAGAACCTCTACAACAAAAACATAGACAACAGAAAGCGCCCCCAGTTCTGCGATGGAGAAGAAACCGGTAAAGAAGCCAACCATGAGCATAACGGGAAGTAATATTTCCAGAATGGAATTCTTTACAGCGGTTGCGGTGTTTTTTAAATTAAACGGTTCAATTTTTACCGCCGGGGTTTTCCCGTCTTTTGATTTTTTTAGGGACACAACAATGCCAAAAACAATCATGGCGCCAACAAGGATTATCCCCGGAATTATCCCGCCCAAAAAGAGGTGGATAATATTGGTCATTGTAGTTGCCCCAACCAGTATTATGGGCAGGCTTGGGGGAAAGAGGAGCCCAATGCTCCCCGTCGATGTTAAAAGGCCAATGGAAAAATTTTCCGGGTATTTGGAATGCTGCGAAAGGATGGCATAGAGGAGGCCGCCCAGGGCAAGTATGGTAACTCCGGAAGCCCCGGTAAACGATGTAAAGAAAGCACAGATTAAAACGGTTGCCGCAATAATGCCGCCGGGGAACCATCCGAAAAGGCCGTTGAATGCTTTTACAAGGCGCTCCCCTGCTTTGCTTTCCGACAGTAAAAAACCGGCAACGGTAAAAAGCGGGATGGGAAGGATGCCGTCCTGGGTAAGGGCCATATACACCTGCCCGGAAACAACATCAATTTCCTGGCCATTGGCCTGCAGCAACAGCAGCGCAAGGCCCCCCATTACCACAAAGAGCGGGGTCCCGGCAAGTGCTGCGGCAATAAGGAAAATAATGCCGGGGATCCTTATAAACCATGCAATGTCGTAATAAAGGTATGCCAACTCCTGGAAAAAACCCGGTTGGTCATAGAGCCATATCCCCTTTGCAATAACAGGGAGCGCACAAACTGTTGCAAGGAGCATAGCAAGGTAAGGTATTACCTTTTGTTTCCCCTCCAGGGGGGTAAAGCGGGCAAAGCGGGAAGCAATAACAAGGTACCCAAAAGGGATAACCATGGCAAAGACACGGTCGGGGATTATCCCGCAAACCTTCCAGCCCATAAGCCCCATCCGTATAAAGGGCAGTGCGCTCCATGCGATGATTGTAATAACAAAAGCAGAAATGATGTGGCTTATCACCGACACCGTTTTTTTTGTTTTTTCCGCAGTAAAATTCTGTACAATGCTTATGGACAGGTGCTCTTCTTTTTTTGTTGTCAGCATCCCCGACAGAAGGCCCAGTGCCAGAAGGAGATGAATAAAAAGGTTTTGGGCATCGGGGAAGCCGACTTTTATGGTTAGGCGCAGTATTACATCAACAATAGGAAGAACGGCAAGCAAAACCAAAGAAAAGTAACAGGCGCCTTCTTCTATTTTTGAAAGGATACCTTTATTAATACCGCTTTCCCCGTCACTCACTGGCGGCTCCGGTATGCTTTTAGTATCCCATCGATTTTATTGTACATTGCCCGGTCATAGGTAGTCCCCAGGAGGCTGTTGATTGCACGGTCGGCATCAAGGTACCATTCCTGCATTTGTGCAGGGGTAATCAGGTTTTCACTCAAGCCGTTGTTCTTCATCAGCTTTACCGTTTCGGCTTCCAGTTTTAAAAGGGAATTCTCCAGTTCATTGCCAATGCGCCTTGTTACACGCATCAGTTCGCCGCGGTATTGGGCCGGGATCGATTCCCAGGCCTGTTTGTTCAGCACAATAGCCCCCAAAAACGGCGCGATATTGATGCTGGACATATTTTTGGCTACGCCAAAGTACTGGGCGCCGGCGGTAAAAATCGGGCTCTGGAAAATAGAGTCGCATGCGCCGCTGTTTAAGGCAATAAGAAGGCGGTTTGGGTCAACCAGCACAACCTGGTACCCCATTTGCCTAAAGACCTGGTTCATTTCCGGCTCGCTCGGGAAGCCGGCAATTTTCTGGCGCTTTAAATCTGCAGGTACATAAACAGGGTTGCGGGAAAAGAATTTTAACCAGCCGCCCTTGACAATCGTAAGGGAGACATAATTTTTTGAATTGATCTTTGCTTCAAAATCACCCTTGACATTTTTAAAAACCTCATCAAGCTCGGCATCGCTGCGGATCATAAAGGGGACACTTAATGTCATAATTTCCGGAGCTATCCTGTTAAGGCCGACAGAAGTTAATATTGCCGCCTGGATGGTGTTCATGTTGAGTTTCCGCAGCACTTCTTCTTCGTTGCCCTGGGTACCGTTTGCATAGATACGGAGTTCTACTTCGCCATTGGTTACCCTGTCCCATTCTGCCGCAATTTTACTTACAGTCTGCCCCCAATCGGTATTTTCCGGCACCAGGGAAGCAAGCTTAATAATCACCTTCTGCGGGCGCCGCTGCCCATAAACAGCCGAAAGCGTAAAAAGAAAAGCGAGGGCGAGTAATAAAACAGCCTTCTTTTTCATAATTATTGTACCTCCGCAATTTCAATTTCTTTGGAATCAGTAATAATAATCTTCATCACCATAATCATAATCGTAATCATCGCTGCTTTCCAGATCGGCAAAATAATCAACCGCATTATCCAGGAGGTACCTTGCCTTCCTCTGGTTTATTATGTTAATAAGCGTATTTGCCTTGTCTGCTTCGCTGTCAATTTCCAGTGCTTTTTCCAGGTTGCTCTTAAAAGCCTCGTAGTCCTGGTTCCCTATCGCTATCGACGATGCGTAGGAAACATACGGGCTTGCCAAACTGCCGTTTGCTTTTTCCAAAGCCCTTTGGTAATGGATAAGGGCTTTTTCCTTATCCCCGCCCAAACCCTCGGGAAGGGCCCCGTAAAGGATCAGGAAAAAATCATCCAGGGTACCGGAATTGTAATTGCTGTCCAGTTCGTAGGCTTTTTCCATCATGGCAATAAGCTGCGGGACACGCAGGCCAAGCGCCAGGTCAAAGGCATTCAGGGCATAGGCGGAAAGGTTCCCGGCAGCAAACCAGTAAAAGAGTGAAATGTCCTCTTTCTTCATCCTGGAAAGGCCGTTTGCAAAGCCCGGGTTGTCCGAAAGCCCCCATTTACCCAGCATACCGGGGTATTTGTTGTTTATCCCCCGCTCAAGGATCGCTACCCCCCTAAGGTAGAGTTTTTTGGCCCTCTCCAGCTGCATACGCTTTTCTCCGTATTGCCCCAGGGGCAGCATTTCTGCGGGGCCCTGTACAAACGCATTGGCATACATAATAAAAAGGGAACCTGTCGTTTCTATAAGCCCGGCATGGTTCGGGTTTTGCTCCAGGAGGGTCTCGTACATTTTGATGGCAAAGGGGACGGCGTCCCCGACAAGCTGCGGGTCGCTATCGCCCATAAAAACCGTGCCGGAACCGCCGCCGGCCAGGGCATCCGAAACTTTGTTAATTACCAGCTTGTTTATGGAACAAGAAGGAATTACCAGGCAAAAAATTGCCGTAAGTGTTAAAAATCCAATTTTCTTCATATATATCACCCGGAATAGTATATCATATAATAGCGGTCTTTGTGAAATGGTTACAGGGGCAGTTTAAAAAAACTGTATTAATTGAGGCTGTTCCAAAGCTTGTTCCGAAACTAAGCCGAACCGAAGGTCCTCAGTTTTAGGAACAAGCTCAATTGCCAATAACGCCGCGGATATCTGCGCTGATCGCATCCAGCTTGCGCTTTACTTCGGCTTTTGCCCCCGGGAGCCCCGCTTTGGTATCTGCGCAGCAGGTTGCGTAAAACTTGATCTTGGGTTCGGTGCCGCTGGGCCGGGCAGAGACAATAGTGCCGTCCTCCAGGAAGAACTGAAGCACATCGCTGGGGGGGAGGCCATCGGCCCCGTCTTTAATATCCCGCACTTTCGATACCACGATCCCACCAAGGCTGGCTGGGGGGTTTTTCCGGTATTCTTCCATTATACCTTTCATTATCCCAGGCCCCTGAGGCCCCTGGAAATATTTGGAGATAGCCAATTCTTCCCAATAGCCTGCTTCTTCGTAAAGCTCACATAACCTGTCAAGGAGGCTCTTTCCCTTGCTCCGCCAGTATAAAGCCATTTCTGCCGTTAAGGCCGCAGCAGAGATACCATCTTTGTCCCTAACCTCGTTTTCTACAAGGTAACCGTAACTTTCCTCGGTGCCAAAGACAAAATTCCCGTCAACCTCGCCGTTTTCGCATTTTCGCATTACATCGGCAATCCATTTAAAACCGGTAAGGCATTCAACGCAGTTTACCCCATAAAGAGATGCCACGCGTTTTTGCATACCCGTTGTAACAATGGTATTTACCATTACCGGTTTTGCCGGGAGTTTCCCCTGTTCCTTGAGTGAAAGGAAAATATAATCTGCCAGAAGCACACCCATTTGGTTCCCGGTTACCAGGGTAAAACCCTTTTTATCCTTACCGGCAACGGCGATGCCAAAACGGTCTGCATCGGGGTCGGTAGCCATAACAACATCGGCGCCTTCTTTTATGCCAAGTTTAATCGCCATATCCAGGGCCGCTGCCTCTTCCGGGTTCGGGAAAGCCACGGTGGGGAAATCTGCATTTCCATCCCTCTGTTCCGGGACAGTTATTACTTTTAGCCCCAAATCGCCCAGTACCCCTTCTACATGGTAAGCCCCTGTGCCATGGAGGGGCGTGTAAACGATTTTTACTTCCCCTGCTTTTTCTTTAATGAGATCGGGCCGGAACAGCCTGCTTTTTACCATGGCCCTGTACGGTTCATCAATTTCCTTGTCAATTATTTGAAGGAGGCCCGCTTTTAACGCATCTTCCCGCGAGATTTCCTTAATGTCTGTTACCGCATTTACTTCGGCAATAATCCCTTCGTCATGGGGGGGGATAACCTGGGAGCCGTCGTTCCAATATGCCTTGTAGCCGTTGTACTTTGGCGGGTTGTGGCTGGCTGTTACGACTATCCCCGTATCGCAGCCAAGAAAACGGATCGCAAAAGACAATTCCGGCGTTGGGCGCAATGCCGAAAAGAGGTATGCCTTAATCCCGTTAGCTGCAAAGATAAGCGCCGCCGCTTCGGAAAACCCGGCGGAATAATGCCGGCTGTCAAACGCAATGGCTGCGGAAAGCCCTCCCGGTTTTGCGGCTTTTTCGGGGAAAGTTTTACGCAGGTAGTTTGCCATACCCTGCGTGGCGCTTTTTACCACCAGGGTATTCATTCTGTTATAGCCGCCCCCGATTATCCCGCGCAGCCCGCCGGTGCCGAATTCCAGATCACGGTAAAAACGGTCTTCCAGCTCCTTATACGCCGCCAGCTTCTCTGGCGCCGCCAGTTTCTCTGGCGCCTCCTGCTGGGCTGGCGCCTCCTGCGGTGCCGCCGCTCCTTCCCCGGTGTCTGCAAGAAGCTTCTCGACTTCTTCCCTAAAGCGGTCTTCTTTTTCTTTGGAAATATAGTCTTTTGCCCGTTCGATTATTGCAGTTTTATCCATTATCAGCTCCTTTACGCTATTATGCCAAAATATTGATATAGGATACAAGTGTAAGGTGTAAACCACAATTTATCGTACTGAACACATCAATACTCCAATAACAGTGAGGGGCGGCTTACCCGTCCAGTCCATGTCGAGGAACATTTTCCCTACGCATATTTTGATATGGCATCTTCCACACCTCTCCAAATGTTCTGAACAGGTAAGCCGCCCCTCACTGTCATGGCAACATTG
>Ga0082212_10000607_pt1 | contig 51965 bp, 49 predicted proteins | sample TergutNt197P3_FD_71548 | JGI IMG/M metagenome (GOLD analysis project Ga0082212, IMG submission 71548) | Neocapritermes taracua P3 segment gut microbial communities from Petit-Saut dam, French Guiana - Nt197 P3 | ecosystem: Host-associated > Arthropoda: Insects > Digestive system > Gut ...
CCATTTTAATGCAATCGAGAGAGATTTCCTCGATTCGTTGGTTAGTTGTTTTGAAATTGTTCATATTCTTTCCCTCCATAAAAAAACTGCTCACTCAAAGGAGTAAGCAGTTTACGATTTTATTTTATTTTTTTGATTTAGCGGGAATTCCGCCACGCCTCGTATTCCTCGTAGGTAATCACATCGCCGCTCGGTGTCACAACTTTGTCAAGGCGAACACGACCCTCTGAATCAGTGTAAAATTTGTGTCCGTCACTTTGAACGTCCATGATGGTTACAGTACCCGCCCCATTTTCTAATATCCAAATCCCAATAATGGGGTCCCAGACATACCTTTGTCCGTTTTCATTCCGAACTATATCACCATATTGTACACCATCAGGGGTCTCTTGTTTGGTGGGTGGTGGAGTTGTCCGAGCCGCCGCCGGTTTCTCAGCGACCTGAACATCACGTTCTTCGAGAATCTCGGCTACACGTTTATCAGGCACTTCCACAGGCGCAAGCGTGACTTCCACCACAGGCAGTTCGTCATCAGAATTGCTATCCGCAGCAGTCGCCGCCGTACTCGGCACGTTCCGAGTTGTCACCGAACGTCGCGTAGTCGCCGGAGTTTCGCTCGGTTCAGATTCAAGTGTGGTTGTTACTTCGGTTTGTTCGATTTGTTCGATTTGCGGCTCGTTCTCCGCAATCGGGTTTGCTTGATTTTCGGGTACAAGGTTCGCAATCGTAACCACCGCGATTAGCACAATTGCCCCCGAAACGATTCCCGCAATCGTTTTTCTTTTAGTTTCTGTGTTTTTCATAAGTTTTTTCCTCCGTTCGTTTAATTGAATTGTTCACGCTCTTGACAAAATCTATTATTTATTGTACAATAGAATATATCAAGAATTTTTAAGCTACATTATCACCCCCACTCTTGACATTTTGAGCGAAATACTGCGACAATGCCGTGTCAATGATTTGCTCAATTTCGCCTTTTGTTTGCTCCGCCGTGAAGTATTTCCCGACAACCGCCGACTTTAACGAGAACGCTTTTGGCTTGTCCGCACCGCGAGGTTTGCCCGTCTTTTCCCCCGATATGATTTGCAGAATCGCTTTTTCGGTGAGTTTATTTTTCTCGTAATACTCCCGAAGTAATGCCGCCATTTTCATGTCAACTTTGTGCTTGTTTTCTTTGATTGTGTCGGCGATTAGCGATTGACTGTTTTTGTCCTCAATGAACGACAAATCATAAGCCGCTAAAAATGCGATTTCGCCGGAGTCAACATACGAGAGCAGGGAAGTGTTTAGACTTGCTAATCGGATATATCGTGCTACATTGGCACGCGAAAGCCCATAATCTTTACCCAACTTGTCTCGACTTTTCAGCTTGTGCTCAACTTGAGCACTTGTGTCTTGAACGCTGTCGTCATGCGGCTTCAAGAGCGTTTCAATCTCCGAAATTAAGTCAGTTCGTCTGCCTTGACATTTCATTGCTTCATAATGCTGTGCAAGACACAAAGCCCGCTCGGAGTGAGACAAATCCGAGAATGAACGCTGTCGCAGATTCGTTTCGGTGACAATCAGAATCGCGTCTTCTTGACTGAGGTCAGTCTTAATTACAACCGGTCCTTTTTTCAACCCGGCAATGCGAGCCGCATTCACGCGATTGTGCCCGCTCAAAATGATGTGAGAATCGTCTTTATCCCACAGAATAATCGGGAGCAGAATCCCGAATTGTCGGATACTCTCTACCATGTCCGCCAATTGCTGACCCTCATAGAGTTGAAAAATGTGTCCGGGGAACGGTTTCATGCGGCTAAAATCCATTTCTGTTGCGGGACTCGAGGTTGCGTTGACACTGGTTTGCTCACAAACATTTTCGACGTCACCCGAAGCGTCTTCAGTCGGCGTGTCAAACGTGAAAAGGTCGTCGAAATCCGGTAATTGTTTAGGCACTCGACAACACCTCCTCTACAAAATTTTCGTAAGCAATCGCGGCAGGATTATTCGGCAAATACTCACAAATCGTCTTTTGATACAAACTCGCCTCGGCAACTTTAATTGAACGCGGAATCCGTGTCTTAAAAACATTCACTTTGCCGTCAAAAGCTGTTTCTATCATGTTCTTGACGTGCGCCGAAACAAGCGTTCGCTCCGAATCCATCGTAATGAGAATCCCCTCGATTTGCAATTTTGCACGGCGATTTTGGTTGATTGCGTTGTAGTGTTTCAGCAGTTCCGCAAGCCCCTGCGTTGAGAGCAATTCCGCTTGTGTCGGAATCACGATACTGTCGGCGCACATCATCACGTTAATCATCGGCGTTCCAAGCTGAGGCATACAGTCGATGATGATTTTATCGTACCCCTCTTTGATTGTGGAAATGTATTCCTGCAATTTGTATTCTCGGAAGTCCACACCTGCCAAATTCCGCTCCAACATGAAGAGCATACTGTTTGACGGAATCAAGTCAACGCCGTTTTCGCAGTGAATGATGTAGCTTTCGGGTTCGGGCAACGGTTCGCCTGTGATTACCTTATTGAGTAGTGTCGAAATCGTGACTTCGATTTGATTAGAATTCTTGACACCGCATAACATGGTTGCATGACTTTGCCCGTCGAAGTCGATTAGGAGAACTTTTTCGCCCCTCTTAGCTAAAAGGTAAGAAAGTGCCGTGGCAGTTGATGTTTTGCCGACGCCGCCTTTCTCGTTCTGCACCGAAATGACTTTAGCGGATTTCGGGTTTTGAGTCATTGGTTTCACCTCGTTTCCGAGCGGTTTTCGCTCTAAATTTTAGGCGATTTACGCCTTTGTTTTCTGTGTCGCTAATAAACACCCCCTTTTTTTGGCAATTATTTTTAGCCGTTTTTATGCTTGAATAGTTAGGAAAAAAATAGACACAAACCGTATAAACCCTGGGTTTCAGCGGGTTTTACTGCTGTGTCTCTATTATACCATACTCGCACTCGTTTTGTTCGCTGTTAATCGCAAAAGGTGTTAATGTGGTAGCGGTCGCCGCCCTGCTCGGTGATTCCGTGGAAATGGTTACAAAGATTTATGCACATTCCTTTGAAGCCCTCGAACGTAAGGCAATGGAGAACCTCGCCGACATATTCAACAATGACGGCGAAAGTCAAGCGTTAATCTCATAAAAATAAGCCGTCCGATGTGGGCGGCTTTTTGTAGGTAACTTTGTAGGTAAAAAGTTACCTACAACTACATATTTTCACGATACAGCACGAAACGAACAAACAGCTAAAACCGCACAGCATAAGGCTTTACGGAATATCACGAAACAACAGAAAACATAAATTTTATAAGGGCGGAATGTATTAAGGCGATTGTGTGAACGGCTTGCGTGATAAAATCACCCCCTCAATAATTGAGGGGGTGTGATTATATTTTACGCTTGATTTTATTTAGCGCGCCTTTTTCGAGGCGTGAGACCTGCGCTTGTGAAATACCTATTTCGTTCGCGACCTCCACTTGTGTTTTACCCTGAAAAAACCGTAGATTCAATATTCGTTTTTCGCGTTGCCCCAACGCACATATTGCTTCTTTGAGCGCGATTTCATCAAGCCAGTTGTTGTCGTCATTATTATCGCCGAGCTGGTCCATGACGTATATGGTATCGCCGGACTCGGAGAACACGGGCTCATACAGTGACAGCGGTTCGGAGATTGCCTCAAGCGCAAGTACGACATCTTCGCGTTTCGCCTCGATTTCTTTTGCGATTTCGTCTACGGTTGGTTCGCGCAGTTTCTCGCCTGTTAGCTTTTCTTTAGCTTGCATTGCCCGATACGCTAAGTCCCGCAGTGAGCGCGATACACGGATTTGATTATTGTCACGTAGATAGCGTTTGACTTCTCCGAGTATCATCGGCACAGCATATGTGCTGAACTTCACGTTCAGCGTTATATCAAAATTATCAATCGCTTTAATCAACCCGATACAGCCCACCTGAAACAAGTCGTCAGGGTTTTCGCCCCGCCCCGCGAACCGCTGAATCACGCTTAACACCAACCGCAGATTGCCGTTAATCAGCTCTTCACGCGCCCGCATATCACCTTGATTCACCAACGCCAAAAGCCGCATTTTATCCGCTTCTTTCAACACTTTTAAGTCAGCGGTGTTCACGCCCGATATTTCAACTTTATTAAAATACATATATATTCACGCCCCTTTGAAAGTCTATTCAAAGTATTGTCGGTGAGGGGATTTTTTATACAGAAATTTCACACCCAACAATTGGCAAAGTCTACTTTTTGGCGTATTTCCTAAACATTTCCCACAATAAATATTTTGTGCTTGCATTTCACGGTTGTTTATGATACAATGTTAAGTAATACAAGTATTTTTGGAGGGGTAAGCCCATGAGTATCAGAATCAAACACGCAATCCTTGCGGCGGTCATGTTCGCGGTGACGATTCCCGCGCTGTCCGACACGTCAATCAACGCCGCGCCGGGGTTTGAGCCGAATTACGCACAGCTCTTGCAATACTCGCTGTACTTCTATGACGCGAATATGTGTGGTTGTGATACGGGTGAGCGCGCGCTGTTGGAGTGGCGGGGGGACTGTCACGTTCAAGACGCGGCGATTGATACGGGGCGATTCGGCGTGCGGGACTTGTCGGGCGGATTCCATGACGCGGGCGACCACGTCAAGTTCAACCTACCCATGGCGTATTCCGCACACACAGTCGGGTTGGCGTATTACGAGTTTGAGGAGGCGTTCGTCGCCAATGACTTACAATACCACGCACAGCGCATTCTCGACCATTTCGCTGAATATTTCCGCAAATGCGTCATATGGAACAGCGCAGGAACACAAGCCGACGCCTACGTTTATCAAGTGGGGGACGGAGGCGGCGAGAATGACCACGGATACTGGGGACCACCCGAAGACCAACTCCCCGGCATGAAAGGCGGTACGCGGCGCGCATACTGGACGGACGGCACGTCCTCTAACCCCGGTACCGATGTTATGGGGGCGGCGGCGGCGGCTCTTGCAAGCAACTATGTAAATTTCGGCAATCCCGAAGATTTGCGACACGCAATCGCTATATTTGACTTGGCGTGGTTAGGGGACAAGGGGTTAGCGCATACAGGGCATTCACCCTTTTATACCTCCAGCCAGTGGGCAGATAAGATGACCCTTGCGGCAGAATGGCTGTACTTAGCAACAGGCGAGAACCGATTCCGTGACGTGTCGCAAACCCTCACCCCCTCCAACGCTTACGGACACCACACGACATGGCCCATGACGTGGAATGACTCCTATCAGCAAGCCATTATTATACGCAAAGACGATTGGGACGTGGTTCAGCGCGTGTACTTAGAAGCCGCAAATAAGAGCATGGCAGCGGGTGAACAATACTTAGCCGCCGCAAGCTGGGGCAGTACGCGCTATAACACCGCGTTTCAAATGCTCGGGCTGATTCACGATTATCACAACGGCGGCAAAACCTACGTGAATTGGGCAGACAGCCAAATGAAGTTCATTTTAGGCGATAATCCTCACAACAAAAGCTTCGTCGGCGGAATAAACTATCCGTGGGCGACACAGGCTCACCACCGCGCCTCTCACGGACACCCGCTTGAGGCAGGCGGCGGCTATGCATGGAAAGCGCACGACGATAATCTGCCTCCTAAACACGTTCTTGTGGGCGGTTTGATTGGCGGGCCCGGTCAAGACGGAACGTATTCCGACATTATTAAAGATTACACCTACACCGAAGTCGCCACCGATTACAATGCGGCATTCGTGGGGGCGGCGGCAGGGTTGTGGATGTTCAACAAGTCACACAAACCCATCCCCGAATCGGAAATACCCGGCGTTGTGTCCATGAATCCCTGTACGGTGTGCGGCGCGTTGTCCTGCGCTTGCTGTACTGTGTGCGGAGGCATTCGCGGCGAGACCTGTATCTGTTGTATCTGCGGACGGTTGCCCGAAAACTGTATCTGTTGCAAGACGTGTAACGAACACCCCTGCATCTGCCCGCCGCCGCTGTTTCGGAGACGGCAGGAAACGAAAGAGTGTGACTTTTGCGGCGTGATGAAACACTACATGATTTCGGAGCGATTGACGTGGAACGCGACAACGCGTACGGAAACGATAGTAGACACGCGCGAGTCGGCGAAGTGGCGGGCGACGTCGCACTGGACAATCGTGGGTGAGTGTTTGTGCAAGGGTTGCGGACAGACCGCAGCAGACTGCATTTGTTTGGGCAACCTCACCGCGACACTCACCACCGCTACGCCTGTGGGGTACGCAGTAGACGCGACGATTACGCTGACTAATCCCACTAAAGACACTGTTACGGCATGGGATATTGAGTTCAGCGGTACTAACGTAACGGGATTCGCCGAAATATTAGAATTGCCGAGCGATATTGCGATTTGGCACATTGAGGGCACGGGCATGACAGTCAAGAACAATCGAGATTTCGCGCACATTCCCGCAGGAGTCAGTATCACGTTCACGGTACGGTTCACGCGCGCGTGGGAAGCGGACGTGTCTGACATGGCGATTGTTTCGGCAAGCGGGACTTAGCAGGAGGATAAATGGCAGGTAACAAAATCACCACCGATACGTTTTTACAACGGCTCAAGAAAACAACGTCCATTGAGCGGTTTATTCGCCGTCATGACGGTGACATGGATAAAATCGTATACTTTCACGAATATATTACTGCATTGTGCGTCAAGAAAGACGTCACTCCAGAGAGCGTCATTAAAGCGGCAGATATTGAGCGGACTTACGGGCACAAGTTCTTCAACGGCGCGAGGGCACCTACGCGCGATAAAGTCATACAGCTTGCGTTCGGATTCCGTTTGAACTTTGACGAAGCGCAGGATTTGCTTAACGCCGCCAAGAAGAACGCGCTTCACCCCAAGGTCAAGCGTGATGCCGTGATTGTTTACGCATTGGAGAAAAAGCACGGCTTAATTGCCGTTCAGGAAACTTTGTACGAGATGAACCTTCCTTTACTCGGAGAATTAAAATGAGCCATTCTTTTACCACCGACTTTCTTAAAGCTCAACAAACTGCTGACGACTCAGGGTTTCCCGAGGAAGTCACCCAACGATTTAACATTCTCGAATGTATCGGTGATACCGATTTCGGGGAGACTTTTCTATTGTCCGAAAAGCAGAGCGGCAACCGCTATGTCCTCAAGTCCAGCCGAAACGCCGAACGTGCGGCGAGCAACGAAGCCGCATTGCTCCACGGGCTAAGTTATGAGGGTCTGCCCGAGTTTGAGGATTTGAGCGCGGGCGGCGACACAATCATATCCGTTCGCAAATACATAGAGGGCGCGACGTTAGGCGAATACCTGCATGACAATGACGATGCACACGATAATCTGAGGTATATGGCAGATGTGATTATAAAACTCTGCGATGTGTTGACTTATCTTCATTCCCGCCCTGTCCCGATTATTCACAGGGATATTAAACCGTCCAATATCATTGTAGACGGCGATACAGTCACGCTGATTGATTTTGGGATTGCCCGTAAATACTCCGAGGACGCCGAAACGGACACCGCTTACTTCGGTACAGAGAAGTATTCACCGCCCGAACAGTACGGTTTCGCACAGACGGACTGTCGGACGGACGTGTATTCACTGGGCGTGGTTATGCGCTACTGGCTGACAGGGTCGACTGACCGCGCCGCGAAAATCCCCGATAAAACGCTGGAGCGGATTGTGTGCAAATGCACAGAGCTTGCACCCGAGGCGCGGTTCCAGACCGCCGCCGCGCTCAAACGCGCGCTGAACAGTTACAAGAGTCGAGGCTCAAAGCGCGGCATGGTTAAGCTGACTGTGGCGGTTGTGGCAGTCACGGCTCTGTCGGTGACTGCGGCGGCACTCGCGCTAAACAGCAACATACCGCAAGACACGCATACTACGATTGCGCCTACTGATACGCTTACGCCTACCGACACACCAACTGCGCCTCCTACCGACACGCCGACTACGCCACCTACCGACACGCCGACTAAGCCGCTCACTGACGTGCCTACCGATACATCGACTGCGCCGCTCACTGACGTGCCTACCGACACGCCGACTGCGCCGCATACTACTTATACCAACACGCCTACTACAAAAACACCGCCAACTACTACAAAGCCGACGACGACTACAAAACCACCAACGACAACTAAGCCACCAACAACTACTAAGCCGCCGACGACTACTCCTTCTACGACAACACCGACTGCCCCAAAAACCACACGCCCTATTGATACCGAAAAATGCGAGTATTGCGGTCTGTCTAAGACGTTTTGCAAGTGTATCATAGATTAAATAAAAACTTTTTCTTAAAAAGCTAAAATGTGGACATTGTTGTACACCTTTACAGTCGCGTGAGCTGATATAATAGGATTATACCACAGAACACTAAGTAAAATCAAACTATGAATGGAGGAAAAATTCATGAAACACGCAAAATCAAAAATCGTGTCGTTATTGCTCGCAGGGGCAATCGGCGCGTCGTTACTGCCCATGAGTATCTCGGCAGCAGTCACGCCTCCCCCTGTGAACGATGTTCATGTGTACAGCATTGACGAACAACTCGAACTCGAGTGGGTTCAACTCGAAGTCCTTTGCGCGAAGTACAATGAAATCAAAGACCGAGACGATGTGTCCGACGCAGAAAAAGAGCAGTATTTAGCAAGAATCGACGCAACCAAAACAAGAATCGTCGAGTTGCAAAAACAAGAACAGAGCATAAATACTGCGGTAACGACGGCACTCAACTACCAATCCCCCGGTCAAGTGACTATGCCCGGCGTATCCCCCGAAGAACCGTTTAATTCTGTCACTACCACACTCGTCGCGCCCCCCGACACAACGAATTCTGTCACTACCGTACCCGTCGCGACCCCCGACACACCGTATTCTGTTACCACGACTTCACCCGACACAAGACAGCCTGTTACCGGCTCTACAGTCAAAGACGAACCAACTCCCGATGAACCGGGCACCCCCGGCAGACTCCCTACATTAGACTTGGAGAAAGACTGGGGCGAATCGTTCGAGCTCGGGCTTTTGAGCGATGTTTGCGCTACCTCAAACATGAGCTACAGAACCCACACGGGGTTGATTTACCTGCGATTCAGCGCGTACGGATACCCGCCGCAAATCGTGAAAGCGTCACTGTTTGACGATGCAACAGGCGAACTCGTGCAAACCTACACAATCGCCCTGAAAACAGGCGACATGACAGGCATTACGTTTGAAAACCTCAAATCGTCCAACACCTACAGTTTTACGTTCGAGAACGTCAGCAACACAACGCTGAACGCTAACGTAATGGTGAGCCAGTATGAGATGTTCGCAATCCCGCCGCCCGATTTCATCACTTGTGCGGTGTGCAAAACAGCGTCTGCACCCGACGGCACATTCAACTGTGACTGTATCGTGTACAACGTATGCAAATGGTGCGGAATCCCCACAGGCGACGCGGACGACTGCGGCAAATGCGAGAAACCGAACGATATGATATTCTGTGAGCGTTGCGGCAACTATCACTATGAAGAATGCCGTTACGACTATCACGACTTCAACACTTGCTGGCAAGACGAAACAGGCTGGAACTGTGTGTGCGGTACTTGCCCCTGGTTCTACTTTTATGAGACTTGTGGTAAATGCGGCGCGCTCATGATGGCAGGTTATGACTGTTTTTGCGGCGAAATTGTAGACTGTTGCGGACTGCCCTACTACAAATGCACTTGCTACGACTACTTCTGCGAAGATTGCGGTAACTGGCAGTCATCAAGCAAACCCCATGATTGCAAATACGAAAGTGATTACTTCTGTGAGAATTGCCAATCGTGGTATTCTGCGGCGTACCCCTGTGATTGCTTCTACTCGGACAAAGTTTGCCCTGACTGCGGCGAATTGGTAAACGGATACGCTCCCTGCTCATGCTTCAAATACCAAAAAGAATGTTACTGGAACTCACCCAATGACAACGCTTGTTTTTGTAAAGTCTGTCCGTGGGTGCTCCCCCCACAACAACCCGACTGTAAGAGATGCGGCGCGTTCGGGGATTGCGATTGCAAAAAAGACGTACTTCATCAGTATTGCTGTGAAGGTTGTGACCGTCAAGTCATTGTGAATCAAACCATCGTGATTATCGTTATGCCCGGTGACGTTACCGGAACAGGCGGAAGAGTCGAGTTGGAAGACGCGTTACAGATTTTACGACACGTTGTCGGATTATCGAGCAAGTTAGACAAATGCCAAGCCTCTTACGATGCGGCGTGCATTACCGGTGGGACGAAACCGCAAATGGCTGACGCATTACAGATTCTGCGCTACAAAGTAAAACTCACCAGCGTGTTCGATGACATTTATGCTGACATGGACAAAACGATTGAAGACGCAATAGAAAACGCAGTGATTGCATAGACGCTGTAAAAATAGAAAAAACCCTGCCGTGTCCCCCCACGGCAGGGTTTTGTATTGTTGTTGATTAAGGTATCTCGGCGTTATCCAAGCGATTGAGTGCGCGTTTGAGCTTGAACTCGGCGACTTTATACTTGACGTTTTCGTCAGTCTCTTCAGCGCGCGCCATGTCCTCTTCAGCGCGCTTTTTAGCCGCCTCGGCACGCGCCACGTCAATCTCGTCACACCACTCACAGCTTTGCACAAGAATCGTCGTGTCGCCGCCCTCCGTGACTTGAATCGTCCCGGTGGAAATTGCGGCGTTCCGATACTTATTGTCCTCGACCATGATACGCACTATACCAATCGGCAACGCAGCGATGTACGGCTCATGCTTCGCAAGAATCCCTTTATCACCCACAGTCGTGCGTACGATGACGTTTACAACGTCCCTGCCCGTGTAGTAGTGCTTATCTTCTTTCTTGCCGAAGAAAACGCCGCTCGGAGTAACTATTTTAAGTTTGAAAGGTGTCATATCCGTACCTCATTACCTACATTAGGAATCGCCGACAAATTTATTTGTCTTCTGATTTTGCTTTTTCGATAACTTCTTCAATTCCGCCCGCAAATAAGAACGCCGACTCAGGAATCGCATCATGCTTGCCGTCGATTATTTCCTTGAACCCTCGAATGGTGTCTTTAAGCGGAACGTACTTGCCGTCCATGCCTGTAAACGCCTCCGCAACGTGGAACGGCTGCGACAAGAACCGCTGAACTTTCCTTGCACGCGCAACCAAAATTTTGTCGTTATCGTCCAACTCGTCCATACCCAAAATCGCGATAATGTCTTGCAACTCGTTGTACCGTTGCAGAATGGACTGTACTGCGCGCGCCACTTCATAGTGTTCGTCACCCACGATTTTGGGCGTGAGAATCCGCGAAGTAGAGTCAAGGGGGTCAACAGACGGGTAAATCCCCATTGACGCGATTGCACGAGAGAGAACCGTTGTCGCGTCCAAATGCGCGAAAGTCGTCGCAGGTGCAGGGTCGGTCAAGTCGTCCGCAGGAACGTATACAGCCTGAACAGATGTAATCGAACCTTTATTTGTGGATGTAATACGCTCTTGCAGCGCGCCCATTTCCGTCGCTAACGTCGGTTGGTATCCCACCGCAGAAGGCATACGCCCGAGAAGTGCCGATACCTCCGAACCCGCTTGCGTGAAACGGAAGATGTTGTCTACGAACAAAAGAACGTCTTGCCCCTCAATATCGCGGAAATACTCCGCCATGGTAAGCCCCGACAATGCCACGCGCATACGAGACCCGGGCGGCTCGTTCATCTGACCGTACACCAAGGCGGTCTTGTCGATAACTCCCGAATCACACATTTCCTGATACAAGTCGTTACCCTCACGAGTACGCTCACCAACACCCGTAAACACCGACAGACCGCCGTGCTGTTTCGCGATGTTGTTAATCAATTCCATGATAAGTACGGTTTTACCAACACCCGCACCGCCGAATAACCCGATTTTTCCGCCTTTAAGGTAGGGCGCAATCAAGTCAACAACTTTAATCCCCGTCTCAAGCACCTCATTCGCCGCCGCTTGCTCCTCATACTTAGGCGCGGGACGGTGAATGGGCCAACGCTCAGCGTCAGCGGGAATCGGCGTGTTTTTGCCACCGTCAGGGCGAGTTTCGCCGTCAACGGTGTCCCCGAGAATGTTGAATATACGCCCGAGAGTCTGTTTCCCGACAGGAACGGTTATGGCTTTGCCGGTGTCAATCGCAGGCATTCCGCGGACAAGCCCGTCCGTGTTGCTCATGGCGATACAGCGGACAACGTCGTCACCGATATGTTGCGCTACTTCAACGACTAACTTCACGCCGTTGTTATCAATCTCGATTGCGTTAAGCAACGCCGGCAGGTTCTCCAGCTCGAAGCGAATGTCAATGACCGCCCCGATAATCTGTGCAATTGTTCCGGTATTCATAAATATTCCATTCCCCTTTACATTGTAATTTATGTGCCTCCGAATCTCATCTACAGCGCGTTTGCGCCGCCGACAATTTCGTTGATTTCGTTGGTGATTTTCTCCTGTCGCGCACGGTTGTACAACAGCGATAAGTTGTCAATCATGTCACCCGCATTGTCCGACGCGCTTTCCATTGCCCTTTGCCGCGCGCTCAATTCCGACGTGTAGGACTCGGTAATAGCCGACTGGACAAGCCCCGCCAAGAAATTCGGGATAATACGGCTCAACACAGCCTCAGGCGACGGGTCATACGTCGCGGTAATCGGTGATTTCTGAAACTCCTCCAAAGACTTTTTCAATCGCTTTGCTTCGGCTTTTTTGGTTACGTCGGTCTCGCTTTCTTCCTGCAACCTTTTCAGTTTTTGATGGGGTGTTTCAAGCGGCAACAGCCGCATCGTACTCGTTTCCTGCACCATTGACGACACGAACCGCGTGTAAAACATTGTAACTTCGTCCACTTCACCGCTCGTGAACATTTTTATCGCGGTGTCGGCTACTTCGCTGCAATGACCCGACTTAATGTTATCAGCAAAGTTCACGCGTTTGACAAGAATATCGTGTCCGCGTCGCTCGAAATATTCCACCGACTTTTTGCCGATTGCAATAATCTTAGGCTTAACGTCCGCCGTATTGCAATTGCTGTGGACATGGTTGACTAACTTAAACACGTTGGAGTTATACCCCCCCGCTAATCCCTTGTCACCTGCAATAACGATGTACAATCGGTTTTTAACGTCGCGGTGTTTCTCGAACTTTGTATCGAACGAATTTTCTTTAGTCTTTTCGGAGAAAGAAGCGTAAATTCCGTTTAGAATCAACTCCTGCTCCGTGAAAAACGGTTTCGTATCTTTCGTCTTCTTCTTCGCTTTCCGCAACTTGGAAGACGCCACCAACTCCATCGCTTTAGTAATCTGCATGGTGGAACTGACGCTTTTTATACGCCGTTTAATGGTCTTCATGTTACCTGATGCCATAACTACCTCCCACTTGTGGAATAATCAGCCCTTGTCAGGCTCGTCGTCAAGCTGTCGATTAGCTTCACTAATCACAGCCCTTGTCAGGCTTTCGGCAACGCCGCCACAAAATCAGCAGTGAACTTTTCCAACCCGGTTTTGAGTTGCTTTTCAATTTCACGAGTTAGCGTCTGTTCGGTTTTGATTGTCTTAGCAATATCTGCGCCTTTGTCGCCCAGCCAAAGGAACAAATCGCTCTCATAACTCGAAACTTTGCCTAACGGAACGTCAATCAAGAAATCATTGAGCACCGCATAAATAATCACGACTTGTTTTTCGACAGCCAACGGCGAAGACTGTCCCTGTTTGAGGACTTCCACAATACGTTCGCCTTTAGCGAGACGCGCTTTGGTGTCTTTATCCAAGTCTGAGCCGAATTGCGCGAACGCCTGCAACTCACGATACTGCGAATACTCGAGCTTGAGCGTCCCCGAAACTTTTTTCATCGCTTTAATCTGCGCGTCACCGCCCACACGAGAAACCGACACACCGGGGTTTACCGCAGGACGAATCCCCGAGTTAAACAGCTCTGTTTCAAGGAAAATCTGCCCATCCGTAATCGAAATGACGTTGGTGGGAATATACGCCGAAATGTCCCCCGCTTGTGTTTCGATAATCGGCAAAGCGGTCAGCGAACCGCCGCCGTTAATACCGTTTTTCACGCGTTCTTCAAGATTTTTAAGAACTTGCGGGTCATTATTGCTGATTTGCTTAACGTAATCCACGCTGAGGTTCGCGGCGCGCTCAAGCAAACGCGAGTGTAAGTAGAACACGTCGCCCGGGAAAGCCTCACGCCCCGGCGGACGTTTCAATAACAGCGAGAGTGCACGGTAAGCTACTGCGTGTTTGGATAAGTCATCATAAATAATCAGAACATCTTTGCCGCTTTCCATGAAATACTCGCCCATAGCGCAACCCGCATACGGCGCGATGTATTGCAACGGTGCCAACTCCGACGCCGATGCCGCAACGACGATTGTGTTGGTCATTGCGCCCGCTTCGGTGAGCTGGTCAACCACTGATGCAACGGTAGAGTTTTTCTGACCGATTGCAACATAAATGCAAATGACGTTGTTTTCTTTTTGGTTGATAATCGTGTCAATGGCGATTGTGGTTTTCCCTGTTTGACGGTCGCCGATAATCAATTCACGCTGACCGCGCCCAATGGGAATCATCGAGTCAATCGCTTTAACGCCCGTTTGCAGAGGCGTGTTTACTTTCTCGCGCGAGATAATCCCCGACGCGATTTTTTCAACAGGGCGCGTTTCGTTGGTGAGAATCGCCCCCTTGCCGTCAATTGACTGCCCTAAGGAGTTGACGACTCTTCCGAGCAACTCATTACCTACGGGAACAGACACGATACTGCCGGTACGCTTGACGTTTTCGCCTTCTTTGATTTCAGCGTCAGAGCCCAGCATAACCGCACCCACAAAATCTTGTTCGAGGTTCAACGCCATGCAACGCACACCGTTATCAAACTCCAACAACTCACCGAGCATACACTGTTCCAAGCCGTGAATGCGTACGATTCCGTCACCAACCGTCACGACTGTACCTGTGTCGGTCAGTTTGACTTTGGTGTCGAAACTTTTAATCTGCTCTTTCAGTATCGCGGTGATTTCATCGGGACGTAATTCCATTTCACCATTCTCCCTTACTATAAGTTTTAATTACTCTACGCAGTTTTAGCCGCAGATAATGCGCGTCAGTTCAATCGGCTCGACTGCGTTGCCCTGTTTGTCATACACGCGCATGATGTCGCCCGAGACCTCATCAATGAGCATGATGCCCTCTTTGTTTCTGCCGAACTCCAATTTCATGTCGATTAGTTCCAACGACTTCGCCGCACATTCGTTCTTGATAATCCCTGCAATGCTACGCACCAAATCCGATAACTTGTCGAACTCGTCGGTGGTGAGGATTCCTAACGCTACAGCAATATCGCGCGTGACAGGCGGGTCGCCGCGATTATCGTCTTTGAGTGTGATTTCCACCAACGGCGGTTCAAGAACCGCGCCGTCGCTGATATAATCGCCGAATCGCCGCACGAAGCTGCCTGTTGCTTTGAATCGGCAGACGACTTCTAACCCCTTGCCGAACACCGTCGCGGGGCGAACCGTCATGGTTGCCGCATCAATGTCACAGCCTATAAAGTGAGTGGGGAACCCCGCCTCGTTTATCTTCTTAAAGAAAAATTCCGAGAGCCGCAACCCCGCTTTTCCTTTGCCGTCAATCGTCAGCCCAACTTGGTTTTCGCCGGGGTCAAACACACCGTCTTTCCCGCAGGCGTCGTCCTTGAATTTCAACATATAGTTGCCGTCGGGTAATTCAAAAACGGTTTTAGTTTTACCGCTGAAAACTTGTTTCATTAAGCAATTGTCCCCGCAATATCTTTTCCTAACTCAGCTAATCGAGTTTTCACGCTGCCGTCTAAACGTGTGTTACCGTGGTCAACCATGACGCCGCCAATCAGCGATTTATCGACTTTGGTCGTGATGACGATGTTCTCGACGGGTTTCCCCGTGATGTTCGCCATTTTCGCGCCGATTCTGCTCTGTGTTGCCGCGTCAATAGGCATAGCGGACGTCACCGTGATTTCGGCAATGTCAAACCGTTGATTATACTGTTCGCTGAACGCTTTCACGATACGCGAATAGTATGACATACGCCGTTTAACCGCGAGAACACGCAGGAAGTTGTGTACATAGTCGGTCACTTTGCCGCCCACTGCCGCGTCGAGTATCCCGAGCTTTTCGGCGTCGGATATAGTCGGCGTGTTCATAAGTTTGAGCAAGTCAGGCGTTTGGTCAAAACTCTCACCCACGCATTTGAGCTGTGTCATTGCCGTGTCGAATGCGGCTCTGCCTGAAACTATATCGGGGTTCTCGCTCTCTAACAGAGAGAAAAACGCGTCAGCGTATGTTTTTTCCACCGATGCCATGGAATCACCTCCATCAAGTTACGCGCGTTAAGCCTCAGCGTTCACCAAGAAACTTTCGATGAGTGCCGCGTTATCTTGTTCGTTGATTTCTTTTTCAGCCACCGCACTCGCCGCCATAATCACAAGACCCGAGATTTGGTCTTTGATTTCGTTCACGGCGCGCTTACGCTCACGCTCTATATCAGACTGCGCTTTTTGTCTTATTTGAGTCGCCGATTCCTCCGCTTTTGCCACGATTTCGTCTTCGCGCTGACGCGCTTTCGCGTTCGCGGCGGTCAGAATCCGTTCCGATTCTGCGCGCGAGTCGGCTAAAAGTGCTAAGTATTTCTTTTCGGCTGCCTCCGCTTTGCCTTTCGCTAACGTCGCCTCGTCGATTTCGGCTTTGATTGCCGCATTACGTTTGTCTAATATTTCGCCGACTTTCTTATGCAGAAGAAACCGATACAACAGCACGATGATGAGCGTGTTGCACAGCGTCAATACAAACGTAAACGGCTCAAGATTAAAAATCGGGAGCGGGATTTTCTCAGCCAACAGGATTACATTACCCATAACACATTTTCCCCTTTCGATTCGTATACTTCACGCTGACTCTAACGATTATAAGTTAGCGTCCGCAAGGAAGTTTGCGAAAGGATGAGCGAACATACACAGGAGCGCGAATACGAATGCGTATACGGTACTCGTCTCTGCGATAACGTCCCCTAAAAGCATGGTACGAGTGATTGCGCCGCTCGCTTCGGGTTGTCTTGCAATCGCCTCGACTGCTTTACCGCCGATGTAACCTTCACCGGCACCGGGACCTATACCCGCGAGAAGAGCAAGCCCTGCACCGAGGGCTTCCATTCCGAGAACAAAACCAATGTTAGTCATTTGAATCTACCTCCAAAAATGATTTTATATCGAATGCCCTCAGGCATAATCGACTTCTACAGTGTTTTTCAGTCACTCCATTGCCGTCTCCCTGTCCTGTTTTACTATTAGCCTACGCCTCTTCAGCTTCGGGGCTAGTGTCAGCCATAGAGATGTATACCATGGTGAGCGTCGCGAACACGTATGCTTGCAAGAACCCTTGGAACAAGTCAAAATACAGCGACAACGGTACGGGAATCAAAATAGGAATTTTAATCGCCATTTGCAATGCCCAGAAAATCAAACCGCCGATAATCAAACCTGCCAAAATGTTTCCGTAGTGACGGAATGTCTGCGACATCGGGTTGGATATTTCGCTGATGAGGTTGGACGGCAACAAGAAAATCGGTTTCGCGAAACTCTTTGCCCCTCTGAGCAATCCGCCGCTTTTGAATCGGTTATAGTTGGTGAGCATAAACGTGAGCACACCCCACGTAGCGATTACAGAAATGTCAGCAGTCGGCGGAAGCATACCTAAGTAAACCGATATACTTAATCCTAACGAGAACATCAACAATGCCCCGATATACGGTTGGTAGCGGAAGTATTTCGGACCCATTGTGTCGTTGACCATGCCGTTTAATGTTCCCACTATCATTTCAGCAATAACCTGTCGCCGCGTTGTGGGTTTAACTTCGAGGTTTCGCCCCAACACAAAGAACAAAACACCGAATATAAGGATAATCAACCATTGAACGGTGATTGATTCGGTCAGACGTATCGGAATTCCCATAAACTTGCCGAAGTCGGCTACGACAATCGGACCCTCTACGCTGAATTCGCTGAGCATTGGTAAGTAACTCATATATTAGCACCTCATTTCTAATTTAGAGCAATTAGTTTTTGTTGAACAATGCTTTTACTATATAGTGAATACGAGGGATAAACAGTGGAAACACAACCGTGTAGGGGTTGATTACTTTTAGTTTAATCAAAATGCCGAACAACGCGAACGCTCCGATATACCGCACGAAATAATTCGTTGTGGCGTATGTCTGTGCATACCGTTTGTTTTTTTTTGCGATAATACGCGCCGATTTCATGCCCAGCAAGCAAAAATTCCCTATTGCCGCCGCATTCCCGAGGAGCAACCCCGCTGCGAATCTCAACAACAGCGCGACATCGGTGAACACGCCCCAATTCTCCGTGAAGATGTAGTACAGCGAACACGCAACCGCCACAACTGCGTTACATATAATGAACGTCGGAATCATATCCTGTAATTCCGTCAACGTGATTTGCATTGCTTGTGAGCGCGGTTTCTTAATCGGCTTAGTAGTCATAATCTTCCTTGTCGCGTTTTGTGGGGGCTTTCTTGTTGTCGTCGTACATCGTCATGAACTTCTTGGCGTATTCCCACACGCTCACCCCTGCGAAAACGAGCCCGAGTATAACAAACAGCAAAATCCAGCGAATGTTCCAATCGAACTTGTTAATCAGCCACGCGCCGCCGCCTATAAAAACCAATAACGGTGTGAGCATCAGCCAGGTGAAGTTCCCTATGACCATCCACGCTTGTAACCACGAATTTTTCCTCATAATTGCACCCTCAACTAAAACTGAGTGTAAACGTGGATTAACCCCTCTAACCGCCAACCGTCATCGCCTTTGACCATACGCACTTCCGCAGGCGTGACGCCGAACTCATCACCGCGCTCCTCGTACGCTTTCTCGAGGGACTGCGTTGTGGGCGAAACGCTCAAGATAACTTCTGTTTCGCTTTCATACGTCAGGTCAATGCCGACGTTCGTCCAAAAAAAGTCATGCTCTATCGGCTCAAAGTAAATGTTCACGCCTATTCGCCCATCAACGTCTTGATACACAGGGCCTCTGATTCCCGTAGCCAAGTCGTCCGTCTTGATTTGCTCTGCCGCCGATTCCACAAACGTCTCGTCAACAAACGCGAATATTTCGTCCACCGTATCAAAGTCAATCAATCCCTCACGCAGCGTGTAAAATCCGCTTTCGGGTTCTCTGTTATACGGTTCGGGTTCAAAATGGTTTTCGGGGTTATAGTGCAGGCGGTAAAACAACCGCAACACTTCCGCATTATTCTGCGTGAGCCTGTCTGCCGCATCCTGCATTTCGAGTGCCAACGCTTCGTCGGGCACAAACCCCGTTTCGTCCTCCTCGTCATTATCACGCCCTAACATAACAAACGTGAAAATCAAGGCGGCAACGGCAATCACCGAAACCGTTACGGTGAGAATTAAAGAGGTTTTTTTACTCATTCTTCTGTAAAGCCAACCTTCCAAATCAATCCTATAATCAATGCTGTTTCATATTACGTCACTTAACAATAATATCTATTATAAACCAAACTTTATAAAAAATCAAGCCTTTTCCCAAAAAAAATGTATTTTTTTTCTGTTATTGACTACACTACATTAGAAACGAAACAGAGCATATACACCATATATATACGGATTTTATAGCTAATACTGTATATTGTGATTGGCAGAGGTATGGGTTTCTGCGGAGGTCTAATAAAAAAGTCTCGTGTCGCAGTTGGCGGCAGGAAGGTATGGTCTGAAATGAACACCGAAATCATTTACGCCGAATGGACACACGCACCGACGACGCTTCTCTATCCGCGTATTAAAGCAATGCGGCGGATACTTAAAAAAAGCGATGAAATCAAAGAGAAGCGGCTTTTAGAGAAAGAAATCGGCGTGCTTGCGCGTTCGCACAAGGGTTTTAGTATTGCCGTGTGCAGTGCGGGTAAACAAACCCGCAAGTCCTGCCTGCCTGCATTAGGCGCGGCGATTGCCGCCTTAGACACCATCAATGAGGGCAGCGTGCGTGAATGTATCGCGTTCTTAGCGTCGCAAAAAGAGCTGACGTCAATGGACGTTGACTCGTTTCTGTGGCAAGCCAAGTTCGTAGTTATAGAAAAGGCGGTGTGCAGCGGCGGTACACATTCGCTGACTTTCGGGGCGTGTGCCGCTAAACTCGGCGAACTGACACTGCTTGACTCTGAAAAAATCTGTCGCGAACTGAATCCCCTTGACCGTGTATTCGCGCAAGACCCTCTCTACACAAAGCTGACGAGCGAGACCAAGGCACTGTATCGCAAAATGACGGCGGAGATGTCCACTGCTACGGGGATTAACGAGTCTCGCTTATCGCGGGAATACGTCGCCCGCGCGGACAGGGCGGACTGTCACATAGGCGTAGTCATCAACGACGATTATCGCCGCGTATTCCGACTGATGACGCCCTCGCGCTATATCGCGCTGTTGCTGTCGCTGTCTGCGGCGTTGACTGTTTTGGTCTGCGGGATTATGTGGAACGTAGGAGGCAGCATTCACGCGCTGTGGCTTGCCGCAATTGTGTACCTGCCCGCGTTTGCGGTCGTCAAACCTGTTTTAGACCTCAGCGTGTCCAAGACAATTCGCGCAAAAATCCCTCTGCCGCAGATTGACCTGAAAGGTGAAATACCCGACAATGCGCGGACGCTGTGCGTGATTTCCACGTTGTTGACCGCCCCTGACGACGTGGCACAAGTAGTCAAAAAATTAGATGCGGCGCGCCTTAAAAACACATCAGGCAACTTGCACTTTTGCGCGCTGTGTGACTTCAAAGCCAATAAATATCATACAACGGCAGACGATGATGAGCCCATTATACAAGCCCTGCACAAGGCGTTCGCCGACACGGGGTACACGGCATTAGTCCGCAAGCGCGAGTATTCCGAGACAAGCCGCTGTTTCCAAGGGCGCGAACGCAAACGCGGCGCGATTGAAAGCCTGATGAAACTCCTGCGCCCCGACGATTTCCCGAACGCCGGTGAGGATTTTGCTGCCGTGACAGGCGATACTTCTGCCCTTGCGGACGTTCGCTACGTCGCCGCTTTAGACTATGATACCGTCCCGCTAATGGACAGCATTTCCGAGTTGGTGGGCATTGCGCGGCACCCCTGTCACAAAGGCGTGGGCATAATCGTGCCGCGAATAACCACCACACTTGCCTCCTCTCTAAAGACGGGATTCTCACGTGCAATGGCAGGTAACGGAGGTTGCGCGGGCGCGTCAAGTTATGACAGCTTTTCGGGCGAGTTTTATCAGGACTGTTTCGGGGAGGGAATCTTCACGGGCAAAGGTCTGTTAGATGTTGACGTGTTTATTGACGCTTGTTGCAGCCTGCCCGCAGAGGGTTCGGGCGAGCTTGTGGACGTATTCCCGTCTGAGCGCATTCTCTCACACGATATTTTAGAGGGTGGATTGTGCGGCGTGGCATACGCGGGAGACGTGGAGTTTTCGGACAGTTTTCCCGAAACCTCCAACGCTTATTTCAAGCGGCTTCACCGCTGGTTACGCGGAGACTTACAGAATATCTGGTATATGTTCGATGACCGTTTCACGCTCCTGACGCGCTTCAAGCTGTTCGACAACGTACGCAGAGCCGTCACCCCTCCGTTGATTCTGCTGTGCTTTTTCGCGTTCGCGATTCCCAACGCGTCGTTCACGTTGCCTATTGAAATAGTCGCGTTAGCGGCAGTCGTCTTGCCTTTCCTGACGGGCTTTCTGCCCAGTGTGATTCGCGGGCGCAAATTCTCCAACTACCGACGGTTCTACTCTCCCGTACTCTCCCAAACAAAACAACTCCTGCGACAGTGCCTCATGGAACTGTTGTTACTGCCCAAACACGCCGCCGTGTCATTAGACGCGACAGGGCGTGTATTGTGGCGGACAAACGTATCCAAACGGCGATTGCTGGACTGGACAACTGCGGCGGCTCTTGACGGCAAATTCGGCAAAGGCGGCTTCGGCGCGGTCACGCATATGCTGTGGGCGTTGATTTTATCGGCGGTGTTATTCGCATTGGCGGTGGTTCATTTGAACGTGTTCGCGTTGATTTTATCGGTTCTGTTTCTGTCCGCGCTCCCCGTAGTCTTGTTCTGCGACAAAACCGAGGGCGAAACTAAACAGCGTATCCCCGAAGTCATGCGTAAAGACCTAAGCGCGAACGCGCGGCAAATCTGGCAGTTTTACGAAGACTACGTTACCGAAACTCATAACTTTCTGCCTCCCGACAACGTACAGTATTCGCCTGTGCAACGCGTCGCGGCACGGACGTCTCCGACAAACATCGGAATGTATCTGCTGTCCTGTGTGGCGGCGTATGTATTCGGGTTCGTGGACAAAGTGGGGTTAGAGTCGCGCATTGAGCGCACGCTTGCCACTATAGAAAAACTGCACAAGTGGAACGGCAACCTCTGCAATTGGTACACCACCGACAAATTGGAAGTAATCAGCGAGTTTGTATCATCGGTGGATTCGGGGAACTACGTGTGTTGTCTCGTGGCGGTGAATGAGGCTTTGAAACACGAAAACTGCACCCCCACGCTTATTGCGCGAATGGACAAGCAGATTGACGAAACGAACCTTGTGCCGTTCTACAATGAGGCGCGCAACCTGTTCAGTATCGGTTATGATATGGACGCCGACAAGCTGTCCCACCACCACTATGACCTGCTCATGTCTGAATCGCGTATGCTCAGTTATTACGCAATCGCGTCGGGGCAGGCGAATAAGCGACACTGGCGGTGCCTCGGGCGTGTTATGGGCAAGAAAGGCAAGTATGCCGCCCCTGTTGCATGGACAGGGACGATGTTCGAGTATTTCATGCCTGAATTACTGCTCAGCTCAAAGGAGGGCAGCATGGAATATGAAGCATTGAAGTTTTGCCTGCACTGTCAACAAGCCGCGCCTGCCTATGCGCCGCGCGGTATACACGAATCGGTAAGGGGCAGGGTTTCTGTGTCCCGCGCAGAGGGCGTAAAAAAAGCTAAAACGCAGTCAGAGTTAAAATATCGCCCTTTCGGCATTTCCGAGAGTGGGTTTTATGCGTTTGACCGTAGCCTGAACTATCAGTATAAAGCGCACGGTGTACAGGACATCGGGCTAAAAGCAGGGTTGAACCGCGAGTATGTCGTGTCACCCTACTCGACGTTTCTCGCGCTGTCCTACGACCCTATTGGCTGTTACAACAACTTGGCGAAAATGGAGAAGCTCGGGCTGTGCCACGAACGCTACGGGTTCTACGAAGCCGCCGACTTCACGCAACACCGTGTAGGTTCGGGGTACGCCGTAGTCAAGAGCCATATGGCGCATCATATGGGCATGAGTATATGCGCCATTGCCAATACGCTGTGTGACGGAATCTTGCAGAAGCTGTTCATGACGAACGAGAAAATGAAGCGGGCAGGAGAACTCATGGAAGAAAAGATTATCGCAGGCGAACCCGTACTCGGCGCGCCCGAACGGCAAGATGAACAGGAAATGCGTATGAACGCGGATATTTTAGCGTCGGGGTTTAACATTACCAATCCGCGCCTGAACGTGTTGTCTAACGGGCAAATCAGCGTGATTACAAGCGACATCGGCGTGTCACAGACGTTGTGTGACGACGGTAAAGCGGCTCTGTTCCCGAGTTGTGACCTGTACAATCCGCGGGGAAGTCTGTGCGCGTTTATCGAGAATGAGGACGTCTACGCCTTTTATAATCACCCTAAACTGTCACGGTATAAGTCTAAGCTCCCCATTGAAAATTGCGTGGTATTCACCCAGAACACGTCGGAATATTTGAGCTGTTCCAAAACGCTCAAAACACAGATGGACGTGTTTTTGGACGAGGCAAAACCGGTGGAAATACGCAGTTTCAGGGCGGTGAACAAGGCGGCATTCAAGCGCAACCTGACGTTGGCGTGTTATCTCGAGCCTGCATTAGCGCGCGAAAAAGATGTGTTGGCACACCCTGCGTTCATGGATTTGTTCATAAAACTGCGATTTGATGAACAAGAGAAGTTGTTCATCGCCTCCCGTAAGGAGCGCGACGGCAATGATGAAACGGTCATGGCGATTGGGTTCGCCGAGTCTGACGAAGTAGATTTCACGTTTTCGTTCAACCGTGAACAAGTCATATCCCGTAACGGCGGAATCTTCTCCATGCTGACTAAAGCGCGTGACCGCACCATGTCTGTCACTGACGTACCCGCGCCCTGTATCCTGATAAAAGCCGATTTTGTCTTGGACGCGCATGAGAAAAAAGCCGTGCATATGTTCACTTGTTACGGCAACTCCGCAGACGAAACAATCGCACTCGCGCGAGAAATACGCGCCACGCATAAACGCCGCAAACTTGAACCGTCGGAGGAAATCATATCGCCGTTGGTGTCCAACACGATTTATGGGCGAATCACGCGGCGGTATTTGGGCAATATCCTGTACACGCCGCAGAACAGCGCGACTAAATCCAAAGCAGTATTGGCGAACAAAGCCGATTATCGCGAGATGTGGAAGTATGGCATATCGGGGGACGTACCCATTGTCCTGTACAAGCCTGACCGAGGCGCAGTAAACGGCGCGGACGTGGTAATCGAGATGAAAAAGGCTCTCACGCTTTGCCGCATTGAGTATGATTTAGTCATGCTCTACGACAATGATAAACAGAGGGCGTTGTATGAGGAAATACGCGGCGAAATCCACACCGAGGCGTATTTGTTGGACAGCCGCGCCACGCCGCAGGAAGACATCAACCTACTGAACGCGGTGGCGGCGTTGACGCTTAACTCAGGCGAAATTCTGCAACCCGTTTCGACGCGAGTCACCGCCGAGCCGCCCGAGTTGTTGCCTCTTTACTCCTGCGCCGCGCCCCCAATCAGTGATGACGACACCGCTGACGAAGCCGTATTGGACGCGGGGGCATACGTGGCGGAACAGCGCGACGAATACGGCGCGCCGCCTTGGAGCAACGTCCTTGCCAATTCACGATTCGGCACATTAGTGACCGATAGAGCGTTAGGGTTTACGTGGGCACTCAACAGCCGCGAATGTAAGCTGACTCCGTGGGTCAATGACCTGCGCGCGGATAATCGCGGCGAGTTACTCGTCCTGAAAACGCCGGGCGGATTGTTATATGACCTCATCGACGGTTCGCGAGCTACGTTCGCGCCCAACAAAGTGGATTACGCAGGCGTAGTCGGCAGCGGTAACGCGACAATCACGGCAAACACGTCCGTTCGGGTATACTCACGCGGAATGGGTAAGCGCGTTGTGTTGGAGCTTACGAACCATACCGACACGGCTCAAAAAGTTCAAGTTGCCTACTACACCGAACCCATTCTCGGCGTGGACGGAAACGGAACGAGCGCGAAACTAATCAAAACCCAAGTTATGGACAATACACTCGTCATGATTAACCCCGCAAACGGCACGTTGAGCGGAGCCATGACACTTTCGTGTGATAAACGGAGCCGATTCGTCACCGATAAAGCCGCGTTTTGGAGCGGTGATTGGGATTCGTCGAAGTCGGGCGGCATAGGCGCGGTGATTATCCCCATTGACTTGCCGCCCAAACGCAGTGAAAAAATCAAGTTTATTCTCTCATTCACGCAAAACATCGAGCAACCACTCACTATGGAAAAAGCACTCAGGCGCAAGAAAAGCACCGTCGTCCTGCCCGCTAAGGAGCTGAACACCGACAACACCGAATTAGCCGAGCTGTACAAACACTGGATACCATGGCAAGTCGTAGGCTGTCGCATATGGGCGCGGACAGGATTCTATCAAAATTCAGGCGCGTACGGATTCCGTGACCAATTGCAGGACTGTTTAGCCGCCGTGAAAATCAATCCGCAAATCGCAAAGACACAGATTCTGCGCTGTTGTTGCGCGCAATTCCCCGAGGGAGACGTTCTGCACTGGTGGCACGACCTCCTCAAAATCCGCAAAGGCGTACGCACGCGCTACTCCGACGATTTGTTGTGGCTTCCGTATGTGTTGGCAGATTATATCGAGCAGACCGGCGACAAGGCAATTCTCGACATCAAGACGCGCTATTGCACCGCGCCGACGTTGGGCGAAAAAGAGCATGAGCGATACGGCGAGGTAGAACCGTCCGAACTCAAAGAAACGGTGTATCAACACGCAAAACGCGCCTTAGAAAAAGCCGACAACACCTCCGACCGCGGGCTGTTGCTCATTGGCGGCGGTGACTGGTGTGACGGCTATAACCGCGTCGGCGCGGACGGCAAGGGCGAGAGCGTGTGGTTGTGTATGTTCTATGCCATGACCGCTAAAAAATTCGCGAAACTGGCACAACTCAAAGGCGACGTCAGCTATTCGGTAGAGTTAGAGGGAATTGCGGCGGGGTTAATCGCCAAAGTTGACGATTTGGCGTGGGACGGCGAACATTATCTCCGCGCGTTCTATGACGACGAAACGCCTATGGGCAGTAACAGCGTCAGCGGGCATTCGGCGTGCAAGATAGACTTGTTGCCGCAAGCGTTCGCGGTATTGGCAGAAATGCCGCAAGCCGAGCGTGTCAATGAAGCGATGAACAGCGCGTTGCGGGAATTGTACGACGCGGACAACCGCATCATTAAGTTGTTCACGCCGCCGTTTAATCGAGAAGAGGCGACTACCGCCTCCCACGACCCCGGCTATGTGCAGAGTTATCCGCCGGGTGTACGCGAAAACGGCGGTCAGTATTCCCATGCGGCGGTGTGGCTTGCGTTGGCGTGTCACCGATTAGGCATGAAAGACAAAGCGCGGGAATTAGCCGAGGCAATGTCTCCTGCAGGGCGCAACAAAGAGTACAAGACCGAGCCGTACTATCTCGTTGCGGACATCTACACCAACCCCAAGGCGTACGGGCGTGGTGGCTGGTCGATTTATACAGGCTCTGCGGGTTGGTACTACCGCACACTTGCCGAAATATACGGCGAAAAAGAATGATAACAAGACCGTCGGGAACACCGACGGTCTACATATCATAATAGCTCTTTAAAAACCACACGTCGCTCACTTCAAAACATCTGCCGTTGAGATAGTCTAAATGGCACGTTCCCTCAAAGGAGAATTGGAGCTTGTAACTGCACAATGCTTGTTTATTAGCGAAACCGTGCTGTTTATTGACGGCATTCTTGCCGTATTTGCCGTCCCCGAGTAACGGACAACCGATTGCCGCCATATGCGCGCGAATCTGGTGCGTGCGCCCTGTCAAAAGGTTGATTTCCGCGAGTGACAACCCCGCCCTCTCGTCAAGTATGCGGTATTTCGTCACGATTGTTTTGGAATCGGGCGTTTTATACGGCGTGACTTTTACGGTATTCGTCGCCTCGTTTTTGTGCAGAAACGCAGTCATCGTCGCACCTTTGACCTTAGGCGCGCCCACGAGTATGCACAGGTACAGCTTTGTCACCTGACGCAGTTTGATTTTTTCGTTCATCACTCGCAAAGTCTCGGCGTTTTTCGCGGCAATGACGATTCCCGCCGTGTTGCGGTCAATGCGGTTGCACAACGCAGGCTCAAAGGAGTTCTCGTTTTCGGGGACAAATTCGCCGTTCTTGTACAAGTATGCTTTGATGCGGTTAATCAGCGTGTCACGGTTCGCGTACGCACTGTTTTGCCCGCTATCCTCGTGGCAGAGCAACCCCACAGGCTTATCGCACAGCAGAATGTTCTCGTCCTCATACACGACATTGAGCGCGGCAGATACACCGTGAAACTTGTCCGCTTTAGTCGGCAGTTCCACGCCTGACTGTGTGTAAATGCCCACCACTTCTCCCTGCACTAACTTGCGTTCAGCTTGCCCGACACGTTTACTGTCGATTTTGACGTCTTTTTGCCGCAGAGCCTTGCGGATTACCCCGATGGTGTACCCCTGTTTGGTCAGGAATCGGTCGAGCCGCTGACCCGCGTCATTACGCCCGATTGTGTATTCTTTGAGCGTCACGACTTGCCCCCCGATTTACTGCCGCCGAATCCGCCCTTGAATGCCGACAGAATATTGCTCTCGAAACTAAAAGTGAGGTTTTGCTTTTCACGTTCACGTTTTAGCGCGAGTGTGAACAATTTGTCTAACAATTTCGGATAGCTCATGCCCACAGCCTCCCACAAATAAAAGCTCATACTGCCCGGGATTGTGTTGATTTCGTTGAAATAGACGCTATCACTGTCACAGTCTATCAAAAAATCAATGCGCGCCACACCTGCACAGCCGAGTGCCTTAAACGCTTTGACTGCCATTGCGCGAATTTCTTCACGGCGTTCGGGGGATATATCGGCAGGGATTTTACGTTTGAGTGACGCCATTCCCCCCGATTTCGCGCTTGATTTACCGCCCCTGCCAGACTTGCCGCCGCTTTTATACTTATCGTTAAAGTCTAAGATTTCGCCCGAGCCGAGAGGCTCCTCACACTCGCTTGCTTGGGCACTGTCCTTGTCGCCAAGTACACTGCAATTGATTTCGCGCAAGTTCGTCACCGCGCGTTCGGCAATAATCCTGTCCGCAAACAACAGCGCGTGTTCGATTGCGTCGGGCAAGTCCGACTGTGTTTTGGCGATTTTAATGCCGATACTCGAGCCGAGATTCATAGGTTTGAGGATTGCAGGAAGCCCGATTTTGTCGGTCACTTCGCCCAACACCGCCCCTTTATTCTCAATGTATTGTTTGGCAGTGAACGCCACACAGTCTAACATGGGAATGTCCGCAAATTGCCGCAGGACTGCTTTCTGAACGGCTTTGTCCATGCCCACTGCCGAGCTTAACACGTCACACCCTGCATAAGGAATGCCCTGCATTTCGAGGAAACCCTGCAACGCGCCGTCCTCCACATTCGTCCCGTGAACGCAAGGAAGTGCGATGTCGATACTCGCTAACGGCTTACGCAGGTCTGCTTTTTTAGCCGTGACTTCGTACAGCTTGCGGTCGATAATCGTTACTGCTTTGCTTTTGTTCAACAACCCCGAAATATCGGAATATTCGGCAATGTCACCCGCCGCGTCGCCCGTGTACAACGTGTTATCTTTGGTGATATACAGGGGGATTGGCGCGTACTTGTCGCGGTCAATGGCGGCGAACGCCTGCAACCCTGTAATAACCGACACTTCATGTTCGGTAGACTTTCCGCCGAAAAATACAGCTACTGTTATTTTCATGTTATGCTCCTTGGTATATAGCGGCGAAACGCCGCTTCTTTAGCGAGTTAAGGCGGGTTCCCCGCCGCAAACGAGGGGGTATGGGGCGTAGCCCCATTCAAAAGTTGTCCGGTAAATCGTTTTCGATTAAAATGATTTTTTTGGATTTTGATTGGAGTTCCGTTGCGAACTTCATGCCGTTGTTGAAACTGTCTGCAATGTGGATTTTATCTTTATCGAATCCAGCTTGTAACAACCCTTCGCGAATCGGCGGAGCTTGCCGCTCGCCGACTAACACAGCATAATCGCAACTTTCAGCGGCTTGGTTCCCAAAAGCGGCGTTCAGTTCTTGCGATTTCTCGCCGAGTGCGACCATACCCGGGGTAATGAGGATTTTGCACATTCCGTTTGCGTCGCCGATTAGCTTTAGCGCGTCAAGAGCGGCTTTTGCGCCTGCAGGGTTGGAGTTGAACGAGTCGTCAATAATCGTCATATCGTCGCGCTTGATGATTTGCAATCGGTGAGGCGCGCACTCCAGCCGCTTGACAGGCAGGAGCATTTCTTGCAAACTCACGCCGAGCGTCCGCGCTACAGCAATCGCCCCGACGATGTTTTGCACGTTATGTGTTCCGATTAGCAGAGTGGTAAACTCGGCTTTTTCGCCGTCAGGCGTGTGCAGCGTAAACGTCGTGCCTTTGTCGGACAGTGTAATGTCAGTCGCCCTGTACGCCCCCGATTTCGCGCCGTACGTGACGATTGTTTTGTCTTTGAGCGTTTTTGCGCGTTTCGCGACATTCTCGTTATCGACGTTGAGATAGACATTGCCGTCACTGCCGATTGTATCGGTAATACTGAACTTTTCTTCGATAATGTTGTCTAACGATTTCATAGTTTCCAAATGTTGCGCGCCTATGGAGGTAATCATAGCGTGGGCGGGTTTTACAATGTCGCACAACTCTGCAATGTCGCCTTTCCACATCATGCCCATCTCACAGATGAAGAACTCGTGGGTGGGTTTAAGCTGCCCGCGAACGGTTTTGACTACACCCATTGTGGTATTGAAACTTTCAGGGGTCATAAGCGTGTTATACTTCGCAGACAGCAGTTTGTGCAGATAATATTTCGTAGAGGTCTTGCCGTAACTGCCTGTCACGCCAATAGTGACTAAGTTGGGCATACTGTCAATAATTCGTTTCGCGTCTTTGATATACCGCGCGTTGTTGGCTTTTTCGATGGGCATATTTATAGTGTTAGCGATAATAGGCAACAGCGGCGCGAGCAGGATTAAAGCAAGCATAACGCGATAGTCCAGCAGATAGTATATGAAAAACAATGCGCCCGTGAAAAATAGCCACGTCGTCACACACATACGGATTACGCGCGGCGTATACACCAACGGTTTCTTGGCTTTACCGCCCGAGAATCCGCCGAAGTATACTTTGAACAAGTTGCGGCTCAACCACTTGAAGTGCGCGCCTGATTTGTACATATTAAGCTGAAACATATGCAGCGAGTCGCCGAATATGAACAGGCACAGAAGCGACACTAAAGTCACCGTAACGTATTGAGTCATTGTCATTTCACGTCCCCCAAGTATGAATCTATGATTTTCAAGAATAACGCCGGTTGCTCCAAAAACGCATAATGCCCTGCGTTTTTCATGACCGCAAGCCCTGCATTCGGCAGGAGTTTCTCCATTAACTGACCGTCAGACAAGGGCGTGGAATCGTCGTTTTCGCCCCAGATGAGCAGTGTGTCCTGCGGGACTTTAGCGAGCAAATTCGTCAAGTCTTCATTGACGATTTTGACCAAACATTGTCGCATAAGCGGTGATGCGGCTCTATAGTCTGCAGAGCCGTATTTTTGCCGCAGAGCCTCCGCTTTTTCAGGCGACAGTTTAGGCGTGATTAGCTTTTTGAGCTTGAACACGCGCGTCCGCACCCGTTGTGACAGTGTGCGTTTTGGCTTGATTCCTGCCGCGCCCGTGAAGATGATTTTACGCGGGTTAAGACGACCGTCCGACAATAACTTGAGCGCGATTCGACAACCGAGGCTATGCGCCAACAGCACGTCGGGGTTGACCCCTAACTCTGCGACGCAATCGGCATAGTCAGACACCCCCCACGCGTCGGGGGGTTCAGGCGTTTCGCCGAACCCGGGCAATTCGGGGAGGATTACGGTGTGCGTTGCGGACAGGTGCGCCGTCAATCCAGCGTATACCGCTTTATCGCACCCCCAACCATGCAGAATGAGTATTGTTGGCTTAGTCATGATACCTCTCGCGTTGCGCGCTTTCTTTATTATGCTGCGCTGTCAAGCAACACCGCGGACGGGCAAAGCCCACCTTATGGGTTGCTCTTCTATGATATTATACTATGTTATTCAGAAAAAATCAAGATAATGTTTGACATTCGTTCAAAAATGTGTTATGATGTTTATTGAATAGTGTCAATACATGACATTATCAGCAGTAAGGAGTTAATATGAAAACTTGTACAAATTGCGGCAAACAATCCTACAGAGTAGAATCAAAGTTTTGCTTAGGTTGTGGGGCGAGCATTGCGGACACGCCCGTCGATAAGCCAAACATCAACATCTGCAACAACCCCGACTGTGAGTATCACAAGTCGCAGTTCATCTATCCCGATGACGCGCGTTTTTGCGACATCTGCGGGACGTCTACGGCGTTCGCAAGCTGAAGCAATGACAGGGCGTGCCCTGTCTGTACATATTGGCAACCTCCGAAAACCTCGCCGCATTTTCGCGGCACAGGCTTTATCCGTCATTTTGCACAAAAATACTCGTTAATACACAAAGTATTGCCTGTGTTTTTTGTGCAAAAGCACGAAAAAATCTGCACGGCGAAAAATGCACCGAGGTTTTCGGAGGTTGCCTATTGATTGTGTAAGGGAGAATATAAATGGCTAAGAATAACAATTATCAGACAAAAAAAGCAGAGCCTAAAAAAGCAGAAAAAACAGAAACAAACTTGGAAATAGCGGACGCGGGCGCGAAAAAAATCAACGACTCGGTGGTGATTGCCGTTATACTCGGCGCGGCGGTCTTGATTACTGCGATTGTGCTTGCCGTAATGACATGGGGTAACAACGAATCTATCGACGATGACCCGACCGGGCATGAAGTCATAGACGATGAGGAGGACGAACTTCTTAAAGAGTTTCCTTTGGGCGTTCCCGAGCAATACGATAACTTAGCGTTGCGTACTGAGTATTCGGCGAGCAACGGTTTGGACGATAACGGCTACTGGATTGACGCCAAAGCGACCGACGTTGTGGATTTCGGCAAATGGGATTGGCGCAACATGGAAGTGCCTTATTTCATGGACGATGTAATAAACGAAGAGGTGGAGGAGCGAATCAAAGCACTTTTTGAGGAGTTTCCGCTTGAGCGAATCAAAGTCATTGACCGCGAAGTCAAAAAAGGCGATGTCGTGAACATTGACTTTGTGGGGTACGTGGATGGTGTAGCGTTCGATAACGGCAGCAGTGAGGGAATGGGGGCGGAAGTAGTCGCGGGCGGAAAAGATTTCGTTGACGATTTCTTAGACCAAATCATAGGCAGAAAACCCGGCGACGGAGAGTTTGACATAAATGTGAAGTTCCCTAATAAGTATGAACAAAACCCCGATTTGGCAGGCAAACCCGCTGTGTTCAAAACAACAGTCAACTTCATTTTAGAGGACGAAGATAAAGACGTTTACGTCAAACGCAACTTCAACGAGGCGTTCGGTTGGAAAACAGAAAAAGCCTACCGCAAAGGCATTACCGATATTATCGTGCGCGAACGCTATGAAGACCATATGTCAGACTATTTCGAGAAATACGTCACGGTGGAAATTCCGCATAATGTCCTGCTCACGTCTGTCGAAAACTCCATTCGCTGGCACCAGTCGGTAGCAGACGAAAACGATGATTTCGGGACGTTCAGCGAGTATCTCATAGACGCGTTGTCTCTTAATGTTGACGAGGGAGAAGAGCCGACAATCCGCGAAATGGTACGCAGATTGCGCCCGGGGGCTGAACGCCGATTGACTAATCAACTGATTTTCCAAGCAATCGCCGAGGAGCTGAAACTCAACCCCACCGAGGAAGATATGCGCGGTTATTTGGATTCACGCGGGGGAAGAAAAGTTAAGATTGACGAAGCCGTAGAAGTCCCCGGTATGGCGTCGCTCAAGAATGAAACAATCGGGTGGATGGTGCGTAACTATCTTATCGAGAACTCCGTGAAACAAGACGTTCCGCCGCTTGCGGATTGATGGGGGAGAGAATGAAACTAACACGCAGCCAAAAGCGGGAAGGCTCATTCCTTTTGATGTATCAGTCATCACTGAACGACGATGCGTTTGAGGAAATTGTCGCGGCGAACGTGAGCGAATTTGAAATGTTCCTGCCTGATGAAACGGTCACGGAGACGGCGAAAGCCGCGTTGGAGTACGCCGACAGCGCGGACGCTCTCATCGGAACGTATTCACCTACGCGCAGTGTGGCAAGGATTTCAAAAATCCCACTGACTATCATGCGGTTGGCGTTGTATGAGATGAACTGTGTCAGCGAAGAGGACGTTCCGGATAAATCCGCCATTAACGAGGCGATTGAGCTGTGCAAGAAGTATGCGGGCGAAACCGACGCGAAGTTCGTGAGCGGTTTGCTCGGCGCGTATTACAAGAGCAAACACAATGAATGAGCCCTTGTTTGCCGATGTAACAGAACAGCCGATTGTCACAGTGTCGCAGGTTAATCGCAAAATCGCGGACTTGCTCAAAAGCGATAAAACCTTAGCGGGTTTGTACATTGACGGCGAAATATCCAACTTCACACACCACCGCTCGGGTCACTTGTATTTCACGCTGAAAGACGAGGAATCGTCCGTTAAAGCGGTGATGTTCAAGGGTTCGGCACAGTCGTTAGACTTCGCGCCGGAGTCGGGCATGAAAGTAACGGTCAAGGCAGATGTTCGCGTGTTTGAGCGTGACGGGCTGTATCAGTTGTATGTGTTTGAGATAGCTCCGCAGGGTATGGGCGCGCTGTACGCTAAGTTCATGGCGTTGCGACAACGGTTGGAAGCGGAGGGATTGTTCGAGCAGAAACGCTCTATTCCGCGTAACCCTGTCACAATCGCGGTGATTACCGCCGATACGGGGGCGGCATTGCAGGACGTGTTGAATATACTCGGGCGGCGCAATCCGCTTGTGAAAGTCCTGTTGATTCCGGCGTTAGTGCAGGGCGCGAACGCGCCTGCGTCGTTGATTGGCGCAATTCGCACGGCGCAGACGACTACTGCCGACGTGATTATTTTTGGGCGCGGCGGCGGTTCGATTGAGGATTTATGGGCGTTTAATGACGAGGCACTTGCCCGGGAAATATTCGCCAGCGCGATTCCGACGATTAGCGCAGTCGGACATGAGGTTGACTTCACGATTGCCGATTTTGTCGCCGACTTACGCGCGCCTACGCCGTCCGCGGCGGCGGAGTTGAGCGTGGGGGACGTGGGCGAAATCTATGACAGCTTGAGCGCGGTTCAAGCAAACTTACGGCTCGCGTTAAACCGATTCATCACCCTGAACGCACAGCGCGTGGATGCACTCGGGCGGGAGTTATACGCCAAGTCGCCCTCGGCGCGGCTCAACGTGTACGGCGAACGCTTGGACGTGTTTGAACGGCAGTTAGCGTCGGCAATGCAAACAAGCATAGCGAATAAACGCCAGCAGTTGATTACACAGATGAAGCAGATTGACGCGCTTAGTCCGCTGAAAGTTCTCACACGCGGATACTCCATTGTGACGGACGAAAAGGCGAACAAAGCAGTGATAGATTCGGCGGATTTGCGCGTGGGTGATGACATCAGCGTACGTCTGCACAAGGGTAAAATCAAGGCGAAGGTTAAAGAGGTGTTACATGGGTAATAAACTTAATTTTGAACAGTCATTGGCGCGGCTAACCGAAATCAGCACGGCAATGAACAATTCTAACTTGGAGTTGGAGGAATCACTCAAGCTGTACGGCGAGGCAGTAGGGTTGATTGATATATGTAAACGCCGAATCGAGTCGGCGAAGTTAGAAGTAACGCGAATTGAGGGTACTGAACAAAAATGAGCGAACAGGAGTATCGCAGTGCGTTTGAGGCGTACCGCGAAATCGTAGAAGTTGAACTAAAACAGGCGTTACACGGCGATTCACGCGTGGACGAGGCGATGCGCTACAGCACTCTGGGCGGCGGTAAGCGCGTACGCGGCGTGTTGACTTTGGCGTTCTGCCGCGCGTTCGGCGGAGACGTTGGCAAAGCCGCACCTGTTGCGGCGGCGATTGAAATGGTACAGGCGTTCTCGCTCATTCATGACGACTTGCCCTGTATGGACGATGACGATATGAGGCGCGGTAAGCCCGCCTGCCACAAGCGGTTCGATGAGGCGACGGCGTTGCTCGCGGGTGACGCGCTGTTAGCGAATGCGTTCAACACAGCGGCGGCGGCAATGTTCCTGCCCAAGAGTATCAAACCTAATCATGCGGTGTCGGTGGTGTCTGCGTTGTCGGGCGCGGTCATGGAAATGATTCGCGGGCAACAGTTGGATATGGACTACGAGTCGAGCAAAAAACTATCGGAAGACGATATTCTCGGTATGTATAACCGCAAAACCTGCGCGCTGATTAGCGCGGCGTGTGTGTGTGGGGCGATTTGCGCGGGCGCAAGCGAAAAGAATCTGCACAAAGCGCGCAGTTACGGCGTTGCACTCGGGTTGGCGTTTCAGATGACTGACGATTTGCTTGACGTTGATTCTGAAAAGCACGACAAGAAAACCTACGCGACGGTATTCGGCAAGGCAAAAACTAAGGAAAAAGCGTGGGAGTATGCGGACAGTGCGGTGAAAATCGCAGGAAGTATCCCCGACAGCGCGTTTCTGAAAGAGATGGCTATTATTCTTAACAAGAGAGAGGTTTGATTTACAGATTATTTATATAATGTGGAGGTTTATATGGAAGGTAATTATTGTGGTAATTGGAGCAGTAATGGTGAATCATTGGAAATTCAAAAAGAAAATAAAATATTTACTTGCACTCTTTCAAGAAACAATATAGGAATAATGTTTGAAAATGACTTAGTGGTATCAGAATTTGATGCTGATACTAAAACCGCTGGTATAGGAGTGTACAGCCAAATTGGTGACGGAAGTTCTATTTATGCTTTATGGTCATCTAACAACATTAAAGGACAATTGGGTTCTGGCATAGCATTGAAATGCGACAATTCTACTGGGTATGTTGGTGATTATAATGTGCAATATTTTATCGGAAACCAAGAACGTGGTTCTTTTTTGGTTAAAATCAATAAAACAGAAAACGAAAAAATTTACAAATTGTTTTGGTTTTTAGAAAACAAAAATGTACTTCACGGTATTGGTTTTTTAATTGGTGACAGCCTTGCGTTTGCGTGGGGAAATATTGAATGTAAATTTGATTTTAATAAATTTTGTTATTGTGTTGATAACAGAGAAGAAAGATTAGTGAGGCAAACGGTTAAGTGGGATTCCGATAAAATAGAGAATATTGATTATATAAGGTGTTAATCGCATTATAAGCAAAATGTGCAGGGTCATCTGCAAATCAAACGACAAAGGAGTATAAACCTTGTGAATATAAACGCTTTTGTGAACAATAACATACTATGGGTGTTGCCGATATTCAGCTTTATCGTGGCGCAGATGTTGAAGTACGTCATCTACGCGATTCAGTATCGCGTGTTGCGGAAAGAGCGGCTCACGGGGGCGGGGGGAATGCCCTCGTCGCATTCGTCGGGCGTGTGTACGATGATGGTGCTGATGGCGCGCACGTATGGAATGTCGTCACCGTATTTTGCGCTTGCGTTGATGTTCGGGCTGATTGTCATGTATGACGCGGCGGGCGTTCGCAGGGCGGCAGGGTTGCACGCAAAGGTGATTAACGTCCTCAAAACGAGTATAGACGAGATGGGCGGCGAGGTTGAGGGAGAATCGGTACAGCGCGAGAAGTCTCTGCGTACGGGTGACCCGCGCCGTCACAGGCGCGCAAGCGGTAAGCCGCTCAAGGAGTTCGTGGGGCATACGCCGTTAGAAGTTTTATGCGGCGCGGCATTGGGCATTGCGATTGGTTTTGTGTTCTGAAGCTGAAGTGGCTTATGGGGAGGGAAAAGACAAATGAACAGATATGAAATCGTTTTGTATTGGAGTGAGGAAGATAATGCGTTCATAGCGGAGGTTCCACAACTTGCCGGGGGCAGTGCCGACGGTGCGACAAGAAAAGATGCACTCGATAATGTAGAAATTATTATACAAGAATGGACTGAGACAGCGCAGGAAATCGGCAGAGAATTCCCCATTCCGCATAGACGGTTGGAAAGTGCTTAGGCAATAATAAATGTACAAATTCTTAAACAAAGACATTTCGCCCGACAGGCTCAAAACTTTGTCAGGGACACAGTTGAAACTGCTGTGCAGGGAAATACGGCAGTTTTTAATCAAGACCGTTTCAAGAACAGGCGGGCATTTAGCCTCCAATCTCGGGACGGTTGAATTAACGGTTGCGCTCCACAAAGTATTCGACAGCCCGCGCGACAAAATCGTGTTTGACGTGGGGCATCAGTGTTATGCCCACAAGCTGTTGACGGGGCGGTTTGAACAGTTCGCAACATTACGGAGCGAGGGCGGCGTGTCGGGGTTTCCGCGACAAGCCGAATCACCGCATGACGCTTTTATCGCGGGGCATTCGGGGGTGTCGGTGTCGGCGGCTCTCGGAATCGCTGAGGCGTTGCGACAATCAGGCGCGCCGCACAAGACGATTGCCGTCGCGGGGGACGGTTCATTCACCGACGGCGCGATTTACGAGGGGTTGAACAACGCGGGCAAGTCGGGCGCGAACCTGTTAGTCATTCTCAACGATAACGGCATGAGCATTTCCAAGAACACAGGCGCGTTCGCGGCTTATTTATCGTCACTGCGCGCTAATCGCAAGTATCACGCAACGAAACAAAACGTCAAGGCATTTTTGGGGCAGAGCGCAGTGGGCGAGGCGGTGAGTGACGCTGTTTCAGCGACTAAAAAAGTCGTCAAGAACACGGTGTACTACCGCAACACACACGGCAATCTCTTCGAGAACTTAGGGTTCAAATACTACGGTATTGTTGACGGTCACAACCTTGAAGAGTTAGTCAACGTGTTAGAGCTGACGAAACTGATTGATACGCCCTGCCTCATTCACGTCAACACCAAAAAAGGCAAGGGGTTCAAGCCTGCCGAGCGCAACTCGGGGGAGTATCACGGTGTTTCGGTAGGTCTTTGTGAAAGGCTTTCTGAAAAATCTGCCGAAAGCAGTAAAAACCGCCAAACGGTGGCTTATTCTCAGGTATTCGGTCAAACAATCGCCGACTTTGCTGAACACGACGAGAGTATTGTGCTGATTTCGGCGGCGATGAAATACGCTACGGGCTGTAACTATTTTAACGACCGTTTCCCCGAGCGGTTTTACGACTGCGGAATCGCCGAGGGTCACGCAGTCACGTTCGCGGCAGGGTTAGCAAGTGTTCGTGACAGTAAATCGCCGCCTGTAACGCCCGTGTTCGCCGTGTACTCGACGTTTTTACAGCGCGGGTTCGACCGATTGTTGCACGATGCGGCAATCGAGAAACAGCATATTGTGTTGGCAATCGACCGCGCAGGTGTAGTGGGTGAGGACGGCGAGACACATCAAGGTGTGTTCGATGTTGCTATGCTGTCGGTCATTCCGGGTGTCACTTTGTTCAGCCCCGCGAATGTCGGGGAGCTGAAAGAGTGTCTCCGCAAGGCGTTATACGAAATCAACGCGCCTGTAGCCGTGCGTTATCCGCGCGGTGCGGCGCGAGCGGGCGAGTACACAGGGGAGTGGCGGCTGTTCGCCAAACAGTCAGGGCGGCTGGTTGTGACGTACGGTAGGCTTACAGAGAAAGCGTTGGCGCGGGACTGTGATGTGATACAGCTTGTTCGCATCGTGCCGTTGCCCGAGGAGGCAGTAGCGGCGGCGGCGGAGTATAGAGACATTGTGTTTTGGGAAGAGGGCAGTGAACGCGGGGGAATCGGCGAGGCACTCCTGCTTGCGCTCACGCGGCGCGGCTGGCGTGGGAAGTACGACATTAAGGCAGTCACCGATTTTATACCCTGTGCAGACGCACAAACACAGTTACGGAGGATTATTACATGACGGCTCATCGCGTTCGCGATTCTCACAATACTCCTTACACCGCCGTTCACGTTCATCGCGCACACGCTGTTGCTTTTTTTCAATAACGGCGATTGCAAAAAGCGTATCGGAAAGCAAGTCAAACAAAACCGCAAGCATTTCGATTTCTTCGACTCTCTTATCCTTCGCCATAAGCGAAGCAATATTATTCACAATGGCGGCAAGCTCCGCCGCATTACAATCACAATCCAGATTATTCATGGTATAGCATATGATAAGACTTGATAAAGAATTACACGCGCGGGGTTTGGCAAAAAGCCGCAGTGTCGCCGCCGCGTTAATCGCGGACGGCAAAGTTACCGTGAACGGTGTGGTGGTGACTAAGCCTGCACTCGCGGTCAGCGACGGCGACTGTCTGCAAGTCAGCGACTACCCTAAATACGTATCACGCGGCGGCTACAAACTCGGGCACGCGTTGGCGCATTTCGGCATAGACGTCGCAGGCAAAATCTGCCTTGACGCAGGCGCGAGTACGGGCGGATTCACCGACTGTATGCTACAATCGGGGGCGCGCCGCGTGTACGCGGTGGACGTGGGTACGAGCCAGCTTGACGCGCGTTTACAGGGGGATTCACGCGTTGTGTCACTCGAGCAGTGTGACATCAGAACAGCAACTCTTCCGGAAAAAGCAGACTTCGCCGCCGCAGACGTGTCGTTCATATCCGTAAAGCTGATTCTGCCCGAGGTGCGGCGACTCATTCAGGCGAGCGCACACGTTATCGTGTTAGTCAAGCCGCAGTTCGAGTATGGCAGGAAACACAAGGGCGTCATCACCGACCGTAAAGTTCATGAGAAAATCGTCGCCGACGTTATCGCCTTCGCGGAGGGGTGCGGTTTCGCGGTGTGCGGCGTGTGCGAATCGCCCATATTGGGCAAATCGGGAAACAAGGAGTTTTTGGTAGACCTCCTCGTAAACTCGGAGTGAGCGAAAAGTTACAGCGAATTTTTCGCCGGACAAGGCGAATTTTCGCAGTAGGCTTTGTGCCTTTCAAGAAAATTCAACGCAGTATGGCGGATAAATTCGCTATATTTTCGCCAAGAGCGAGTTTACGAGGAGGTCTGTATGCTTGTGCATTTAGTTACAAAAAAAGAAGAACATCAAAGCGCAGTGTACGACAATGTCCTGCACAAGTTAGACGAGTTGGGCGTCGGCGTAGTGGGTGACATTGCCGCGTGTGATGCGGTTGTCACGATTGGCGGCGACGGGACGATTCTGCGTGCAGGGCGGGGCGCGGCAATGGCGCGTAAGCCGTTGTTAGGCATTAACACAGGGACGTTAGGGTTCATGGCAACGCTTGAGACGGACGAGTTGGACAAGTTGGCGCGGCTCAAAACCGCCGATTATTCCATCAGCCGCCGTATGGCGTTGTCTGTGGAGTGTTTGCAAGAGTCGCATTTGGCACTCAATGACGTAGTGTTACACCGCGCGGCAACGGCGCGATTGCCCGAATTCACGGTACTGCGCGGAGATACCGAAGTGTTGAAAATCCGCGCGGACGGCATGATTGCCGCGTCGCCTACGGGTTCAACGGCGTACTCGTTATCGGCGGGCGGCCCGATGATTGAGCCTGAATTAGAGTGTTTTTTGCTTACCGCAGTCTGCCCTCACACGCTGTTCAACCGCCCTATGATTTTCTCGCCCGAATCGCGCCTGCGTATTTGTACCAACAACGTGTCGGTCATTGTTGACGGCAACATGGTGGCGGAGTATACCGAGAACAGCACTGTTACCGTCACCAAGTCGGCACATTATCTTGACTTGATTGACATTGACGGCAACAGTTTCTACAACTCGATTCATAATAAACTGATGAAGCCTTTGAAGTAACATGGAGTTGATATGAATAACAAACGACATCAGGAAATTCTCGCGATAATTCGCGATACAGAAGTCACCAATCAAGATGTGTTGATTGACGAGTTGCGCCGTCGCGGATTCGTGGTGACGCAACCCACCGTATCACGCGATATTGCGCGGTTAGGGTTGCGAAAGTCGCTAACGGATAAGGGCGTGTATTGCTACTGCGTACCCGAAACACTCAAGACTAAAAAGTTTGCGGGTGTGTTCTCGCAAGCGGTGCGGAGCATAATGCCCGCTTTGAACACAGTCGTCGTCAAGACGTATCAGGGCATGGCGTCGGCGGTGTGCGTCGCGCTCGAGACAATGGAAATTCCCCTCGTGGTGGGGTCAATCGCAGGGGACGACACAATATTCATAATGACGCGTTCAGAGAAAGACGCGGCAGAGTTAGTCGTAAAACTAAGGAAATTGCTATAGGGAATAATGGGTATGCTAAAGGAATTGTATATTGAAAATCTTGCCATAATTGAAAAAGCCGTCATAACTTTTGAGGGCAGTTTTAGCGCGTTCACAGGCGAAACAGGCGCGGGGAAAAGCATACTCATTGGCGGAATCAACGCCGTACTCGGCGAGCGCGTGAGCAAAGACATAGTGCGCGCGGGGGCGGACAAAGCAGTCGTCACTGCGTTGTTTCAGTCGGGAGAGAGAGAGCTGTTGCTCACGCGGGAAATCGGCGCGTCGGGCAATTCCATTGCGCGAATCGACGGACGCACTACTACCGCCTCGGAACTCAAAGAAGTCGCGGTGGGGTTGATTGACGTTCACGGACAGCACCAGACGCGCCTTATTACGTCGGCGGACGTGCAACTCGCGCTGATTGATTCGTTCGGCAACATTTCAAAGGTAGAGTATACCGAGGCGTTTCGGGCGTTTTCAGAAGTGTCTAAACGCTTGAAAAGCCAAACGCAAGCCAACGCATTCAGAGAAGAAAAAATCGAAATTCTCACAAGCAAAATTGCCGATTTAGAGCCCTACAAGCTCAAACGCGGCGAAGAAGACGAAGTGTCCGCACAGCTTGACAGACTACGTAACGTGCAACACATTTCCGACACGCTGAATCGTGCGTATTCGGCGTTAGCGTCAGACTCGGGCGAGGAATTCGGAGCGGTTGACTTGTTGAACATTTGCAAAATCAGCATGGGTGAGGCGGCGAAGTATGTCCCCGAATGTGCGGCATTGCATGAAAGGTTGGCAGAGCTTGCCATTGAAGCTGCCGACATCAAAAGCGAAATCGCGCCGTTGTTGACCGAGAAAGCACACGCCGAAAAACTGCCCCTGTATGAGGAGCGTATGAGCGATTTTTTGCGACTGCGCCGCAAGTATAACGTGAGCGATATAGACGAGTTAGTGGAGGCACTTGACGAGTGGCGCGAGGAGTTATCCGCGTTGCATAACAGCGACGTGAATCTGCAAAAATTAACGGACGAGAAAGCGGCACTCGGCGTACGTGTGCGCGAGTTGGGCGACGCACTCAGCCGTGAGCGCGAACGCATCGCGCTGTCGTTGTCTGCGCGAATCTGTGATGAATTGGCGTACTTGGATATGCCCAATACGCGGTTAGTGTTCGCGTTGCGGCGCGATAAAGTCACCATCAGCGGAATGGACACGGCAGAGCTGTTAATCGCCGCCAACAAAGGCGAAGAACCTAAGCCGCTGTCCAAGATTGCCAGCGGCGGTGAGCTGTCGCGGATTATGCTTGCAATCAAGAGCGTTCAGGCGGACGGCGACAACGCAACCATGATTTTTGACGAAATCGACGCGGGAATCAGCGGACGCGCCGCGCACAAAGTCGGGCTGAAAATGCGCGAACTCAGCCGTGGGCGGCAGGTGTTGTGCGTCACGCATTTGGCGCAAATCGCGGCAATGGCTGACCATCACCTGCTGATTGAAAAAGCCACCAAGTCGGACGGACGGACATATACGGCAGTGCGCCACATTGTCGGCGAGGAACGCAAACGCGAAGTCGCGCGGATTATTTCGGGCGACGACGACGAGTTGTCGTTAGCCAACGCTGAACGACTGTTGTGTCGAAATGGCGTGTAGCGCAATATGGGGCTCCGCCCCAAACCCCGCGAGCTTTTTGAAAAAAGCTCGACCAAAAACTTTATAAATCAACAATTAAAGCAGGGTACGTTCCCTGCTTTTTGTGTTACATAATATACTTACATATATATCACAATAAAAGTAGTTATATTATAATAAATAATGTATTGATATAATTGTTATAATATAAATTATGGTGGTGATGACAATGAATGATAAATTTCGTATACCTGTTCCTAAATTGCGCGGAGAAGATAATCACTCAAGCGTGACGGTGCGAATGGCTAATGACTTGGTTGACAGATTGGAAAGCATTGCAGGAAAGACAGGATACAGCCGTTCACGGGTAATCATTATGGCGTTAGAATACGCTTTAGACCGACTTGAAATTGATGAGCAAGAGCAGACGCATGAAGAAGTTTAAGCAAAATCTTCCGTTCATACTCACAATGGCGGCGTTCACGACAGCGTGCGCTGTCTTAAGTGTACTTGCGATTCGCAACGAGCCACAGTATGTCCGACTCGTCCCAAGCAGTACAAGCGTATCCGACGCGTCTGACACAATAGACACGCCCGCCACAGCGGAAGAATCGCCGCCGCTCAACATCAACACCGCCACGGCTGAAGAGTTGCAGACGCTTCCGGGAATCGGAGCGTCGCGCGCCGCCGACATCATCGCGTATCGCGAGGCGAACGGCGGATTCTTGTACATTGAGGAGTTATTGCAAATCAGCGGTATCGGGGACAAGACGTTCGAGAATTTACGCGAATTAGTGTGCGTGGAGTAAGAAAAACCCGGTGTTTCCCCACCGGGTTTTTCGTTTTGGTTAATATATGCTTATCAACTTTATTTTCTGTCCACGCCCAATAATTAAACATAAACAGTTGCCTATATAATAGTATACCATGCTTCACCGCATTTGTCAAGACGTTTCACGCAAATCTTTTCGACAATTTATGCAAACCGCATAAAAACCAACGTCAGCGCGCCGACAGCCATAGCGGCGATAACGAAAATCCACTTGAGGGACATCGCCTTGTCGTCTGCCGTTTCGTTGACAGGGCGTGGCAGAAGTTTCGCTTGTTGCAAAGCGTTCAAAAGCGGTTTGTACAGCATAATGGCGAACACCGCGTTGAGCGTGCCTTTGAACAGGTTGAACGGCGCGTACACCGTCGCCAACATTCCCCCCACTATTTCTCGTACTTTAGAGGTAGGGAGAAATTCAACAGGGTTTGAACCCGGGACAGGGATTTCTATATAAATCGGAGTCAGCAGATAATTCCACAGTACCATCACCGCCGTGACGCTCAACACGCCTGCGATTAACCCCATGACCGCGCCCTGCAACGTCTTGCGCTTGCTGTAGATGATACAGGCGGGCAGTACGAACGCGCAGGTTGACACCACGTTCATAATCATGCCAATCCAGCCGCCTCCGCCAAACGTGAACATCTCAATCACAGACACGACGAATGACATCAGCACCGCCGCGAACGGCCCATAAAGGAACGCGCCGAAAAGAATAATCATGTCTTTTATATCAAAGTTCAAGAATGGCGCGGCAGGAACAAGCGGCGGCAGGAGCGTGAAAACGTACGTTGTAATCACCGCTAACGCGGACAACATTCCCATTGTCGCTAAGTTCTTGGTCTGAAACGCGTATTTGGGTGCGGTTGAGATTGCTTTTTTTGCGTTATTATTTTCTGCCATTTGTTTTCCTTTCAGAACGTGTACCAATAGCCTGAGCGTGAAAAAATTTGAGTGAATTTTGTGCCATGCAAGGCAAATTTTTTGTAATGCTTTGTGCTTTGCGAAAAATTTTAACGATGCAGGGCGCGAAATTCGCTAAATTTTTATCGTGAACGGATATTGATACACGTTCTCGTAGAAAACGCCCTCGGAGATGCCACCCGAGGGCGTAATTTTTTATTTAGAGAGCTTTTACGCCGCGCGATTTTGTGCCACTTTCGTTGTATACTTATCGGTGGTATCCTGTAAAGCGATTGCGGACGCTCCGTACCACGCAGTCACGTTCTGAGTTACATCACCACCGTCGCCATTAAAGCCTGTAACTGTGCCCTGCAGCGAATTCAAAATCGGGAATGCGCCGAATATAAAGCCGTCATTAGTCATGTTCGCGTTTTTTATGCCCACGCTTGTTCCGTTAGTCAAGTTCTGAAATTTTGAGTGATACGCCACGACAACACGCAAATCGCTGTCAACCATTGCATAGTAATACCCGTCAATCTCGGCGGATTTCATGAACTGCGTCAACTGCCCTTTGATAAAGTTGAACGATGTGACATTCGCGAGGGCTGTCTCGTTTCCTCCGCCATCAAGTTTCATTTCTAATTTCTCACCGGTTTTCTCATACCGAATGTAAAAATACTTACCGCTAATTGCGGCGTCATCACGCGTTTTAGTATCCCACGTAAACTCCATGGGTGAGTTATCGTAGTCCATCACGTTTAAGAAAGTTTGCTGGAGTGCGAAGTAAAACGACGTCGCGTGGGAGTTAGAGCTTCTGCCCTCGGCGCGGCGGTTATACGCAATCGCATTCGGAATCGCCACTGCCGACATAATCGCGATAATGGCAATAACTATGACAAGCTCCACTAATGTGAAACCTTTCTTGCTCCGTGCTTTATGTAAATATTTCAACATAACAACGCCCTCCTGTATTCTACAGCTATAGAGTTATTATAACACGCTGTTTCGCTATTGTCAAGGGTTTTCGCTAAAATATTTTCATAACATTATACAAAAAATTTCACAACAATTGCCCGCGCTTGTTATACAACGTCCCTGCTCCTAAGTATAGACAGAGAAACACCGACAGGCAGGTTACGGTGCATATTGCAATGATGATGGCGATTTGGTACAGGATTGCCGTGGTGGGCATTGTACCTGACAGGATTTGCCCGGTCATCATGCCCGGCAGAGAGATAATGCCCATACCCAACATGGAGTTGAGCGTGGGGAGCAGAGCCGTCTCAATCGACGCGTTCACGAAAGGCGTGAGGGCTTTTCGCGGCGTTACGCCCATGTCTAAAAGCGTGTCGATTTGGTTGCGGTTCGCGGTGATGTTATCGTTGAATGCGCGCAGACCGAGGCTCATTCCCGTCATTGCATTTCCTATGACCATACCGCTGATGGGGATTGTGTATTGTGCATTGAACAAGCTCACACCCACGATTGCTGTGATAAAAAAGCACACGACGCTAATCCCTGACAGGCTGAGCGACAACGCGGTAATAACCTTGAACCGTTTATTTATGTTTTTATTCCTGTGCAAAACCATGTAAACGGCGAACGCAGTCATGAGTGCCAAATAAGCAAGTGTGAACGCGGGGTGCGGGTTCTCGAAAATGAACGTGAGTATTAACCCCGCCAACACTAACTGCACAGTCATGCGACAGCTTGCAACGATTAACAGTTTTGTCTGCGCGATTTGCCGATTCTTCATAATCAGCAAAACGACAATGAGGAGCAGGTACACAAGCGCGAACTGCCCGATATTAAGCGCGATTATATCGTTCATAACGTCACCACCCTGTCCGCGAATATTTCGGTAATCGCGCTGTCATGCGATACGACAATCAGCGTCATGCCGTTATCGCGGCAATGTGCCTTGATGTTAGTCATGACTTGTACCGCCGTCTGCGTGTCTAATGCGCTTGTCGGTTCGTCCAACAGCAGGACTTTCGCGCCAAGTGACAGGTTCACCGCCAAGAACACACGTTGCCGCTCACCACCCGACAATACGCCGCACTCGTTAGTCATGGACAAATCGTCGGCACAACACAGCGAGAGACAGTCATTAACAGTCGATTCGTTGGGGTAAGGGCGGTCTAAATAAGCGTGAAACGCCCCGAAGTTTTGCACGATTGTCTTGTCCGCAAACAGGTAGGGCGACTGTCGCACGAGAAGAACCTCACGGCGATACGCCGCAGTGTCGTCGTCGAGAATGGCGTTCACATCTCTGCCTTTATAGGTAACAACGCCCGACGTGGGGGAAATCGTCCCGTTGAGCAGCCGCAACAGTGTAGACTTGCCCGAGCCGCTTTTGCCGCATACGAAAACAACGCCGCCCTCCGATATTTGCACATCAGAGTAGCGGACGATGTTTTTGTAGTCTACGTTATCAAGCGTGAACATTAAACCTCCACGGAAACCCCGAGCGAGTGGGGGTTCGCTTAAATTTTTTCGCCAGACGAGGCGAAATTTTGCCGCAAGGCTTTGTGCCCTTGCAAAAAATTAACGCAGTATGGCGAAAAATATATTGCAAAGATGTGGTATTCAATAAGTCAATCCGCTATATAATCCTCACAGACACGACTTTGTCAATCGCCTTGATTTTATCAGCGAATCCGTCGCATTTGCCGCTGATGTCCAACACCGAATAAGCATAGTCTTTCTTAGAACGGCTCTCCATATTCTCGATATTACCGTTGCTGGAAGATATTGCAGTGGTGATTTGTTCAATCATGCCGCCCTCGTTCTTGTGAATGACGCACAGCTTGAAGTCGCCTGTCTTATTCATGGACAGATTGGGTAGATTGACGGAGTTTTTAATGTTGCCGTTCTCAATGTAGTCAATAACTTGATTGACCGCCATAATAGCGCAGTTGTCCTCGCTTTCGGGCGTGGACGCGCCCAAGTGCGGAATAGCAATCACTCCCTCAACACCGATTAAATCATCAGTGGGGAAGTCCGTCACGTAGGAGGCGACTTTGCCGCTCTCGAGCGCGGCAATCAACGCCGCATTATCCACCAATTCCGACCGCGCAAAGTTGACAATACGTACACCGTCTTTGCATTGCGCGAGGCTTTCCGCGTTAATCATACCCCGCGTCGCGTCGGTTACGGGCGCGTTGAGGGAAATATAGTCACAGTTCTCGTAAATTTCGCGCAAATCTTTGACATAGTTAAACTTACGCGAAAGCGACAACGCCCCGCCCACAGACAAGTAAGGGTCATAACCGCATACTTCCATTTTCAATGCGGCGGCGGCATTCGCCACTAACGCGCCGATTGCGCCTAACCCAATCACGCCTAATTTCTTACCGAGAAGCTCAGGACCGCCGTACGCGCCCTTGATTTTTTCCACAAGTTTAGGCACTTCGTCGCCTTTTCCTTTGAGCGTTTTACATTCGTCAATCGCCGCCGTGATTTTGCGGTTAGACAGCAACAACCCCGTAATCGCTAACTCCTTGACGCCGTTGGCGTTCGCGCCCGGCGTGTTGAACACGACAATCCCCTGCTCACTGCATTTGTCAACAGGAATGTTATTCGTCCCCGCGCCTGCCCTGCCGATACACAATAACTCGGGATTAAACGTCATGTCGTGCATACTCGCGCTACGCAACAGAATCGCTTCGGGGGTGCCGATTTTGTCCACGTTTTCTACCGTGTACTTGTCGCTGTCGAACAAATCCGTTCCGCAAGGCGCGATTTTGTTGAGTGTTTCAATCTTTATCATTTTTGTAAGAACCTTTCTACCTATTTATTCTCTTTGTCGAACTTTTCAATAAAGTCAACCAACGCCTGTACGCCCTCAAGAGGCATTGCATTGTAGATACTCGCGCGCATTCCGCCCACAGAGCGGTGTCCGCCTAAGTTGACTAACCCTGCTGACTTCGCTTCGGCGATGAACTTCTTGTCAAGCTCTGCATTACCTGTCACGAACGTCACGTTCATAAGCGAACGGTCTTTTTTAGCAACGGGATTGCTGAACAACGCCGACGAGTCAATCGCGTTATACAACAGCGCGGCTTTCTTCTCGTTGCGCTCTTTCATAGCCGCCAACCCGCCGTTGGATTTGACCCACTCCAACACCAAACCGCACATATAAATGGAATAGGTCGGCGGCGTGTTGTACAGCGAGTCATTGTCGGCGTACGTCTTATACCGCAACATTGTCGGGACATGACCGCGAGCCGCGTTTGCGCCCTCAAAGTCTTGAATTAAATCTTCACGCACAATCACCACAGTCACGCCTGAAGGGCCCATGTTCTTTTGAGCGCAGGCGTAAATCAACCCGAAAGAGGACACGTCAACAGGCTCTGACAGAATACACGACGACATATCCGACACCAACGGCACACTGCCAGTATCGGGCAAATCGACGAACCTGCTCCCGAAGATTGTATTATTCTGGCAGATGTGGAAATAATCGGCGTCGGGCGTGAACGCGGACTTATCGAGTTCGGGTATATACGAGAACGTCTTGTCTTTGCTGGAAACAATCAGCTTTGCTTCAAGATAATTCGCCGCCTCGGAGTAGGCTTTACCCGCCCACTGACCCGTCACCACGAAATCCGCTTTGCCGACTTTGCGGAGATTTTGCGGAATCATCTCAAACTGCATATGTGAGCCGCCTTGAATGAACAGCACTTTATAGTTGTCGGGAATCGCCATGACCTCGCGCAGTAACGACTCACACCCCTTGTGAATCGCCTCATAGTCCGCACCCCGGTGCGACATTTCCATGACCGACTGCCCCGAATCACCGTACGCCACCAATTCAGCCGCCGCTTTTTGAAGAACTTCTCTCGGCAATACCGCCGGGCCCGCGCTAAAATTGTAAACCTGCATTTTTTAGACCATACCTTTCTGTCACCAACGTGACATGAAATCAATAGACCTCTTGCGAAATTAAATGCGTGGGGATTTGCTTAGGCAATTTTTCGCCAGACAAGGCGAAAAACGCAGAAATGCTTTGTGCATTTCGAGTATTTTCAACGCAGTATGGCGAAAAATTGACCGCAAAGACATCGCATTTTAATTTCGCAAGAGGTCTAATAAGTCAATCCGCTATAAACAAACTCTAACCGATTTTTAGCTTAATTTAACTTAAAATTCTTGACTAAGTCCTCCAGTACGCGCGCTAAACTGCTCAATTCTTCGCTCGCGGCGGCACTTTCTTCAGCAGTTGCGCTGTTTGTCTGAATCACCTGCGCCACTTGGTCAATTCCGAGATTAACCTGTGCTATACTCGTTGACTGTTCCTCACCCGATTGAGCGATTTCCTCAACATAATGCACACTCTCGTTTATTCCGCTGACGATTTCCGCAAGGCTCTCTGCCGTTTCGTGAGCGATTCGACTTCCCAACTGCGCTTTTTCTCCTGAGTTCATGATGAGCGTCCCTGTTTCCTTAGCGGCTTGCGCGCTCTTGGCGGCGAGGTTTCGCACCTCCTCAGCCACAACCGCGAACCCCTTGCCCGCGTCACCCGCCCGCGCAGCTTCGACCGCCGCATTCAAGGCAAGAATGTTGGTTTGAAAAGCAATATCGTCAATCACTTTGATGACTTTGCTGATGCTTTGGCTGGCTTGGTTAATTTCGTTGACGGCGGCAATCATTTCGTCCATTCGGTTGCTGCCTTTTTCGGCGTTAATCTTAATCGTGTTGGACATTTTGGCGGTCTGCGCCGCTTTTTCGGCGTTTTCTTTAGTCTTTTGTGCAATTTCAAACACTGACGATGACAGTTCCTGCACGGCGGCGGCTTGCTGGGTTGAACCTTGCGCCAACGCCTGTGCCCCCGCGCTGATTTGCCTTGAACCTGAAGTGACCAACGCAGTGGAACTTTGAATTTGGCTGAACATATCGTTTAGATTCCGCAACGTCTTTTGCAACGACACGCCGATTGTGTCTTTGTCGGACAGTGGTTTTATTTCACTGCTTAAGTCCCCACGCGCCACGCGCTCTAACTCTGCGCTCACGAACGAAACGTGTTCGAGAAACGACGCAGTCGCGGCGATACACACGCCTGTTTCGTCCTTCAACGTCGAGTAAGTCTGAATTGTATTCACGTCCTCGGGCAAGAGTGCGATGTTACCCGTCGTGCCTGCGCGGTTCATGAACTTCGTCAAGGGGATTAGCGGTTTACTGATAAGATTAGATATATAAAACGCCAAGAAAACTGCTACCGCAACAACAATAATCAAAACAACGATAATTAACAAATTTAAAGTTTCCGTAAGTTTTGTATTCGCTTCAGACGTTTGCGCCCCTGATTCGACTTTCATGTTCAAACACGTTTCAAAACCCTCGATAATCTTGTTCATGGTGGGTGCAATGTGAATCAACCCCTCATCGACTTTTTCAACATCACCGTCCTTAGCCCACGAATACGCTTGCCGGATAAAGTCCAAGTATTCATTTTCGTACAGCGTGCGGGATTCCGCGAATGTGTTTTTGGCTTCATCGGAGACGATTGTGGCAAAGTAAGCGTCGAGATGTTTCTCGTTTTCCGCTTTATTAGAATCAGCGACTTGACGCGCACGCTCAATCCTTTCAGAATCTTCATGCAACGCGCCGAGTGCGTATTCACGCGCGCATACTCGCATTTCCTGCATATTGTCGAGAATCTTTGACATATAAGGCATGGGTACCGCCATCGACTCATACGAATTGTTATATGATGAGTTAATGCTCTTTATACAAATAAGTGAAAAAACACCTAACCCTATTGTCATCATCACAACAATCATGAAGCTGATGATTAGTTTTACGGACACTTTAAGATTTTTCATAGTTCAACCCTCCTCAACAATTTATTACATTATATTAAAGACACATTGTTTTGG
>Ga0082212_10000608_pt1 | contig 51923 bp, 52 predicted proteins | sample TergutNt197P3_FD_71548 | JGI IMG/M metagenome (GOLD analysis project Ga0082212, IMG submission 71548) | Neocapritermes taracua P3 segment gut microbial communities from Petit-Saut dam, French Guiana - Nt197 P3 | ecosystem: Host-associated > Arthropoda: Insects > Digestive system > Gut ...
AAAACAGGAACAAGAAACACCGCCGTAAAAAGAAATCCGTCCCAGCCCAGGTCGTGAACCCCAAGCCGCGACAACTCCGCCCCTGATAAAAGTTCCGCCCGCCGACCCGCTTCCTCGTAAATCAGCCGGATGTATCTTCTCGCCGCTTCGGATTCAAGGCTTATAGCAAGCGGAAACGACGTGATCGCGCCCGGATGGTCGTGCGCCAGCGTACACCCCAGTCGGCCAAACAGCCAGCCAAACGGAAACGCGTAGGCGGCAACATCCAGATACCGGATCTGTTCTTTAAAACTGATGCCGTTTCCCTTGAAGCGGAAATACAGCCAAAAACCCAGTATCCCTCCGGCTATACCGCCAAAAGAGCTTATGTTCTCCCACATTTTCAGCAGCATGAGCGGATTTCTCATAACATCTTGCGGATAATACGCAAGAACGGAATACAGGTGGGCGACGATAAATCCCGTTACCACAACCCAGCCAAACATATCCTGCATTCTGTCCGGATCAAGCCCTTCCTTGCGGCATCTGGCAGTCGTAATCCTCCAGCCGACAAACAGCGCCACGGCGACCATCGTTCCGAATCCGTATAAATAAACCGGACCAAACAGATGCAGGCGAGGCTGCGGGAAGTATGGAATCATATGGGCAAAGCCGACGGCGCCATTAGCGCCGCGAAAACGAAAACCAGGTTAAGCCACGGGCAGTCTGTTTGAAGCGGAAATCCGCGGGGAGGCCGCGTAAACGGCCTCCGCCGGGATCTCGCTTTAGAAGAACGCAATCGCCTTATCCCGCTTCACAGCCATGCCTTTCAAAGCATGCCGCCGCTATTTCACTTTCTCTTCATGGAAGGCATGACCATAAGCTTGTAACCCGCGGGAACCTCGAACAAAGCCGGGTCCTGCTTGCCGATCTTGAGATTTTTCAATTCCATCCGGACCTTTTCTTTTTTGGAACCGGCGCTCAACATCTCCGTCCGGACAGGTATGTTCTCATTTGTCAGCCAGACTATTCCCGTATGCTTGTCTCCGCCCGGACAGGAAACCTCAACCTCCATCTTGCGGGTCTTGAAGCCGTTGACTTCTTCTTTGCCTTTCTCGGCATGCCGGACATCGCACTCATTGTAGTCGCCATTCGTCCGCTGCCCTTTCTGGTCGGAGAACTTGTATTCCATATACATCTTTTGCGAGGGTATCAGCGTCCATACAAGTTTTTTGTCCATGCGGATGACGTTTGCCGTGCCGCCGGCATCCTTTATTTCCATCCTTTCCTTGTCGGGAGCGGCGTACACTTTGCCCGCCATCATGTTTTTCCCATCCATGGTAATGATCCGGTCAGCGGAATAGTCCGCGCTTGGCTTCGTGAAATCGGCAAAGCTTGCCCCGATCGCGTCGTGCGGCAAAAGCGCGGCCGCCATCCAGATACAAAGAACCAAAAACACTTTTACGGCTTGTTCTTTCATGCCACGACTCCTTTTCGTCGATGATGGAAAACAGCGGTTCATAGCGAAGGATACCAGTTGATATTAGCACGAGACACGCACAGGAGAACGCGGCGTATTATGATCCGGCTATCCGCGGCCATATCTTCACCCGGAAACTGTAACCAGCAAACATAAACCGTACCCACGCGCGGTACGACGCAAGCCGAAATCAAATATCCCGCTCGGCAAAGACGCTGACCAGTAGGCTGAAAAAAAAGAGGCCACATCATCAAGTTCCGCGCGCAAAGCCACGAAAACCGCTTTAAGCTATGCGTCATGGAGAACTTTCAATGAGCGCCCCCGCGTCTGTCGGCATCGACGCCGGCAGCACAACATTCAAAGCCGTAATGATCGACGCGGACGGCCAAATCCTTGATTCCTTTCTGGAAGGGTCCGACCCCCGGATAGAGAAACAGCAAGCCGCGGCGTTAGAATCTCTGGGCGCTCCCAAGAGCGTCCCCATCGTGGCGACCGGATATGGGCGTAACCGTGTTGCCGCCGACAAGGCGATCACCGAGATCACCTGCCACGCTCGCGGCGCTTTTTCCCGGATGCGTGAAGCCGGAATTCTCATTGATGTCGGAGGACAGGACACCAAGGTCATACGGCTTGGGCAAAACGGCGGCGTCCTTGACTTCGCCATGAACGATAAATGCGCGGCGGGAACAGGACGCTTTCTTGAGGTTATCCTTGCCCGCTTACGGATTTCGCAAGAGGAAGTCGCCGGGTACGCGTCCCGCTCCACACGCGCAATACCCATCAACAGCACCTGCACCGTATTTGCCGAAAGCGAAGTTGTCTCGCTGGTTGCTCGCGGAGAGGCGTTGGAGGACATCGTGGCGGGACTGCACGCCGCGTTGGCCAACCGCATCGCTTCTTTGGCGGGCTCCGTGCCTCCAAACGCCAGGCTATTTATGAGCGGCGGCGTTGCGTTGAACTCCGTTATGGTAACCGCGCTGTCAAAGGAACTTTCGCGTCCGGTGTCCGTAGTCCCCGACCCTCAGCTCATCGGAGCTTTGGGCGCGGCTTTATCGGCATTGCCAAATTGGAACAAGGCTCGCCTGTGACAATCCTTCCCCGTTCCTTTTATGACAGGGACACAATAGAAGTCGCCCGCGACCTGCTGGGGAAATTTCTCGTCCTGGCGAACGACAACGCGCCGCGAATCGGACGCATTGTCGAAACCGAGGCGTATATAGGACCGCAGGATCTTGCCTGCCATGCCTCGAAAGGAATAACCGCGCGTACACGGGTGATGTTTGGCCCGCCTGGTCATGCGTACATTTACCTGGTCTATGGGATGCATTACTGCCTGAACGCGGTCACGGAAAGCGAAGGGCACGCGTCGGCCGTGCTGCTTCGCGCCATTGAGCCTGTGGCAAACATCAGCGGCGCCACAAACGGGCCGGGCAGGCTGTGCAAAGCAATGGGGATCGACCGGCGACTTAACGCCCACGACCTTACAAGCCACGGCTTCCACATAGCCGCTCCCGACCGGATTGAACCCTTTACGATCGTCCGAAAACCGCGTGTTGGGGTAGGTTACGCCGGAAAGCATTGGGCTGGCAGGCTGCTGCGTTTTTACATCCCTGGAAACCCTTTCGTCTCCAGGCTCTGATAACCGAAGCCCGGTTCCACGCGCAACCCGGATGTTTTAGAACGGCGCTCTTGTCACGCGTGATTAGGCGCGTTCCATTTAGTTGCAGCGCGGTATCAGAACACGCGCTTGTCGAGTACCCGCTTGGTTTTCCTTTCGGATCGCGGAAGCGTACCGTAAGGAACGATCCGCACCGCGCATGAAACCATCAGGTTACGCTTGACCTCGCCCGACACGACGGACGCTACGGCCTCGTCGGCGCTTTCTCCCATATGGGCGGCGCGTTCGATCTTCAAGGTCATGTAGTCCCTGCCGTCTTCTCGGCGCTCGATGATAGCCTGGAACTCGCTGCCCACACCGTCGATCTTCGACAGCGTCTCGTCAATCTGTCCGGGATATACGTTGACTCCGCGAAAGGTGATCATGTCGTCGGAGCGTCCCAGAATCTTGTCGTGCCTGGGGAGGATGCAGCCGCACAGGCAGTCTCCTTCGACGAGGCGCGTCAGATCCCGTGACCGATACCTGATAAGCGGCGTCGCCTCTTTCCCAAGCGTCGTGTACACCATCTCCCCGATCTCTCCCGGAGCCACAGGCTTCAGGGTGTCCGGATCAAGCACTTCGAGGATGTAGTAATCCGCCCAGTAATGGATTCCAGACTCGTGCCTACACGACAACCCCGTGCCCGGACCATACAATTCGGTCAGCCCTGGAATGTCATATACCTCTTTTACGCCCAGCAAATCTTTGATTGTAGCGATCATCGCTTCGCTGGTACGCTCGGCTCCAAGGATTACTTTCTTCAGATTGAGCAGGCCGCGGATGCCACGCCGGTGAACCTCCTCGGCCAGCAGAAGCCCCATCGAAGCGGTGCAGCCAAGGACGGTCGTCTTCATATCAAGCAGAAACGCGCACTGGATGTCGAGATTCCCCGGACCCGCGGGGATGGACATCGCGCCGATCTTTTCCGCGCCGGCCTGGAATCCTGTTCCAGCCGTCCATAATCCGTATCCGACGCATATCTGCACCCGGTCTTCCCTGGTTACCCCCGCCATCTCATAACAGCGGGCAAACATGGTCGCCCAGTCGCCTATGTCTTTCTGCGTATAACCGAGTATTTTGCGCTTTCCGGTAGTCCCGGAAGACGAGTGGATGCGGACGACATCTTTCATGTCGACCGAGAGAAGCGGAAACGGATAGCCTTCACTCAGATCGCTCGCGGTGGTAAACGGCAGCCTTCGCAAATCGTCCATCGACCGAATATCCGCCGGAGTAACCTTTGCCTCCTCCAGACGGCCGCGATAGAAGGGGGAATTCCTGTAGGCGTGGGAAACCGTCCACTGCAGCCCCTTCAACTGGTAGCCGGAAAGCGACTCGGGCGAAATATATTTGGGAGGAAATTTCTTGAGCATGGAAAAACACCTTATTCCTTTCCGTAACGAATTCCCAGATCAAACGCCGCGATGGATTCCTCAAGCGCGGACCGATTGTTTGTAAACCGCTTCTCTATCGCCTTCCGCAGGCTGTCTTCCCCGCAAAAGATCCGGTCCTTGCCCAAAACATCCCCAAGCTTCGAAATGAAAAACCCCAAAATGACAAGGTTCGTCCCACGGGCATACCCGGACTTTTTCGCCAGCCCTTCGGCGTCAACAGCGAAAAGGCCCAAACCGGCTTCAGACGCCGTGGACTTCGAATTAACAACGACCCACCCGGAATGCGCAAGAAAACGGGCGTGCGGACCAAGATTTTCTTCCTTTAGCACGATAAGCCCGTCGGCGCGTCCCTCTCGAATCAACGGGCCCGCAAACCCGCCGACTTTCAAATGGGAGACCACGGTGCCGCCGCGCTGCGCCATACCGTGAATTTCGGAGGTCAGCACGCTTGATCCCTGCCCGATCGCGGCCTCGGCGAGAAGACGGGAGACAAACAGCACTCCCTGTCCTCCGACTCCGCTTACCAGAATCTGCTGCCGCATCGACGAAGGCCGTTGCGCCTGCTCACAACTCATCGGGACTTCTCCTCTTCCATTACAATGGCGCCAAGCCGACATACATGCGGGCAGACGCCGCAACCGGCGCAAAACGCTTCGTCGATCAAGGCGCGTCCGCTCTCTTTGTCAAAAAGGATTGCGGGGCATCCGAACTGCTCGATGCAGTGCCTGCAGCCGGAGCAAAACTTGGTAACAGCCGCCTTTGACAAAACGCGTCCTTTGTTTTGCCGCGACATCACGCAAGGCTCCTTGGCGATGACCACAGCGGGACCGCCATTAGAGCGGCTAAAAGCAAGCGCTTCTTTCACCAAAGCCACAAACGCCTCGAAACCGCTTGGAGTCCCGACCTTGCAGAACCCGACGCCGCAGGCGCGGACAAGCCCTTCTATGTCAACAACGCCAGTCGTCTCCCCTCCCGCTCCTTTGCCGGTTGCCGGCGTCGGCTGGAAACCAGTCATGGCTGTTACGGAGTTATCGAGGATAACAAGAACAAACTCTACGCCTTGAACCACCGCGTCTATTAATCCGGGCAGCCCCGCGTGAAAGAAAGTGGAGTCGCCTATCGTTGAAACGATATCCACCTCTTTTCCGGAAAGGCGGTATGCCTGGCGAAAACCCGCCGCCTGTCCCACGGCGGCGCCCATGCACAGAACCGTGTCAACCGCGCCAAGGTTCAACCCAAGGGTGTAGCAGCCGATATCGCTTGGGTAGATTCCGTTTGGGGCGGCCTTGCGGATCGCATAAAAACTTGCCCGATGCGGACAGCCCGCGCAAAGCGTGGGACGCCGCCCCGGCGGACCCGGATCGCGCTTCACCGGCATAACCGGCGCCGCCTCTGTAAACTCCAGCAATATGCTTTCTATCGTCTCCGGGAGAAGCTCTCCCGCTTCAGGCACGGCGCCGGAAGCTTTCCCGCGCACTTTGCGCCGGTCGAGCATCTGCATCTCGATGACCGGAGCCGGTTCCTCAAGCACGAGCACTTCCTCGTACCAGTCAAGAACAGAAGAAACGAAGGAAGCGTGGAGGGGATACGGCTGCACCACCTGATAAAAAGGAACCTTCTCCCAAAGCCCAAGCTCCTCCAGAATCTCTCTGGTGTGCGCCGCCGCCACACCCGAAGCGACAACCGCCCGCGATCCGGAAGCCTCCGGGTTCCACCAGATGGGCGTTGTGGGCAGGAACTCCGCAATCCGCGACAGCTTTTCGCAAAGCTCCTTGTGAAGGATATTCCGGAACACCGGCGTTGCCGCCCAACGGGATGGATTTTTCTGGAAATCCGCTTCCGCGTCCGTCCTGAAGACTTCTCCCGGCAAAATGTCCTGGCAGGCATGGCACACGCGCGTTGTCGGACAAAGCATAACCGGTATCTCAAACGCTTCCGAAAGCTGAAATCCCTTGGCCACAAGCTCTCTGGCATGAGCCGGCGAATCCGGAGCCAGCACCGGCACTTTGGCCACCATTCCCAAGAACCGGCTGTCCTGTTCGGTTTGGGATGAATGCGGGCCGGGATCGTCGGCGGAAATTACCAGAAAGCCACCCTTCACTCCGGTATAGACAGCGCTCATCAGCGGGTCTGAAGCCACATTAAGCCCAACCTGTTTCATGCTCACAGCCGAACGCAGCCCCGACATGCTCCCCGTGTACGCGATCTCGAAGGCGACCTTTTCATTTATCGCCCATTGGACATGCATCTTTGCGTCGAGGTCTCGCCGGATAGCGGCGACAGACGACAGGATCTCGGAAGAAGGCGTGCCGGGGTACGAAGTCGCGATCCGGCATCCGTTCTCGACCAGCGCAAGCGCAATCGCTTCATTTCCCAGCATGAGTTTATGTTTTTTCACGCGGCGCTCCGGCCTACCGCACCATGTCGGACAAAACCAGCACGGTCCAGTAAGGAGAGATCATCAGGATCGCGATAGACACGATGTATGCGGGGAAATAGTAAAAACAGCCTCTAAAAACCGTGGCCAGCGGAATTCCGGACATTCCCGACACCACGTAACAGCAGATCCCTATCGGAGGCATTATGGCCCCCATCGTTGTCACAATTGTTATCGCCTGCGCAAACCAGATGGGATCGTACCCAAGCCCAATCACCAGCGGGTAGAAGATCGGCAGCGACACCAGCAAAAACGCCAGCGCGTCCATAACGCAGCCGCCGATGATGTAGCACAAAAGGATCAGCCACAGCACCATCCATTTGGGAAGCGTAAGCGCGCCGATCCATTCGGCAACTTCAAACGGCAGGCGGGAAAGCGTAAGGAAGCGGGCAAAAATCACCGCGCCGGCGACTATCATGAATACCATGCAGGAAATGCGCAGGGTATCGACCATGGAATCAACGAATTTTTTCCAGGTAAACTTGCGGCGCGCAATGCAAATTATATAAGCCAAAAAGCAGCTCACCGCCGCCGCTTCGGTCGCGGTAACAACCCCGGTAAACAGCGCGTACATGATGATCCCAAAGAGGACGAGAATATCTATCGCCTCAGGCAGCGCCTTGAGACGCTCTTTCAACCCGAACCGTGGCCCGGCCGCCCCCCATTCGGGATGCATACGGCATATCCACACCACGGTCGCAAGAATGGACACGGTCAAGATGATGCTCGGAATTATGTTTCCGAAAAACAGCTTGCCGATGGACTGCCCTGTGTATAGGCCATAAACGACCAGAACAAGCGACGGAGGGATCAAAACCCCAAGCGTTGCTCCCGCCGAGACCGCCCCGGCATTGAGCATGGGGTGATATTTGTATTCTTTCATGGCGGGAATGGCGACCGCGCTCATCGTCGCCGCCGTTGCCGTATTTGACCCGCAGATAGCCGAGAAAGCCGCGGAAGCCATAATAGTCGTCATCGCCAGCCCGCCCCGGAAATGCCCGAACCATTTGTAGGTCGCGTCATAGATGCTGTAGTTGTAGCCGGCGTAATGAACGATCTCGCCAACCAGGATGAACAGAGGAATCACCGTGAGACCGTAGCTGGAAAAAATGTTCCACATCTCGGTCCCGACAATAGAGAAAGCCGCGTCGATCGAAGTCAGCATGGCGATTCCGGCAAAACCGACCAGCGTCATGACGAAAGCGGCCGGTATACGCAGGAAAAACAGAATGCAGAACATGGCCCCTATTCCAAACAGGCCAAAGAGAGGACCGCTCACTGTTTTCCCGCCTCCGTACGGCACATTCCGACAAGGTCCAAAAGGATCGTCAGCGCGAAAACTCCAAACCCTATCGCGACCGCGTACACAAACGGCTGGAAGGGAATCTTCAGCGTCTCGGAAACCTCCCCCGCCAAAACAAGCCTGCGGCCATACCGCATCGTTTGCCAGGAGACGACACAGAAGAAAAGAAACATGATCGCGTAGCTTAACCGGTCAATCATCCGTTTGAGTCCCGGAGGGTATTTCTCGGAAAGGATATCCACGACGATATGGTTTCTGTGCTTCTGGGTGTATCCCAGCGCCCCCGCCGTCACAATCGCCCCCAGAAAAGAGACGATCTCGTAAGTGCCGCTGACCGGGACACGGAAAATCCTCAGCGTGACATTCAATGTCGCAAGCAAAGTAACCCCCAAAAGCGCCGCCGCCGCAAAGATCATGAGCAGCTTCCGGAGAAATTCGGCGATACGTTCCAGGCTCATCGCGATCTCGTTACTTTCCCGGCCGCTCGTTTCGCTTCTTGAGCTCAAGGGCATCCGAAACGATCTTGTCGGCCGGCAACCCAAGGGCCGAGACGCGGGCCACGTAACCGTCTGTGATCGGTTTTAGCAATTCCTTCACCGCGCCGGCGTCAGCCTCGGATAAGGCATAAACATGGTGATTGTGGGCTTTCTTCGACCACTCCAACGCTTCCCGTACATGATAGTCAACATATTCGCCGGTCCACTCCGAATGCTCCCGCCGCATGTCGTCCATCACCTTCTTGACCTCCGGGGGAAGAGAGTTCCATCTGCCCTTGTTCATCACAACGGCAAACGACACAACAGGCAGATTGACGATGGTCGCGTGCTGTGTGTATGCCGCGAACTTGAAATCCTGAAGGATTTCGAGGGAGGAGACGATACCTTTTACAACGCCCTTCTGGATAGCCTCCGGGGTCTCGGACTGCGGCATGGCCACCGGAATGCCCCCAAGCCGCTTGACAATATCCACCGAAGTCCCGGCAACCCGAAGTTCCATTCCTTTCAGATCGGCGAGCGACTTTACAGGAACACGGGTCATGAGGTTGGTCGGGGGGCAGGTAAAAAACGCAAGTATCTTCACCTGGGAGAATTCATTCGGCTGATACTTCTCCACAAGGTCGTACAAGGTCAGGCTGGCAACCCGCGAGTTCGTAAACCCAAGCGGAAGATCAATGGCTTCGGACACCGGAAACCGCCCCGGCTGGTAGCTCATGGCGAAATTGCCTATATCGGCAAGCCCTGAGACGACACCGTCCATGATGTTTTTGGCGGGCAGCAGCGTTCCGCCCGGAAACGTCCGGATCTTGACCTTCCCGGCTGTGCGCTTCTCCACTTCACGCGCCCATCGCTCCATTTGCACGCACGGAAAGGTCGATGCCGGCGGGAAGTTAGCGTATGTCAGCGTGATGACAGCATCCGACGCGCCCGACGCCCGAGGCTGAAACAGGATTCCAGCCGTCATGGCGGCAAAAAACAACACAAAAACCATTTTAGTTTTCACTGCGGGGCTCCGTTTGTTTTCTCCGGGATTGGACGAGCCGATATGCCGCGGACACCTCATATCGCCGTACAAATTCCTGAATTACGTAGAATACACCTGTGGAAATGATTTTGGAATACCGCCGCGCCGGGAAGCTACGCCGGAATTTTTAGAGCAGATCGCGCACCTTTTTCAAAAGAGATATGTTCTGCGTGTGCCCCGTCATCCGGGCAATCACCTTCCCTTCGATGCGGCGCCCCAAAAGATACAGATCGCCGATAGCGTCCATTATCTTGTGACGAACCGGCTCATCCGTAAAACGCAGCTCGCAGTTTATCGGGCCATCCTCGCCAAAAAGAACGAAGTTATCAAACCGCCCGCCCAGAGCAAGCCCCTGCTTTTGCAATTCGCCAATATCTCTGACAAATCCAAAGGTTCTGGCCGGCGCGATCTCCTTCCGATATACGGCCGGATCGTCAAGCCGGAACACGAACCGCTGTTTGCCAACCGGCTCCGGATACTCAAGCGTATAGTCGATCTCGAATCTGCCGGACGGGACCAGTTCGATGGAAGTCTTGCCCGATTCTATCCGGATCGGCTCTTCTATAACGATCCTGTGCCAGCCGCCCTTCTGCTCCACCAATCCCACTTCTTCGAAAAGGTTGCAGAATTCAAGCGAGGAACCATCAAGCACCGGAACTTCCCCATCGCACTTTACTAGAAGATTGCTTATGCCATACGCATTCAGCGCGGACATGACATGCTCTATCGTCGCGGCTTGCGTGTTGCCAAGCCGGATCGTCGTCGCGTACCCGGTTGATCCGACGTAATCTATATGCGCCGGCACGGCATGATCGTCGGTGACCCCGACAAAATGTATCCCGGACCCTGGGCCAAGCGGCTCAAAAACCAGCCCGCTCTTTTTCCCGGAATGCAGCCCCTGACCGTACATGACAGCGCCGCGCGCCAGAGTGCGTTGCGGCACGAGCGCTCCTTTGCGCGTCTGTTTTTCGAAAACCGGCGACTTCAGCACCCTCGCTTCCGTCGCGAACCCAGGCTCGGCGGATACGGATACCTCCGCGAACGCCAGATCCCCATCTTCTTTCGCCAACGCCCGCCGGACAGAGTTCAGAACGGTATCGATTTGAAGCGGCTTTTCGATGAAATCGGAAGCTCCCTCTTTCGTCGCCCCGATTGCGGTGGCGATAGTCGCGTGGCCGCTCATCATGACAACAGGAATGTGCGGCGTAAGCTCTTTGATCCGCCGCAGTGTTTGTATGCCATCCATCCCCGGCATCCATATGTCCAGAAGCACCAGCGCCGGGCCGGCCTCGCGGATCTTCTCAAGGGCGCCCGCTCCGTCACAGGCGTGAATACATGAGTACCCTTCATCCGAAAGCACTCCATCGAGAGACTGCCGGATGCTCGCTTCGTCGTCCACTATCAGGATGGGGCCGGTCAAAGACATGGAATGTTCCTCTACAGACATTTTTTATAGAGAATACACCATCGGGCGTGATCATTATTATAATGCTGTGATGGAACCCGAACTGGAACAACGACAAAACACCCCCGTACAAGGACCAATCCGCCTCCTTGTCAGCTCCTGCCTTCTGGGAGAAAAGGTGCGGTATGACGGCGGCCACAAAAGAGACCCCTTCCTTTCGGAAACGCTGGGACGGTTCGTTGAATTCATCCCTGTTTGCCCCGAGGTGGAATGCGGATTCCCAACCCCAAGGGAGCCGATGCGCTTATGGGGAACCCCCGACACGCCCCAAATCATCGGCGCCGTATCGGGAACAAACTTCACCGAACTCATACACGCCTGGTGTCGCAAGAAGGTGCACAACCTCAAGCAGTTCGACCCGAACGGCTTCATCTGCAGAAAGGAGTCGCCAAGCTGCGGGATGGACCGCATCAAGATGTACGGCATCTATGACACCCCGGCAAGGGTCGGCATGGGAATTTTCACAAAGATGTTCATGGAACATTTTCCTCTGGTTCCCGTGGAAGAGGATGGCCGGCTGCAAGACCCTTCGCTTAGAGAGATGTTCCTTGAACGCGTGTTTACGCTTCGGCGTTTCCGCGAATCCTTCCGCAATGGAAAATCCAACAGCGCCCTGTTGAAGTTCCACACCAACCACAGGCTGCTGATCCTTTCGCACGGACGGGCGCAATCCAAGGAGATGGGAAATCTCATCTCGCAGGCAAAGAACCTTTCCATTGATGAACTCTATGGTCGGTACCAGCGGTTGCTTCTGGAAGCGCTCGCGCAACGGGCCACCCCGGCCAAATGCGCGGACGTGATGACGCACACGATGGGGCATCTTCGTATGCACTTGACGCAGGAAGAAAAACAGGAGCTGGCCGAGATGATCGACCGGTACAGGAACCGCATCCTCCCGATGGTGGTTCCGGCCACCATGTTTCGGCACTACATACGGAAACACGATATCGCCTATCTGGAACGCCAGGTCTTTCTGAATCCGCCGCACCCAGCGGAGTTGATGCTGCGAAACCATGTTTAAGCTGAAATTGCTCCTTATAAACCAAAAACATTAACGACGGAGGAATTCCATGCCAATTGTGTCAGTAACCATCATCCCTCTTGGAACCGCCACCCCCAGCGTCTCCAAGTATGTCGCCGGAGTGGAGCGCGTGCTTCGGGCAAGCGGACTGAAACATGAACTGAACGGAATGGGCACCATTATCGAGGGCGAGCTCGACGCAATACTGCCGGTTATACAAAAGATGCACGAGCAACCGTTTCTCGAAGGAGTAATGCGGGTGTCCACCATGATACGCATCGACGACCGGCGGGACAAGGAAGGATCTATAGAGGCAAAAATACGGTCGGTAAAAGAAAAACTGGGCGAGTAATTTTGCATTCAAGCTCTTAGGCGCGGCACATATGTCGCGCCTAAAGCATTTCTGGCATACCTACTGTTTTTATCTCGACGATAACAATTCCTGCTTTAAAAAATCAAATTGGCATATAATGATTTTATTGTACCGTTCAGTCACATAGACAGGCTTTCCAGAACCGAGAACGTTTCCGCTATAACAAAATAAAGCGGGCGGAGTTTTGAGAAAACTTTTCTTACTGCTGGTATGCGTGTTTTCCCTGGCGGGATGCGGCGGGGGGGGCGGCGGAGAAACCGCCACTTACTGCGGCGATATCAAATACGGCATCGCGCTCCCTGACAGCGGCGACTCCTCCGTTAACTTCTGGGCGTCCGATTTCAGAGAATGTGCCCCCGGTTTTCCAAACAACATTTATTCCCTTAAAGCAGACAGGGTCGATGACGGAAAAGGAATCCATTGCCACATATACCTTGAGCGCGGGGCGCATGTTGACAATGCCCACATTGCAAATCTCATTGATCTATTCGACAACAAAATATATCCAAAAGTTCGCGCCGCGTATGGCGATGAGCCAAACCCCGGCATAGACAACGATTCGAAGGTCTATATCCTCCTGCTGGATATCAAGGACGACTGGAACGGAACAACGATACCCGGATACGTGGCGGGCTATTTCCATGTGTTGAACCAACTCCCTTACGAGCCTAAAATTCCATTTAACTATTCAAATGAAAAGGAAATCCTTTACGTAGACATCCATCCGGGAACCACAAATCCGCTCTCTAGCGACTTCACCAACTTGAGCCATACCATGGCTCACGAATTCCAGCATATGATCCACTGGAACAACGCGCCCACCCCACCCCCCTCTGGCGATGATTTATTCTGCGGAGCAGGCAGCAACACATGGCTCAACGAAGCCATGTCGGAAGTAGCGCCCTTTTACGCCTTTGGAGATATAGGCTGGAGCAGGGTCGCGGATTTCGAAAGCGGCACAAACCACTCAAACTCCCTCACGCATTGGGGACCTAACAATAACGGGAACGCCACTCTCGCCGATTATGACGTCGTCTATATGTGGGGGCAATACATGGCGGACCGGTTTGACCAACCCTCAATTGATAATTACGTCTTCCGGAATATCCTTGGCCTCGACAGATGCCGTGGACGTGGAAAGGCTTCAGTCGAGAAATACCTTTCGAAAAACTCAACAGACTTCGCTTCAGTGTTTCGGGACTGGTCCCTCGCGGTTTTCTTTGGAGACAACAACGCCGGCAACCCTGTGTCCACAAACAACCCGGCCTGGAAATACAATACGATCAACACATGGCCCGGCCTGTTCAACGACTACGGAAATCTCTCCATCCGGGGTTTGCGGCCACTCAATCCATGGAGCCTCGGATATTACTGGAAAAACACACCGGTGCCAGGGTCGCTGGTATGGGGCGGGTCCGCAGGTCTGCATGCCTCGTTTTACAACCGGAATTCAATGGGCATAATAACATTTGAACTCGACATGCTGCCTGGCTATCCATACGCATACGACAATTTTGCGTACCTGATCCTCCAGAATGCGCAGGACTCATCAGTCAGTAGTACCGGCCAGTCGGTATCGCCTGTGTACTTCCAGGCCTTCTCCACGCAGCCAACGGCATTTCCGACGCCTGCGGAAAAACTTCGCGCCTTCTCCCAAAGCACGGAGACAATGTCAGCGATGTCGCGGGGAGGCGCAGTAAAACCACCCGTTCCGGTCTGCATTCACGACATCCTCTCGTGGCAAACCGAAGAAATGATGCGGAAAAGTATAGATACACACTGAGGTAGCCACAGCGACTGGTTGCCCCCGCACCCCCCAAGAACGTAAAATTGCCGCAGCGGCTGTTGGCCCGCCGGGCGTTGTACGCAAGCGGGGCGGACAGCTATATGGACAACGCAATGAGACAAAACAGGAGTTGCGCATATTTAAGCGTTACAAGCAAGTGAGCTGTTATACTGCCCCTCCTTGTGCAACAGGATAACAACGTGAAAAAACAAGAAATAGAAAAAATGACAGACGTTCCTAAAATTAGATTGTCACGCATTTGCTGTTCTGACAAGCGAATGGACATTGTGGACACAAATTGCTCGATAGACACACCGATTAACAAATATGAAACAAGTTGTGACACTTGTCATTTCCCAAACATAGACAAAACGCCCAATCCATACTATATCGCAAAAGGCAGGGATTTTAGCGGAATTGAAATAATGGAAGCGGACTTGGGAAACCTATTTGTTTCAAACAGGCTGAGAAAAATATTTGATATTTTATTTCCCAATCAATGCACTTATGAAAAGACTTTTATTGACCAAACCGAAATTCCTACAAAATGGTGGCTGGCTATTCCTTCCCATACAATTGTAAGCGGCAAAGTAAATGATAATGTTAGACGCTGCGGGAAATGCAATCAACCATTACACGCTCACCCGGGCTCGCAATACAAATTTTGGATTGACGATTTTGAAGCATCATTTGACATCATAAAATCCGAAAATTGGCACTGTGCTGATAGCGATGATTGGAAAAAAACTTGGATTGGCCGAGATGTTTTCCTTTCTGTAAGGTTAATATTTCTATTGAAAAAAATATCAGCAAAAGGAATTTACCAGTACGCTTTTTCAAAGTTCAAAAAACTTACAAAAACTGAAAAAAACTGGATAGAGCAAGCAAAAGAAAAGATAGGATCACTTAGTCAAGACATTAAAAAGGAAATAAATAAAGAAACCATTGAAAAATTCAAACGCTTTTATTCAATTACAGATAATACTGATTTAACATCGATACAATTTCAGAAAAAGTTTAAGATCAGCACCAATGAAATCGTTAAAAACATCTGCAATCTCAACTATGGAACAAAAATCAACATTGGCCTTGAAAGTCCGTTTATAGTTGAACAATTAGAAAACTGGAAAGCAACAAAAACTAAAACCAAATTGATTGCTTTTGCATTTGATGATTATGGAAACCACTTGCTTTTTAACCCGAAAGACAAAAATTGTTCACTTTATTTTTACGACCACGAAACAATGATTTATGACTTATTACAGGAAAGCATTTTAAATTTGGCAGAGGCATAATAACCAATAGATAGAAATAATAAACATAAAACAGCAAAGAAAAATATAAACCGCCTAAAAGGATATAAGGAGTTAACTAATATGGATAAAAAAGATGCTAAAAAGTTTGAAGAATTATACTCCAAAGAAGATGCGCATGCCATGAAAACTTTTGAAGAAATAGAGAGCGAACTTCAAATAAGCCGTAATTTTTACATCAATGAATTATCCGAAGAACGAAAGAAAACAAACTTTGAAGATGAGTACAGATCCATTTTTCAGTTGAATGCTTTTGAAAAATCTTTTGCGGAACAATTTATCCGCGACACTGATTTGGGAAGTTTCTCATACTACAGTCGTTCCTGGATACTTACCAGCGGTATGTATTTAGCGTACAAAAACAACAACATGAGTATTTTGAAAAACTGCCTGCATACGATGAATCGATTAACATACGGCAGCACTTTATCTACATGCAGTGGGCACAATCATTCAGGAAGTTTCGAGAAAGTAATTTACGCTCTTGCTGACTGTGATATTGATCTGGTAAAAAAATACCTGCCCAAAGTACATGGATTGGCGGATAATAAAACAGCTCCGTTTTTTAGACCAAGCTGCAATATGATTATGGGATTAATATATGAAAATACAGAATGGGTAGAAGAAGCAAGAGCACAGTCTATAAAATTCTGCGGGCAAAAAAGCAGTGCAAAAAACGATGTTTTAGTGGTAAAATATCTGTTGGCTTTGAGTGAACCAAATGTTCAGAATGCGTCTGCTTTACTTCAAGAGATAGCCAATAATTACAGAAAAACAACCTGGCTATTCAATTTCAAAAATGAGTTCCTTAAATTTTTTGGAGTTTATATTCACGGACTTTATTACCTTGCTCATTTTGTTTTATCACAAAATGATTTTAACAGATTAATAATACCCGAACACAGTGTTTTTTGGAAAGAATTTGACTTGTTTACAAAAAGCGTCAATTTCTCGAAAGGAAATCTAATGTTAAACCTGGATGGCAACCTGAAGACAGTAAAAAGGTTATTTGATGAGTAAACTCCTACAAATTTAACGAAACGCAAAAGAGTTGGCAGAAAAAGACGAAATTTTCTTATTGCCAGCGGTCAAACAACAGTTAGAAGCCCAAATTTAGCGAAAATTAATCGCATCGGAAGCAGACAGGAAGCATGGCATCACCGTACTGGAATCTTGTCTTCACAAATTGATACCGCTCCACCCGACTTTTGGTTATAGGCGGCTTTGGGCTTTGTTGCGCTTCAAGCATGGCTGTGCGGTCGACGCAAAAAAGAATTCAGGGCGCAAAACTACAACCGGTGGCTTGACTTCAGTGGGTACTACAATTTTCGACAAGTAGCGGTAACATAAAACAATGCGGACAGCCGGCTCATCTCCCACGCTTTCAGTAACGGACCTTCGACGGGTTTTCGGGGATATCGTCGCGGTAGACGGAGTCACGTTTTCGGTCGGTCCAAACGAAACCGTAGGGCTTCTGGGCCCTAACGGCGCCGGGAAGACGACGACTATCAACATGATCCTGGGAGTCCTATCCCAAACTTCCGGCTCGATTTTGATTGAAGGAATCGATATCGCAAAAGACCGCCGGCGCGCGCTTGAGAAAACAAACTTCGCCGCCGTTTACGCCCCGCTGCCGGGAAACCTGACCGTGATCCAGAATCTGCGTTTCTTCGGGCTGCTATATGATGTCGAAGACCTGTCGGAGCGGATCGCTGAACTGTCAGACGCCTTTGATCTCATAAATATCCGGAACACAAGGTTTGGCCTGCTGTCTTCGGGCGAACAGACGCGGGTTTGCCTCGCCAAAGCGCTGCTCAACCGGCCGCGCCTGCTTCTTTTGGACGAGCCGACAGCCTCTCTCGACCCGGCGACCGCGCGCGACATCCGCGCCAAGATTCTTGAATATACAACACGGTACAACATGGGAATTCTGTGGACGACGCATAACATGTACGAAGTAACGCAAGTATGCGAACGGGTGCTTTTTCTTTCCAAAGGAAAAATACTACTTGAAGGCGCGCCGCAATCCCTTCCCGGCGAATACGGAAAAGAAACGCTTGAGGATCTTTTCATTTCCGTCGCGCGGGAACCATTAACGCTTGGGGGAACGTAAGCTTAAATGAGCGGACTCAGACGCACAGCCGGGATCGCGTTGCGCCAGTATTATTTGCTGCGCAGCAGTCCGGCCCGCGTATTGTCGGTTTACGCGTGGATCATGATCGACATCATCTTGTGGGGATTTATCTCACAATACCTGAACATAGCGACGGCATCAGGCGCCAACTTTGTTCCCGCGCTTTTGGGGGCGGTGCTTCTTTGGGATTTTTTTGGACGGGTAATGCACGGCGTCACCACGTCGTTTCTCGAGGATGTCTGGTCCCAGAATTTCCTGAACTTGTTCGCCTCGCCCATGTCGATCACCGAATATCTCGGCGGGCTGGTGCTTATAAGCACCGTCTTGAGCATCCTTGGGCTGATCGCCATGATCATCCTGGCGACCATAGCTTTCGGATTGCGCTTTTTCGCTTACGGCCTGATGCTTGTGCCTTTCCTGCTCGTACTTTTCCTGTTCGGCATCGCCATGGGCATCTTCGGAATCGCGCTTGTTTTGCGATTCGGCCCCGCCTCCGAGTGGCTTGTGTGGCCCATCCCCGCGATAGTTACGCCGTTTGCGGCCGTCGTTTACCCGGTGGCCACCCTGCCGGCATGGATGCAGTGGGTCTCGAAACTGCTGCCGCCGTCCTATGTGTTTGAAGGGTTGCGAATGATCGTGGCGGGCAATTCACCGCCGGTTGGCGGCCTGATCCTGGGGTTTGTCCTGTGCGTACTCTATATTCTCGTTGCGTCGTGGATATTCGCGCATACATACCGGATGATCACGCGGTCCGGCCTGCTGGCCAGATACAAAGCGGAGGGCTCCACCTAAACTGGCTTTTGCGCCTGATCACTCGTCTTGAAGGATTCTCAGGTAAGCGGCATACCTCCCGACCTCTCTATCGTCGGGCCTTCCGCCGATTCCATATCTTTTGATCCCCAATATGGTAAAACCGCTTTCTTTCATTTCACGGAGAGCCAGCGTAATGCCGTCCATCGCCATCGCGCGGTCATCAACGTGGATGTTCTTCCAGTTTTTCAGCAGGTAAAACAGTGTGGAACGAATGTGCTCCAGGCAAGTTTCAACATTCCCCGGGATCGCCATCGACCCTTCCTCGATCCGCTCGAATTCCCAGCGGCTTGCGCCGAAAACAAGATACAAAAGCTTTTTTCCGTCCGTTATGTCGAACTCTTCGGTATTCATGAAAACCCCGCTCCGGCTTTCTTCTTTCACCGAGTTACCAGGCGTCTTAAACCGCGCGGCAACGCCAGGCTTGAATACGCTCCCGCGTATCGCCTTACGATCAGACTTTCTTTTGGTTACTTTCCCGCAAGTTTATTGAGGATCTCTTCCCGCGCCGCCTTCGGGTTGGCTTTTCCGCCGGTGGCTTTCATCACATGTCCTGTAAACAGATCAAGGATACTGGCCTTGCCGTTTTTGTACGCCTCGACCTTGTCGGGCATCGAAGCCAGCACCGAGTCGATCACAACCGAGAGATCAGACCCCGTGACCGCCTGATCCAGCCCCAGACGGCTGATGATTTCGCCTGGCGCGCCTTTGCCTGACATCATCTCCGCAAACACCGTTTTCGCCGCCGCCGTCGTAATATTGCCCGCGTCTATCCGTCGGGCAAGGTCGGCAAGGTCCGCTCCCGAAAACGGCAGATCGCCAACCGAGCGTCCTTTAAGCTCCCGAAGCACATCGTTGGCAGTCAAGTTCGCGATTGTCTTAGGATTGGGGTGAGCGGCAACCGCCGCGTCGAAAAAGCGGGCCACATCCGCCTCTCCGGTCAGCACGTCCGCCGTGTCGGCCGGCAATCCCATCTCTCCCACATAAGCATCGTATCGCCCGGCCAGAAAAGGGTCCGCGGCGCGCGAACGCGCGCGCTCATCCGACACCGTGCCTTGTCCGGATACCGTCCGGGGCTTGGGCCCCGCGGGCTTGACCGGCTTCGTGGTAACCGCGCAGGAAGCGTCCGCCTTGTTTGTCCGGCCCTCGCGATAAGTGTCTTTAAGCTCTACAATACGGTTGAACACAAGAGCGCCGGGCTTTGAATCGGCGGCATCGGCGATAAAATAACCGTGCCGAACAAACTGGAAGCGCTCACCAGACTGCGCTTCCGCCAGCCACGGCTCAACCAGGCATCCGCAAAGCAACTCCACAGAAGCGGAATTGATGTAATCCTTGAATGTCTGCCCTTCCTGAACGATATCGGGATCAGCCACAGTAAAAAGACGATCGTACAAACGTACCCGCGCCTCGACAGCATGGGCGGCGGATACCCACTGGATCGCGGCAATCCGCTTTCTCTTTCCACCCTCGCCTTCTTCAGAAACGCGGCTGCAACGCAGTTCGGTCAGTTCCCCGGAAACAGGATCTTTGACAACCTCGTCGCAGCGTATAACGCAGGCGCTTCGCAGACGCGCTTCTCCGCCTGGTCGCAAACGCATCCAGCCGTCGGGAGGGTTTTCGCTGAAGTCGGTTTGCTCGATGTACAACTCGCGGGACAGCGGCAGGGAGCGCGAACCTTCACGCGGCACATCATGCGGCCAAAACGGCGCTTCAACATATTCGACCGTTTCATCGGGCCAATCCGTTATCGTAACCTTCAAGGGCCTTAAAACCGCCATAACGCGAGGAGCCCTGGAATTAAGGTCATCCCGGATGGCGTCCTCGAGAATTTCCATGCTCACGCGGCTGTTCGCCTTATCCACCCCAATACGCGCGGCGAACAACCGAATCCCTTCCGGCGTGTAACCGCGGCGGCGCATGCCGGCGATGGTAGGCATCCTGGGGTCGTCCCATCCGGATACGAACCCTTCCTCCACGAGTTGAAGAAGCTTGCGCTTGCTCATTACCGTGTAGTCGAGGTTCAGGCGGGCGAATTCGTACTGCCTTGGCCTTGGCTCCGGAAACAGGTTGTCAACCAGCCAGTCGTAGACCGCCCGGTTGTTCTCGAACTCAAGCGTGCATATCGAATGCGTGATCTCTTCAATAGCGTCTGACAGCGGGTGCGCAAAATCATACATGGGATAAAGACACCAGTCGTCGCCACGCCGATAATGAGTCTCGTGCCGAATCCGGTAGAGGATAGGATCGCGCATCTTCATGTTTTTGGCGGACATGTCGATACGGGCGCGCAGCACATGCGCGCCGCCGGAAAACTCTCCCGCCCGCATCCGGGCAAAGAGATCCAGGTTCTCCTCCACCGAACGGCTGCGGTAGGGACTCTCCTTCCCCGGCTCCAGAATTGTGCCCCGGTACTGCCGGATCTGCTCCTCATCGAGACTATCCACGTACGCCTTGCCTTCCCGGATCAGCCGGACGGCGAACTCATAGAACCTCTCGTAGTAATCCGAGGCGAAAAACATTTTGCCGCGCCAGTCAAACCCAAGCCAGCGCACGTCGCTCGTAATCGACTCGACGTACTTCATGTCCTCGGTTTCCGGGTTCGTGTCGTCCATGCGGAGATGGCAAATCCCTCCGAATTCGTTGGCGATCCCAAAATTCAGGCAAATGGATTTGGCGTGACCAATGTGGAGGTAGCCGTTGGGTTCGGGAGGAAAGCGCGTAACGACACGCTTACCGTATACGCCCGCAAGAGTATCTCTTTTGACTATTTCTCTGAGAAAATCCGTGGTTTTCTTTTCGGTTTCCAAAGTAACCCTATCGAAATCAGCCATATTGTAAGTAGGAAACAATCCTTATAAATTATATAGCTGTTAGGAATATCACGCTGCCATGCGCGTGTCAAAACCGGCAAACAAAGAGGCAGTATATACATTGACGTTTCGCTAACAATTCAGTGATAATGTTGCATAGTTATATATAATATTTAATACTAATTCTCTCCTTAAGGTGAGTGGTGCGCAAAACGGTATTCCAGGTAATTGTAGGGGCCTCCATAGCGGTTTGCACCGTATGCCTTGTGGTCATACTGGCAAAATCCCTGTCTTTGCGCGCCTACTCCGCCAAGATCCCGCGGGTTTACACCGCGCCCGCGCGGACAACTCCCTTGCCTCCCCCGGAAGAATGGAGGAACCTGTTTGCGCCCGAGGCGGGCATGCAGCTTCCCTCCCACCTGCCGGCTCAGACGTTATCAGACGTCAAGCACGGAGTCCGCTCGAACTTCGTCCTTCTCGGCACGATCGTATCCACCCTCCCCGGCGATTCACGCGCCATTCTGTGGTCCGACGGAATGAAGCTGCCCAAACTGGTCCGGGTGAACACCCAGGTGGAGCCGGGCGCCATTCTTGCGTCGGTAACAAGAGACAAGGCGGTCATAAACCGGGGGGCCGCCCAGGAGCAAATAGACCTGCTCCCGGTTGGAAGCAGATCACGCTCGCCCTCTCCCTCCACGGTCGAGCGGTCGCCTTCCGCGATAAGAGCGCCCGACGCCAGACAAACAACCGCCACAGAGGTGTCCTCCGACGGCGCCCTGCGCGTGGAGCGCGCCGACGAAAACAACTTCATCCTCGACGAGGCGGGGCTGGCTTATCTGTCGGGAAACATCAACCAGTTCATGGCAAACGTCCGGATCACCCCGTATTTTGAGGGAAGCGCATCCGCCGGATACCGAATGGCGTCAATCCCGCCGGGCACGGCCTTCGACAAACTTGGCTTTCGCAGCGGCGATATAATACAGAACGTAAACGGCGTAACCCTTTCCTCCCCGGAAAAGATGTACACGATCTTCCAGAACCTCAAGGACGAAAAAACGGTATCCGTGGACATTATCCGCCAAGGGAAGAAAAACACGCTGAAGTACGACATCAAATGAGCGTGGAGACGCCCATGCGAATAACCGCCATATTGCTGGCGGCATTAATCTTCATGGCCGGCGCAGCCGTGGCCGCGGAGCTGCCATTTGACGTGTCCGGCGAAGCCGTGCCCGAAACCGCGATAAGCGAAGAGAGCCTCGCTTCAACGCAGCATGAAGAAGTTTTTATTCCTCCAATACAACAAGAAGAGACGCTCACTCCTTTAATACAGCAAGCGGAGGTTCGCGCTCTTCCAGAGCGGCAGGAAGACACCGTGTCCGCCCCGCCTCCGACACAGGAAAAACCTCATAATGGACGGCGCAATCAACGGACAAAGAACGCCGGCACGGCTCCACGGCAGCGCCCCGGCAAATCACAGCAGTACATCTCTCTCGATTTCACGGATGTAGATCTCCAGGTATTGATCAAGTTCATGAGCGAGCAGACTGGCCAAAACTTCGTGTTCGATGAGCGGGTGCAAGGAAAAGTAAGCATCGTTTCCCCAACCAAAATGACCGAAGAGGAAGCATACAACGTGTTCCTCTCCGTCCTTCAGGTCAAAGGATTCGCCACGGTAAATGTCGGCAACTCGATCAAGATCGTTCCCTCGCGGGAAATCCGCCAGGAATCTATCCCGACCGACGGAAAAGGGAAGCCCGCGCGGCATAGCGGAGAATTCATTACCCGCCTCATTTCCTTGAAGCATACAGAAAGCCCTGAAGTCATACAGCTGCTTACTCCGCTTCTTTCGAAGGATGGCATGATTTCCTCCTTCCCGTCGGCGAACACGATAATGCTCATAGATTCCCGCCAGAACATCGAGCGCCTCATGGGAATCCTCAATCAGATAGACATAGAGAGCCAAAACGAAACGAAGCTTTTTCAGCTCACATACGCGTCGGCGCAAAACCTGGCCAATACGCTTGAACAGCTTTTCCCATCCGCCACGCCGCCAGGCGCGCCCGCGCCGCAAGCCGGACGCGGAACCGCGCGGCGAGCCGCGGCCCAAGGCAGCTCTACTATCCGGTTCATCCCGGAGATGCGCACAAATAACCTGATTGTCATTGCGCCGCCGGAGACACTGCCGGAAATCTCCGAACTCATCGCGCGGCTTGATGTCCCTCTCCCAAGCGGGAGCGGCAAAATCAACGTCTATTACCTCGAAAACGCGGATGCTGAAGAAACGGCGACCGTCCTCACCTCGCTCACCGGGCTCTCCGGCACTTCACCCGCGCAACTGCCCCAAGGAATGCTGCCTCAAGGGCAGCAGATGACCCCGGCCGGCATGGCCGCGGCCAGCGCGGTCATCGCCGAATTTGAAAGCCGCGTGAAAATAACGGCGGATAAAGCCACCAACTCCCTCGTCATTGTGGCTTCCCCAAACGATTACAAAACGCTTGTGGGCGTCATCAAGAAGCTTGATATCCGAAGAAGGCAGGTTTTCGTCGAGGCAATGATCCTCGAGATAGATCTCGACAAGAGCAGGGATTTGGGCATCGAATGGCGCACGGCAATGGACGCCGGCAAAAACGGCACAATCCTTGGCGGAACCAATTTCAATTTCTCCGGAAACGTCAATTCCATGCTCACCGCCCTTGCTTCCGGCAATCCGATGCTCTTCGCCGGCACCGGCCTGCTTGCCGGCGGCATCGGCGGAACCGTCAAACTGCCGGACGGAACAGAAGTCCCGGCCGTCGCGGCGATCCTGCGGGCGGTACAGACGCGAAACGACATCAAGATACTCTCCTCCCCTCACCTGCTCACGCAAAACAACAAAGAGGCGGAGATCGTCGTAGGCGAGAATGTTCCCTTCATCGCAAGCCAGTCGCGGGACACGACAAACCTCGCCAACGTCATAAACACCGTCGAGCGCAAGGATGTCGGCGTCACCTTAAAAATCACGCCGCACATCCACGAGAGCGAATTCGTCAGCATGGATATCTACCAGGAGTCCTCCGCTTTGAAGGAATCCTCCGGCCTCGATCAGTCTCTGGTAGGCCCGACCACCACAAAGCGCTCGGCCAAAACCACCGTTTTGGTAAAGAGCGGAGATACGATACTCATCGGAGGCATCGTTCAGGAGACCAAGTCCGAGATAGAGAGCAAGGTTCCAATCCTGGGCAGCATTCCGCTTCTGGGCTGGCTTTTCAAGTACAGCTCAAAAACCGTTACCCGCACAAATCTCGTCATACTCCTTACCCCGCACATCATTCAGGAGCCGGGGGTCTTTACGGAAAAGCTCGCGGAACGGCAGCGCAAGATCCTTTTGGACTTCGACCAGAACAACGATCACATCCGCAGCGTGTTTCCGCCGAAGCAGGAAACGGAAAATCCGGGTCCGTGACCGATACCCCTTCTTCCGCAACCACGCAGGCGGCTACGGGTGAATTTCAGCCCGAAACAGCGCTGGTCTCGAAGATCCCGATCAGCTATGCCAGAAAGTATCTTCTTTTGCCGGCCCGATCCTCGTCAGGAGAGCTTGTCCTTTTGTCGGGAAACCCCGACGCAAGCGAAGCCATCGACGAAATGCGGTTCCTCGCCGGACCGGTCCGCGTCATCCAGACGCCTGCAGAAGATCTCATTCCCCGTATCGACATCGCGTACCAGAATGCCGCCGCGCCGTTAAGCGATATAGCCGACGGCCTTTCCGACGAATGGGATCTCGACGTAACCGCCGCCATAGAAGAAACAAAGGACCTGCTCGATTCTCCCGAAGAGGCGCCGGTCATACGGTTTGTCCACTCCGTTCTGGTCCGCGCAATCCGGGAACGCTCAAGCGACATCCATTTCGAGCCTTACGAAAAGGAACTGGTCGTCCGCAACCGGGTTGATGGAATTCTTTGCCAGATGATTACGGCTCCTCGAAAATGGCACGCCCCCGCTATCTCGCGCATCAAGGTCATGGCCGGGCTCGACATCGGCGAGCGCCGTCTCCCGCAGGACGGCCGTATCCGAATCCGCATCGGCGGCAAAGAAGTAGATATCCGCGTCTCTACGGTGCCCACGTCGTTCGGAGAAAGGGCGGTACTGCGCCTGCTCGACCAAACCAGCGTCCTTCTCGGGCTGTCGGACCTCGGGCTGGAACCTGAAGATATGGTCTCCATGGAGCGCTTTCTTTCCCGCTCAAACGGCATCCTCCTCGTTACAGGACCAACCGGCTCCGGCAAGACCACAACGCTCTACGCGGCACTGCGCCAACTCGATTCGGGAACAAAGAACATCATCACAATCGAAGACCCGGTGGAATACCAGATTCATGGAATCGGGCAAATCCAGGTCAACCCGAAGATCAACCTGACTTTCGCGGGCGGCCTCCGGTCTATCCTGCGCCAGGACCCGGACGTCATCATGGTAGGCGAGATCCGCGACCCGGAAACCGCCGAGATCGCCATACAGGCATCTCTCACCGGACACCTCGTTCTCTCCACGCTCCATACGAACGACTCCGCAAGCGCCGTCACCCGCCTTGCCGACATGGGAATCGAGCCTTTTCTCGTCGCCTCGTCCCTTTCCGGCGTCATGGCCCAGCGGCTGGTGCGCCGTCTATGTCCCCGTTGCAGGATTCCCTATACCCCTTCGGAATCGGAACTTCGCAGGCTTGGCGTAACTTTGCGCCACAAATCGCCGTTCTATCGCGCTGGAAGATGCGAGAGCTGTTCAAACACCGGATATTCCGGGCGCACGGGCCTCTACGAAATCCTCACCGCCGACGAAGATATCCGGTCGCTCATCCTGACCCGCACGGACGCAAACTCGATCAAGACGCTGGCCGTCTCCAAGGGAATGCGCACTATTCTCGCGGCAGGAGTGGAAAAGATCATCTCCGGCGCCACATCCGTGGAAGAGGTTCTCCGGGTAACACAGGAGGATTGAGACTTCCTTGCCTACATACCGCTACAAAGGGATCTCGAAAACCGGACAGGAGTTTAAAGGAACTGTCGAGGCGGAAACTCCCGCGCATGCCCGAAAAAAACTCCATGCGGACGGAATTTTTACCGAAAAGCTGACGGAGGACACAGGCGAAAGAAGAGGCTTCTCGCTCCCTTCCCTTCTTGGACAGCAGGAATTCCTTCCACTGCTCACACGCCAGCTTGCGACCCTGTCAAACGCGGGAGTCCCTCTTGCCGGAGCGCTCAAAGCGGTAATTCCGCAGGTTGACGATCCGAAAAGCCGAAAGGTTCTGGAAGAAATTCAGGAAGCGATCAACGGCGGGGCAACGTTTGCGCGGGCGGTCGAGGCTCAAGGGAAAGTATTCCCGGATCTGTACGCCAGCATGGCGCGCGCCGGAGAAGAAAGCGGCACGCTTCCGCTTTCCCTGTCGCGCCTCGCGGACCATCTTGAGAGACAAACCAAAACGAAGAACCGGGTCCGGTCCGCCTTGACGTACCCTGTCTTGATGGCCGTTGTCGCAAGCCTCGTCGTGGTCTTTCTTCTGACATTCGTCGTCCCAAAGATCGTCGGCGTATTCGGCCATCTGGGCAAAGCGCTTCCTCTACCCACGCGAATCCTTATCGGGATTACAGGGTTTCTGTCTTCCGCATGGTGGGCGCTGCTCATCGTCGTCGCCGTAGCAACGCTGATGCTCAGAAAATACCTGGCCACGGAACGCGGCCACACCCACCGCGACGCCATCCTGCTGCGCCTGCCGTTGATTGGAAGGCTCGAACATCTGTCCGCCTTGTCGCGCTTCGCGCGGACTCTATCAACGCTGACTTCGGGAGGAATCCCGGTAAACCGTGCGCTCAAGATCGTCGCGCCGGTTGTGGGCAACGTCATCATTTCCGATAAAATAATGGCCACCGCCGACCGGGTTGTGGAAGGCGCGACGCTTGCCGACGCCCTGCGCGCGCACCACGAGATTCCCATCAGCCTTATCCAGATGGTGGCCGTAGGCGAAAACAGCGGTACACTGGGAGACATGCTTGCCCGTGGAGCGGACGCAATGGATGAGGAGATCGAAGCGCGGCTTTCCCGCCTTCTCTCTCTCCTTGAACCGTTGATTATTCTCGTGATGGGAGCGGTTGTAGCTTTCATAGTCGTATCGGTACTTCTGCCGTTGCTCGACATTTCCAGTATCGTCGGTTAGGAGGTATTACATGAATCGCAGACAGGCTTGCGAAAAAAGAAGCCGCGAGGGGTTCACCCTCATCGAAATCATGGTGGTCATCGTCATCCTCGGACTTCTCGCCGCTTTGGTAGTACCGAAGCTGATAGGAAGAACGGAAGAGGCAAAGAGAACCCAGGTGCGCGTCCAGATGAAGCACATCCAGCAGGCGCTTGAACTGTTCAAACTTGATAACGGTTTCTTCCCAACAACAGAACAGGGGCTCGAGGCGCTCGTCAGGATTCCCAACTCCGGTCGCGTTCCCAAGAATTACAGGCAAGACGGTTACATTGATCGTGTCCCAAAAGATCCTTGGGGAGAGCCTTTCGTGTATATCTGCCCGGGAAGCCGTAGTAGCTACGACCTCATCTCCTACGGTGCGGACGGTGTAGCCGGCGGCGAAGGAGAAGATGCCGATATCAACTTGTGGGATGATCGGTAAGCGCGGATTCACTCTGGTCGAGCTGACGGCAGTCCTGTTCGTGCTCGGCCTGATCCTGTGGACTGTCGTTCCACGCCTGTCGCGCCTGGGCGGTCCCGGACGCGACGCGGTATTTCGGGATCTGGCCTCCGGTTCCGAACAGGCATTCGACGCCTCACTGTTCGAAAAACGTGAGACTCGCCTCGTGCTCGTCCCGTCTTCCGGAACGTATGAGTTCCGCAATCCGGATCGCACAAATGATGAGCAGCGCCCCAGAGAGTTCGGCTCCAGTCTTGCGGTAACCAGCATCCGGATCGGGGGGGAGGAACGCCCGCTGGATCTGACCACGGAAATCCGCTATCAGTCAGGCGGCCGCGTACCTGACACGCGAATACTCCTTCGTGACTCCAGTGACAAGAAGAACCCGACCGAGTGGACTCTCAGCCTGAACCCCTGGGACGGCTCCATCAACATTTTGGAAGGCGCGGCAAGATACTATGAGTGATCGCAAAGGATTCACCTTGATCGAGGTGTTGGTCTCCCTCTCGATCCTGGCCGTCACTCTCATATTGACCTACCGGGTCATCTCCGGGGCGATTTCAGCCTCCAACAGGTCGGATCGATGGACCGCGGCGGCATACCTCGCCGAAAAAATGGTCCTGGAGACTATCGAAAGTTTTCCTGAAGCGAATGAGACGGAAGGAAAATTTCAACCGCCAAACGACTCCTATTCATGGAAGCAAATGGTAAGGGCCACCGCTCACCCCGATGCTGTAGAGGTAACGGTAATCGTTTCATGGACATCGGACGGCAAAACGGACCAGGTTTCCGTTACCAGCCTTTCGGTAAAAAAATGAGAGCAGCGCAAAGACGCGCCGGGTTCACCCTCGTCGAGGTGCTTATTACCCTGGCCATCCTGTCCGTAATCATGATCCTGCTGGTTTCCGCATTCACGGGCGCGTCAAGAACGCGCGGCGCGCTTATCTCCCGTGGACGCGATTTCCGTCAGGTTTTGATCGCCATGGATCGTATCGGAACCGATCTGCAGGGGGCTTTCTCATCCGCAAAACACTCCGACACCGGGCTGACATACAAAGAAGACAAGCTGTCAGGGAGCCCGGCGGCGACTCTCGCATTTACTTTATTCCAGATTCCTTCGGTCGGAGACAGCTACCCTCCATCAAGCATCGTCAAGGTCGTTTACTTCCCGAAAGTGGGAACGGACGGCGCGCACATAGAACTGCACCGGAGGCAGTCCGCTCTGCCCTTCATCGAAAACCGGATTCCGGTAAAAGAAGCGTTAATCACAGACAGGTTGAAAGGCTTCCGGGCAGAGTTCTACGACGGCAGCGAATGGCAAAAAGAATGGCCCGCCGGAAGAAGCCTGGCCTCCCTGCCGAAGAAAGTGGCGATCACAATCATAGATTCCCGCGGGCTGGAATACCGCCGTGAAATTGCTTTACACCTTTCCGGGCAAGACTCGGTCATCCAGTCCGGAAACAGGCCGGGGAGTTCCAGATGAAACCGCGCGCCGACAACAATCGCGGAGTCGCGCTTTTGACCACTCTCCTCATTCTGGTCCTGATTGTAGTACTCACCAACGAAATCTTCAGGCTTGGCTCGCGCGCGGCCCAAACCAGCGCATACGGCAGAGACTCAATCAAAAGCGCAATGCTTGCGGAAGCGGGAATCAACGCCGCGCGCCTGGCGCTCCGCGAGGACGCGAAAAACAACTCATACGATACCCTGGACGAACTCTGGGCCCAGCCAACGCCTCCCTTCGAAATGGGAGACGGAACCATCTCCGTTTTTGTCGAAGACGAAGAGCGCAAGATCAACCTCAACAAGCTGATAATGACAAACGGAAACGCGCCTGACGAAGATCGGGTTGAGATGTTCCGCGCGTTCCTGGCGCACATGGGAATCGACATGTCGCTTGCGGACGCCTTCGTGGATTGGCTCGACAACGACGACACTCCGCGCGTCGGAGGCGCTGAAAGCAGCTACTATCTTTCGCTTCCCCGTCCATACAAAGCTAAAAACGATCTGTTCGACACGATAGAGGAAATCCTCCTCGTTCGCGGTGTCACCAACGAAATCTACGAAAAAATACGTCCCTTCGTAACAGTCACCTCTTCCGGAAGGATAAACATCAACACCGCGCCGAAGGAAATCCTGGTGTCTTTGTCCGCGGGCAGAATCGCCACCGAATCCGGGGCAATTGACAGCGAATCCGCCGCGCGGCTCATCGAGTATCGGCAGACACGCGCGTTTCAGAAAATATCTGATATCGGAAATGTCAGCCCTTTTTTCAAAAACCTGTATAGCCAGCAATCCGCCTTTTACTCCGGCCTTTTGGACATAAAGTCCACCCACTTCCATGTCCGGTCTTCCGGAAACATCGGAGATACCATCCGCACGATAGACGCTATCGGAGCGCGAACCGGAAATGATGTAAAATGGGTTTTTCGGCGCCTGGAATAGAGTCGGTCACAAACCTTGAATATAGAGGTATCAAATTGAAAGGAAAGGCCTTGGCCGGAAATAGCGGCCACTCTTCCAAGAGGCGAATCTACTTATACGCTCTTGGAAGCCTCCTTTTTGCGATCTGCTTTATTTTTGTCGCCGCTCTCTCTCTTCCAACGGAAGCGGTACTCGGGCTGATCACACCGTCGCTTGAAGCCAATGGCATCGGCCTCTACGCGGAAAAAGCGCGGCTGGTCTTTCCGCCGGGAATCCGTGTCAAAAACGCCACCATCTCCATCAACAACGGACACCCGGTCCCCATAGAAGAGGCAACCGCCTCATGGGAACTGACCGGCCTCTTAAACTGGCTGCCGTCACACCTCAATATCATCCAAGGAAAAACAGTCGCGGATATCCGCCTTTCTCCGGCATTCTGGAACCCAAGTCACGGGACCATGACGCTTACGGAAGCTTCATCCGATGAACTTAGCTTCCCTTTTTTATCCAGCTCCGAGACAAAATTTTCCATAAGGAGGATACAGGCGCAGTGGCGCGGAGCCGGCGACAGCTTCGATGCCTCCGGTTCGGCGGAACTCGACTACCTGCTGCTCCCCGTCAACTTGTCCGCAGCCCCCATCCATGAAGCGCGTATCGACAATGCGTCGCTTTTCATGGTAGTCCGCGGAGATACATTGCACATTCCCCGCATGCAGGGGAGTTACGAAGGAGCGCGCGTAGAAGGCACCGGAGAGATCGCGCAGTTTTTGTCGCCGGGCAACGCCTCCGTCACATTCCTGTTGAGGATTCGCAACCCTTTCGAAGGCCGGGTGGGAATGTTATTCGACATGCTGGCGAAAAACTCAAAGAATGCTACCCTTAAAATCAGCGGGGCGCCTGGCGCCCTTAAGGCTGAATTTCTACCTCTCTGAGACGAGGCCACGTTGACCATCGGCATATCCTTAACCAGGGATCAACTGCTCGCTGTCGTTTTAGGCGGCGCGGCTTCCTTCTCTGACCCGGCGATTGCTATTTCCGTGCGCTGCCGTGAGCCTTTCGAATGGAAAGAAGAAGCGGTTACGCTCGTTGACCGGCTTCGTGAGGTCCTTCCAGACGGCGTCTTGCCGGGAGCGGTAATCACTCTCCCGCCGGCAATGACCTATCTGCGGCCCATCAAGCTCCCCGTAAATGATCTTCGGAGAGCGCGCCTCATACACCTTGGCGAACTCGAAGGAAACCTCCCGATCGAAGACGACGACATCCTGTCAGACCTGCTCCCTTCTTCTCCGGCGACTCCCGGCACATTTATAGCCGTCGCCGCTAAACGGCCGCTCATAGAAAAAACGGTGGAAACGTTCCAAAACGTCGGCATTCGCGTTGACATGGTCATCACCGACCACGCGGCAATGCTTGTGGCCGCTTTCGATGAAATCCGGGAGGACGCATTGCTCGTCTCGGCCTTCTCCGACATCCTCCTGCTGCGCGTATCCAACGGCGGCGTGCGCGCCGCGAGGCAATTCCCCATCGCTATGGCTGACGCCCCGGATGACATACTGGAAGCCATTGCCGATATGACACGCGACAAGGGACCGGCCACTCCATTGGTCGTAGCCGGCGAACTGCCCGCTTCCATCGAGAAAAACCTTTCTGGGTACATGACACTTTCCCTCCCCGAATACATTCCCTCTTCCCACTTTGCCGCGTTTGGCGCGGCGCTGGCGCCCGTATCCCAAAAAACGCTTGGCGGCTTCTCGCTGCGGACATCCGCCGAAGCGACGGCGAATAAAGTACGGGAGGCCCGCAAGATCAAAATCGCGGCGGCAGCGGCGGCGGCGTCAGCCATATTTGCGATCATTACGCTCCAGTTCTTCGTATGGGTAACCGGACAAAAACTCGAAAAAATCCGAAACCAGATCCGCAGCGAGTTCTCGCAGATCGCGCCCGACGTTACGCTGCGCAACGCAACAATGGCGGACCAGATCAAGGAGAGGATAACCTCTCTGGATCGCCTGCGAAAAGATCTGGGAATAAACGCGCCTCCGCCAGCCGACCTGCTGGCGCTTGCATCGTCCGCCCTGCCGCGTGGCAATATAGCTGTGCGAGAAACATCGATCGAAGGCGGGCGCGTGCGCATTGCCGGAGAAACAGAAGATTCACGCCTGGTGGAATTATTCCGGGAGGAATTGTCCAAATCCTTTGGCAGCGAATACAACGCTACGCTCCAGGGTACGGAAGCAAGCGCCAGAGGCTCCATTAAATTCACCATCCAGATCGAACAGAAGGAAGACCCTCGTGCTTCTTGAGCGGGAGAAAAAGACACTGATTATCGTCGGGGTAGCCGCGGCCGCGTTGTTGATCGTGGCTTTAGTGGTTTTCCCGGCGATATCCCGCATCCGGGTTCTTTCCCGCAACACCGTCGCGGCGCAAAAGAACCTGGCCGAAGTGCGCAAATCCAGCCCGGATCTGCAGCGCGTACGGCAAGCCACCATCGAACGACAGGGTGCCGCCACGGCGGCAGCCAACTCTCATGAATCGCCGCTTACACAACTAACTTCCTTTTTGCAGGGAGCGGGAATCCCTGCGTCTGTTTTAGCCATCAAATCAGCCGGCACCCACGACAGCGAAGCGTTCCGCGAGGAATTGTTCGAGGTCCATGTCGAAAACCTCACGTACCTTGAAGCCGTCAATGCCTTGCGGAAACTGTCGGCGAAAGATCTTCCCGTAATAGTCCGCTCCACCGTTTTAAAAAGTCGATATGACGACCAACGCTACCTGGATATGACACTCCGTGTCGGACACCTTTCTCCCAAGAAAACACCGTAAGGGCAAATACAAAGCCCTCCTTTTCCTAACCGTAGCGGCCCTCCTCGCGGGCTGTTTCGGCTCAACGCCTTATGTCCCGACCAAAGATGAAGACGATCTGCTAAAAGCAAAAGGAGCGGACAAGGCGCTTTACGAAACTATTTGCATAGGAGAGAGCGACCCTTTCGTCCTCATCGCCGTTTTCCGCGAGGACGTATTCAGATCCCATTCCGCCGTACTGGAACAATCTTTCATTCCCGTGCTGAACGAGTTCGGCAACACGGCGCTTTTGCTTGTCCGGCCCGTCGAAGTATTGCCTCTGCTTAAAGACGCTTCCCTGATAAAAGCCGCATGGTTTGGGCCGCAAGCGCGCCTGGCGCGCCTTGATACGTCGCTTGAGTTCGACATGCTAAGCCATTTCGGCAAAGGAACCGAGTCGAGCCCTGCCGTAATTCTGGTCCAGTTTCGCTCGCTCCCGAAGGTTGCGGAGGAAAAAGCGGTTATAGCGGCGGGATTCCAGATTCACGCAAAGGAAGGACCTACCTACAAAATTACCGGCCCGATATCGGGCATCCCAAAGCTTTTGGACCACGACTGGGTCGTCTACCTCGAAAAAATAGATCTCCCGCAATAGTGGCATCGCCTTTGCTATCAGTAGGCTAACCATTCGGGAGGAAAACATTATGAATACCGATCCGGGCGCAAAACTTGCCGTTTCAATTTCAGACAGCATGACGGTAGAAGTGCGGCTGGGACTCAAAGAGATCCGCATCGGCCGGGGACGCGAGGCCGACCTTCAACTACCGGACCGCTCCGTATCAAGATTTCACGCGCGTATTTATCGCTTCGGAAACCGGTATTTCCTGGCGGATCTTGGCAGCCGCAACGGAACACATTTCAACGGAAAGCCTGTAACACAGCTCCCGCTCGACGACGGACAAACCTTCACCATTGGCCCCTACCGTATCCATTTCTTGTGGCCCGCCGGCGCGCCAATGCCGGGAGAAGAACCTACGGTCGCCCCCGGAGCGTCATTGCCGCCTTCTAACGCTACAGCCGTCTCCGGCCCAGGCACAACCTCCTCCGCCGAAAGCGCATCCGCGTCTTCCCCAAAACGCGTAACTATCGAGCGCGAAACCGCCAATGATACGTTCGGCATGGTGGGAGAAAGCCGGCCGATCCGGAAACTGATCGACACTATCCGCCGGGTCGGACCTTCCGACGCGGCGGTCCTCATTGAAGGTGAAACAGGAAGCGGCAAGGAACTGGTGGCAAGAGGGCTGCACAATGCCTCTAACCGAAGCTACCGCCCTTTCATCGTCGTCAACTGCGGCGCAATCTCCCCGGAGCTTGTCGAAAGCGAACTGTTTGGCCATGAACGTGGAGCTTTCACAGGCGCTACCGCGCAACGACGCGGCGCCTTCGAACTGGCCCACAACGGAACTATCTTTCTTGATGAGATCGGCGAGCTGCCCTATACCTTGCAGCCGAAGCTTTTGCGCGCGCTGGAGCAGAAAGAAATCAAGCGTGTCGGCGGCAACGAAACGCTTTTGGCCAACGCCCGCATATTGGCCGCGACAAACCGCAATCTAAAAGAAGAAATCACAAAAAAAACATTTCGGGAGGATCTGTATTTCCGCGTCGGAGCGATCAGCATTTCCGCGCCTCCTCTTCGTGAGCGAAAGGAGGACATAGTGCCGTTATCCAGGCACTTCCTGGCGCTTTTGAGCGCCGGCTCCACGCATCCAATTCCAACGCTCTCCCACGCCGCACTCGACATTCTCATCTCGCACGATTGGCCCGGCAACGTCCGCGAATTGCGCAATGCCATTCAGCGGGCAGTAGTCATGGCGGAAGGAGAGGAACTCGCCGCGGCCGATTTCTCATTCTTGAGCGCCTCCTCCCATACTTCCTCCTCCGAGCAAGACACTTCCCAAGGACTTACGCGCTGGGAACAGGCAGAGCGAACCAACATACTCGCGGAACTTTCGCGCCAAAGCGGAAACAAAACACGTACCGCCCGTGTGCTCGGAATCGCCAAGTCCACGCTGTTTGAGAAACTCAAGAAGTACGGGATCAGTTCACAAGAGACAGACCGGTAATTGAACCGACGGTACGAATCTCGTACTCATTCTTTCCCCTTTTACCAGCCCTATCCGCTTCTGTTCCGTAACCGCCCAAAACCACAATAGTTTCAGCGGCGGTTTTTATTTCTGCCTCCGGCATCACGATTGCTCCTTCCCGTGTCATCCAAATTCCAGAAGGAGGCAACACGATGCAAACAAAGCTCAGAAAAAACCGCAAAGGCCAGGGACTTACCGAATACATCATCATCACGGCGCTGGTCGCAATCGCAGCTATCGGAATCGTAAACATCTTCGGCAACCAGTTGAGACACCAGTTTAACGTCATCGTAAAAGCAATGGCCGGCAGTTCTCAAGCGAAAGTGGAAAACAAACTGCTCGAAAAAGCCGACAAAGAAACCAACATTAAAAACCTTTCAACGTATGGCGAATCGAAATAACCGGGGAGCAACCATGCTCGAGTTCCTGCTGGCGGGCATTCCGCTTCTGCTTTTCCTCATGATGATCCTTCAGCTTTCACTGCTGTGGATCGACAAAGGGACCGTCGATGCCGCCGCACACTTCGCCGCGCGTAAATTCGCACGCACCGCCCGAATCAATTTCGAAAGCGCCCGGCAGGAAGCTCTTCTCGAAGCATGGAAAATCTGCTTGAACCGTCCGGGCGGATCGCTTGCTTCCATGGCCATGACCACTCTCGATATCACGCGTGACGGCAAACAGAAAGTGAACCGCGCCGCCGCGGGAGACGCATTATGCGTACAGTTGATCCATGGGGTCAGACTGATAGTCCCATGGGCCGACTGGGTTCTCTTCAATATTTCCTCCGGTCCTAAAACCAGCATTGGAAACCAATACTACCTGATGCTGCAATCCACCCGCTGGGTAACGGTGGAATAACCATGATCCGCTACTTCTCCCACCAGGCGCTCCATGTTCGCAATGGAAAAAGCGGCCAGGCCATGCCTCTGTTTCTGGTTGTCATTTGCACAGTGATGACCCTGCTGTTCGTCTCGATCGTTGTTCACAATATGGCTGCCTCACGAGTCGCCTGCGCAAATGCCATAGACGCCATCGCGCTAAACGCGGCCACATGGGAAGCCAGGTGTCTGAACGTAATCGCAGCCCTAAACGACGGGATCTCCCAATGCATGAATATCATCTTATGGATATGCGCCACCTGGGCGGTTATGGCGGGCCTGGCGGCTTTCGGTGTGGGTGTTCCCGTTTTCAATGCTTACACAAAGTACGCGCGTGAGTTTATCTCGAACTGCTGGAATACAGCGCACATGCTGGCGTCATGGAGCGAGCGAATACGCGATATGGCTCCGTACCTGGTGCTGGGCGAAACAATCGCGCTTGCAAAAAAACTGGGGGTCGAGGGAATCCTGTATCCGCTTAACCCGCGCGGGACTCATGACGGAACAAACACCCTCGAACTCCACTTGGAGTACGGTCCCCCCATCAATCTTATCAACGCTTTTGATCCAATTTTTTCCACACTGAGCCGATTGGACAAAGTTCGCCGCCCGGACGGAACACTTAAAGCAATAAAAAACGTCCTGAACAGCACACTCAACCTCATCCTCGGCGGCAACAACAAGCCGATCCGCAAACTGATCCTGGAAAAGGATTTCCCCAAAAGACAGTTCGTTCGGTTTGTTGGCAGCCAGCAGGTCCAGCCATTGCCGATACCGTTTCTGGAGAATAACGAAACGGAGCGGATATTTGACCAGGCGCAGGCGGAGCCATACGACGGCGATTCGGAGTCAATGACATGGAAATCCCGACTGACAAAATGGGGGGATAAATGAAAACACGCCTGAAAACATCCTGTGGTCAGTCAATGGTTGAAACCATCATTCTCCTGCCGCTTATGCTCATTCTTCTGGCAGGAGGATGGTGGGCGTTTCAAAACTTATCCTTGTCGGACGCCGCGGAGTCAGCCGCCCATGTCCACCTTCTTCGCACCGGAAGAAACCTTTCTCCAATTACTTCGGAACTCTCCAAAACAATCCATCCCGGTGAAAACACCGTCCGGCTGAATGGAGAAAACAGTTCCTTTTTCAAAGGAATACCATTTTTTAACAATCTTTTGGGAAACACCGTCGCCTCCGCCGACGTCTCCTGCCAAAAAGAACAGGTGGGAGCGTTCATCGACCTGCCGGACCACAACCTTGGCCGGAAAGCGGAAGCGGCGGTCGATTGCTGGGGAAAAAGCAGTCGTTCAGGCTCGTCGATCAAAAATACCATTTCGGCAGTCGTTGCCGTGGGGGCAATCAAATGAAACGCAAATCCATCCTTTTCTTTATTGTTATAACCGCCGTAGTTGTTTCATTGCTGGCGTTTAAAGCCGTCAACGCGAGGCGAACCGGCTCAGGCACAACCAGGGTATCAATTGACGGCAGATCGTTTCTTGTAAAAACCCCTTCCATGGACAGCAGATCCGCAATGCTGCACGAGCTTGCAAGGCTCGGAATTGATGTCCCGGAAAACCTAATAGACCTCGGTGAAATCCGATCCATAAAGCCTGTCATTCCTGAAAATCTCCCGACAGCCCAAAACACAAGCCATAAAAAACAGACGCGAATGCCCGAAGGATTCAACGTAGATCACACGCTCGAGATGTCGGGAGAAAACGGAACTGTCGAAATGCTCATGGGAACTGTCAAACAGGCGAATGGATCAGCCGCGGCGCGCCTCGAAAGCAACCAATGGATTCGGTCGGAAATATCTGAAGATCGCAACTTCCCAAAAACCTTCCGGAAAAACCGGGGAAAAGAGACAGACATTGTTTGGCTGGATGAAAAAAAAGGCATCTTCCTTCTGCTACGCAGGCTGGAACGATAGGCTCAAGGAACTGCTCCCGTTTGGGGTCGGAGTGATTCTCATGGCCATTGCGGTTTTTGCAGCAATGAAAAGAGTGACAGCGGTTGAGATCGATATCCGTAAGCGGTCTGAACCCATTGCGATAGTCGTCGCATCGGTTCCCATTTCCGCAGGCGCCGACTTCCATACAGAAAACCTGGCCAGCAAGACCATCCCCGCGTCCGGCACGGGGAGGCGCAATGTCCTGGTATCCGATTTCGAACTTCTCATCGGGGCAAGATCAAAGAGCGCGATCGAACCGGGCGAGCCGATCCTGTGGACCGACGTGGAGGAACCTTTCGATACAGACATATTCTCCAAAACAGTCCCGGAAGGCCGAAGGGCCTTAACCTTGACCGTTGATACAACTTCCTCCTTCTCCGGACTTTTGAGGCCCGGAGACCATATAGACCTTTTGGCAAAAGATGAGAAGAACCGCTCCAAATGGATTCGTGGCATAAGCGTAATCGCTACGGATCGCAATATAAACCCGTCAGCCAGCCCCGAAGAAGCAACAGAAACCAGCGCGGTCACTCTTATGGTGACGGTCGAGGAAGGCGCCGCCATCGCGGAAGCGTCTACGGGAGGCCGCCTCTTCTGGTTCTTGAGAAACCCAAACGACAACGTAACGGTTTCACTCAAGAACAACCACGCCGCCTATCCGGCGGTAGAGCTTTGGCACGCCGGTATCCGGGTGCGACAGTCATCCACAGATAGCAATGGAGGCAAATCGGCATTATGAAAGCTTCCCATATCCTGTTGACCCTTCTTCTTATTGTATTTATCGTCGGCCAGGCCGTCGATTCCCGCGCCGCGGAAACCCTCCGTCTGCGGCTGGGATTTCAAAAGATACTGGATCGTAAAGGAGTTTCGAGGATTTCCGTTGGAGACCCGGAAATACTCGAAGCCCAGGCGCTCCCTCGTGGAGACGGAGTTCTGGTTGTGGGAAAACAGGAAGGGGAAACAAACCTGGTCCTTTGGGAAAAAGGAGTCCGGAAGGAGTGGCATGTCGAAGTCGGCGCCCGTAAGAGCGCGGCAATCGAGGATATCCGGCTCTTTGCGGCATCATTTCCTGGGCTGACAGTCTCGGAAGCCGGCGGTTCCATAATCGTCAGCGGCATGGTCGCCTCTTTTCAAGAAAAGAAAATACTCGAAGGTTTTGTCAAAGAGTATCCGTCAGTCCACTTGAGGGTAACCCTTCCCGAGGAAAAAAAGACCATGCTTCAGTACGACCTGAAGATTATTGAACTCAGCCAAGGGGAATCAGCGCTCCTTGGGGTCCGCTGGCCGGATGCCACAGCGATGAAAACATCCGCATCACGAACAAATAGCTCTAAAGGAGTAATCTCGGTAGGGACGGATTTCGAAACAACCCTTAACCTTCTTCTTGCTAATGGGAAAGCGCGAATACTCACCAATCCAAAGCTGTCCTGTGAAAGTGGAGAAGAGGCTGCATTTCTGGCAGGAGGCGAGATTCCGATTGTAATCAACACGCCCGAAACCCGAAGGGTCGAGTGGAAAACTTACGGCATTATCTTGCGGATCAACCCGTCTATTGCTCACGGAGGAAAGGTACGCACCAAGGTGCTGGCGGAAGTAAGCTCCGTGGATCACGCCAGCGGCACCTTTGATGTTCCGGGTCTTTTGATCCGGCGTGTGTCCACACACTTCTCTTCCTCTCCCGGAGAAACGGTAATGCTCTCCGGGCTTGTAAAGAACGAGATGGCAAAGGATGTGGCAAAAATACCGCTGTTGGGACACATTCCGGTTTTTGGAGAGCTCTTCAAATCCAGGTCTTTCCGTGAAAACCAGACAGAACTTGCGGTTTTCATAACACCAACGGAAGTCAAAGAAAACGCTACTCAGGAATTAGAGGAATGGAATCAAAAATACTCGGAAGCCGAAAAGTCTTTACGTTTTCGACTGCTTGATTAAGGAGAAACAAAATGGAAAAAGCCGCAAAAATAAAGCTGCACCAGGCCGTCCTGTCCCAGTTAGACGCTCGCAAGATAGGGCTTGCGTACGGAGAAGACATCGACCGTTGTAGACGCCGCGCCGAAGAGATTATCAACGAAGAGATGAGCAACGCCTCCGTGAGCCAGGAAAACAGGGACTCCTTCCGGAAAGAGATGATAGATGAGATCTTCGGGTACGGCCCCATCACTCCGCTTCTTGAAGACCCATCCGTTTCCGAGATCATGGTAAACGGCAAAGATTCCATCTATTTAGAAAGAGAGGGAAGACTTGCGCGGCACAACAACAGTTTCCTTTCGGAAGAGTCGCTGCGGGTCGCTATCGACCGTATGGTCGCCAGAGTTAACCGACGCCTCGATGAATCATCTCCGTACGTGGACGCCCGCCTTCCGGACGGTTCGCGTATCAACGCCATCATTCCTCCTGTCTCTCTTACAGGAGCATGCCTGACGATTCGAAAGTTCCGCAAAGAAGCGTTCTCTCTCGATGAACTCGTACGAATCGGCTCGCTTTCTCAGGAAGCTTCCGAGTATTTGCGCGAAGCAGTGCTTCAGCGAAAAAACATCATCGTCTCTGGAGGAACCGGGTCGGGCAAAACCACTTTATTGAACGCGCTCTCCGGCGCCATACCGGAGGACGAGCGGATCGTGACAATCGAAGACTCGGCGGAACTCCGCCTCCAGAAACCTCACGTCATTCGCCTTGAATCCCGGCCACCCAATATAGAAGGAGGAGGCGCCGTCATGATAAGGGACCTCGTCCGCAATTCTCTGAGAATGCGTCCTGACCGCATCATCGTAGGGGAGTGCCGGGGAGGCGAAGCGCTCGATATGCTTCAGGCCATGAACACCGGACACGACGGCTCTATCACCACAGGGCACGCAAACACTCCGAGAGATATGCTGCGCCGCCTGGAAACAATGACGCTTCTTTCCGGAATGGAGCTTCCGATCAGGGCAATACGAGAGCAGATCGCTTCGGCAATCCATCTGGTTATCCATACAAGCCGGATAAAAGGCGGAAAGCGCGCGGTAACCTCGATCACAGAGATCTCCGGGATGAATGACTCCCAGATCCTCATCCAGGAAATCTTCCGGTGGGGAAAAGGAAACGACGCGGCCTCATCCGAAAACAGGCTTGTCTTTACTGGCATCCCTTCCAGGTTCGCCGAAGAGGAATCAAGCCTGTGGGATTAAGCAGGATCGAGATTGCGTCTTTTGCGCTCGGAACAGGGCTGGTCTTGCGATACCTGATTCGCATCGCGCTTCCATCGGCAGCCCGCCGCTTCGAAAGCAGATCAAACCGCCTATCAGATACTCTGCGCGGTGAATTCGTTCAGATGCCGGCGTCCCGAATCGCTTTAGTGCTGATTATTGCCGGTCTCGTATTAGCGTGTTTTGCGATAGTCGCAACCGGATTGCTCATTGCCTCGATAGCCGGGCTTATCCCGGCACTGCTGGCAGGAACAGCCATCCGATGGTACCGGGCCCGAAGGAGAAAACTGATCCTTTCCCGGCTTCCAGTATTATTGGATCTGCTCGTAGGCCACCTGAAGGCCGGACACAGCTTTTCGGAATCGCTTGCGGAAACCATCCCCCTGCTTCCTTCAGGTATTCGGGAAGAAATGTCTTGGGTGATGCAGAAGCATCGCCTGGGCACTCCACTGGTCGAAACGTTTTTGCTTTTCGAAAAGCGAATACCCTCGGAAGACGTATCGCTGTTTGTGAGACCGTTGCAGGCAGCGCTTTCAAGCGGCGGAAACCTTGTAGATCTCCTTGAGCAAACCCGCGACATCCTGCGCCGCAGAAACCGCTCCGCGGAGAAGCTTAAGAGCATGACCGCCCAGGCCAGGCTTCAGGCAATGGTGCTGACACTGATTACCCCTGTGTTCGCATTAATACTTTCCAGGATTGATTCATCCTTCTTGCCAAACCTGATCGGCACTCCGCAAGGAAAAATCATCCTTGCCATTTCCGTGACTCTGCAAGTTCTCGGATGGATAACGATCAAAAAGATCTTGTCGGTGCGCCCATGAATACGGCAGATTTTCTTTTGATCGGCTTATTCACACTGATCGGCGGAACGCTGGTCGCATACTCGCTCCGAACAGTATTCAGCAACCGTTTTCGTGAACGCTTCATGGAAGCATACAAACATCGACACTTGCGCTTTGTCGATAAACTGGTCAAGAAAAAGATCCTGCGCATACCAGGCCTTTATCTCGCTGATCCCATCATGCCATTTGTCTGCGGAGAACTGTCTGGAGTAGCGATCCTTCTATTGGCTTGCTGCTTCCAACAAACACTGACAGGGGCGCTTAAAGCTCTTCCCGTCGCTTTTCTCTTTTGCTCCTGTATCACATGGGCCTCCCTTGCTTCCTCTTCCCGGAAGGCTATGTATTTGGTGCAAAGAGATCTTCCTGTCGCATGTTTTCTCCTGTCTCTTCTGCTCGAATCCGGTATGGGGTCATCCTCCGCCATGCAGGAAACCGCCTCGTCAATCCCGCGCGGCCCGCTTTCCATAGAGCTTTCCGATATGGTCGCCGCCCGCGCCTTGGGAATTTCCAAGACCGAATCTATCCGGCGAAGCGGCGAAAGAATCCCGTCGGAAGATTATCGGCTTTTCCTCAACCATATCCTGCAGGGAGAACGTCTTGGCATCGGGCTTTCCAAAAGCCTGCGGGGGCTCTCATCCAAGATGCTCGAAAGCCAGGACCATCGAGCCGAAACAATCGCGCAGCAGGCGGCGGTAAAGCTTCTCCTTCCGCTGGTATGCTTCATCTTTCCGGCGGTTTTCCTCATCATCCTGTCGCCTGTAATTCTTGGTTTCTGGAATTTCCTTTCGAGGTAAAACAATGGCAAACATGACAAAACTGGCTGGAATTTTATTTCTGGCTATCTTTTTTGCCGCGCCGGCATCAACAATCCACGGCGGTAACAACGGGAACCGCGCCGACAAGGTAATGCTTTCCTTGCGAATCGCCAAAGCCAAACAAGAAGCTCGCAAAATCGAACACTATAAGAGCATCGCCAGACAAAGGAAATATAATCGCTCCATCACCGATTCTCACCTGTCATCTGCACAATAACCTTTGGATTTCTTCCAGGGCGCACCGACAGATTCTCCGTCTTGTCCACCCCAAGCGGTTCATTCACGAAACGCAGTCGGTGCTCCCCCACAGGCAAACGCACATCGCTTAACGGAGTATCTCCAATAAACTGCTTGCCCAAATACACCCGCGCCCACGGAATCGCCTGGATCACATCAACCACGCCCATCATCGACTCAAGCTCTATGCGAAGTGTGTCGACACCAGCCAATGCGCTCGCTGGAACGCGTTTTCGCACGTATCCTTCCTTCGATAAAACAATCCCTTTGCCGCCGGTTTCAGAAATATCAATTCTGGCCGGGGTTTTGCCAAGCATTTCGCCATTTCCGAGCAAGATGCTGGCGCCTTCCGGATCTGTTTCGATCTTGACGTGCTTTTTTGCCGGCCGGGGTGAAACATCGGTTGAAGAAGCCGAATTATTTGCGGTATCAATCGGCGCCTCCGAAGTCGAATCCGATGGCTGCGCCAAAGAAGGCGGCAAACTGTTAGCCGAAGCCGCGGTGGTCATAGCAGGCGAAGGCGCAGAAGATGATACGCCAGAAGGAACAGGTTTTCCTTTTTCTATCCAAAAGTAGGCTCCACCAACAGATAACGCAACCGCGGCGGCCACGGCAACTTTTCCTCCTGTTTTACGGAACCAGTATCTCACCGGCTCCCGAATCTCTGGAAATGCAGCAACACGCTCCAGCGCAAGCGCAGGAGACGTCGCCTCCTCTTCGGAGCCGGCAAAAAGGGCATCCCAAAAATCCGCAAGCTGTGTTGGAGTTGCCCGCTCCGGCCCGTGTGAGGCAAGAGCAGCCAAAAAACTTCCGGCATCCCCAAACCGGTTTTCCGGGGCCAACGCGAGTCCTTTCCGCAAAACATGAACGGTTTCTTTCGCCTCGCAAGGAAACTCGATGCTATCCGGATCGAAAGAACAAACGCGCTCCTGAACGCCGGCCGTGGACTCGCCCTCAAACAGTCTCCGCCCCAACAAAAATTCCGCGGCGATGACCGCAATAGCAAAAAGGTCCGACGCGGGGGTTGCCCCCTCTCCCCGCAAGCGCTCAGGCGAGAAGTAAGCCGCCTTCCCCGCCTGGACATCACCAGCTTCGTCCACAATAGACGCAATGCGCGACACCCCGAAATCAGTCAGTTTCACAGCGCCTGTACGTCCAAGCAAAACATTGCCTGGGCTTATGTCTCTATGCAAAATTCCTTTTTCGTGCAGATACATCAGACCGGACAGCATGCCCTCTACCCAATATCTCCATATGCCGGGCGGAACCGACAGCCCCAGTTGCCGCATCTGCGCCGCAGCTTGCCTGAGATCACATCCTTCCACGTATTCCATGACGAGGAAAAAGACATCCTTTTCCTTCCCAAAGTCGAACACCTGAATCAGGTTGGGGTGGGATAGAGAAGCGGCCAATCGCGCCTCCCTTATGAAAAGTTCACGAAATCGCGGGTCCGCGGCGTGCCGCGGGTGTACCGCTTTCACCGCTACCCGTTTGCGGAATCCTTCCTCTCCCGGAAGAATACACAGGAATACTTCGGACATGCCGCCTGTGGCAATCCGTCGCAACACGCGGTATTTGCCAAAACGTGTTGATTCCAACGCGGCTTACCTCTGAAAATCTTCGTGGGCAGGATTCTGCGGCGTAGGGTAGCTCTCATCGTTTTTTCTTTTCGCGAGAAACTCGAATTCGAAAACAGATCCGCGCGGTTCGTTGCCGCGTACACGCACGGCCCCGCCGTGATCGGTAGCTATGGCGCTCACTATGGCAAGCCCAAGCCCGGTCCCGCCCTCTCTACGGGAAAAGTACGGTTCAAAAATTCGTTCCTTGTCTTCCTCGGAGATACCCGGCCCGTCATCCGCGACGGAGATACAGATCTTCCCTTGCGCGACATCGTAGGCACATGCGACATCAATACGCCCTTTTCCATCAAGGACAGCAATTGCGTTCTCGAACAGGTTGGTAAGCGCGCGCCGGATCTGGTCGGCGTCAAACCATGCTGATGGCAACTTCTGTGAGGAAAACTCCCATTGGATGTCTGGGTTCGACGTGCGATACATCTCCACGAACTGATGGACCGCTTCGGCCAAATCACCTTCCGCAAGCAGAGGCGATGGCATCCGGGCAAAAAGAGTAAACTCGTCAACCAGCCGCTTAAGCGCAGCCACTTCAGCCAGAATCGCCTGATTAAGTTCCTTGAACACAGGATCTGATTCGTGCGCTCCGGCATACCTGCGCTGCAGCCGCTCGGCTGAAAGCTGGATGGGAGTCAGCGGGTTTTTGATGTCGTGGGCGATCCGGCGGGCAACTTCCCTCCATGCCAGCACACGTTGCAACCGCATCGTCTGGGTAAGATCATCAAAAGCGATAACCAGACCGATATACTCGTCTCTATCATTGCGTAACGATGTCAGACGCACCCTTAACGCAACCGTCTTGCCTCCGATCGGAAGTTCTATCTGCCGCTCCATCTGGCTGCTCTCGGCGGCTCCCGCTTCCCTATAAAGTTCGCGGATCGGCTCGTAATAGTCTTCCCGGAAGACATCTCTATACAGCCGCCCGACCGCGTCTTCAGTGGGAACTTCCAACAGATACCCCGCAACCTTGTTGACCACGATGATTTTGGAACGCCGGTCAATAACTACAATCCCCGTAGTAATGCTGTCCACGATGGTTTCAATAAACCGCGCCTTCTGGCGCAAATCCTCGTACGCCAGAGCAAGCGACTCATGCGCCTTCTCAAGGTTCGCCTTTATCGCCTGCAGATCCGTCGCCATCTGGTTAAAAGAGGAAACCAGCATCCCGAACTCGTCATCCGAACGGTAATCAATCGTGACGTCCATATCGCCGCGCGCTATCCGCCCGGTCCCTTCGGCAAGCATCTGTATAGGCACGGTGATCCAGCGAGCCAAAAGAATTCCCATCCAGCTTGCCGTAAAAACTATGAGAAGCGTAATCAGGATTATTACTCCGAGATAGTTGGCGCGAATCGGATCATCGAGAAGACGCACCTGATGGTATTCCGAGTAGGCATCACGGATATTACGCACTCGCGCGACATCCTCAAGGGAAAGCATCTCCACCGCCGCAACTTTTCCCCAACCCGCTAGCGGAGCCCAGGCAACGGCAAACCGGTCTCCTATAAAAGCGCCCCCCCCAGTTTCCACCGCCCTAGGATTTTTCAGACGAAGCAGAATTTCCTCTTCCGCCGCTCCTAGCGGAGGCCCCACCGACGCAGTTTTAATTCCGTCCCGTAAAAGCAAAAGCGCGACGGTGCTATCCTGCCCCAAGCGCGCGGATTGCAGCGCCAAAACCACCTCTTCGTCAGTCATCTCCTCCCGAATCGAATTCGCCGCTTTTCTGGCCAGCGGAAGCATCGATACCGCTGTATCGTCGAGCTTGCCCTGCGCAATCTCAAGAGCGCCGTTGAGCGCTTGCCCTACACGAGCGCCGATCCAAGATTTAATGCTCTTAGTCGTAATACTCGTCGTAGCGATAAACAGCAAAACCGTAGGAATCAAGGAAAAGCAGATGAATATGATAACCAGCCGGGAGCGCAGCTTCGAGCCAATGGTCTTCCTGCGACGGTCCAGCAGGATTTTGAACAGGTTCCGAAAGACAAGAAAAATCAGTAAGACAACCAGAACGACATTCAGATTGATCAGCGCAAAAACAGCAATGTTGCTGGAGAAAGGGACTGTCCCGCCGGATGCGACCAGCCAGGCTTGCAGCAAAGTAAAGCAAACAACAAGGGCGGCAACAACGCCGATCGCCCATAGCTCCCTGCGCCGTTTCGCCCGTTCCTGTTCCGAAAATTCGCCCCCTGCATACTCAAAGTCTTTGGTCACGGAGCAATCACCGGTCCGCGCCCCCAATTAGTCTCCACATCCCACATTGAGGAGAAAAAAACTATCGACCGAAGCGGCTCAGAAAGCCCTGTGCGATCAAGACGAACGCGGACGCTTGCCCTGTAAATCTTGCCGGGCCTAACTTCCATGCTCAAAGGCACCGTCGCATGAAAAAAAGTCATCCTGTCGAGCACCTGTTGCAGGTCGGGAAGAATCTCATCGCCGTCAGGGTGGCGCAGCCGATAAACCCTGGCGAGGACATCATACCGGATGGACTGTGTGTACTGGAAATCGCCGATTGTGACATTGAACCAGTTCCGGTGTATCCGCTCGACTTCAACCTCTATACGGAAAGAAATCTCGATGCCGCTTTCAAGCGCTTCAGTCATCTCGGCAAAGAAAGCGTTTTCGAGGCGGAAATGGATACGCGCTTCTTTACCTTTGACCGTGCCCCCAACATTGGTAACCGTAGGCTTCGGAGAATCAGCAAGAACATAAGCCGTCGGCGACATGATCAGATATAAAGTAAAAATAGCCGCGAGTACGCGCACTTCTTACCTCCGGCGCACATTATAAATTATAAACAGTGGCCTATTTCCGGAAAAACCAGAAAAGAAGGGATAAAACCACACTGACAAGAATTGAAGTCGCAAAAGGAAAATAAAACGTGAAGTTCTTCCGGCTAACAACGATATCGCCAGGGAGGCGTCCGACAAACCCGGCCTTATCCAACAGCAGTATCAACGCGCCGGCAACTGATATCACGATCCCTGCAAAAATCAACATTCTTCCGATGGACTGAAACACTATCTTAAACGTCCTTGAATAGACCGTCCTGGGCTGTGCTGCCCTTTGGGGCTTCCAGTCCCATGTGCTTCCATGCGGACGGAGTTGCAACGCGTCCTCTTGGCGTGCGCTTGAGAAATCCTTGCTGGATGAGGAACGGCTCGTACACGTCCTCGATAGTGTCCTTCTCCTCGCTCACCGAAGCAGAAATCGTCTCGACACCGACAGGCCCGCCATGGAACTTTTCGAGGATTACCCCCAAAATTTTACGGTCCATCACATCGAGCCCTTTTTTGTCCACTTCCATCCGAAGCAATGCCTCGTCTGAAACCTCCCGCGTAATGACGCCGTCCCCGCACACCTGGGCAAAGTCACGTACCCGGCGCAACAGGCGGTTGGCTATCCTCGGCGTGCCACGAGAGCGACGGGCGATCTCCCTTCTGCCTCCGGAATCAATCTGGATGGACAACGCAGCGGCGGAACGGCGAACCACTTCCTCCAGTTCCTCCAGACTGTAATACTCAAGCCGGAACTGAACTCCAAACCGATCGCGCAGAGGCGACGTAAGAAGTCCTGTGCGCGTTGTAGCGCCTACGAGGGTGAACCGCGGAAGAGGAAGGCGAACCGACTTGGCGGAAGGCCCCTGCCCCAAGATGATATCAAGAGCATAGTCCTCCATCGAGGAATACAGGAGTTCCTCCACGACACGGCTAAGCCGATGAACCTCGTCGATAAATAGCACATCGCCAGGCTCAAGAGCGGTAAGGATCGCCGCTATATCCCCTTTCCTTTCGATCGCGGGACCAGAGGTTACGCGAATCCCCACCTCCATCTCGCTTGCGACAATATGCGCAAGGGTGGTCTTCCCAAGCCCTGGGGGACCAGAAAGAAGAACATGATCGAGTGACTCATTCCGGGCTTTTGCGGCGCAAATGTAGGTTTTAAGGTTCGAGACTATCATCTTTTGTCCGATAAATTCGGGCAGCCGCTTAGGCCGCAACGACATATCCGCCGGCGCTTCCGCCGCTCTTTTCCCCGGATCCAGGATTTTACCTTCCACCGCCACCTCTTCAGGCCAATGCCGTCGGCCGAATCATCTGCGACTTCCGGACAAACGTTTGAGCGCCTCCCGCAGCATCGCCTCGGCGGAAATCTCGGCGCCCATTTCCCGCCGGGCCGCTTCAATGGCTAAACGCGCTTCATCTCTTGAGAATCCCAAGGACGATAACGCCACGAACGCTTCTTCGTTCAGTCGGCTCGTCCCTCCGCCACCCGCATCCCCGGTAAGCGAAAACTCAGATATCTTTTTCAGGCGATCAGGAAGCTCCATGGCAATACGTTGCGCCAGCTTTTTACCTATACCCGGCACCTGCGTGAAAACCGCGGCATCCTCACGAGCGCACCCGGCAAGCACACCATCCACCCCCAAGACGGACAGGACCGCAAGCGCGGATTTGGGGCCTACACCGCTTACCCCGATCGTCGCAAGAAAAATATCCCGCTCGGCTTCCGAGGAAAAACCGAACAGGTCGCCTCCCCCTTCACGAAAATGAAGGTATGTTCTCAAAAAACAGCTTTCGCCTTCCGCCGGAAGAGCTGAACGGGTAGCCGAAGAGACATACGCGCGGAACCCGATTCCGCCGCACTCCACAACCACAAAATCTTTCCCGCTTCCGGTCAGATGCCCTTTAAGGTGATCAATCATTGCCGTTCATGATACCACTTCCGCTTCCGTCGCATCTTACAAGGCTAAAAACCTGGAACCGGCCTGCGGCAAATCAGTGTTTTATGGCGTATTTTTTAGCTTGGAACTTCGCGAGTGACAGCTCTGCAAAAAGCCATTGCCAAGGCGTCCGAAGCATCAGCAGGGATCTGAACACGCACTCCCAGTAGCCTGCATATCATCCCGGCCACTTGCTCCTTGGAAGCAGCTCCATACCCGGTAGCTGCCAGCTTGATCTCTTTCGGACTGTATTCGTAGACAGATAAGCCGTGCGTTCGACAGGTCACAATAGCGGCGCCACGCGCCTGCCCCAGCTTGAGGGCCGAAGAGGCGTTTTTTGCGAGAAATACATTTTCGATCGCCGCTTCGCTTGGAACATACTCCTTGATAAGCTTGGATAGTTCTATGTGGATTGCGTACAAGCGGTCGGACAACGGCTCTCCGCCGTCGAGCCGGATCACACCCCATGCCACAGGCGTCACCGCGTTTCCCCGCAGATCGACAATCCCATAACCCATACGCAGTGACCCCGGATCAATTCCGATGATCCTTCGCGCTTTATTCATAAGCTTTGATGAAAGAAACGCCTACGCGCGGTAAAAGCGCATAGGGTTAAGGATTGCATCCGCCAATATATGCTCAGCCGAACGCCTCCAGATCTTCGTCGGATATGTCGAAGTTCGCCCAAACGTTCTGTATGTCGTCGGACTCCTCCAAGGCGTTCATCATCTTGAGCATGGACTCCGCCGCCTTTCCTTCCAGGCGCACTGTAGTCTGGGGAATCATCGCGATTTCCGCGGTGATAATTTTAAATTTGCGCTCATCGAGCCCCTTTTTAATCTCCTCAAAAGCTTCCGGCTCACAATGCACTTCGTACTCTTGGGAGTCGAGATCGTTCTCCACATCATCCGCGCCCAAATCAAGCGCGTTCTCAATCAATTTCTCTTCATCTACCCCGTCTTTGGATACAGCTATCGTACCCTTCTTCGTAAACATCCAGTTGACGCAACCAGTCTCGCCGAGGTTGCCGTTGTATTTCGTAAATATGTGGCGAACATCCGCCACAGTGCGGTTTTTGTTGTCTGTAAGGACTTTGACAAGTACCGCGACACCGTTGGGGCCGTACCCTTCATACATAAGTTCCTCGTATGATACTCCCTCAAGATCACCGGTGCCCTTTTTGATAGCGCGAGTGATGTTATCATTGGGCATATTGACGGCTTTGGCAGCCTGGATCGCGGCACGCAACCGGGCGTTGCCGTCAGGATCGCCTCCGCCGCTTTTCGCGGCAGCAATGATCTCGCGGGTAACCTTTGTAAAGATCTTGCCCCGCTGAGCGTCGGCTTTTCCCTTCTTGTGCTTTATAGAACTCCATTTATTATGGCCGGACATAAGGCAACCCCGTCATATTGGATTTTCAATAATTATAAAACAATAAGGCCCTTGCTCCGTTTCCGGCGCAAGGGCCCAATTTAAATTCGGCGGCGACCTACTCTCCCACAGGGGAAACCCTGCAGTACCATCGGCGCTGGAGAGCTTAACTTCCGTGTTCGAGATGGGAACGGGTGTCACCTCTCCGCCATCGCCACCGAAAGCTGTGTACGACATAATACGCACAACCTGTGCGCCAATCGATTCTGTATGCTTGTCCGAGTTCTTTCATCCGTTGAATAGTGGTCAAGCCGCACGGGCGATTAGTACCGGTCAGCTAAACGCATCACTGCGCTTACACCCCCGGCCTATCAACCTGGTAGTCTACCAGGGCCCTTTAGGGGGATTAAATCCCCGGGAGACCTCATCTCAGGGCGGGTTTCCCACTTAGATGCTTTCAGCGGTTATCCCTTCCGCACATAGCTACCCAGCGATGCTCTTGGCAGAACAACTGGTACACTAGCGGTGCGTCCATCCCGGTCCTCTCGTACTAGGGACAGCTCCCTTCAAGTCTCCAACGCCCACACCAGATAGGGACCAAACTGTCTTGCGACGTTTTAAACCCAGCTCACGTACCGCTTTAATTGGCGAACAGCCAAACCCTTGGGACCTACTTCAGCCCCAGGATGCGATGAGCCGACATCGAGGTGCCAAACCTTCCCGTCGATGTGGACTCTTGGGGAAGATCAGCCTGTTATCCCCGGAGTACCTTTTATCCGTTAAGTGACGGCGCTTC
>Ga0082212_10000609_pt1 | contig 51899 bp, 51 predicted proteins | sample TergutNt197P3_FD_71548 | JGI IMG/M metagenome (GOLD analysis project Ga0082212, IMG submission 71548) | Neocapritermes taracua P3 segment gut microbial communities from Petit-Saut dam, French Guiana - Nt197 P3 | ecosystem: Host-associated > Arthropoda: Insects > Digestive system > Gut ...
CGCAATGCGCGGCGCAGACCGATAAAATGGCAGTTCAAAACGGCAGATGCAAGGATAAAGCTTAAAAGCGTATATCCTCAATTTTAAATGTTACATGGTACTAGCCGCATTGCTTTCCATCTTTGCGACTCTGGCGGCCAATTCGGCCAATTCTTTCTCTAAGCGCTCGATTCTCTCCAATTCTTTTTCAGGCATACAATTAACCTCGCCTTTCATGGATAAATTTTACCCTATTTGGGCCGAAAGTCAAGCGAAAGAGTAAAATATATCCACAAAGTAATTTTGCCGGGAAGGGGTAGGTAATTGGGTTTTTCTATTGCCTTAAAGCCAACTTTGGCATAGAATTCTTGTGGGGTGATTCTCCTAGACCAGATGGGAAGGAGAAAACTCATGAAGTTCCTAATGGATTTTCTAGCCGCCTTGGCGGCCGGAATTCTGACCGTTGCAGTGGCCCGTTGGCTAATCTAACGATTAGTCTAGCGATAAACTAAACGGCCCCTTGTAGGAGGGTGGAGGGGCTTCATCCTCCATTCCTACAAGGGGCACAACCCGGAAAAGATAACCTCAACTTCGGGGGAATCGCCCCGGAGCCGGGGTCGTTAGCGCGGCCCTGGCTCTTTTTTAGGATAGTTAAAAATTGGCAGAGTGTCAACAAAAAAAGCCAGGCCGAAGCCGGGCTTTTATTTCGCCCTCTCCGGCGCCCCAATCAGCTTAAACTTTCGCTCCCCATGCTCCCCGGCCACCTTGAACTGGCCCGATTTACTCTTTAGCATCGGAAGGTTTAACTTCGGGCGGGTTCAGAATTCTGAATTTTGACATATCAAAATTTGGGCAAGTGGCCACTCCGTTGCGAACCGCCCAGGCTTGGTATTGGTCTTTTAGGACTGCCAATATTTCATAATGGAAAAGGGGGTCAGGTCGAAAGGCTTTTTGGCACGGCAAGATGTAGCATTTATCAGGGTCATTGCTTGTATTTTTTTTCATCGATGAAATATGAAAAACCCCACCGTCCCAGGAACCGCGTGTTGATTTAATAGAAGGAGCCTCATAATTATCAAAATCTTCCACTCCAATCCCTATAGAGCCGGGTGATCCCCCGGAACCATAAATCATCAACTCACCCATGCCTTCAAAATCGGCCGCGCTCAGTAAATATGGGGGCATTCGCACAAAGCCCTGGCAATAGGCCGCCAGGCTGTTGGCGTGTCTCGATTGAACGAAGCATTTAAGCCAATGAAGCCTTTTAAGATTTACTTTTTCTCCCCTAAGATAGAAAGCGGCCGTTTTGCTCCATCGGCCGGCCAAAATGATTAATTTATGGACCGTATGGGCATGGAGGGGCTTTTGGTCAAACCCGGCGATAAAGATGCGGCCGGGCAATTCATCCGCAAAGGCGGCCCCATGCTTGAATTCCGCCGCTTCATCCAATATAAACCTGGCCTCTTTCCAGGCGTCTCCACGCGGCTTTGTAAAAACAACGCCAAGATAGCAGTCTGGGGAGAGGATGCGGTTCATGCATAAGCTTTGGCATGAGATTTGGCTTGATCATGGGCCATTTTGGCGTCTAAAGACCAGGCTACTATCTCATTTTCAGAGGTTTTGCAAGGCGACCGCACAGGAAATGCAATGACCATAAAGCACAAAACGAAGGCCTTGGCCAGACGTGGCGCATGGGGGAAAATAATATTTACGCTTGATTTTATGCGGTTCCAAACGTCAACCATAATGCCAAAAATCCGGCAGCAAAGTCCAGGGATGGCGAATACAAAAAGAATTGTAAAACTCTTCAATGTGATATATGACCCGAAAGCAAACGCCGCATCTTTTCGCATAGACTGGATGAAATCGTTGACTTTTTTGTCGTGCGAAAAAAACTTTTGATCCACATATTGCCTTCTTTCTTTCGCCCATTCCGGATGCCTTTTTACAGCCATTTTGAAAACCAAATACTGCCAATATGAAGCCTCGCTCACATGCCAAAGCGTCGCATTGAGCATCTCCCTTGTCGCCCTGTAGGATGGATGCTCCAGTCCATACTCGTCATTCTCGAGAAACCATGTTCTCAAACTGTCTCTTAGATCAAAAAGGTAGCTCTTGGTGCATTCCGTCAGAACTTTCTCCCATAAGCTCCAGACAAAAAGAGCCCACAATAATGATAATCCTAAAAACAACATAATCTTCTCCTCGTATCATTTATCATTTCGGTTTACGGTCTATTGCCGAACTCATTCAGGCCGCTCGAAGTTCTGCCCCCCGGGTCATTCTTCTCAATTTCTTTTCGCATCTCGCATATCACAGAATGATTCCGCTGGTTATTGCGCATGGAAAAATACAACGATATTGCGGTCACCAAATTGGCGGCGAATAAAACGGCCGCAATAATCCAGCCCACACCCATCCAAGCAACCTTGTCTAATGCTTTCTCAATGACGCCCCCTAGCTCCGGGCAGGCCGCTTGGGCATTTCCGGGCTGAGCCGCAACTATTATATTTATCATATCTTTAATCTCGGCGAAAGGCTTCGGAAAAAAAGATACGCCCGCCAAAATTATTACAGGCCCCAAATACTTGTAATAAATCTGTAAAGTCTTCAAAATCTCATTTAGCAACGCATAAAAAGGCGAAGGCAAAGGCGGAGGCGGGGGATTTGCGGATCTGTTCTTCTGTTTAGTCATCACCTTTCCTTTCTTTCTTTATAATGTTCCCCGGAACATAAAATCGCCCGCTTCCGGGGTGGGGCCTGGCGCTAGGCCAGGTCAAATCCCATAAGCATTTTTCTGCCCCGCGCCCGAACCGGAGCCTTTCGTCGGGTCTTGCGACCGGGCATGGTAGCAGAGCGGATCATTACCATTTTCCAGGCCGTGGGTGTAGTGGTATTTCGTCTTGTCAATCTTCGCGCATGGAGCCCAGTCTGAGCGCAGGCCCAGGATATAATCCATGCGCTCGAAGAACAGATCGTAAAGCGGCGGGGAAAGATAATATTCGGCGCTGTCGCTTCCAGGGCCGGAAGTCGTATTCCCGGTTACTGTATTGATTTGCCCGGTCTGGGGGCTCATGCCGAACATGGGCACAAAAGCCCCTTGCCCGGAACTCCAGGCCGTAGCTGTTATCTTATTCCCATTGGCCTGAATCCGCCAGGAATCATGTCCTTCCACGAAGGTCAATACAAGGTAGGTTGACCATCGTCTAGTGGCAAAGAACCCGTCCTTCCGATGAGAAGTTATGCGGTAATCTTTATCCGACTGCAACAAGGCCTTTTCGGCGGCTTCAATCAACTGCTCCTGGCTGAATCCCTTATATGTTCTAGTCATGGCCGCCTGGGTGGCTTCATCCAAGGCCACATATTGGGCGCGGTCTAGTTTTTTAGGAACACACCCCGCAACCACAACCAACGCCAGAATGATAATGGATAGCTTTTTCATTGGGGCTCCTTTCCTATTTCCACTTATTTAAGACCGTATTCTTTTCTGACCTTCTCAATTTCCTTGCCATATTTTCGGTAAAATTCGACTTCCTCTTGTTTTTTCCGAATCTCATTCCATTGGTAGCCATGCCAGACTCCAAGAATTAACCCAAGTGCAACAGAAATGATAGTTATCCACTTTAAAAGAGCATAAATTTTTTGGGTGTAAGAAGACTGCCCTAGGCGTTTGTAAATTAGCTCGCCAAATGAAGTTCGCATGGGATGACCACACCCAACACAGAATAAGGCTTTTGGGGATATTTCTTTCTTGCAAACCGGACAGGGAGCCAGGCCCGGAATGGGGGAGGCGAATGGGTTGCTCTTTTCTTTTTCTGTTGGTCTGTCTGGCTTTTTGTCTTCAGCTGGTATCAGTATATTATCGTCTTTGAGTGGCGTTTTGCAGTCCGGGCAATCATCATTGGCATAATAAACTTCTTTCCCGCACCCAGGACATTTTACCAATACTGGCATATCCCCTCCCTCCCCTTTCCAATCCACCCAATCGCAAATTGCACCCTAACTAATGGCTGTTAGCTTTCCAGGTCAATGTCGTCGGGCGCCCAACCTGAGCGCGGGCTTTCCTCAATAATGATCGCCGCCGTTTTCGCCGTGATTATCCTCAGAAATCGGCACATTCCAAAGCTCCAAATCTCTTTTCAATCGTTCGGCATTGCTCTTATGGAATTCAACTTCTTTCTCTAGCCGGGTCAGCGCCTCCGCATTTTTCTTTTCCAAGGTGTCTATATGCGCAACGTGGGCCTCTTTCAGGGCTTCCAGGGCCGATGGGGGGATTTCGGACGCTGGGGTCGCTTCCCCGGCCAAGAGTACCCGGCCCTCCAAAAGCATATCGACCAATTCTTTTTCTATTTTCTCTGAGATTACAATCATTTTACCAAAAGAGCAAGGCTTTTTCCCGCGCAAGTACTCACTTAATGAACTCGGAGACACTCCCAGAAAGGCGGCTGCCTCCTCATTATTTTTCTCCGATAAATCGAACCAGCTTTTCAGGGAGGCGGCAAATTGGCGGGCTGGCGTGGTATCTTTTGCCGATGTTTTAGACATTTAGCTCGCATCTTCCAATAAGTGAATTTTCTGTTGATAGGTTCCCATAAATCGAATATACTCTTTCCAGCTAGGCAACGTAACGGATCGGAGGAAGCAGGCGTTGAAGGAATTGAAGACCAAATCCGGCATCATTCTTCCAGCCTCCAGCTATATGAGGTGCCCTTTTTACCATGGCCTAAACCAATATGGCGTCCGGTATTGCTGCTTTTGTCACAATGCTGGCTATGCCCTACACGAAAATTATTCCGCTTTGATTTTCCCGGCCGACCGGGTTATGGCCCAAGCCCGAGAAACTTTGCCGTCGCCACCCCAAGACAATAAGCCAGAACATGGGTGGCAATTACTCCGGCGCTTCCGAACATGGCTTTCCGAAACTTGGGCCAGAATTTGGCATTGTCCAGAAAGCCGTAGCCCTTCTCTGTGATTTTGTCGCCTGGCAGAACCCGGCCCTTTTCATCAACCCGCACTTGCGGAGAATACACTATGAGGCCTCTGTCAAGCAGTTCCTGTCTGTGCTTTATAAAGAGTTCGCTTCCGCTTGACTCTTTGAAGGCCTCCAGCGCTTTGAGCAATTCTTTCACGGGCGGTCATTCCTCCCCAAACAAGAACCAGATGAAATTAAAACCCTATTGTAGCCCAAACGCAATCTTGACAAAAGCGATATATTTATGAGTCATTTTATTAAGTTCGGACAACAAGCGGCCCTGGCCAGAAAGACCGGGATAAGCGAGCCCCAACTGAGCCGCTGCCTTTCGGGAACCCGGAGCCTGTCTCCGGCGGCCGCCAAGCGGATCAACCGGGTGGTGGGCTTTGACCCCTTCATCTGGCTCAAGGGCGGCTCTGTTGAGGACCGAAAGGCTGCGGTTTCCGCTTGGGTGGAAAAACAGGCCATGCCTGACTCATCGGCCGGCGGGGTTCAAAGCTGAAGCGGTTTATGAGGTTTTGCGAGGGGGATATACTCCCATCATTGCTCAAACAAGTTCACGATTCAAGAACCCTGGAGGGTTACGCATGACGGAAACAACCGCCCAAGAAAAAATGGACGCCTTCGGAGCCGCCGTGGCCCGCTTCAACAAGAACATGGATCTCTTGAACAATTTCATCCACGGCGATGAAAGCACCACCGTGCTCCTGGGTGACCCGCCGGTGGAGGTTGATTCCATCCGCCGGCTGGTGGAAAAAATCAAGGCCGAGTGCCGCAAGGCCTAGGTTAATTTTGGGCCTATTTTTCGGTCCATGGCCCGACCTTGCGCGAGCTTGGCCGCCTCATGGGCGTCTCGGGCGAACGCGCCCGCCAGCTTTGTTACCTGGCCAAGGGCGTCCGGAAAAAGAATCGGGATATCATGCTGGCCGCCGGGATCCCGGAAGAGTTACTCCCAGCCGAGGCCAAGCGGTAGGCTTTTGATCGGCCCCCGGGCTACACAACTTTAACCTTAATCCACAACAGAATCCGTTTTTTGACCGGCTCGAAACCGGACGGGATTTTTGTTGCCTGAAATCGAGGGAAATATGCCAACCCCTGCAAAAGCTCCAGATAAAAAAGCCCCGGCCAAGGCCCCGCCGAAGCCCAAGAAGGCCCCGGCAAAAGCCCCGGTCAAGAAGAAGGCCGAGCCCACCGCCTCGCCCCCAGTCATCGTCACTGGCTTTAAAGGCTTCGACAAGGATTTCAAATGCCGCGGCAAGCAGTATGAGGTCGGGAAGACCTATGAGGAGGCCGAGGCGTCGCTATGCAATAAAGGCCTTCATTTTTGCGAGCATCCGCTTGATGTGTTCGGCTATTACGAGCCAGCCGGCAGCCGTTTTGCCGAAGTCGAGGCCGAAAATCCCACGGACGAAAAAGACAGCGATACCAAGCGGGTCACGAAGAAGCTGACCGTCAAGGCGGAATTGAGTTTCAAGGGATTGATTGACGCCGCGGTCAAATTTGTCTTTGACCGGGCCACCTCTGAGAATTCTGATAGGGCCACCGGCTACCAGGGCGCAGCCTCAGCCACCGGCTACCAGGGCGCAGCCTCAGCCACCGGCCAAGAATCCGTGGCCGTTTCTCTCGGCTATACGCCTGCGGGGCGGCCGATACCTGCGCTGCGGGCTTCGGTGCGCCGCACATCAGACAACGGCTTTACTGGGTGGCCCACGCCGAACGCAATCGAAACGTGTGAATCGCTGGAAACTGTCTTGGCCCGAAAAGAGAGATTAAAAAATTCAGGGAAGAAAATTTCCGGCCTGATGAAATTGGGGACTGTGGCACAGATGGCGGGATGGCGGACGCCATCAGGGAGCGACCCGGAAGGCGGCGCGATGGATATTTTGAGAGCCAAGGCGGAGAGGTTGGCGCCGAAAATAAAACTCAGGGATCAGTGTTTGCTTGCGGGCTGGGCAACACCCACAGAACGCGATTGGAAAATGAGCCCTCACAGAGAGAGAAAAAAAGGGGAACAGTTGGACGGCCAAGTCCGCCTGGCCGGCCCGGCCCGACTAACGGATTCTGGCGATCTGCTGACTGGCTCTTCTGCCGGGATGGACGGTGGCGGCCAGTTGAACCCGGCACATCCCCTTTGGCTCATGGGGCTGCCTCCCGAGTGGGACGCCTGCGCGGCTACGGCAACGCGATCAACGCCGTCCAGGCGGAAGAGTTCATAAGGGCCTACATGGCTGCCGGCCTCTGACAAACCTTATATTTTACTCACATTTCAACCAAAACCGCAACTTTGACATTTTGGGAAGGGAATCATAGACTTGGGCGAATATCTCCGACAGAGAGGCCCACTGAATATGAAAGGCTCGATCCAGCCCGGAATTGAGAAGGGCAAGATCCAGGTCTGCCCGGTCTGTGGCTCCCAGTTCGTCCATGCCGACCCCAAAGTCCACATCTCCCCGCTGTTCTGTCCGCGCCACCCGAATCAAGCTCCCACCCGTTATCGGGCCAAATTCGGATCCATCTGCCGCCATTTCGACAGCTATAAGGCGGCGGAAATGGAACTGGTCGGCCTGAACTACAAGCGGGCCGAAGGCGAGTTCGACCCCCGGGACTACCGGGTCAAGGACAAGCCCCTGGCCTTTGACCGGCTGGCGGAAGAGTGGTTGGGGGTCAAGAAATTCCACCTCAAGCCCGGCGGCTGGGGATCAATCAGGGATCACCTGGGCCACGCCATCAACGCCTGGGGCCGCGCCAATATCAAATCCATCCAATATCATCAGGTCGAAAATCTGTTGAACGCGCTGCCCTTCGCTTCCAAGACCAAGCTGAACATCCTGAACACACTTAAACAATTCTGGAAATGGGCGGCCAAGGCCTATCGAATACCGCCCTTGCCAGACTGGCCGGAATTGGGCCATGTCGAAATGGCTTTCCGCAAGACCGTCGGCCTGGATATCCAAGAAGCCATCATCAACAATATCAAAGAGCATGAACCCTTCCGGGTCTGGCTGTGCGTGAAATGGCTGGCCACCTACATCAGCATCCGTCCTTCGGAAATGCTTTCCATTCCCGAGGGCGATATTGACCGGACCCGCGGCTTCCTCATTGTCCGGAACACGAAGGAGCGGAACACCAAGCTGGTCCCTTTGACCCCGGCCGACCAGGAGTTGGTCCGGGAACTGCCCTTGGCCTTCAATCCGACCATGCCTTTTTTCCGACATGATGGGCGCCGCGGCCACACTAAATTTGGCGGCCGCTTCAGCCGGCAGATGATTTGGGCGGCCTGGAAGCGGGCTTGCGCTAGGCTGGGCGTGGAGGGCATTGACCTTTATGGTGGCACCAAGCATTCGACCGCGGTGGGCGTCCGGAAACTGCTTTCTTATGAAGAGGTCAGGAAGATGACCGGCCATACAACCAATAAGGCCTTCGACCGTTATATTCAGCTTCAGGGGGAGGCCCTCCGGGATCTTTACGTCCAGCGCGAAGCCGCCATTTCTGACCACGTTCTGACCACCAAAAAAAGGCCCGTTCAAACAGGCTAAGTATTGAACGGGACTTGCAAAATTTGGCTGGGGAACAGGGATTCGAACCCCGACAGGCAGATCCAGAGACTGCAGTCCTACCATTAGACGATTCCCCAACAGCCAACAGATCTATAATTATAGCCGTCCGGCCTATAATTGTCAACAGTGGGCGACCGATCAGTTTTTCCGGGCCCGCCTTTCCTGGTCAATGAGATGATCAGCCAACCGGAGCATGCCGCCCGGGCCGCGGGCCGTGCCGATGTCAAAACGGTATTTGCCGGCCACGACCATGGCCGGAACGCCCGGAAGGTTATAAGCGGTCATCAGCTTGTCCAGGGCCTCTATCCGGGCCTGGACCTCCGGGGAATTGAAGGTTGCGACAAAGGCCTGGGAATCCAGTTTCAAATCCCGGGCCAGTATGGACAGAGCCTCGGAATCGTTTATAAAGCGGCCTTCATCCTGAAAAATGCGAAAAACCTTGGCGTGGACCTCCGGACCGCTCCCCAGAGCCTCCAGGGCCATGAATATGCGGGCGTGAAAACCGGTCTGGGAGTTGAAACTGGCCGGCAGGCGAATGAAATGGACATCGGGCGGCAGCTTGGCCGCCCAGGCCTCAACCCGAGGCTCCACAGCATAACAGTGGGGACAGCCATACCAGAAAAATTCAATCACCTCTATGCGGCTGTCGCCGCTCTCGGCCAGATGGGGCGTCAACTCCACATATTCCCGGCCAAGCTGGAAATCCTGGTTTTCTGCAGCGGCGGCGGACCAAGCCCCCAGGATCGCCAGGCCAGAAGCCAAGCCCCATATTCTAAAAACTCTATAAAACATGGTCACCTCTTTTCAATTTCCCGTATCAGGCCCGGAAGGCTACCGTTTCTCCATTATCCTCTTAAAACCACACCCTGTCCAGATTTTTCAGGGCTCTGTGCAGGGAGCCGGATTCAGCGGCTTTGACCAGGAGCGCCCCTGGTTTGACAAGCGGCATTCATAAAGTGTAAAATACCGTATTTCCAGCCTAAAGCCCTTAAGGCGGCCTTGGCCGCCGGAATCGAGCCTTAATGAAGCGCGAAAGACCTCAGTCGTCTGATTCCGGCATGGCCGATGTCCAGAACCGGCCGGACACCAGGCGGATCAAAATAGACAAGGTCGGGGTCAAGGACATCCGCTATCCCGTAACCGTGCGGGCCAAAAACCGGAACGACCAGCGCACCGTGGCCTCGGTGAACATGTATGTGGATCTGCCGCACCAATACAAGGGCACCCACATGTCGCGCTTCATTGAAATTCTGGCCCGGCACCGCCATTCCATTTCCCTCCAAAGCATCTCCGCCATTCTCTCGGACATGAAACAACGCCTGGACGCCGATTCAGCCCACCTGGAATTGTCTTTCCCCTACTTCATCGAAAAAAAGGCCCCGGTCTCCGGCGAGGTCAGCCTGATGGAGTATGCCTGCGCCATCAGTGGAACGCAGAAAAACGGACGGCCCCAAATCAGCGTGAGCGTCACGGTCCCCATAACCACCCTCTGCCCCTGCTCCAAGGAAATCAGCGCCCATGGCGCCCATAACCAGAGGGGACAGGTCACGGTGACGGTGGAATTCAAAAAATTCTTCTGGATGGAGGACCTCATCCGCCTGGTTGAGACCTCCAGTTCGGCCGAGGTCTTTTCTCTTTTAAAGCGGGCGGATGAAAAATTCGTCACCGAGGCCGCCTATCAAAACCCCATGTTTGTGGAGGACGTGGTGCGGGAAGTGGCGGTCAAGCTTCTGGCCGACGATACCTTCACCCGTTTTTCCATAGCCGCGGAAAATTTCGAATCCATCCACAACCATTCGGCCTACGCCTACCTGGAACACGATGCCTACGGCGACGCGGAGCCGTAATGGACAAAATAATAATTGAAGGCGGCCGGCCCCTCTCCGGTTCGGTGCGGGTCAGCGGGGCCAAAAACGCCGCCCTGCCCCTGATGGCCGCCGCCATCCTGGCGCCTCTCACCCTGGACAACATGCCGAACCTCAGGGACCTGGCCACCATGGGCCGGCTGTTGACCCACATGGGCGGCCGGGTGGGACAGGACAGCGGGCGGATGGAACTGGACTTAAGCGGCCTGAACCGGCCTGAAGCCCCTTACCAGATGGTCAAGACCATGCGGGCTTCAGCTTTGGTGCTGGGACCTCTACTGGCCCGATACGGCCGGGCCAAGGTGTCTCTGCCGGGCGGCTGTTCCATCGGCCGCCGCCCCATAGACCGCCACCTCAAGGCCCTGGAAGCCATGGGGGCCATCATCAACCTCAGCGGAGGCTACGTCGAGGCCAGAACCCCGGCCGGAGGGCTCTGCGGGGCCGACATCCACTTTGACGACGTCACCGTCACCGGCACGGAAAACCTGATGCTGGCCGCCGTGCTGGCCAAAGGCCGCACCACCATCACCGGCGCCGCCCGGGAACCGGAAGTGACCGACACGGCCCAGGCTCTCCTGGCCATGGGGGCCCGCATCTCCGGGCTGGACACCGACCAATTGGTCATCGACGGCGTGGATGAATTGGAACCGGCCACCCATCAAGTCATGCCCGATCGCATCGAGGCCGGCACCCTCATCGTGGCCGGCGCCATGACCGGCGGCCGCCTGATACTCAAGGGTCCGCCCCACACAGCCCTGGCCGCGGTTTATGACAAACTCCGGGAGGCCGGAGTCAGCCTGACCCCGGACGGAGACGAACTCATCGTGGAAGCCGGAGAGGCAGTCAAGTCCACCGACATCACCACCCGCCCCTATCCCGGCTTTCCCACTGATATGCAGGCCCAGTTCATGGCCCTCATGACCATAGGCGACGGCGTGGCCCTGATCAATGAAACCATTTTTGAAAACCGTTTCATGCATGTCAGCGAACTGGGCCGCCTGGGAGCCGAAATCACCCTGGAAGGCCACACGGCCGTGGTCAGGGGGGTTCACCGCCTGTCCGGAGCCCCCATGATGGCCACTGATCTGCGGGCTTCAGCCAGCCTGATTCTGGCCGCCCTGGCCGCCCGCGGCCGGAGCGAGATTTCCAGGGTCTATCACCTTGACCGGGGCTACGACCGGCTGGACGAAAAATTGGCCGCCCTGGGGGCCGATATCAGCCGGGTGCCGGAATAAGCGCCGCTTCCGCCAGGGTTTTTCAAGTTTGCATCGGAGACCATAATGAAAGACTATTTCCAGACCAGGGTGCCAGCCAGAAATATCCACAATAACCTGCCCGTGGCCCGGCCGGGGTTGGTCTTCATTTTAGTCCCGGCCGTCCTTGCTCTCCTGACTATGGCCCTCGGCTGGTGCGTCCCGACCACGGTTTTATTCCTGGCGGCCGCCTTCAGCGCCTGGTTCTTCCGCGACCCGGAGCGGCCCGAACCGCCACCGGGCTTCGGCCTGTCCCCGGCCGACGGCCGCATCCTCAAAGTGGAAACCCTTACGACCAACCCCCATTTCCCGGGACCGGCCGTCCGAGTCAGCATCTTTATGAATGTATTCAACGTCCACGTCAACCGGGTCCCTCTCTCCGGCCGCCTGATCAGCCAGACCTACTTCCCCGGGACCTTTCTGAACGCCAGCCTGGACAAGGCCAGTGCCTTGAACGAACGCAACGTCCTGGTGCTGGAGACGGCGGAAGGGCCGGTGGCCGTGGTCCAGATAGCCGGCCTCATCGCCCGCCGCATCGTCGCCTGGATAAAGGAAGGCGAACAACTGGAACGCGGCCAGCGCTTCGGCCTCATCCGCTTCGGTTCCCGGGTGGATCTCTACCTGCCGCCTGATTCCGAAATCATGGTCACTCCGGGCCAGAAGGTTTCCGCCGGCTGGTCCCCCATCTGGCGGACTCCACGATGAAGCTGGTGGCCCTGATTCCGGCCCGCTGGGCCTCCACCCGTTTCCCCGGCAAACCTCTGGCCCTGATCAGAGGCCGGCCCATGATTGAGCATGTCTATCGCCGCGCCCTAGCCATACCAGAAGTGGACGAAGTCCACATAGCCACTGACAGCCAGGAAATTCAGAAGGCCGCCTTAGGTTTCGGAGGCCGGGTGGTACTGACCAGGCCTGAACACCCTACGGGTTCGGACCGACTGGCCGAAGCCTCAGACATTCTCAAACTGGCTGACGAAGATATAGTTCTGAATATTCAGGGCGACCAGCCGGCCTTCGACCCGGATCAGCCCGCCCTTTTGGCCGGAGCCCTCCGGGAGGACTCCGGCCTGGAAATGGCCACCCTGGCCATCGCCCTGACCAATGTCCGGGACATCCATAACCCCGACCACGTCAAGGTGGCCTTCGGCGAGGACCGTTTCGCCCTCTATTTTTCCCGGGCTCCCATCCCCTGGCCCAGGGACGGTGAAGGGGAATATTACCGTCATATCGGCATCTACGCCTACCGGGCCGCCTTTCTGCGCCGCTTCGTCACCCTCCCGGAAGGCCGCCTGGAACGCCTGGAACGCCTGGAACAACTGCGGGCTTTGGAAAACCGGGCCCGCATCAAAATCATAGTCGTCTCGGGCCTGTCGCCGGAAGTGGATGTCCCGGCCGACCTGGCCGCCGCCGAGGAGGCCCTGCGGCGAGAAAGCCACTGATTTCGAAAGTGTTAAGCCGCCCCCCCTCAGAAGCCAGAGGTCGATCACCAGCCGCCCTGATCCGCCGTCTCCCCTTGCCTGGCCTATGGACGGCCCTTTGGCTGACCGCCTTGGCCGTACCTTGGTTGCCTCCTCCGTCTCTGACCCTGGCTCTCCCGCCCCTTTTGGCCTTGGTCGTCCTTTTGGCCTCCGGCCGTTCCCAGGGCCGACGGCTGGTTCTGGCCGCCGCCGGGTTCTGGCTATTCTGGAGCGTCCTGATGCTCCTGGCCCACTTGGTTCTGCGTCCGATGGGCCTTACGCCGGCGCTCAATCTCGCAGTCTGGCTGAATCTGGGGCTGATCCTTATCCTGGCCTGGACGCCTCTGGAACTGGCCCGGGCCGCGGCCGACCTGCTCAGTCCGTTTCTGGGCCGGACCAGGGCGCAAAAGCTGGCTCTGGCCTTGGCCATTTTGACCCGCCTCATTCCCAGCCTTCTGGCTTCCGCCCTGACCTGCCGGGTTGTGCTGAGCCACCGGGCCGCCGGGTTGCCCCTGACCCGCCGGTTGAGCCTATGGGGCCGCAATCTGGTCCGCGACGCTCTGGGCCGGAGCGAGGACCTGGCCCGGGCCCTGGTCAAACGTTGGCCTTGGTGATTTTTCACTTGTTATAACCTGATTCTCTTTGGTATAATAGGACTTAAATGATTTGCGCCGCCCCGGTCGCCCACCCCCTTTTGGAACTGGAAAATCTGACCCTCGACTTTGAAGGGGGCGCCAAGCCGGCGGTGCGTAATTTTTCTTTGAAACTGTCGGCCGGAGAAGTAGTGGGCCTGGTGGGGGAAAGCGGCTCGGGCAAAAGCGTTTCCGCCCTCTACCTTATGGGTCTCACGCCGCCCTCGGCTGCGGTTCGTTCCGGCCGCCTCTTCTTCAAAGGCGAAGAGTTGGGCCGGCTCAGCCCGGTGCAGCGCCGCCGGCTCTGCGGAGCCAAATTGGGCCTGGTCTTCCAGGAACCTCTGACAGCTCTGAACCCGGTTCTGACCATCGGCGAACAGGTGGCGGAGATTTTCCGGCTGCGGGCTGGTCAAGACCGACGCAGGGCTCAGGCTTCAGCCTTGACCCTCCTGGCTCGGGTTGGTCTGCCGAATCCGGCCGAAGCGGCCGAACGTTACCCGCACCATTTTTCCGGAGGTATGAGGCAGCGGGTGGTCATCGCCTTGGCCTTGGCCTTGGCGCCTGAAGTACTGGTGGCCGACGAGCCGACCACGGCCCTGGATCCCACCATAGCCGCCCAGATTCTGAACCTGTTGACGGCCCTGGCGGCCGAGGCCGGTTCGGCGGTATTGCTGATAACTCATAATTTGAGGCTTCTTAAGAACCGGGCCAGACGTATCATGGTCATGTACACCGGACTGGTGGTGGAAGAAGCCGGGAGCGATGACTTATTCAATCGCCCGGCCCATCCCTACACCGCCGGTCTTCTTGAAGCCCTTCCGCCGGCCCTGGACGAACCGCCCCCGCCTCGCCTCAAGGCCATCCCGGGCACGCCGCCGGCTCCGGGAGCTTGGCCACCGGGCTGTCCTTTTGAACCGCGTTGCCCGGTCGCCGCTTCCTTATGCCGGACGGCCCTGCCCCCTCTCGACGACTTGGGGAACGGACGACGGGTCCGTTGTTTTTCTTCGGTATGACGACCGACCCGTCCGGAAATCCAGAACCACCCTTGAGCCTGGAAGAGGTGGAACTGACCTTTAGACCCGGCCGGGGCCTCTTTCAGGAACTGGCCGCCGGGTTCAGGCGTCTGGCCGGCCGCCCCGCCCCCCCGTCCGGAGTCCGGGCCGTGCGCGGAGTGAGCTTGGCGCTTCGACCCGGGGAAGTACTGGGGCTGGTTGGAGAAAGCGGCTCAGGCAAGTCCACCTTGGGCCGGATCATGGCCGGTCTCTACCGGCCGGAAACAGGCCGGGTTCTTTGGGGTGGACGAGACTTGGCCGGGCTGGACCGGACGGCCCGCCGCCTTTTCAGGCGCCGGGTGCAGATAATGTTTCAAGACCCGGTCTCATCCCTCAACCCTCGCTTCACGGCCGAGGCGACAGTGGAGGAGGGTCTCTTAATTCACGACCTGGGTTCGCCGGCCGAACGCCGGGCCCGGGTGGCGGAACTTTTACGGGAAGTGGGTCTGCCGGCCGAGTCGGCCCGGCATTTCAGTCACGAGTTCTCAGGCGGCCAGCGTCAGCGATTGAGCCTGGCCCGGGCCCTGGCCCTGGACCCGGAAATACTCATCGCCGATGAACCTGTTTCAGCCTTGGATGTTTCCATCCAGGCCCAGGTCATAAATCTCCTTTTGGACCTCCGGGTCCGCCGGGGCCTGACTATGGTCCTAATCAGCCATGACCTGCCCCTGGTCCGGGTCGTGGCCGACCGCCTGGCGGTGATGTATGGCGGGCGGCTGATGGAAGTGGCGACCACTGAAACTCTGGGGCAGGTCCGGCACCACCCCTATGTCGAGGCCTTGTGGGCTTCAGCCGGCGGCGGCAGCCCGCAGGAGGGTGAGCCGCCGGACCCGGGCCACCCACCCCCAGGCTGTCCCTTCGCCCCCCGTTGCCGGGAAGCGGAAGATGACTGCCGGGCGGAAACCCCGCCCCTGACCTGGTGGACAGCCGATTTCGCCTGTGCTTGTCACCATTTGACCTTAAGGAGCTTATAAAATGCCAGGGTTCATGTATCTCCTTCTCAGCGTGACGACCCTGCTCCTGGGCTACTATTTTTACAGCCGGCTGGTGGAAAAGGTTTTCCGGCCGGATGAAAACCGCCGCCCCCCGGCCCTGTCCATGACCGATGGGGTGGACTACATACCCGAACCGCCCCGCAGAGTGTTGCTCAACCAATTCCTCTGCATCGCCGGGACCGGACCGGTCTTCGGCCCTATATTGGGCATTCTCTACGGTCCGTCAGCCCTTTTGTGGATAGTCCTGGGCTCCATTTTCGGCGGCGCAGTCCATGACTACCTTTCCGGCATGATGGCCATGCGCTACCGGGGGGAATCCATTCCCAACATAGCCGGCTATCTCTACGGCCCGGTCTTCAAGCAGTTCATGCGCCTCTTTTCCCTCTTCCTCCTCATCGTGGTCGGAGCCATCATGGCCATGGCTCCGGCCGAACTCCTCTCCAGCATGACCCGGCCGGAACTCAACGACAAACTCTTTTGGCTCATCATCATCTTTACCTATTATTTCTTCGCCACCATCATGCCCATTGAACTGCTCCTGGACCGCTTCAACCCCTTCTTTACCTGCATCATGGCGGCCATGGCCGTGCTGGTGGTGGTGGCTCTGATATTCGGCGACTATCCCTTGTTCCAAATGGCCGCCCACCCGGCTCCCCATCCCAATAATCTGCCCCTGTGGCCCTTGATGTTCATCACCATAGCCTGCGGAGCCATAAGCGGCTTCCACGCCACCCAGTCCACCATCTCCGCCCGTTGCCTGGCCAATGAAAAAATGGGCCGCCAGATCTTTTACGGAGCCATGATCATGGAATCCGTCATAGCCCTGATCTGGGCCACCGCCGGCATGACCTTGTATCAGACTTCGGCGGGTCTGCAGGAAATCCTGAATAACGGCGGCCCGGCCCGGGTGGTACGGGACATCTGTTTTGAAGTTTTGGGCGAATTCGGGGGGCTTCTGGCTGTCCTGGGGGTGATAATCCTGCCCGTAACCTCAGGGGACACCGCCTTCCGGTCAGCCCGGCTCCTGGTGGCCGATATCTTTAATTTTACTCAAAAAAATATTCCCAGACGCATTCTCATCGCCGTACCTCTGTTTGCCGCAGGGATATATATAAGCCTCAGCGACGACTTCAGCCGGGTCTGGCGCTATTTTGCCTGGCTGAACCAATCCCTGGCCTGCTTCGTCCTGTGGTCCGGTGCAGCCTACCTGGTGCGCATCCGGCGCTGCCATTGGGTAGCCACCATACCGGCCGTCTTTATGACCGCGGTGGTCACCACCTACATTCTATATGAAAAAATCGGCCTGGGCCTGCCCTATGACTTATCCGTCCTCATCGGTCTGGGCGCGGCCCTGGCAGGTTTAGGTTTCTTCCTGGTCCAGCGCGACCGTATCCTGAACCGAGCCCCTTACGAACTGACTCCGACCGGGGAATGGGTGGCCAATGACCCCCGGGAATCAGTTGAACCCGGGACTGACGCCTGTTCGCCGCCGGAAGGCGCGGAGCGGATTTGACTTGCAAATTTTTTGAAAATTGGCTATAAAGTGTTATCCGATCAGCGTCCGATATGACTGCATCGGGCTGTAAGGCCTTATTTCAAGCCTTGTTCAAGTTCATATTTCCGTTACTGTCGTCATGGCGATGGCGCCGTCATGGCGGGCTGATTTGAGAGACCCCCGAGGGTTTTCAAGCGTCATTTACAATTTCAAGGAGGTAATTCACCATGGGTTATGAGATTAAAATTGATCTCGACAAATGCAATGGCGACGGCGCCTGCAAAGACGCCTGTCCGGTCGAAGTTTTCGATATCAAAAACGGCAAGGCCGAAATCGTTAACGGAGACGAATGCCTGGGTTGCGAGACCTGCGTGGAAGCCTGCGAACTCGGGGCTATCAAGGTGACCGAAGTTTAAAAGCCCGGCTTGCCACAGGGCCGTTTGAGAACCGGCCCGGCGCTCCCGATCAGGGAGCGCCGGGTTTTTTAGGTTGACTTGGGATTCCCACCGAGTGGGGGAAACGTGAACACCAAAACTCCGGCCGCCCGCCTGCTCCTGGCCTTGGCCGCCCTGACTCTGACCCCTTTCGGCTTCCGGGTGCTGGGAGCGGTCCTGGCCGAACCAAGCCCTCACCTCATGGTCATGCTGGTTTTTTCAGGCAGCCTGGCCGCCTTGGCCGGTCTGGCCGCGGGAATGGGCTTCATCATCTCGTTTCGTCCGGAACATTGTGACGCCCCACCACCCAAGGAGGAAGACCCATGCTGAAAAATCCCCTGCCCCGAGTGGCGGCCATACATGATATCTGCGCCTATGGCCGCTGTTCACTGACCGTGGCCATACCCATCCTTTCAGCCATGGGCTTTGAAGTGGCCCCGGTGCCGACGGCCGTCCTGTCCACCCACACCCTATTTCCCGATTTCGTACTCATAGACATGACTGCGGAACTGCCCCGCATCATCGACCATTGGAAAAAACTGAACCTCAAATTCGAGGCCATTTACAGCGGTTTTCTGGGCTCTCCCCGCCAAGTGGACATCGTTGCCGACATAATCGGGCATTTCGCCTCGAAAGACACCCTGGTGGTGGTGGACCCGGTCATGGCCGACAACGGCCGCCTCTACCCGACCATGCCCCCGGAGATGGTGGACGAGATGAAAAAACTGGCCCGGCTGGCCAAGGTAATAACTCCCAATCTGACCGAGGCCGCCTTCCTCCTGGACCGCCCCACCCCGGAAAGCATCAGCGGCCAGGAAGTCCGCCAATGGCTCAAAAAACTGACCGACCTGGGTCCGGAAATGGCCGTCATCACCAGCGCCCCCCTGGAAGGCCACCCCAACGCGGCCACGGTCGTAGCCTATGACCGGCTGGACGGTCGTTACTGGCTGACCGAACGGCCCCATGTACCCGCCCAGTATCACGGCACCGGCGACATCTTCGCCAGTGTCCTGACCGGCAGCCTTCTTTCCGGCGACAGCCTGCCCGTGGCCATGGACCGCAGCGCCCAATTCGTCGCCACGGCCATCCGGGCCACTTTCGGCTACCGCCAGAGCGAACTGGAGCATAACGAAGTGCTGCTGGAAAAAGCCCTGGGAACTCTGAACCTGCCGGTCAAAAACACCTTCTATGAACTCATGGACTAAAATTCAGGTATTGTTTTTAAGCCGGCGTAGCCAGGTATAATCACGGGAAGTGACAAAGTCTTCCAGGCGGCGCAGGCGTTTTTCCACTCCTTCGGCCCGGCGACTCAGACGGTCCAGGGCCGCCTGGGGGTCCAACTGGGCCTGAAGCCACACGTCCCGTTCGGCCGGGCTGTCCAGCCGAACGGCCGGGGCCGGGCTCATAAGGAGGGCGGCCCCCAGATAGAGGACCAGGGTGGGCCAGAAAAACAAAAGGATGGCGGTCAGAACGAAAACCAGCCTAACCAGGCCGGTCGGCCAGTCGAAGTGTTCGGCCAACCCCTTGGCCACGCCTAAGAAAAGGCCGTCCGCGGCCCGGAAGGGCCCGTAAATCCGGAGTTGGGCTATGAAACCCGGCCGAAGACCGGCGGAGTTCGATTCAGGTCCGTGTTTCATGGGTTTCCCTGCCTTCCTGAACAAAAATAATGTCTTCCAAGGCTCCCAGGCGGTTCTCCAGATCGTTTAAGGCCCTCTCCAGGCGCCGGGCCGCCTCCAAGGTCTGGGTTCTCTCGGATCGTCCCCAGCCACTGAAGGCCTTGACGGCTATGATGAGAAAACCGAAACTCAGAAAGGTCAGAGGAAGGCCGATGATCAAGGTCAGGGCCAAGGCTAATCCATCCATGATCTGTCTCCTATAAATCCACTGATCAGCGGCCGGCGAGGCGGTCTTTGATTTCCTGAAGTTCCAGATCCAGGGCATCGTCCAGTTCCTGGAAGGCCCGCTCCCTTTGTTCCGCCTCGGTCGATCTGCGGCGGCCGGTCAATTCCAGTTCCGCCGCGGCTTCCAGCTTATTCAAACGGTCATCCAGGCGGTCCAGCTTGAGCCGGGACTCGTTCAAATCGTAACGCTTCATCTGACCGGAGACTTTAAGGCTTTGGGCCGCCCTCTTCTCCCGATGGATCATGACCATCTCCCGCTCCCGGGCCTGGGCCAGCTTGACCTCCAACTGATCTATCTCGGCCCGGTATTTCTCGACCAAAGCGGCCAGTTCCGTCTCCCGGATCTTCAGTTCCGTGACCAGGGTCGCGGCCGAGCGTTTTTCCAACAGGGCTTCCCGGGCCAGATCGTCCCGGCCCTTGCGGGCGGCGGTTTCGGCCCTGGCCTGCCAAAGTTCCATTCTCTCCTGGGTTTCCTGGAGACGGCGGCCGCTCTGGGCCTGGTCGGCCATGGTCTGGGCGCAGGCGGCCTTGATTTCCACCTGGGTGTCTTCCATTTCAGCAATGACGAGCCGGACCATTTTGGCCGGATCCTCGGCCTTGTCCAGCATGGCGTTTAGATTGGAATTGATGATGTCGGCGAACCGTGAAAAGATGGAAGGCATGATGGACTCCTGATATTATCATGTTTAGTTTCAGGCGGCCGGCCGGACTGGTCACGGCGCAGAATTTACAGGCAAAGAACAGGCCAATTTTATTTTAGATAATATTTTTAAAATTTTACTTTGAAATTAACTAATATATAGTTATTGATAAACCCTTAAGAAGAACTGGCCTCGGAAATTATTTGAGGTATTTGACTAATTAATAGTTTTATAGACTAATTTGAACCGGTCTGAGCTTCGGCAAAACCTGAGCCCCCCAGGCCGCCCCCGGTCCAGCCGCACCTTTGACTTTCACCTTCTTTTCTTCTAAACTCCAAGAAAGAGCCACCGGAGTGCCGCCATGCCAAACCTCTCCAGGTCCGCAGCCTTCAGCCCCGCCCAGACCCTGGTTCTGGACCGGGCCTGTCAATTGGCCCGGTCCCTGGTGGCCGAAGATTTTAGGCTGGATTTCGAAGATTTCCGGATTTGGCCCGTGGACGTCAAATGTTTCTCGGAACTGGCCCCGGAAGAACGGGCCGACGGGGTCTTCGCCCAGCTTTTTCGCTACTTCCGCCCCGGTCCGGTGGTGGCCGGCGGCCGTCCGGACTACTACCGCATCTGCCTCTACGACCCGGAAATACTGCGGGCCGTGGATGAGGAACCGGGCCTGAGCCTGGAACCTCTTCTGACCTATGTGCTGACCCACGAGTTCATCCATGTGGCCCGCTTCGCCAGGTTCATGGGCCTCTTTGAAGCCGGAGACGAGAACCGGCGGGCTGAAGAAGAAATTGTCCACCAGGAGACTTTTCGCCTTTTGCGCAAGGTATCCCTGCCCGGTCTGGACCTGGTGCTGGATTTATACCGCAGCCATCGCCTGCCTGTCGATTAACAGCTTTGAAGCGAACAAACCCCGTCTGGTCAAGTCTCCTTAAGACCCACCCAAATCCGACCGCCGCCGGCCTGTTTTCTGTTGTCAACCACCAATGTTCCGGGTATACTTGAACTCATCTGAAGAGTTTTTGTTCATGATTCAGACTTGCCGCAAGACCCGGACTTTGACGCCCTTATATGGTCTTGATGGAAGAGAAGACGGCCCTATGGATAACGACCGTGCGGTGGTGATGATCGTAGATGACAACATCGCCAGTTTAAAGGTCGCCAAGAACGCCTTGGCCGAGACTTACGACATATTCACCGTACCTTCGGCCGCCAAGATGTTTGACTTGCTGGCCCGAAACAAGCCCGATCTTATACTTCTCGATATAGACATGCCGGAAATGAACGGTTTGGAAGCGATCAAACTTCTAAAAACCAGGCCGGACACGTGCGGCATTCCCGTCATATTCCTGACCGGTAAAAACGACCCGGAAAGCGAACTCGAAGGTCTCGCCTTGGGGGCCATAGACTACATATCTAAACCATTCATGCCTCAACTTCTGCAAAAGAGAGTTGAATTGCACCTCACCGTCGAAGTCCAGAGGATCCGCCTGGAAAAACAGGCGAATAAGCTTAAGGCTCAGGGAGAGGAACTTAAACAATTTAATGCGAACCTTCAAGAGATGGTCAAGGAAAAGACCGCCGAGATTCTCAAACTGCAAAACGCCATCCTGGCGACCGTGGCCAATTTGGTGGAAAACCGTGACGACACCACCGGCGGACATGTGGAACGCACCCAGCACTTCCTCAAGACGCTGATAGAGGGACTGAAGAATTCGGGAATCTATGGGGAGCAGTTGCGAGAGTGGGATATCGACCTCTTGCTCCAATCATCCCAGCTTCACGATGTGGGCAAAATCGCCATCACGGACAACATCCTGAACAAGCCGGACCTTCTAACGGCTGAAGAATTCGAGGAAATGAAAAAACACGCGAGCCTCGGAGTCAAAATAATAGAGCGTATTGAATCTGAAACTCCGGACAGCGACTTTTTGAAATACGCGAAAATTTTCGCCGGAACACACCAGGAAAAATGGGATGGCACAGGCTACCCTGACGGGTTGGCCGGCGATGACATACCGCTGCCCGGCCGACTTATGGCCATAGCCGATGTCTATGACGCACTCATCTCCGAACGTCCCTACAAAAAAGCTCTCCCTCACCAGGAGGCGGTCCGGATCATTCTGGAAGGCAAGGGAAACCATTTTGATCCTATTCTGGTGGACGTCTTCGAGCAGGTGGCCGACAAATTCACCTCAAACTCATTCCCCTCTTCAAAATCTTAGGCTTTACGGTAAAGCGTGATGAAAAAATTCTTCAAACTGTATTCAATTCTGGTGTTTTTCACAATTGCCAGCCTGGCCGTATTTCTCGTGGCGCTCTACGCCAGTTCGCTGTCCAATTTTTTCATAGAAAGTAACAGATACAACATCACCCAGAGATTGATCGAAACGAGCAAAAGGCTCTCCGCGCAGGTCAAGGCCGAAGAACTTGACGCTTTTCGCGAGGCGGCGGACATGGAGCGGCCTGCCTACCAGGCCCTGCGACGGAAGCTGCTCTATTTCGCCAAGGATGCCGACATCGACCACGCCTTTATTTTGCGCGTGGAAAACGGGAAAGTTCAACATATCGCGGGTAGCTGCGACTCAAGCCAATCACATGGGGTTGACCTTGACGCTCCCACCTTTGACGTGGAACTGGTGCCGGCCCTGGCCTCGGCGACGGCGGGATTGGTGACCGTGTCTGAGTTGGGTGCTTACGCGCCCGGCCAGCATGGGCTTCGCACATGCTATGCGCCAATATCAGACCGCTACGGCAAACTCTCCACCATCTGCGGGGTGGCCATCAACGACGAAGAGATATTGCGTTCGCGCCGACAGGCGAGCATCCTTGAGATCATGGAAATGGCTTCCGTCTTCGTCGTGTTTACCTGCGGCCTAGTCGGCTTCAGGAAATACCGCCGCGAGGCCCTGGCGGCAAAAACCGCCAGCATCGCCAAAAGCCGCTTCCTGTCACGTATGAGCCATGAGATCCGCACACCCATGAACGCCATCATCGGCATGAGTGAACTGGCCATAAGGGAATACGGGAAACCGCAGGTCCGTGAACACCTCGCCACCATCAGACAGGCCGGGAACAACCTCCTGGCCATCATCAACGACATTCTGGATTTTTCCAAGATAGAGTCCGGCAGTCTGCAAATCATAAATGCGCCCTACGAAGCGGCCTCCCTTTTCAACGACGTTCTCACGATCATCCAAGTGAAGCTTCAGGAAAAAGAAAAAGACGTGGAATTCACGGCCGACATTTCCCCGGACATTCCCGGCATCATAACCGGCGATGAAACGCGGGTGAGAGGTATTCTGCTCAACCTCCTGACCAACTCGGTCAAATATACGGAGAAGGGCTTCATAAAATTCACGGCCAATGTCCGGCGTGAAAGCGGGAACAGCATAATCCTGACCTTCGAGGTCTCCGACAGCGGCCTCGGCATAAAACCGGAGGATATCAGCCGCCTTTTTGTGGACTTTTACAGAACAAACGATAAGCACACCAGTAATATTGAAGGGACCGGACTGGGGCTGTCAATCACCAACCTGCTCTGCCGGGCCATGGGCGGCGAGGTGAAAGTGCGGAGCCAATACGGGACGGGCTCGACCTTCACAGCCACGATCCGGCAGACCGTGATGAACGGCGTTTCTCCCATGGGCCCTCTGTCGGACTACATGACAATACATGCGGAGGCCTGGACCACCAGCTTCATTGCGCCGGATTTCAATATACTCATAGTGGACGACAACGCGGCGAACCTGAAAGTGGCCGAGGGGCTGCTCGCGCCATTCAGAATGAAGACGGAAACCTGCCTGAGTGGGAAAAAAGCCCTGTCGCGGGTTCAAGCGCGCAATTACGATCTGGTGCTGATGGACCACATGATGCCGGAAATGGACGGAGTCGAGACGGTCACCGCCATCCGGGCCTTGGGCGGACGTTTTAGGGAATTGCCCATTGCGGCGCTCACAGCCAATGCCGTAAGTGGAATGAAGGAGATGTTTCTGGCCAACGGCTTCGATGATTTTTTAGGCAAGCCCATTGAGATACCGAAGCTGAACGAACTGATTGAAAGGTGGGTTCCGGTGGAAAGGCGGCGCGATCCCGGGTCCGAGGCGAAAGAGGCCCGGAAAGAAGAACCGCCCGAAAGTTGCTTTATTGGGATCGAAGGACTAGACGCCGCGAGAGGTCTGGTCGCGACCGGCGGAACGAACGCCGGGTATCGGGATGTGCTCAAATTCTATCGTCGAGACGCCCAGGCGCGGATACCTTTTTTGAACGCGCCGCACGCCGAAAATGACCTCAAAAGCTTTATCACGCACGCGCACGCGCTGAAAAGCGCCTCGGCCAGCATAGGCGCGACAGACTTGTCCGAGGATGCCAAGAGCTTGGAAGATGCCGGCAGACGCGGAGACATGAAATTAATCCGTGAACGTGTTGACGGATTCCGGGACCGGTTGACCGCTCTGACCGAGAGCCTGAGCCTGGCCCTGGGCGCCGGCCAGGAAGAAGAAGAAAGGGGAAAAACTTCGAATGCCGAAATTTTTCCGATCCTTCTGGATCTGAAAAAAGCCCTGGAAACCGAAGATGTGGGAACGGCCGACGATCTTTTGACTGAACTGTCAGGAAAGCCGCTCGACGAGGAAACCAAAGATTTGGTATTGCTCCTTTCCGATCTGGTCCTGGTTTCAGATTTCACCGAAGCCGGGCGCGTCATCGGCGACTTTCTGAAGGCCGCCTCCTGACCCAAGCCCGCCGGCTTTGCGCCAGACCGTTTTTTCTGTTATAATTCCGACCTAGTGAAAAAACCTACCAACACCCTCCGGCTTTTCCACCGGAAATTTTTGATCGGCTTGTCCGCCCTCTTATTCTTAAGTTGCACCCAGGCTCTGGCAACGCCGCCGGCCCCCCCCGCCATTGCGGCTGAAGACCAGTTGAATTTCCTGCGCCTCAAAGACCGTTTCGAAACCCTGGCCCAGCGCTACTCCGACCCCCTCATCCTGGCTTGCCTGGCCGTGGAAACCACCGCCCAGGCCTGGACTCTGGCCGCAGCCCGCCTGACCGAAGACCAGACAAGTCAAACCAGATGGCAGACCCGGGCCGCTGAATTCGAAAAATCCTGGTCGGGCGGCCGGGACTGGGATGCCCGCCACCGGCGGGCTCTGAAAGTATATTACGAGGCTTTGAGCGAGGTGGCCAGGAAAGTGGCCGGAGTCAGCCAGGATGGACACCAAAATGCCGAACTGGCGGCCGTACTGGACCTGAACGACCAGGCTCTGAAAGCTCTAGCCAAGCGTCCCGACGACTACCTGGAAAAAGAAATCCTTTCCTACGGCTTGATGAGCCTGGTCGATGTCATCATCCGTTCCTCGGACCTCGGACTGGACCAGCCGGCCGACCTCATCCTGGACGCGGTCGCCGAAGAAACCGGGGCTCTGCACAGACGGAACGACCTCCACTATCGAGCCCGGCTGGCCTTCATCTACACCGCCCAGGTCCAGGGTCTGACTGACCTCATTTTTCTCTTGGGCCAGGCAGCCGGACCGCCCCTGAGCCGCCCCCTGGCCGATATCCGGGCGGCCCTGGACAAGGCTGGAGCCGACCCCCGCCTGCCCACCACCCTGAGTCTGGTCTGGACGGCCCAGGCCCAAGCATCCCTGCCCCTGGCCTATTGGCTGAGTACCCGGCCCCACACCACCGACCAAGGCAACCGCCCATGACCAACAGCCCGATTTACCTGATGGACGCCAGCGCCTTCATCCACCGCGCCTTCCACGCCATACGCAATCTCACCACCCGCGGCGGCCGCCCCACCGGGGCTGTTTACGGCTTTGCCAGCACCCTTCTGAAGTTGCTCCGGGACCAGTCCCCTCCGGCCCTGGCCGTGGTCTTCGACAGCCCTGAACCCGGCCGCCGCCATGAGATATATCCGGCCTACAAGGCCAACCGCGGCCCCCTGGATGAAGCTTTAAGGATCCAACTCCCGGATACCCGCCGCTTGGTTGAAGCTTTGGGGTTGTTCAGCCTGGAGCGGCCCGGATTTGAAGCCGACGATCTCATCGCCGCGGCCGCCAGAGCCTTCATGGCCCAGGGGCTGGAAGTGATCATAGTCTCCAGTGACAAAGATTTTTACCAACTTCTGGATGACCGGGTCTCCATGTATGACCCGGACCCGAAAAAAGATTCAGCCCTGACTCAGGCGGCCTTCCGGGAGCGCTTCGGTCTAAGCCCGGCGGCCTTTTTGGAAATGCAGGCTCTCATGGGCGACTCCAGCGACAATATCCCCGGCGTGCCCCAGGTGGGGGAAAAGACGGCCTTGAAGCTCATCAGCCGCTTCGGCACCTTGGACAACCTCTACGCCCGCCTGGAGGAAGTTACGCCGGAAAAACTAAGGGCCAACCTGGCCGCCAACCGCGAGGCGGCCTATATCTCCAGGGAACTGGCCTCTCTGGGCCAAGGGGCGACCGTGGATTTCGAAGCCCGGGACCTTAAGCCCCGCCCCCCGGACCAGGGTCTCCTGGCCGCCCTGTTCACCGAATTGGAATTCACGCGTCTGATTCGGGAACTGCCTTCTTCAGCTTCCGAGCCTGAGCCCCTGCCCCAGGCCTCAACTGTAACCTACGAAGGCTATACGCTGGTGGACGGGCCGGCCGGCTGGAAGGCCCTGGAGTCGGCCCTGACTAAAGCCCTGGCTCTGGCCGTGGACCTGGAGACCGACAGCCTGAGCCCCAGCCGGGCCGCTTTGGTGGGCTTGTCGCTATGCGCCGAGCCTGGCCAGGCTTTCTATATCCCCGTTGAGCACCGGACCCTGGGGGCCGCCAACCAGCCCCGGGCTCTGGAAAAAATAAGCCCCTGGCTCACCTCCCCCAGGTTGCCCAAAATCGGCCAGAACGCCAAATTCGACTGGCTGGTCCTGGCCCGACACGGCCTGGATCTGCCCCCGCCGGCCGACGACCCCATGCTGGCCTCCTACCTCCTGGACCCGGAGGCCCGGCACGGACTGGACTACCTCAGCCGGCGTCATTTGGCTCACGCCCCCATCGCCTACAAGGACCTCCTGCCGGACCCGAAGAAAAATTTCAGCGATCTCACCCCGGAAGAGGCCCGGGACTACGCGGCCGAGGATGCCGACCTGACCTTCCGGCTGGCCGGTCTCCTCAGGGCCCGCCTTAAGGAATGTCCGGCTCTGACCGCCCTTTACGAAGAGGTGGAACTGCCTTTGGAAGCTCTTCTGGCCCGCATGGAAGGCGCGGGGGTTCTTCTTGATGTTCCTGTCCTGGAGCGATTATCGCTGGAACTGGGTGGACAGTTGAAGATCATGGAGGAAAAGATTTTCAGTCTGGCCGGCCGCCCCTTCAACATTGCCTCGCCCAAGCAACTGGCCGAAGTGCTCTTTAAGGAACAGGGCCTGACCCCTCTTAAGAAGACGGCCAAGAAAACAGGGTTTTCCACTGACGACGAAGTGCTGGCCGAACTGGCCCTCACCCACCCCCTGCCCCGGGCCATCCGTGAATGGCGCTCACTGGACAAGCTCAAGAGCACCTATACTGATAAACTGCCCCGCACTGTCAACCCGGCCACCGGGCGGGTCCACACTTCCTATAACCAGACCCAGACCGCCACCGGCCGCCTGTCGTCTTCGGAGCCAAATCTCCAGAACATCCCCGCCCGGGGTGAAGAAGGCCGCCGCCTGCGCGAAGCTTTCATCGCCCCTCCCGGTTTCCGGCTGATCTCGGCCGATTATTCGCAGATAGAATTGCGAATACTGGCCCACTTTTCCGGTGATGAGGCCTTGATCGGGGCTTTCAGACGGGACGAGGACATCCACACCCAGACCGCGGCCGAAATTTTCGGTCTCCCGGCCGATAAGATTACGGCCGACCTGAGGCGGGAAGCCAAGACCATAAATTTCGGGGTGGTTTACGGACAGGGGGCTTTTGCCCTGGGCAAGCAGCTTGGCATACCCCAGGCCCAGGCCCGGGATTTCATCGAACGCTATTTCCAGCGTTTCCCCGGAGTACGGCGCTACATGGAGGAGACCAGGGGCCAGGCCCGGACCGCAGGCCAGGTCTCCACCTGGTTCGGACGCCGCCGCCTCCTCCCCGGCCTCACCGGAGGCTACCAGGCCCGGCAGGAGGCTGAACGCATGGCCATAAACACGCCCATCCAGGGCACGGCGGCCGACCTCATCAAAATGGCCATGCTGGCCGTGGACCGGCGCCTGGCAGCAGAACACCCCCGGTCCAGGCTGCTCCTTCAGGTCCATGACGAACTGGTGGTGGAGGCCCCCGAGGACGAAGTCCAGGCCGTAAGCGGGCTTCTGGCAACTGAAATGGCCGGCGTGGCCGCGCATCCGCCCCTGACCGGAGCCCGGGCTCTCACCGTGCCGCTCAAGGTGGATGTCGGCGCCGGCCCCAACTGGGCCTCGGCCCACTAAAAAATATCCCGGGGCCGGGTCCCGTCCTGGGGACCTATGAGGCCCTCCCGTTCCATGCGTTCAATCATGCGGGCGGCCCGGTTGTAGCCCACGCGCAGGTGGCGCTGCAGGTGGGAAATGGTGGCCCGGCTGGTCCGGCGGACCAATTCCACAGCCTGGTCATAGAGGGGATCCTTTTCATCAGACCCGCCCTCTCCGTCTTCGCCCTCGACCTCGGGAACCGTCAGTTCCTCCAGGTAGTCCGGCGGGCCCCAGGCCCGCAGGAAATCAGTGACCCGCTGAATTTCACCGTCAGAGACGAGAGGCCCGTGGAGGCGCTTTAAGTCGCTCTGGGTGGGGTCCAGAAAAAGCATGTCCCCGCGCCCCAGGAGTTTTTCCGCCCCCTTCTGGTCCAGAATGGTGCGGGAATCTATCTGGGACAGAACTTTAAGGGCGATACGGTTCGGCAGATTGCTTTTGATGGTGCCGGTTATGATGTCGGTGGTGGGACGCTGGGTGGCCAGAATCAGGTGGATGCCGGCAGCCCGGGCCTTCGCGGCCAGACGGGTGACATGGATCTCCACTTCCTTGGACGCAACCATCATCAGGTCGGCCAGTTCGTCGATGATGATAACCAGGTAGGGCAGTTCCAGAAGATCCTGGTCTTCGGCCGCTTGGCGGGCTTTCTTGCGGGCGGCCCGGACCTTTTCATTGTAGCCGTCAATGTGGCGGGTTTCCAGCTTGGCCAGGAGCCGGTAGCGGGTCTCCATTTCGGCCACAGCCCATTTCAGGGCCAAGGTGGCCTGGGCCGGCTCGGTCAGGACCGGGTAGATGAGGTGAGGGATGTCCCGGTAAAGGGAGAATTCCACCACCTTGGGATCGATCATCAACAGGCGGACCTTGTCCGGCGGAGCCTTGTAAAGAAGGGACATGATGATGGCGGCCAGGGCCACGGACTTGCCGGTGCCTGTCGCCCCGGCGATGAGCAAATGGGGCATCTTGGCCAGGTCGGCCACCACCGGGGCGCCCAATATGTCCACCCCCAGGCTCAGGGTCAGGAGCGAGGCCGACCGGCGGAAGGCCGCGCTTTCCACCATTTGGCGGAAGGCCACGGGCAGGCGGGTCAGGTTGGGGATTTCAATGCCGATGGCCCCTTTGCCGGGCAGGTGGCCGGCCACCCGGATGGACTTGGCCTTCATGGCCATGGCCAGATCCTCGGCCAGGCCGGCCACCCGGGCGATCTTTATGCCCGGGGCCGGCTCATATTCATACATGGTGATGACCGGGCCGCCCGAGACTTCCGTGACCCGGCCTTCCACGCCGTAGTCCCGCAGCTTGTCCTCCAGAAGGTGGGCGTTGGTTTCCAGTTCTTCCTGGGTCAGGCCGGAGGTGTGGCCGCTTCTGTCCGGAGCGGGGTCCAGAAGTTCCAGGCCGGGGAGTTTATAAGCTCCTGGGGCGGCGGGGATTTTTTCCGGCGGCGGAGACAGGGGGGGCGGCTGGCGGTTAGTTATGATCGGCATTGCCGGACCCGGCGTGGCCGGAGCAGCGGTTTCTTTTTCAGCTTTCGGTTCCGGCTGTACCGGTTCCGGCTGTACCGGTTCCGGTTGCACCGGTTCCGGCAATGACGGTTCTGGCGGTCCGGCAGTGGCCGCCCAGAGCCGGGCCAAGAGAGCCCGAAGCCCGTGCCCCAGGGGAGGCAGGGCCATAATCAGGCCGGCCAGGGCTGACAGGGGCAGGAGCAGCCAGGCCCAAAGGCCGGTCTGGAAAGCCCCCCGGGCCAGAAAAGCCCCGAAATGACCGCCGGCGGAAAGACGGGCGGCCAGGGCCAGGACGGCGAATAAAAAAAGTACTCCTCCGGCTGTTTTAAGCAGCCGGGCGATGGTGAAGGAGGGTCTTTTCCAGGCTAACCAGGCGGCCCAGGCCAGGGCCGGTCCCGGCCACCAGCCGAAGAGCCCGAAAGCGTCTTTAAGAGCGCGGCCGACCGCGCCCCCTGGTCCGGGGATTCCGGCGGCGCAATAAAAGGCCACGGCCAGGACAGCCGCGGCCAGGCAAATTACCGGCAGGGCGCGGCGGGTTTCCGGTTCAGGTTTCCGGGCCATCGGCCGAATGATCCAGTTTTTCCAGGGCCGGCTTATAGGCCGGGTCCTGGGCCAGGGCGGCGGCGAAGTGGTTTTGGGCTTCGCCCGCCCGGCCGGTCTCCTCGGCCACCCGGCCCAGTTGGTAATGCACTTCCGGGGCCTGGCTGCCGTATTCCATGGCCATTTTCAAATGGTGCTCGGCCCCGCTGAAATCGCCCAGGCTGAACAGAAGCCGGCCCAGCCGTTGCCGGTAGAGGCTGTTGGTGGGCTCCAGTTCCACGCTGCGCTGAAAAAGGCTGCGGGCCACGGGCAGGTCGCCCGAAAGGTCCACGAAGAGGGTGCCCAGAGCCGACAGGGCGTAGGCGTCGTCGGGGGCGGTCTTGACAGCCTTTTTAAAGGCGGCCAGGGCGCCCTGATGATCATGGGCCAGAAGCAGGGCTTCACCTAAAAGGCGAAAGACCGCCGGCTGGTTTTCCCCTGCCTCGCCGGCCTTTTTCAAGGCCGGCAGGGCCTTGTCCAGATGCCCCAGTTCCAGGGCGGTCCGCCCCAGGTGGAAGAGGGTCTCAAAATTGTCCGGGGCCAGTTCCGCGGCCCGGGCCAGGGCCGATTCGGCCTCGGGCAGACGTCCGGCCAGAAGGTGGGTGTAGCCAAGATTGTAATGGGCCATCATGTTCTCGGAATCAAGGCCCACAATTCTCTGGAAGGTGGCCAGGGCTTCCCGGGCCCGGCCCAGGCGGCCCTGGCAGACGCCGAGGCTGTTTAAGAGGTTGAGATGATCGGGAGCCAGGGCCAGCCCGCGCTCGTATTCCTTGAGGGCCCCGCTGAGATCGCCGCCTTCGAACAACCGGTCGCCGCTGATGTTCAGAGCCAGAGGGCCGAATACAGACACCTGGCCCGAACCGGAGAAGGCGGCTTCATCAAGGGCTTTGCGGGCATCCTCGACCAGGTCCCGGCCAACGCGAGGGCCGCCGTGACTGAAGAGCAGGCCGAAGGAGACCGGTTCGTAAACCCGCAGTTCCGCGGCCAGGTCGTGGGCTGTCCGAACCAGATCGGCCTGGCCTGTCCGGGGCAGACCCGGCCAGGCCAGGGCCAGGGTATCGGCTTTCCAGCGAGTCTTCAAGCCGGCCTCGGGCCAGGCGGAAACTATTTTTTCAAAGACCAGGGCCCTCTGGCGGCCGGCCTCTTCCCGGCCCAAGAGGGCGGCGTTTTTCTCGAAACCGTCCTGTCGGGCCAAGACCAGGGCCAGAGGTTCGATCGAGGCCGCTCCCAGAGCTTCCAGGAAATCATCGACCCCGGTCGTCTCGAGCGGAAAATCCAAGGGCTCCAAGGCGTCGGCGGCTTCATCCAGACGGGAAAAGGTCAGGGCGTCACCGGCCGCGACCCTCCGGCCGACCTTGGCTCCGGTCAGACGGCCCAGGGCATAGCCCTCGGCGATTTCCGTCAGGGTCACTTCCCCTTTGTAGTCGGTCTCGCCAATCATCGCGCCGGGGGCGTTGACCAGGAAGACCTGACCCACAGCCGCACCGGCTTCATGGCCGAAACCCACCACTACCCGGTCCAGGGGCAGCACTTGGATGACCCGGCCGTGCCTGGCCAGGAGGTCGGCAAAGGCGACCGCTTCACCCCGGCTCTGCCGGGCTTGAAAAAGAGCGGCCGAGGTCCGGCTCAAAAGCAACCGTCCCTGGCGGCGAAAGCTGGGGACAGCGGCCTCGGCCCCCAAATCCCCGGGATAGGCGGCCCAGGCCAGGGCCGGGAGCGATCCCGGTTCGGCTGCCAACTGCCCGGCCAAGGCCTCGGCCAAGATCTGACGAAGTTCTTCCGGCCGTCCTTCGGTCAAAAAAGCCAACCGGCGCAGAGTCAGGCGGGCGGAGCAACGCAAAGGCAGACGCTCGGCCAGGCGGGCGGCCCAGGCGGCCAGAGACTCCCCAGGTTCCGCTGCCCGGCCCACTTCGGCCAGCACCAGGGCCAGGACCGGTTCGGAGCCCTGAGCCAGGCTCAGGCTGCGGGTCGCGGCCCGGGGCCGTTCCCGCAGGATTTTGGGCAGCCGGCTCAAAAAATATCCCCGGCTGAAAAAGCCGGTCTCCCGGTCAGTGGACAAAGCCTTGCGCAGCCAGAGAGTCTCCAGGGCCTGTTCAGCAGCCCGAGGCAGAAGGCGGGTCAATTCCGGGGCCAGAGCCTGGCCGCCGGCGGAGAAAACCATGAGATATCCCAAATCCCGGCCCTTGTATTTCAAAGGGCAGACCAGATTGCCATCCTGGGGGCCTTCACCCACCTCGGGCCACTCGTCCAGGGGCACCACCCGGCAGTCATGAGGCTGAAGCAGGGCTTCAAGATCCAGGCAGAGCTTGCGGCCGAAGCGCTTCAAATCGGCCGGAACCAGGCGGGGACCACCTCTTTTAATGGTCATGACGACAATATCCCAATCTTTTTTATCTGAGATCAGACGCAGCCTTCGGGTTTTTCCAGGCCGGCCATTTTACAGGCGCCCTTGCCCGGTCCCGAAGGAAAGAGTTCATAGATGTATTTAAGTTTGAAGCCGGTGACTTGGGCCAGAATACGCACCATGGGGGCCAGGCCGTTTTCCCGGTAATAGGCCTGGAGGGCCTCAATGACCGCCAAATGGTCTTCAGACACTTCGTCCAGGTCTTCCAGAAGCCGGACATGGTCCACCCACTCCGGTCCCCAGAGGCTGAAATCGGCCAGAAAACCCTCGTCAGTCACGGGAAAAATCTTGCCCTGATGCTCCACCGTCGGCATGGCTTCCTCCTTGGCTCCACAATCTTATAATTATTATGTATGGGCTTTATAATGTCAAGGCCGGGTTGCCAAGCCGCCGGGCCGGTGTTATTATAGCGGCTATCATATTCAATCCATTGAACAAGGGGATGGATCCATGCGCGCCGATAAAGTATGGGCCGACGAGGCGGCCGTGAACGACTTTCTGTTGCACGGCGAGGTGGGCCACCTGACCACCATAGACTCGGATGGCTGGCCCCACACTGTGCCTCTTGATTATATATGGCACGATCGGGCGATTTTTTTTCACAGCGGGCCCGGGGCCAAGATGAGCCATCTGGCCATGAATCCCAAGGCGGCCTTTATCGTCACTGAAGCATTGGAGCCATTGACCAGCGAAATAACCTCCGAAAACAATCCCTGCCGCGACACCCACTTGGGGCGTTCGGTGCTGATACGCGGCCTGGCCCGGGAGATCGCGGACCCGGCTGAAAAACTGGCCATCCTGAACATCATCATCGCCAAGTATGACCCCAAGGCCATCCGCGTGGGTGAAAATCTGCCCGGCTCGGAGTCTGTCAAGACCCAACCTGGTTTCGCGGCCTGCCGGGTGATTAAAATAGAAGTGGTCAAGCTGACCGCCTGCCGCCTGCTGTTAGTGAACCGGCCGGCGGAATACCGAGCCGCCCTGGCCGATCACTTTGAAGCGCGGGGCCTGGCCCTGGATTCGGCCCGGGATCTTAAAACCTCCATCCTGCTCAGGTCGGTGTGAAGGCATGGGGCAGCTCACCCTGTATCTTGGCGGAGCCAAAAGCGGCAAAACCCGTCTGGCCCTGGCCAGGGCGGAAACCTGGCCCCCGCCCCGCCTCTATCTGGCCACGGCCCAGGCTCTGGACGGGGAGATGGACCAACGCATCCGGCGGCACCAGGCCGAGCGCGGGCCCCAATGGCAAACCCTGGAAAGCCCCCTGGCCCCGGACCAGACCTTAAATGACCTGGCCGGGAACCAGGTGGTCCTCTTGGACTGCCTGACCCTGTGGCTTAACAACCTGATGGCAACCGAAACCGGGGACGACCAGATCCGGGACCGGGTCCGGGACCTCTTACGGGCCATAAAGGCCTATGCCGGGCCGGTCATCGTCGTATCCAACGAAGTCGGCGGCGGCATTGTACCGCTGAATGCCTTGGCCCGCCGCTTCCGGGACCTGGCCGGCGAGACCAACCAACGCTTCGCGGCCCAGGCGGAGAGGGTGGTTATGGCAATGGCCGGTTTGGAATGGCCCCTGAAAAGCCCGTCTTGAAAAATCCGAATTCCCGCGCCACCCTGGCAAACTCGTCTTTGACATTGCGGAAAGCATCCACCAGGACAGGGTCGAAGTGCGTCCCCGAGCCGTCTTCAATGGCTTGGCAGGCCTCTTCATGGGAGAGGGCTTTTTTGTAGGATCTTTCGGAAATCAGCGCGTCATAAACGTCCGCAATGGCCATCAGTCGGCCTTCCAAGGGTATGTTTTGGCCCTTCAATCCCATGGGGTAGCCGCTGCCGTCCCATTTTTCATGGTGGGTTCCGGCTATGCTCAACGTGTGGCGCAAAAAGGCGTGTTCTTCCGTGTTGCTCATTATTTTTTCTATGGCGTCCACTCCGACTATCACGTGGGTTTTCATGATTTCGAACTCCTCCGCGGTGAGTTCGCCGGGCTTGTTCAGGATAAGGTCGGTTATGGCGATTTTTCCCACGTCGTGGAGCTGGGCCGAGGGCAGGAAGAAATCCATATCCCAGTCGGACATTTCTTCCTGGTATAACCCCGCCCGGATCAATTCATCGCTCAGAGCTTTCAAATAAAGCTGGGTGCGTATGATATGCCCGCCGGTGAAATTGTCGCGGAATTCCACCAGATCGGCCACGGTGTTCAGTACGGAGTTTTGAAGATTGATCACCTCTCTGGTCTTTTCACGGACCATAATTTCCAGGTTGTCCGCATAATTTTTAAGCGCCGCCTGGCTGGCCAGGAGATCCTTTTTCTGCCGGACGATCAGAAGCTGGTTGGCGATGCGCTTAAGCAGGAGCGGGGCGGAAAAAGGCTTGGATATGTAATCCACCGCTCCCAGGTCGAGCCCCTCCAGCTCGCTGTTCTCGTCGCTTTTCGCGGTCAGGAATATGACCGGAATATCGGCCAGGTGCGCGTCGGCTTTCAGTTTCCTTATCACTTCGTAGCCGTTGATCTCCGGCATTTCAATATCCAGAAGGATCAGGTCGGGCAGGATGTTCTCAAGTATTTCGAAAAGCTTAGCGGCGGACGGCGCGGGATAGACCTCGTAAAAAGTTTTGAGCATGTTCCGGCCCATGGTCAGGTTGGCCATGTTATCGTCCACTATGATGATTTTACTACGGACGCCTATCATTATCCCTCTCCAATTCAGGCCGAAAGCTTTTCCTTGATTTGCGCGAAATTCATATGATCCACATTCATCCGCAACCAGGCCGCGAGCCCGTCGTCAGACTCGTATTCGAAGGCCTCTATCTCCGCCATGGCCGCGTCCACTCCGTCCATGTCATAATTTTCACAGGCCGCCAAGAGTTTTGACAAGGCCAGCACATCCGGCCGGTCTTTTCTGGGCTTGGCGAAGTTCGCCTCAATTTTTCCGAATAAGTCCTCAAGGCCGGTCAGCAGACGCTCGACGGCTTCAATGAAAGCGGGGGTATTGTTTTTCAGAAATTCAAACTCCCCGGCCTTGGCCGCCTTTTCCAGGGCTTCCGCCTGGGAGCCGGCCTGGTCCGCGCCAATGCCGCGGCTTGAACTTTTCAACCCGTGGACAATGACGGTGTAAGCGTCCAGTCCGTCCTCGTTCGGCCCCTTGATTTTTTCCAGAAGCGGCCTGGTGTTGGCCGCGAAAGAACGCAGGACTTCCAGGTATGACTCTTCATCCCCTCCGAAGCGCTCAAGCCCTCTTGAAAGGTCAAGGCCGTCCACCGGCCAAAGCAGACGCCGGGCGGCCGTCTTTTTCTCCGGCTGCTCCCCGACCTGGCCTTCCTTTAACAGCTCTTCCTCCAGTTTTTTATTCCGCACCCATTTCCTGAGTATGGCGTCCAGGCGGGGAATGTCGATGGGTTTAGACAGAAAATCCTGAAAACCTTTGCTTAAAAACATTTCCTCGCTGCCCCTTATGGCGTTGGCCGTAAGGGCGATTATGGGCAGGTTCCCGGCATATTCCGTGCCGATTTCCCGAATGAGCCTGGTGGCTTCTATCCCGTCAATCCCGGGCATCATCTGGTCCATGAAAACAGCGTTGTATTTGACCTTTTCCGCCCGAATGGCGTCTATGGCCTCTTGCCCGCTGGTCACGCAGTCGATCTGCAGGTTGTAGGGCTTCATAAGACCCTTGGCCACATCAAGGTTGGTGATCAGGTCGTCCACCACCAGCACCCGGGCGTAAGGCAGGCTGAGGCGCGACAGCCGCGAGTTCCGGAGACGCTTATTATTGGTATAGCGGAAGTTTTTCAGATTTTTCACCACCTCCGGGCCGATTTGGGAGTCGGTGACGAATTCCTGCCTCAGTTTCACCGTGAAAACGCTGCCCTTCCCATATTCGCTTTCCACGGTGATATCTCCGTCCATCTTTGACAACAGTCTTTTGGTGATGTGGAGACCCAGGCCGGTCCCTTCTATCCGCCGGTTGGCTTCCAGGTCGATCTGGATATAGTCGGTAAACAGCCTTTTCAAATCCTCGGGCCGGAGACCTATGCCGGTGTCCCGGACCTGGGAGGTCATCCAGACCGTGCCGCCTTCCCGGGCGCAGGATATGCTCAGGACCACCTCCCCGACCTTGGTGTATTTGAAGGCGTTGGACAGAAGGTTGCTGAAAATCTGCTTGATCCTGAGTTCGTCCCCGTAAAGGCGCGAGGGCAGGTCTTCGCTTAAGTCCAGGATGAAGGCAATGGGTTTTTCGCCTATGCGCAGTATGTTTTGGATAATTATGTCGTTGATCAGGCTGGGAACATCGTATTCAACCGGCACCAACTCGAGTTTACCCGCCTCTATCTTGGAAATATCCAGAATATCATTGACCGTGCCCAGGAGGGTCATCCCGGAGTTATATATTTTTTCAAGGTTCAGGTAGCTTTCCTCGTTCAGTTCCCCCAGTTCAAGGGTCAGGTCGGACAGGCCGATGATGGCGTTGAGAGGGGTGCGCATTTCGTGGCTCATGTGAGCCAGGAAACTGCTTTTGGCCTCGGAAGCCGCCTGGACAGCTTCGTTAAGATTCTCCAGGTGGCTGTTTTGAGCCTTTATTTTATTGAAGGGGCGCACGGCCAGGTTGGAAATGAAAACAGAGGCTATTATGCCCGCGGCCAGGAAAACCAACGAGGAAACCAAAAGATCCGCCCGCACTTTGGATTCAGGACTTTCAGGCAGCGGGATCACCACGCCAATGGACCAGTTGGACTTTGAGGCGGTAATGCGCTTATAGGTGCAAAGGCGCTTGATTTTCTCAAAATAGTAGGTGCCGATGCCCGAGCCCTTATCGCTCGAAATCATCTTTTGGATAAAATCACCGGCGGTCTGGAACTCCGGCATGGTTTTGGCGTCCTCTATGAAATTACGCCGGTTGAGAACCAGGTCTTCGCGAAAATTGGCGATTATGGTGCCTTCCCCGTCGGTCATAATGAGACTGCCGGTCCGCCAGAGCCGGTGACTCGAAAGAAGATCGACAAAAAGCAGCCCGGGTATGGTCGCGGACAAAATTTTGTCCGGCCCCATAGGCACGAACACATGCATTATGAAACTCCCGGTTTCAAGGTTGTAATGGGGAGGGGAAAGGAGGTTTTCACGGCCGAAGGTCATTTCCAGGGCACAGCTCTCCTCCACAAGGTGGATGGGCGATATGGGTTCGCCATAATGAGATATAATGTTCTCCCGGTCAAAAACCGTCAGGGCCAAAAAATTCGGGAATTCGTTGATTTGAGAGGCCATGACGGCCGCCATCTCCTCGTTCGAGCCGGCCTTGAGAAGGCGTTCAGCCACTGTGGCGGCGTCGGATTTCAAGAGGCCGATTTTGGTGGAGACCAGGTTGTCCGCGATGTCCAGGGCAAAGGACATATCCTGTTCAATGGTGGCGATAAGGCTTTGCCGGGTAAAAAACAGGCTGGAGAAAAAATTGGCCGCTGTAAGGACAAAAATAATCAATATTAAAATAAGAGCGGCTTTCACCCTCATCGACATGATTTGTCTCCCGGGCATGTTTCTCTATAATAAACCATAATAATTGACAAAAATTGGCCTGTCAAGTTTTTTAGCTACGTTCATCGGAAAGACGCCCGGCCAATAAGGCTTGTGAGCACTGAGCTTAAAAGCGTACCCTGCCGAAATATTTGTTTTTTAAATCTTCCACAGTTCCATCGTCAAGCAGGCGGATCACTTCTTCCGACACCGAATCCATCAGGTGGGCATGCTTTTTATTGGCGACAAAGGCGTATTTGTACGGATTGAATAGATTGCCCACAACTTCAACATTCGTTTTCGGATGACTGTGGACCCAGAATTCCAACTCGGCGGCATCCATGACCAGGGCATCGGCCTCATCCTTCAGAAGAGCGTCCATAACCTCTTCCGTGGTTTCAAACGACAGCAGCCTGACGCCCGTTTCCCGCATGTATTTCTCGCCTGTACTGGCGGAGAGCACGGCAACCCTTTTGCCCGGCAGGTCATTGAACGAATTGATGCCTTCGCCGCGCTGCAGGCCGGCGGTGGTCAGAGCGCTGGTGAACGTGGAAGTTACATAGGCCAAAAGGCCGAAGCCGAAAACCATCCACACAGTCAGTACAAGATATCCGGCCCAACCCAAAATGTTTTTGTGTAACAGCCCCGCCTTGGCCGCACGCACAGTCTCATAGAGGCTCAGACTCAGGCCTTCCAGCCAGCCGCTGGGGAAATCAACATCCTTGCGCCGCCGCAACAAGGCGTGGCCAATGCTCAGGGCCACTACGAAAAGCGCAATCTGTATATAGATGCCGATTTGCCCGCGCTGCCGCAAAATGTCCCAGGTGGACAGGCTCTGCCCGGAATTTTTCACCAGAATGCGCAGCCCGTCGTCATACCATGGAAAACTGAATTTTAGGTTATCGGTGCGATCGTAGCTGGCCGTGATGTTACCTACAACAACATCTATATTTCCATTCTGGGCGTCATCAAGGAGTTGTTTGAGCGAACGGTATAGAATATATTCACTCTTCACATCCAGCCGTGCGGCAATCATCTCCCACAGAGTAAACGCCAGACCGGAATATTTGCCGGATCCCATTTCAATCACAAACGGGCTGCTGACATGAAGCCCCACCTTGACCACCAGGGCTTCTTTCTCGGCCGCGAATACGGACACAGAGAACAACAGCACGGCCGCGAAGGCAAAGGCGGCCAACATGTTTCGCATGGTTTGCCCTCCGCCCCGGGGTTTCCGCAAGACATTTAAAATATAAGGCGACATAAAAATCAATAATTTACCAAATTAAAGGCCGCCATGGGCGACCTTGGAAAGTGATGAAAAGTAAATTCTGGCGGAGAGGAGGGGATTTGAACCCCTGGTGGAGTTGCCCCCACACACGATTTCCAATCGTGCTCCTTAAGCCGCTCGGACACCTCTCCCAGAAGGCGGACAATATTGACATATATTGAAAACCCAGTCAAGCCTCAAAAGCCCCACTGGGGCGCGGCCCATCACCGGAGCGGTCCCCGGGGCTTTTAATCCCCTGTTTTTTTGGTGGCCGACAGCACCTTCTGGCCCACAGCCACTATGGAAGCCAGGTCGGTGACGTTGGCCGGGACGATCATGGTGTTGCCGCCCTGGGCAAGTTTGCCGAATTCCTGGAGGTAGGCTTCGGCGATGCGCAAAGACATGGCGCCATCGCCGCCGGGATGGCCGAGGGCCTCGGCGACTTTCTTAAGGCCGCCCGCCGTGGCGTCGGCCACCAGTTGGATATGGGCGGCCTGCCCTTCGGCCTCGTTTATGAGGCGCTGTTTTTCACCTTCGGAGAGGTTTATCTTGGCCAGCTTGGCCCCTTCGGCCCGGTTTATTTCAGCCTGGCGCTCGCCTTCGGAAGCGGCGATGGCCGCCCGCTTGTCCCGTTCGGCCTTCATGTAACGCTCCATGGCGTCCTTGATGCTCTGGGGCGGGGTTATGTTTTTGACTTCATAGCGGTTGACCTTGACGCCCCAGGGGTCCGAAGCCTTGTCCACGGCTTCGATGATTTGGGAGTTTATGGTCTCGCGCTCCTCGAAAGTGCGGTCCAGCTCCAGTTTGCCGATGACGCTGCGCATGGTGGTCTGGGCTATCTGAATGGAGGCGAAATGATAGCGGTCCACCCCGTAACTGGCTTTTTGGGGATCGACCACGGTCATGTAGAGAACCCCGTCCACTTCCACGGAAATATTGTCGCGGGTGATGCAGGTCTGGGAGGCCACGTCTATGACCTGCTCCTTGAGGGTGTGCTTGTAGGCCACGCTGTCCAAAAAAGGCAGGAGAATGTGGAAGCCGGACAAAAGGGTGCCGCGATAGCGGCCCAGGCGTTCCACCACGAAGGCCTCGTTCTGAGGCACGATGCGCACATACTTGATGAAAATGAAAACCAGAAAAAAGGCCGCCATCATCAAGGCGAACAGGGAATCAGACATGTCCACTCCTTCAGGTCGGGGTCAGTGCGACAGGATTTTTGCAACAACTAAAGTAAGGTTTTCCCGGGCCACCACCCGGACCCGGTCGCCCAGCCTTAAGGGTTCACCTTCACTCCTGGCCTGCCAGTTGGCGCCGTTCAATTCCACCAGGGCCGGCCGTCCCGGGGCCGCTTCAGAGACGACCACGACTTCCCGCCCCAGGTATTGGGCGGCCACCACGGGGTCTTCCATTTCCGCCCTGTGTCCGGCGCGGGCGGCCAGGAGCCTTTTCAGTTTGTTCCGTAATAAAGCCAGGCTGGCCACGGCCACGGCCATGAAAGTCAACACCTGGATCGTAAGGTCCGCCCCGGCCAGGGCGGCCAGGGCGGCGCTCCAAGCTCCCAGGCCGAAAAACAAGAGGAAGAGACCCGGGGCGCAGGCTTCCAGCACCAGAAAACCAATGCCCAGGAGGAACCAGGCCAAGGGAGGCTCGAGTTGGAAAGAAAGCATAGTCAATGGGCGGCCAGAGGTTCTTCCGGCTGGGCCACGGACGGAGCGACCACCGGTTCCGGTTCGGCACAGGGTTTGAAAAGCGTTTCGCCTTCGGGCACCACCAAGGCCACGGGCAGGACTTCCTCAACGTGAGTGACCGTCACGATGCGCAGATTCTTGAGAATGCGGTCGGGAATGTCCTTGAGGTCCTTTTCATTTTCCTTGGGGATGATGATGGTCTTCATTTCGCCCCGGTGGGCGGCCATGATCTTTTCCTTAAGGCCCCCTATGGGCAGCACCCGGCCGCGCAGGGTCACTTCGCCGGTCATGGCCACGTCCCGGCGGACCTTACGCTTGGTCAGGGCGGAGACCAGCCCGGTGGTCAGGGTGATGCCGGCCGAGGGTCCATCCTTGGGTATGGCCCCTTCCGGAATGTGGATGTGGATATCCAGCCGGCGGTAATAGTTAGGGTCCAGGCCCAGCTTGTCGGAGATGGACCGGACATAACTCATGGCCGCCCGGGCCGACTCCTGCATGACTTCGCCGAGTTTGCCGGTGAGGGTGATGTTGCCGCGGCCGGGCATGATGAGCACTTCGGTGGTCAGGGTGTCGCCGCCGACCTCGGTCCAGGCCAGGCCGGTCACCACGCCCACTTCGTCCATTTCCTCGACTACGCCGTAGCGGTGCTTGGGCACGCCTAAGTAGTGGCCCACATTCTTGCCCGAAATCTTGATGCGTTCCTGGGGGTTCTTCAGGCTTTCCCGGGCCACTTTGCGGCAGATGGAGGCTATTTCCCGTTCCAGGCCTCGCACCCCGGCCTCCTTGGTGTAGCGGCGGATGGTGGCCAGCACGGCCTGGTCGGTTATGTCGAGCTGGTCGGTCTTCAGGCCGTTGGCCGCCACCTGTTTGCGGATCAGGAAATTCTTGGCAATGTTCAATTTTTCATCTTCGGTGTAACCGGAGATGCGGATTATCTCCATGCGGTCCTGCAGGGGACTGGGGATGGAGTAAAGACTGTTGGCGGTGGTGATGAACATCACCTCGGAGAGGTCGTAGTCCAGGTCCAGGTAATGGTCGCCGAACTTGGAATTCTGTTCCGGGTCCAGGACTTCCAACAGGGCGGCCGAGGGGTCGCCCCGGAAGTCGGTGGACATCTTGTCAACCTCGTCGAGGCAGAAGACCGGGTTGGAGGTCTTGGCCTTGCGCAGGCTTTGGATTATTTTGCCGGGCATGGCCCCTATATAGGTGCGGCGGTGCCCGCGTATCTCGGCTTCGTCCCGCACCCCGCCCAAAGACAGGCGCACGAAATTGCGCCCCAGGGCCCGGGCCACGGAACGGGCCAGGGAGGTCTTGCCCACGCCGGGAGGGCCGACCAGGCAGAGAATGGGGCCCTTGTTCTTCTTGACCAGGCTCTGGACGGCCAAATATTCCAGAATGCGTTCTTTAGGTTTTTCCAGCCCGAAATGGTCTTCGTTGAGAATTCTCTCCGCGGCGTTGATCTCCAGGCGGTCGCGGCTGCGCTCGAACCAGGGCAGGGCCAGGATCCAGTCTATGTAATTGCGGACCACCGTGGCTTCCGCACTCATGGGCGACATCATCTTTAGCTTTTTCAGCTCGTGCCGCACTTTCTGGTTGGCCTCCTTGGAAAGACGGCGGTGCTTGATTTTCTCTTCGAGCTCGGCGATCTCGTTCTTCATGTCGTCGCTGTCGCCCATTTCCTTCTGAATGGCGCGCATCTGCTCGTTGAGATAATATTCCTTCTGGGTCTTTTCCATCTGCTTTTTGACGCGGTTCTTGATGCGCTGCTCTATCTGCAGCACTTCTATTTCGCTCCGCATCATCTCATAGAGGGCTTCCATGCGGGACAGCGGGCTGATCAGGCCCAGGAGCACCTGCTTGTCCTCCAGTTTCAGGGACAGGTGGTTGACCATGCTGTCGCAGAGTTGGGAAGGGTCGCGGATGGCGGCCACGGTGGCCACTATTTCCGGGGGGATCTTCTTGTTGATCTTGGCGTAGGCTTCAAAGGTGGAGTTGAGGCTGCGGAAAAGGGCTTCCAGTTCCAGGGGGGAATCTTCGGGTTCGATGAGGTTTTCAACTTCGACGTAAAAAAATTCCTGGCTTTCAAGGAACTTGTCGATACGGCCCCGGGTCCGTCCTTCCACCAGGGCCTTGACCGTGCCGTCGGGCAGCCTCAGAAGCTGGAGGACCGCGCCTATGGTGCCCACTTCATGGATGTCCGCTTCCTGCGGCTCGTCCACCTTGGCCTCTTTCTGGGTGCAGAGAAAGATGGTCTTGTCCAGACTCATGGCGTGTTCCAGGGCCTTGATGGATCTTTCCCGGCCGACGAAAAGAGGCACCACCATGTGCGGGAAGACCACCACGTCACGCAGGGGCAAAAGGGGCAGATGCATCCTCTGCCCGGAGGCCTTGGCTTTGTTCTTGCTGGAACCGAATAACATTCTGGCACCTTCTATGGGGTTGACACCAGCAGCCTGGTCAGGCGACGTCGTTGTCGGCGTATTTGGGAGCCTCGCTGTCGTAGATGATGATGGGCTCCTCTTTCTTCAGCACGACCTCTTCGGATATTAGACATTCGCGCACCCGGGACATGGCCGGCAGGTCATACATGATGTTGAGCATGGCCGATTCCAGGATGGACCGAAGGCCCCGGGCGCCGGTTTTGCGTTTCAGGGCCTCGCGGGCCACGGCGACCAGGGCTTCCTCGGTGAACTTGAGTTCCACGCCTTCAAAACGGAAGAGTTTCTGATACTGGCGCACCAGGGAATTTTTGGGTTCCTTGAGAATGCGCACCATGGCCGCCTCGTCAAGTTCCCCCAAGGTGGCCACCACGGGCAGCCGGCCCACGAATTCCGGGATGAGACCGAATTTCAACAGATCTTCGGGCTGGCAGTCCGACAAGACTTCGCCGACCCCCCGCTCGTCGAGGTTGGCCGCTATATCGGCCGTGAAACCCATGGTCTTGACCCCGACGCGGTTCTTGATGATATTGTCCAGGCCCACAAAGGCGCCCCCGCAGATGAAGAGGATGTTGGTGGTATCCACCTTGGTGAATTCCTGCTGGGGATGCTTGCGCCCGCCCTTGGGAGGGACGGCCGCCACCGTGCCCTCGATGATTTTCAGGAGGGCCTGCTGGACGCCTTCGCCTGAAACATCGCGGGTGATGGAGGCGTTGTCGCCCTTCCGGGCCACCTTGTCTATTTCATCGACATATACAATGCCCCGGGAGGCCTTGGCCACATCGTAATCGGCGGACTGGAGCAGGTTGACGATGATGTTTTCCACATCCTCGCCGACATAGCCGGCCTCGGTCAGGGCCGTGGCGTCGGCGATGGTGAAGGGGACGTTCAATATGCGGGCCAGGGTCTGGGCCAGAAGGGTCTTGCCGCTGCCGGTCGGCCCCACCAGGAGGATGTTGGATTTGGAAATCTCCACATCATCGCCGTCGTCCTGGCTCTCAATGCGCTTGTAATGGTTGTAAACGGCCACGGAAAGGATCTTCTTGGCCTCGTCCTGGCCGATGACGTAATCATCCAGCACGGACTTTATTTCATGGGGCTTGGGAATGCTCTGGCGATCGCGCCCCAGCCGGGTGACGGGGTCGGCGGCCATTATCTCCCGGCACTGCTCCAGGCAGAGTTCGCAAATATGGATCTTGTCCGGCTCGGGGCCGGCGATCATGCGCACTCCTTCCCTTTGGGGCAGACCGCAAAAGGAACAAACAGGGTGATTCGATCTTTCGGAATCCTGGCTCATTTTTTAAACCTGTTCAATCGGACGGATATTTCAAACATCCAGGTCATTTTCAGTTAAGGTCTTTGTTCAATGATATTGTCAATGAGGCCGTAATCCCGGGCCTCGGCGGCGCTCATGAAATTGTCGCGCTCGGTATCGTGGGCCACGGTTTTCAGGGGCTTGCCGGTGTGCCGGGACAGGATCTCATTAAGGGTGGATTTGGTGCGGGCCATTTCCCGGGCGTGGATCTCGACATCGGTGGCCTGGCCGTGATAGCCGCCCAATGGTTGGTGGATCATGACGCGGCTGTTGGGCAGGGCGCCCCTTTTCCCCTCGGCGCCGGCGGCCAGGAGCAGGGCGCCCATGCTGAAGGCCTGGCCCAGGCAGAGGGTGGCCACGTCCGGCTTTATGAAGCGCATGGTGTCATAAATGGCCATGCCCGCCGTGACCGAACCGCCGGGGGAGTTGATATAGAGATGGATGTCTTTTTTAGGATCGTCAGATTCCAGGAAGATCAACTGGGCGCAGATGACATTGGCCACCGGATCGTTTATTTGGGAGCCCAGTATAATGATGCGGTCTTTCAACAGCCGGGAATAAATATCATAGGAACGTTCGCCCCGTCCGGTCTGTTCAATGACAAATGGGACATAATTCATGAAAACACCTTTGCCGGGATCATAGCCTGTAAACCTCGACTATCCATATAATAAGCCTATTGAAAATTAATTCAAGTGGTTTTAGGGAAAAACACCCAAAAAAACCGAATCATAGCCAAAAAACGGGTTATATCCTGATTTTCAGCTTCTTTATTCGTCAAAATCAAGGTCATCCAGGAGTAAGGACCGCCCAAAAAAGGGCGGCGTTCAGGCAAACGCCGCCCGATTTGATCCAATAAAGAATGAGGAGCCGTTACCGTATGACCGGCACGTTCTCCGGGGGATAGGCCGTGGGCGGCAGAGGCGGAGCCGAGGGAGCCTCGGCCTGGACCGCGGTCTGAGGGGCCGGCGGCGGCGGAACTCCGGCTCCGGACTTGGGGGCCGCCGCCGAAGGTTTTACAGTTGCGGGGGCAACGGGCATGACGTAAGACGGGCTCCCCGGCCGGATTATGCCCCCCTTAGGCGGAGCGCCCGGCTCCCGCACATGGATCTCCACCCGGCGGTTCAGAGCCCGGCCCTGGGAGGTGCGGTTGTCGGCGATGGGCTGGCGCTCACCCATGGAGGAAACGGACAGGCGGCCCGCGGCGACGCCGTTGTCCACCAGCACCTGTTTGACCGCCTCGGCCCTTCTCATGCCCAGCTTGAGGTTGTAGGCATCAGGGCCGATCCAGTCGGCGTGGCCCTGGATATCCACATTCAGGTCGGGATAGTTCTTGAGCACCTCGGCCGCGTTGGCCAAATGGGGCAGGTATTGACTTCTGACAACGGCCTTGTCGAAATCAAAGAAGTTGGCGTAGGCCACGACCCAGCAGCCACGCTCGTCCACCGGCGCGCCCAAGGGCGTATTGGGGCAGAGGTCCATATAATCCGGGACCCCGTCGCCGTCGGAATCCCTTTCAGCCCCGGCCCGGCAGAGGCGGGAGGCCAGAAGGGTCACTATGTCGCCCTGGCTGGACATGATGGCCCAGTCTTTGGGTGTGCGGCGTTTGATGTCCACGGCCCGGCAGTTGGCGCCGTTGTTCAAAAGCAGTTTGGCAATGGAGTGCCGGCCGCCCCAGGCCGCCCAGTGCAGGGCCGTGCCGCCATAGACATCGATGGCGTTGATCCGGGCCCCGCCGCGCAGGAGTATTTTGACCGCTTCGATATTGTTCAGATAGACCGCCCAATGGAGAATGGGCCAGCCGGCGGGATCGAAGGGCTGATCCAGAATGGGCGATTCGCTGCCGAATACATCCTTGGACCTAAGGCCCAGGATGCTGAGGCTGGCATTGGGGTTGGCCCCCTGGTTCCTCAGGGTGAGCATGGATTGAATGTCATTACGGGCCAAAGCGAAGAAGAGCCCCTGGTCGGCCGTGATCTGGCGGGCCAGGAGAAGTTCCGTATCAAGTCTTTGCCCTTGGGCGGCCGCCGGGGCCCACACAGCCATGACCAGAAGAATAAGCGATAGCTTTCTCATTATTTCACTCCACTTGGTATTAAGCGGCGCGCCGGCCGGCGGCTATTCAAATTCCACCACCAACCGGGGTTCGTTCTTCAAGAGACCGGCCGTAACCGGAGCCTGTTCCGCCCGGCAGGACTGCGATATTTCAAAGTGCACGGAATTGCGCCGCTCATTTATGGCCCGAGCCGCGAAAGCCGTGACATCAAATAAGAACCAACCTTCAGTCTGTTTATTATTCAAAACGACTTCCCGCTGGCGGGCCAGGCTTTGCAGTTCATCGCCCACGTTCTGGCGCCCCCGCAGATGGACATCGTAGAGTCCCTGGGGGTTGGCAAAGGCATAAACGGCCAGGACAGCCCGGCGCACCCGGGCGCTTTCAGGGTAAACGCTGGGGTCGAACTGCATGACCATGGTCTGGCTGTTGCCCGGCAGGCCCGTATAATCACAATCGTCAGCCCCCGGGACCAGGGGTTGGCAACCCAGTTTTACGGTTTGCGTACCGCGGACCTTATGAGAATTATAAGGCGCCTCATGCCAGATGCCCAGGTCGAAGGGAGCCACGGCCGCCACGCAGGCGGACTGGGACTCGCGGGTGTAAGGCACACCCAGAAAACTGGTGCTTGGTTTTTCGCAAACGGGGATTTTGGCGCTCTTATATTTCGACGGAACAGTGACGCCGCAACCGGCCAAGGTCAGGACCAGAATCAAACAAATATACCTCATACTCTATCCCTCGTTAAATGGCGCCTGGCCGAGCCCTGCGGGAGGCCCCGGCCGGCCGGTTGATAAAGACCTTCACTTGCCTAAGGAGACGTAGCTGTCCGGCGGCTCCACCGCGGGCGAATCCAGAACCCGTTCCGGGCCGGGATCCAGGGGCACGAACATGAAAAGACGGTCGTTCAGTTCCACCGCGTCTTCGGCGTAGGTGATGCGGCCCACATAAGAAACCGGCTCAACATCCTGCCCGGCGGCGGCGCCTTTTTTCTTTTTCAGGTTTTTGGCCAGCTTGGGCGGCAAGGGAGCCAGCCCTTCCACCCGGGCCACCACCGTCACCAGACCCTTGAAAACATAAAGCTCCCCAAGAGTCTGGCCATGGTCCACCCGCCTGGGGTCGGAGCCCCGGGAACCTTTGCCCGAGGTGCCGTAAATGGGAAATTCACGGAAATAGGGGTCGGAGTCGCCGTAGGTGTCGGAATCCATAATCCTGGCCACGTCTTCGGTGAACAGGAGGATGACGTTGTCATTGGTGCTGAGAAGGGTCTGCCCCCAACCCCTGGCCTTTTCCGCCGAGTCGCCGTAGTAAAGGCTGTTGTGATAGTTGGAAGCCAGAACCTGGCCCACATCCCGCACTTCATAGAGCGCGTCAATGGCCTCTTTGGTATGGGGATCGATCCGCTTGATCCCTATCCGCACCGAGCCGCTCTCCCCCAAACCCCGGCCGTCAGCCAGAAAATTGAAATATTTGGGGAAACCGCCGTTGAACCAATCGCCCCGGTCATAGAGGCTGCTGGGCGCCCCCAGGGGAGGCGGGGGCACGGCCGTCCTTTTGCCGGCCATCAAAGTCGCCTCGGGAAAGAGATAGAGGGTGTCACCAACGGTGAGTTTGCCCGGGTGGGCCACCAGGTTGCGGTTGGCCTCCCACAGTTTGGCCCCCAGGGATGACTTGCCGTAAATGCGCTGGGCTATGCTCGACGCCGTGTCGCCCTTCTGAACAACATAAGGCTGGGCCGGGCCGAAATCACTCGTTTGGGCTCCAAGCCCGGAAGCGGTCAAGGCTACCGCGGCCGCCAGAACCATGCTCAGTAGAAATCGACTCATGTCTCTCCTCCCTCGGGAGCTGACGCCTTCCTGGTTTTTCAGGCGCCGGAATGTCATGGGTTATTTCAGGTTATGATAGTTTTACGCTTTCATAGTAATTTATAAGTAAATTACCGTTAACTATAATACACTTTTCAGGGCCGGGAGTCAACTTTAATCGACGCTAAATGGTAATTATTTATTTAAAATCAAGGAAATACCTTATATATGGCCTCGCCGGCCCCTGGACCCCTAAATATAGCGGCTCAAGCCACCTATATTCGGTGGTATAATAAAAACTATGGAGATCAAACTGGCCGAGACTTTGGGTTATTGCCCCGGGGTCAAGCGGGCGCTGGACACTGCTTTCAAGCTTCTGGCCCGCCGGGGCGGGGATGTTTTCAGCCACGGCGAATTGATCCACAATCCACCCACCCTAGAACTTCTGGCCCGCAAAGGTCTGAAACCCTGGCGGGGCGAGGGCCGGGGCACGGTCATCATCCGGGCTCACGGCCTGCCGCCCGATGAAATAGCCGCCCTTGAGGCGCGGGGCCTGACCATCAGCGACGCCACCTGCCCCCGGGTGCGCGTGGTGCAGACCCTGGCGGCCGAAGAGGCGGGCCGGGGCCGTCTGGTCATTATCTGGGGCCAGGCCGACCACCCGGAAGTCATCGGCCTCATGGGCCACGCCGGAGACCGGGGCCGGGTGATAAGCGGGCCGGAGGAAGTGGCGGGTCTCCCCGCGGCCGAAACCGTGCTCCTGGTGGCCCAGACCACCCAGGACCAGGACCTCTGGCCCGAGGTGGCCACGGCCGTGCTGGCCCGCTGGCCGGAAGCCCTGATAAAAAACACCATCTGCGAAGCCACCATGACCCGCCAGAAACAGGTGCGGGACCTGGTGGAAAACACGGAAGCCCTGGTGGTCGTCGGCGGCCGGACCAGCGGCAACACCCGCCGCCTGGCCGACCTGGGCCTCAAGGCCGGCCGCCGGACCTTCCTGACCGAAACCGGAGCCGACCTTTGGCCCCAGGATTTTCAGAACATCCAGAGCGTGGCCGTGGCCGCCGGGGCCTCCACTTCCAACTGGCAGATCGCCCAGGTCATCCAGACCCTGGAAGCCCTGGCCCGCGGCCATTCCCGCAAATTCTGGCCCCGGCTTATGCGGGCCCTGGTGCTCTCCAGCCTTTTTGCCGCCTTCGGCCTGGCCTCCCTGGCCCTGGGGACCGGCCGGCTCCTGGGGACCGAGCCGCCGGCCACGCTCTTCAGTTTTTTCTTTTTCCTGACCACCGCCCTCCACCTGACCCGCGATCTCCTGCAGAGCCGCGACCAGACCCTACGCCTGGCCGACCCGGACCGGACCGCCTTTTTCGCCAAATACCGCCGGAGCCTGTTCTGGTGCGCGGCGGGCAGTTTCGCCTTGAGTTTTCCGGCCGCCGGTCTGACGACCGCGGCGCCTTTCGATTTAAATCTGATCCCCTTGGCCGGAGGCCTGGCCGCCCTGGCCCACCATTACGTCCCCCGCCCGGAAAGGCCGGCTCTGACCCGGGCCCTGGCCAAGCCGGCCCTCCTGGGTCTGGGCTGGGCCGGGGCCATGCTCTGGGCCGCCCGTCCCGGCCTGGACGGGTTGAGAACCACTTTTGAGACTGCCCCGGGCCTGGCCCTGTTCGCCGGGGGCCTGATTTTCGCCCATCTTTTCATCCTGACCATTTTCAGCGACATTTTAGGTGTGCGGGGCGACCGCATCTTCGGCCGCCCCACCCTGCCCTCCAGCCTGGGCGATCCGGCTCTCCGCCGCCTCTTATATTGTTTCCTGGCCGCCTGGGCCCTGGGCCTGGCCCTGGCAACCGCCCGGGGACCGGTCCCGCCCGGCCTGGCCCTCTCCATGGCCTGCGCCGGGCCCTTATACAACCTCCCCCTGGTCCGCCACCTCAGCCCGGCTCTCGGCCACAGGCACCCGGCCGGCCTCACCGGTTACCGCCTGGAAGCCCTCTTGTTCGGCCAGCTTCCGGCCGCGGGCCTGGCCCTCTGGCTATGGTCTTGAAAAAGCCCCTGGTTTCGGCCATAATCCCCACCTTCAACCGGGCCTGGTCCCTGGGCCGGGCCGTGGATTCCGTCCTGACCCAGGCCTATCAGCCCCTGGAACTCATCGTGGTGGATGACGGCTCCACGGATGAGACCCCCGAACTCCTGGCCCCTCTGGCCGCCCGGGGCCTTATTCAACTGATAAGCCAGCCCAACCGCGGGGTCAGCGCGGCCCGCAACGCCGGCCTGGCTGTTGCCCGGGGAAGCCTCATCGCTTTTCTGGACAGCGACGATGAATGGCTGCCCGGCAAAGTAGAAGCCCAGGTCGAATTCCTGGACCAGCACCCGGACCAGGTGCTGGTCCAGACCCAGGAACGCTGGTTCCGGAACGGCCGCCGGGTCAACCCCGGGCGCCGGCACCTTAAACCGGCCGGGGATATCTTCATACCGTCCTTAAGCCTCTGCCTCATAAGCCCCTCGGCTGTCATGCTGCGCCAAAGCCTGTTTGAGGAAGTGGGGCTCTTTGACGAGAGCCTCCCGGCCGCCGAAGATTACGACCTGTGGCTCCGCGTCCTGGCCCGGCACCAGGCCGGGCTCATCGACCGGGAACTGGTCATCCGCCACGGCGGCCGGCCGGACCAGCTTTC